>Ga0070739_10008505_pt1 | contig 10508 bp, 12 predicted proteins | sample Coa_R1_7_FD_66445 | JGI IMG/M metagenome (GOLD analysis project Ga0070739, IMG submission 66445) | Surface soil microbial communities from Centralia Pennsylvania, which are recovering from an underground coalmine fire - Coalmine... | ecosystem: Environmental > Terrestrial > Soil > Unclassified ...
TCCGCGCCATTCTCGCGAACGACATCCTCATCCTCGTACCGTCTCTGAACCCGGATGGCGTTGACATTGTCACGCGCTGGTATCGCCGCACGCTCGGCACGCCCTATGAAGGCACCGCGCCGCCGGAGCTTTGGCAGAAGTACGTCGGTCACGACAACAACCGCGACTGGTACATCTTCTCGCAGCCGGAGACGCGGCTGACGATTTCCAAGCTGCACAACGTGTGGCATCCCGAGATCGTCTACGACGTGCACCAGATGGGCGGGAACGCGGCGCGGCTGTTCGTTCCGCCGTGGCTCGACCCGACGGAGCCGAATATCGACCCGATCCTCATGCAGGAAATGAACATGATCGGGACGGCCATGGCGGCGGACCTGACGGCGGCCGGCAAGACGGGGATCGCGATCCACGGGGTTTACGATTTCTGGACGCCTTCGCGGCATTACCAGGCGTTCCACGCCGGGCTGCGTATTCTGACGGAATCGGCCAGCGCGCGGATTGCCTCGCCCGTTACTTTAACTCCCGACCAGATTGCGCAGACCGCATTGGGGTATAACCCGCGCGAGAGATCCTGGAATTATCTGGAGCCGTGGATGGGCGGGACGTGGCGGCTGCGGGACATTATCGATTACCAGGAGATCGCCTGGGACTCGTGTCTGTACAACGCGGCGCTGCACCGGACGGAGCTGCTACGGAATTTTTATAAAGTCGGACAGCGGCAGGTGGCGCGGACGGAGCCGGCGGCGTTCGTAATACCGGCCGAAACAAAGCAGCGCGACCCCGGCGCGATGCGGCAGTTGATTGAGACGCTAAAGTTCGGGCAAGTGGAAGTGCAATGGGGGGCCGACAACAGCGCCGTGATTTCCATGCACCAGCCATACAGCGGGTGGGCGAAGGCGCTCCTGGAGCGACAAAAGTATCCGAACGACCTGCTCTATCCGGGTGGTCCACCGAAGCGGCCGTACGACACGACGGCGGAAACGCTGCCGCTGCTGATGGGCGTGGATGTGAAGGCGGTGGACAAGCCGGTGGAGGTGAAGGGCGATTACCCGCTGCGGATCTTGAAGCGGAATCCGCAGCGGTTGGCCGCCTCGGACACGGACACCTGGAGGGCAGTGACCGCCGCATGGAAGGACGGGGCTTCGGTGTGGCGCGACCCGGTGTCGGGGGATTTTTCCCTGTCCTCGCACGACGGCTGGCGAGAGATCAAGCAGCCGCGCATCGCACTTTATCAGCCGTACACGGCCAACATGGACGAAGGCTGGACGCGGTGGCTGCTCGAGAATTTCGGGTTCGCCTACACGACGGTGCACAACAAGGACATCCAGACTGGCCATCTTCGGGACAAATTCGATGTGATCGTGTTCGCGGACCAGCCCGCGGCGAGCATCGAAAACGGGCAGCGCAGCTACCCGGAGGAATACCGCGGCGGCATCGGCGCGGGGAGCGCGGCGCTGCTCAAGGAGTTCGCCAATGCGGGCGGGACGCTGGTTTTCCTCAACAATGCGAGCGAGTACGCGATCTCGCGGCTCGGCGTGGCGGCCAAGACGGTGACGCCTTCGCGCGGCGGCCGCGGCGGAGGGGATACAGAAGTCGAGCGCCCCACTTCCGGGTCGACGGAATTGTACGTTCCCGGCTCGCTGCTGAACGCGCGCATCGACACACACAGTCCGCTGGCGTATGGCGTGCCGGCGGAAATCGCGATCTGGAACGAACAAAGCCCGGCGTGGGATACGGCACTGCCGGTGGTGGCTCGATACCCGGATTCGGGGCTGCTGGCTTCGGGCTGGCTGGTCGGCGAGAAGGTGATTGCCGGCAAGGCGGCGCTGATCGACGCGCCGATGGGATCGGGACATGTGGTGCTGTTCGGTATGCGGCCGCAGTATCGCGCGCAAAGTTACCTGACGTTCAAGCTGCTCTTCAACGCGCTGGCGCGGCAGTGAATAGAATAGTGGCTGGAGGGCGGAGATGAGGCTGACCGTCGAACTCACGCCGGAAGAGGCCGCGAAGCTCGAGGCCTCCGCACAACTGGAGGGGCTGGCTCTGGATGAATTCGTGCACCGGGTGTTGGCTCAGACAGCCGGCCGCGTTGCCCGCCCCGAGAGCGGATTGCCGAACTGGCCGGGCAGGCCGCTGAGCGATCTGCGGCGCGAGGACATCTACGACGATGTCCGATGAATCCGCGGTGCTCGACACGAACATCCTGGTGTTCGCGCTGTTCACGGACTCGGCGCACCACCGGGCAGCCAGGGCGCTTTTGGAATCCGCCACCGAACCGACGGCCCGCCTGTGTGTCACTGCGCAGGTGCTGGCTGAGTTCTTCTCGATCGTGACGAATGCGAAGCGGGTGTCGCTGCCCCACACGCCACCCGAAGCGCTCGAGGCGTTGCGAGCGATCACCAGGCTGCCGGGCATCAAGGTTCTGCCCACGCCGCCGGATGTCCACACGCGGTGGCTCGCGCTGTTGAAGGATCACCCGGTGGCGCGGGCGCGCGTGTTCGATCTGCTGCTTGCGGCCACGATGCTGGCCAACGACGTGCGGTATATCTATACATTCAATGCCGCGGATTTCGAGCCGTTGACCGATCTGCGGGTGCTCACGCCGCCGAACCCGGCGTAAGGGCGGCGGCACGCGGCGGTATGGCGCCAGCATGCATGCTGTAGTAGGATGTGGTTGTGGCCACCACAACCAAGGACACTGTAGTCAACGCGCGGATCGACGCTGAGACCTTATCGCAGCTCGATGAGATCGCTGTCGAATGGAAGCGGACGCGATCCTACCTGATCGCGGAGGCGGTGCGGGAGTTTGTAGAAAGGGAGTATGCGTTCATCAGCGCGGTGAGGGAGGGCGAGGCCGATATCGAGGCAGGCCGGTATCTCACTCAGGAGGAGGCGGTGAAGTGGTTTGAAGATCTGAAAGCCGGCCGGGTGACGGGCGCGCCTGAATTCCCACATCGAAAGCGGCGCCGGGCGTGACGGTTACCTGGTCGTCGCGGGCGCTGTCGGACGCAGCCGCAATCTACGCCTACATTGCCGCGGACGATCCCGAAGCGGCGGCGCGCATCACCGGGCGACTGTTTGCCGCGACCGAGACCTTAGGCCGCTTTCCGGAATTGGGGCGGCCAAGCCGTTCCGCCGGCCGCCGCGAACTGGTTGTCGGCCGCTACGTGATTGTCTATCGTCTGCGCCGGGCCGATATTTGGATCGTTGCGGTCGAGCACGGCGCGCGGCGGCGCTGAGCTAGGCTTCGAGCGCCTGGTCGAGATCGGCGATGATGTCCTCGGCGGCCTCGATCCCTACCGACAGCCGCACGAGGTTATCGCGGATGCCCATGCGCTCGCGGTGCTTGGGCGCGACGTCGCGGTGGGAGCTCATCACCGGATAGAGCATCATGCTGTGGACGTCGCCCAGGGATGTCGCGCGGACGATCATTTTCAGGGCATCCATGAAGCGGAAGATCTCGGCGCGACCGGCATCCTTCACTTCGAAGCTCACCATGGCGCCGTAGAGGTTGGGCGGGAAGAGACGGCGGATCGCGGCGGCGTCCGGGTGCGCGGGGTCGGAGGGGAAATAGACGCGGTCGATGCGCGGATGCCCGGCCAGCGATTGCGCGATGCGGCAGGCATTGGCGCACTGGCGCTCCATGCGCAGCGGAAACGTCTTCATCCCCCGCATGGTCAGGTAGCACTCGAACGGGCCGAGGACGGGGCCGGCGATGCGGGAATAGGCGCGCAGCGGTTCGTAATGCGCGGCATCCGTGATGACGGCGCCGCCGAGCACATCGCCGTGGCCGGCGAGATACTTGGTGACGCTATGGACGCAAAAGTGCGCGCCGAGCTCGATCGGCCGCACGAGCAATGGCGTGGCGAAGGTGTTGTCGACGACCAGCGCCGCTCCGGCGGCGGCGGCGATTTCCGCGATGGCATCGAGCCGCGGCACACGCAACAGGGGGTTGGAAACCGTCTCGACGAGGATGCAGCCGGGCTTGGCTTCATCCACCGCGGCGCGAAAGGCGTCCAGGTCCCATACATCGGCGTAGCGGATCGCGACGCCGGCGGGGTCGAATACATTATTGAGCAGGCCGACCGTGGCGCCGTACAGCGCGGTGGCGGCGAGGATGGACCGGCGGCGGTCCATGATGGCGGTGCCGAGCGCCACCTGAAGCGCGGTCATGCCGGAGGCGCAGGCCAGGGCGCCATGGCCGCCTTCGAGCGCGGCCAGCAGCTCTTCGAGCGCGGCGGCGGAAGGGCTGTGGTAACGCGCGTAGCAGTAGCCCTCCTCTTCATGGGAGAAGATGCGGTCGAGCTCCTCCATGGAATCGGCAAAGAAGCTCGATGCGGTGACGATGGGGGTGGTGACGGGCGTCTGGGCGCCGCGTTTCTTGCGGTCGCCCGAATGGACGGCCTTGGTATGGATATTCCAGGTCATTTTCTCTTCCAGCGGACGCCGGCCTTGGTGTCTTCGAGGATGATTCCCTGCTCCGCGAGCTGCTCGCGGATCTGGTCGGCGCGCGCGAAATTGCGGGCCTTCTTGGCGGCGGCCCGTTCGGCGATCAGGGATTCAACCTCGGAGTCCAGGATCTGGTTGGTTTGCACCGTGGGCGCCAGCACGTCGAAGATGCTGTCGAAACGCCGCAGCAGATCGAGCGCGGCGGGGACGTTGCCGGCGCGGAAGCCGCCCGAATCCATGGCGGTGTTGGCTTCGCGCACATATTCAAAGATGGCGCCGAGGGCTTCGGCGGTGTTCAGGTCCTCGTTGAGGCTATCGCGGAAGGCGGCGGCGGCAGCGTCCGTGCGCGCGGCCATGGCGTCATCGGCGCCTTCGGGGAAGCGGTCGGTCTCGAGCCGCAGCTTGAAATTGCGCAGGCGATCGATGGCGGTGGCGGCGTCCTGCAGCCCTTTGAAGGTGAAGTTGAGCTGCTTGCGGTAGGGGACGGAGGCCAGCAGGTAGCGGATGGCTTCGGGAGCGTAGCCCTTCGCCACCACGTCGCGCAGGGTGAAGTAGTTGCCGAGCGACTTGGACATCTTCTGGCCTTCGACCATCAGGAACTCGCAGTGGAGCCAGAATCGCGCGAAGGGTTTGCCGGTGAGGGACTCGGACTGCGCGATTTCGTTTTCGTGGTGCGGGAAGATCAGGTCGACGCCGCCGGCGTGCAGGTCGAGCGTTTCGCCGAGATACTTGATGGCCATGACGGAGCACTCGATGTGCCAGCCGGGACGGCCGGGGCCGATGGCGGTCTGCCACGCGGGCTCGCCTTCCTTGGGCGCCTTCCAGAGGGCGAAGTCGCGCGCGTCGGCCTTCTCGTATTCATCGACATCGACGCGGGCGCCGGCGATGTTGCCGCTGAAATCGTTATGCGAGAGCTTGCCGTAGCCGGGGAAGGTCGAGATCCGGAAATATACCGATCCGTCGCTGGTGTAGGTATGGTTCGAGGCGGCCAGGCGCTCGATGGCCTGCACCATGTCATCGATATGGGCGGTGGCGGGGACGACGTGCTCGGGCTGCTCGAGGCGAAGGAGGTCGCAGTCTTCGCGGAACGCCTTCTTGTAGACGGCGGTGTAGTCTTCGAGCGAGGCGTGCTGGGCGACGGCATTGCGGATGATCTTGTCGTCCACGTCGGTGATGTTCATGACGTGATCGAGCGCGAAGCCGTTGGCGCGCAGAACCTTGCGCAGGATGTCGACGAAAGTAAAAGTCCGGAAATTGCCGATGTGGGCGAAATCGTAAACGGTGGGCCCACAGGTGTACATGCGGACGGTGTTCTCGCGCGCCGGCGAGAACTCCTCGAGTTGCTGGGAGAGCGTGTTGTAGAAGCGCAGCGCCATAATGAGCGGGGATTTTCCATCGTAGCAGACGATCACGTATCGCCTGGTGGCGGGGCTGCTCCGAGCACCGGGCAAACATTACGTACCCCCGGTAACGCTTAGGTAAAAAGTACAGTCACGAACTATGCGGAGTGTATGATCTGACAATGTTCTGGCTTGGCCGCTGAATTGCAGCTAGACTGGTGCTTTAGCACCCCTTCCGCTACATTCCCGTTGTGCCTGCAGAGCCTCAAGGAAGGGCGTCTGACGGAGGTCTGCATGCCCATCAATGGCGACGAGCGCCGCTTGAACCGGCGATACGAGATTCACCTACCGGTACATTTTCGGGTGTCCCAGAAAGGCGTGGTGGCGCGCTGGGGCTCGGGCGTGACGCGCGATATCAGTACGTCTGGGCTGAGTTTCCGCACGCGCAAGCCGCTGCCGGTGGGTTCTCATATCGAGCTGGTGGTGGACTGGCCCGCCAAACACCTGGAGACGGAACCGATCGATCTGCAGCTCACCGGATTCGTGATCCGCAGCGATAACGGCCGGACGGCGGTGCGCATCACCTCGCATCGATTCCGCATCAACTCGGAGCCGCAACCGTACCGGGCGACGGCGTGAACGCCTCCGCCGGCCCTGCACGCAGAGACACAGATTCACAGAGTACAAAAGTACCTGTGTGTTCCGGATTGGAATGCGGGCGCTCCAATCCACAAAGCACTCGGCGCCATGTTGTACCATAATTGATTACCGCATGAAGGCTTTACTGGAGTCACTCCAGCCGGGGGAGCAGGATTGGCTGCTGGCGCAAGCCATCGACCCGGCGCGGCTGCCGGCCCACATCGCAATCATTATGGATGGCAACGGCCGCTGGGCCAACCAGCGGCGCATGCCGCGCGTAGCCGGACACAAGGCGGGGATCGGCCCGGTGCGCGCCACGGTGGAGACGTGCGCACGGCTGGGCATCCGGGTGCTCACGCTGTACGCCTTTTCCGTGGAGAACTGGAAGCGGCCGCGGCATGAAGTGGAGACGCTCTGGCGGCTGCTGCGCTATTACCTGCGGCAGGAACTGCCGGACCTGCAGAAGAACGATATCCGGCTGGAGGCGATCGGGCGGCTGGATGCGCTGCCGCCGCAGGTGCGGCGCGAGCTCGAATCGGCCGTCGAGGCGACGGCGGCCAATCGCGGACTGCTGGTCAATCTGGCGATTAATTACGGCGGACGCGCGGAGATCGTAGATGCGGTCAACGCCATCCTCGATATGGCGCGGTTGGACGGCAGCATTGCGAAGCTGAAGATCGATGAGGACCTGATTTCGACGTCGCTCTACACGGCCAATTCGCCCGACCCCGACCTGCTGATCCGCACCTCCGGCGAGATGCGCATCAGCAACTTCCTGCTGTGGCAGATCGCGTATTCGGAGCTCTACGTCACGGATACTCTGTGGCCGGATTTCACGCGCACCGACCTGCTGCGCGCCGTCGTCGAGTACCAGAAGCGCGACCGGCGATACGGCGGGCTGAGCGCCGGGCAGCCGGTGAACGGCAACGCCCGAACCACCGACGACCTGATCGCCGCTCTGCGTCCGTCATGAAGCGGGTCCTCACCGCTGCGGCGCTCGTGCCGCTCGTCGTCTACGTAGTGCTGTGGGCGAATTCCTGGATTTTCCTGGCAGTCGTCTTCGCAGTGGCCTATCTGTGCTGGCGGGAATACGATTCGATCGCGGCCCGTTACGGGTTCGGAGCGCCGGGGATTGTGGGCGCGATCGCGGGTTACCTGCTGCTGGCGTGGCAGAACGATGCCTGGCTGCTGATCGCGCTCGTGGCGCTGGCGCTTCTGGCGATGCGGATGGATGAGCTGGCGCGCGCGCTGCCGAACGCGGCGCTGGCGCTGATCGGCGTGGTCTACGTTTTCGGCGGGTGGAAGTGCGCCATCCTGCTGCGCGGGATCAACCCGCACTGGCTGATGTTCGGACTGCTGGTGAACTGGGCGGGGGACGTCGGTGCGTATTACGTGGGCCGGAAGCTGGGGAGGCATCGCCTCGCGCCGCGAGTGAGTCCGGCGAAATCGTGGGAGGGCGCGGCGGCTTCGGCGGCGTCAGCGACGATCCTCGCGGGCGCGTACCTCGTGTATTTCATCGGCGGGATGGGGATCGCGCACGCGATCGGGATCACCGTGGCGGCGAACATCGCGGGGCAGTTCGGGGATCTCGCGGAATCGGCGATGAAGCGCGGCGCGGGGGTAAAGGACAGCGGGACAATCCTGCCGGGGCACGGGGGGTTCCTCGACCGCGTGGATAGCACGCTGTTCGCGCTGCCGGTGATTTACGCGTATCTGAGGGTGGTGGCGGGATAGGCGAGGCACGCGCGTGTTAGGATGGGCGCAGGTGCGATGACTGTCGAAATTAAGCGGTGTTTCTTTTGAAGCGATATTAAAGCGCAGGCCGTGAGCCTGAAAGAGAGCATCGAACGCGAACTGCGGGTTCCGACTCGAATCCGCATGGGCGCGCCGGGAGCCCTGGACATTTTCGTGGATGGCGAGCGGATTTACTCCAAGAAGCAGACCGGCCGGCTGCCAGCCGCGGATGAGATCGTTGGTTTGATTCGCGCACGGGGGTGACGGTTTAATAGCCCCTTCGCATGCGCCCGGAAGCTGAGATCATCTGCGATAAGGCCGAAAAAAACTCCGGGCGGGGGCTGCTGCGCGAAAAAACAGGAGCAACAGGAACGGCATGGCGGCTTAGACACCGGCGTCCGCGGCGGAGTTCCCATCCGCGGCGGCCTGCTCATGCTCCCGCAGCCACTCGTACCAGTCGTCGCCCATCAGTTCGCAGGGATGCGGCGTGCGGATGGTGCCATTGCCGCAGCACATGTCGTCCGCCGGGCACAGCTTCTCGCAGCCCCAACAGATGCGCTCGGGATGCGCGGGATGAATCGGAAATTGGAACATTGGCCTCAGCGGCTCCCACTTCAGGGTCGCGCCGCTTACGGCCGAATGCGGTGACCGATGTCACACCGCGGCGGCGAGGACCTTTTCCGCGGCGGCGCGGCCATCGGCAGGCGGCTGATAGCCCGCGTGGCGTAGAGCGGCGGCGAGCGCCTCCAGGATCAGGAAAACGTTTTCGCCGGTCGAGCCGTGGCCCATCAGTCCGATGCGGAAGACCTTGCCGGCGAGCGGGCCGAAGCCGCCGGAGATTTCGATGCCGCGCTCCTCGAGCAGCCACTCCCGGACCTTCGCGTCGTCGACTCCGTCCGGGACGCGCGGCGTGTTCAAGGTCCACAGGCGGCGCGCGGGATCGGCCACATACATCGACAGGCCCATGGCTTCGATGCCGGCTACGAAGGCCGCGTGATTGCGGCGGTGCCGCTCCCAGCGGGCTTCGCGGCCTTCCTCCTTCACCATGGCGAGACCTTCCCGCAGCGCATAGAACAGCGTGGCGCTGGCGGTGTGGTGATACTTATGGCCGCTGTAGAACGTGTCGAGCAAGTGGAGGTCGAGATACCAGGACTGCACCGGCGCGGTGCGCGACTTGAGGCGGTCGAGGGCGCGGGGCGAGACGGTCATCGGCGCGAGTCCGGGCGGGCAGCCGAGGCCCTTCTGCGTGCAACTGTAGGCGATGTCGATACCGTTGGCGTCCACATCGACGGGCATGCCGCCGAGAGACGTCACGCAATCCCCGATGGTCACGGCATCGGCTTCGTGGGCGGCCTCGCAGATCGGCTTCGCGTCGTTGAACATGCCGGTCGAGGTTTCGGCCTGCACGAACGCGACCACGCGAGGGCTCTCGCGGCGGATGAATTCGCGGGCTTCCTGCGGGTCGAACGGCTGGCCCCACGGCTTTTCGAGGCGCACGACCTGCGCGCCCTGGCGCCGCGCGATCTCGCCGATGCGGTCGCCGAAGAAGCCGTTGGTGAGCAGCGCGAACTTCTGGCCCGGCTCGGCGAAATTGGCGACGGCGGCCTCCATGCCGGAACTGCCGGTGCCGGAGACCGCGAGGTTGAAGCGGTTCACGGTGGAATAGGCGTAGCCCAGCAGGTTCCGGACCTCCTCGGTCACCTGGAAGAAGAACGGATCGAGATGCCCGACGACAGGCTGCGCCATCGCCTCGTAGACCCGCGGAGCCACCATGCTCGGCCCCGGGCCGAAGAGGAGACGGTGGGGCGCCTGGAATTTGGAGATCATTTTTTCCCTTTCACCTTCTGATACTCATCGCGGATCGATTGCAACTGCCGCGCGTGCGATTCGGCGTGGCCGGCATAACCCTCGAGCAGCTCGCGCAGGGTGACGCGGCCGCGCTCCGTGTGGTTGCCGGCGCGGTCGAAGGCCTCGGGCGGGAGCTCCTTCAACAGCTCGTAGTTTTCGGCGCGGACCCGGCGGAAGCTTTCGAGCGACTGCTTGGGCTTGCGCCGTGCGTAGTCGAGATTGCGCGTCCAGGCATCCTGATCGAAAGCGACGAGCGTGGGATTGTCCTCGGCAATCACCTGGCGAAACCGGTGCGCGCCGACCATCTCGGCATCGGCGAGGTGCGCGACGATCTGCCGGATGCTCCACTTGCCCGGCGCGACCGAAAAATCCTCTTCTTCGCCGTACACGCCGGTAAGGATCACGGCCAGCAGCTCCGGACCGCGGCGGTATCGTTCCAATAAGGCAGCGATATCAGACATGATGCTCTCAATAGTAATCGGCGCAGCTCATGTAATA
>Ga0070739_10008506_pt1 | contig 10506 bp, 11 predicted proteins | sample Coa_R1_7_FD_66445 | JGI IMG/M metagenome (GOLD analysis project Ga0070739, IMG submission 66445) | Surface soil microbial communities from Centralia Pennsylvania, which are recovering from an underground coalmine fire - Coalmine... | ecosystem: Environmental > Terrestrial > Soil > Unclassified ...
GCCGCCGCCGTTTGACTTGATCAGGTCGGGCCAGCGGACCGCGAGCGCGCGCCGCACCGCCGCCAGCGAGTTGCGGGAGGTCAACACCAGGCGCTGATCTGCGCCGGCCGCGGCGGCAAGCAGCGCAGGCCACCACGGCGGCACCTCCTGCAGCAGCGCCAGATCCCAATCCCACCCCGCCAGCAGCTCCGCGAACTCGCCGAACAACTCGCGCCCCGCCCCCGGCACCGAGCGGCCGTGCAATAGGTTCCAGCTCAGCACGCGGAGCATCGATCTGAGCGTACGTAGACTGCCGCGCCTGCCTCGCCACTTCCTCACCGGAACCGAGCTCACCGCCGCCGAGCTCTCGGCGCTGATCGAGCGCGCGCTCGAGCTGAAGGCAGCCCCCGACAGCTCGGCGGTGCTGGCCCGGCGCAGCGTCGCCCTGATCTTCCAGCAGCCGTCGACCCGGACGCGCGTGTCGTTCGAGGCCGGGATCGCCGAGCTCGGCGGCCACCCGCTCGTGCTCCGCACCGACGACCTCCAGCTCTCCCGCGGCGAATCGGTCCGCGACACCGCCCAGGTGCTCGGCCGCCACGTCGCGGCGATCGCGATCAGGACCGGGCCCGACGAGCTCCTCGCCGAGTTCGCCGCCCACGCCGGCGTGCCCGTGATCAACATGCTGACCAGCGGTCACCACCCCTGCCAGGTGCTCGCGGACCTGCTGACGCTGCGCGAGGCCTTTGGCCGCCTCGAGGGATTGACGCTCGCCTACGTCGGCGATGGCAACAACGTCGCGCGCTCACTCGGCCTGCTCGCGCCGCTCGCGGGCGTCCAGGTGCGGATCGCCTCACCGCCGGAGCATGCGCTCGAGGACCGGCCGCCCGCCGCGACCCTGCTCGAGGACCCGCGCGAGGCGGTCCGCGGGGCCGACGCGGTCTACACCGACGTCTGGCTCAGCATGAGCGACGACCCGGCGTCGGCCGCGGAGCGCCGCCGCGCGCTCGGCCCCTACCGGCTCGACCGCGAGCTGCTCGACCTTGCCTCACCCGAGGCGATCGCGCTGCACTGCCTGCCCGCGCATCCGGGCGAGGAGATCAGCGAAGAGGTCCTGTACGGGCCGCGGCAGCGGATCTGGGATCAGGCCGAGAACCGCCGCCACGCGCAGAAGGCGCTGCTCGAGCTACTCGTCGGATAGGCTCGGACGATGGCGGCGAAGTCCTCTGCCGAGAGCCTCTCGCGGCTCGCCGAGCAGCTCGTCACGCGGATCCTCAGGCCGCTCAACCTCGTCATCCTCAGCCGCGAGCGGATCCAGGAGACGCTGGATGAGGCGGCCGAGCGCGGCCGCGTGACCCGCAGCGACGCCAACGAGCTGGTCACCCTGCTGGTTGCGCGCGGGCGCCAGCAGACCGACGAGCTGCTCTCCGACCTCGAGCGCCTGCTCGGCCGAAGCCGCCAGCAGCTCGACACGGCGACGGTCAGGGCGCGCCGGAGCGAGCCCGTGGACCGGCTGATGCGCAGCGCCGACAGGGCCCGGCGGCGCGTCGGCGTCGGCCCGGCGTTTCCGATCATCGGCTACGACGAGCTGACCGCCGCACAGATCCAGCGCCGCCTGCGCAACCTCGAGCCGCGCGAGCTGCGCAGAGTTCGCGACTACGAGCGCCGTCACGCCAACCGAAAGTCGGTGCTGGCCGCGATCGAGAAGCGTCTGGGCTGAAGCCGCTGCCATCCTGAGGGCATGGAGCAAGCGAGCACCACCGCTCGCCCCCGCCGGGGCGACCAACTCGAGCTGACGGTCGACTCGCTCGCATTTGGCGGCGCCGGCGTCGCGCGGCTGGACGGATACGTCGTGTTCGTCGCCGACGCCGTTCCCGGCGACCGCGTGCGGGCGGTCGTGCTCAAGTCCAAGCGCGCGTACGCCGAGGCCCGTGCGGTCGAGATCCTCGACGCGAGCGGCGACCGCGTCGCGCCGCGCGCCGATCACCCCGGCGCGCCGTGGCAGGTGCTTCCCTACGCGCGCCAGCTCGAGGTAAAGCAGGCGCAGGTCGCGGAGGCGCTCGCCCGGATCGGACAGCTTCGCGACTACGAGCTCGAGCCGATCATCCCGGCGCGCGAGCAGTGGCGCTACCGGAACAAGCTCGAGTACTCGTTCGGCGCGGACGAGCGCGGGCGGCTGATCTGCGGCTTTCACGCTCCCGGGAGGTGGGATCAGATCGTCGAGCTGACCGATTGCCTGCTCGCGTCGGCGCCGGGCAACGCGGCCCGCGAGCGCGTCGTGCAGTGGGCTCGCGCCCAGGGCCTGAGCGCGTATGACCGCCGGACCGGGGAGGGCGTCCTGCGAAACCTGGTGGTCCGTGAGAGCCGGGCGACGGGCGGGCTTCAGCTGCGGTTGGTGGTGAGCGACGGCGAGCTCGACCGTCACAGCCTGGCGCAAGCGGTCGCGCCATACGACGGGTTGCTGGTGACCCGGCTCGACGCGGTGGGGGAGACGACCCGCGGCGGCGCCACCGAGTTGCTGGCCGGCCAGCACCAGCTCGAGGAGGAGGTCGGCGGCATGCGCCTGCGCATCTCCTCGGAGGCGTTCTTTCAGACGAACACCGAGATGGCGAGCGTGCTCTACGAGCAGGCGCGCGAGTACGCGCAGCTCACGGGAACCAAGCGCGTCTACGACCTCTATTGCGGGATCGGCACGATCGCGCTGCTGCTCGCGCCGCGGGTCGGCGAGGTATGGGGGCTCGAGCTCGTCGAGGATGCGGTCGCCGACGCGATCGCCAACGCACGCCTGAACGAGATCACCAACGCCCACTTCTTCGCCGGCGACGTGCGGCTCGCGCTGCGCGAGCTCTCGCAGCGCGCCGGACGGCCCGACCTGGTGATCGTCGACCCGCCGCGGGCCGGCCTCTCGCAGAAGGTCGTCAGGCGGATCGTCGAGGCCTCGCCGCAGCGGATCGTGTACGTGTCGTGCAACCCCACGACGCTCGCGCCGAACGCCGCGCAGCTGGTGCAGGCCGGTTACCGGCTTGCGCGCGTGCGGCCGGTTGACATGTTTCCCCAGACGCCGCACATCGAGTGCGTCGCGGAGCTCGTCCGCTAAACATTGCCGGGATGAGGCTTCGGCAGGGCTGCACCACCATGATCGCCGCCGCTCTGATCCTCGCCGGCTGCGGCTCGAGCGCGCCCAGCAACCGCGAGCAGATCGCAGCGATCATCAAGCAGGAGGGCACGCGGCCCGCCAGCCTCTGCGCCCACCTGACGCCTTCGCTGCTCGCGACGCTCGGCGGCCGCAGCGGCTGTCTGCGCCAGGCCGCCTCGGCGGTCGCCGATCCAACCACCCACGCCGTCTCGATCGAGGTGCGCGGCAAGCACGCCACCGCGGTCGAGGTCGACCGCAACGGGTCCCACACGCTCAGGCTCGTCAAGCTGGCGGGAAGCTGGAAGCTCGCGGGAGTGAAGTGATGCGCGCGGTCACGATCCGCGACCAGCAGCTGCTGGTGCAGGACCATCCGGATCCCGTCCCCGGCGCCGGCGAGGTGCTCGTCCGCGTCAGGGCCGCCGGCCTCAACGGCGCCGACATGCTCCAGCGCCGCGGCCGCTATCCGGCGCCCCCCGGGGCGCCCGCGGACATCCCGGGGCTCGAGCTCGCCGGCGAGGTGGCCGGACGCGGCCCCGGCGCCAACAGGTTCGAGGAAGGCGAGCGCGTGATGGGGATCGTCGCGGGAGGAGGCCAGGCGGAGCTGGCCGTCGTCCACGAGCGGGTGCTGATGCCCGTCCCGGAGAACCTCGGCTGGGTGCAGGCGGGCGGCGTGCCCGAGGTCTTCACCACCGCCCACGACGCGATCTTCACCCAGGCCGGGCTGGAGCCGGGCGAGCGCCTGCTCGTGCACGGCGGCGCCGGCGGCGTCGGCACCGCCGCGATTCAGCTCGGCCGCGCCGCCGGGGCGCGCGTGACCGCGACCGTCCGCAACGAGGAGCTGCGCGGCCGCGTCGCCGAGCTCGGGGCTGAGGTGATCGACCCGGAGCGCTTCGGCGAGCATGGCCCGTTCGACGTGATCCTCGAGCTCGTCGGCGCGCCCAACCTCGCCGAGAACGTGAACGCGCTCGCGATCGGCGGCCGGATCACCGTGATCGGGGTCGGCGGCGGCGCGAGGGGCGAGCTCGACCTCAGGGCGCTGATGAGCAAGCGCGGCCGGATCCACGGTTCGACGCTGCGCGCACGCCCGCTCGAGGACAAGGCGCTGACCGCGCGGGCGATGGAGCGCTCGGTGCTGCCGCTGCTCGCGGCCGGCACGGTCCACGTCCCGATCGCCGCAAGCTACCCGCTCGAGCAGGCCGAGCAGGCCTACGAGCGCTTCCAGTCGGGCGGCAAGCTCGGGAAGATCGTGCTGGTGGTCGGCGCCTAGCGCTATTCCTCGCCGAGAAAGCCGGCCTCGTCGGCCTCCAGCCCCGGCTCATCCTCGGCGGCATGGATCGAGCACAGCGCCGGACCGCCCGACTCGATCGCGGCCTGGATCTCCTCGGGCGTCAGCTTCGCGCCGCACTCCTCACAGCGCTCGGGAAGCTCATCGATCGTCTTCTCTTCGAGACCCACGGACGCCGAGTCTAACCGTCCTCAGTACGGCGGTAGCTCCTCCCACCACCGCCCGAGCGCACGGAACGCCGCCCAGAACTCGCGCTTGGCCGGCTCGTCGTCGAGCGCCTCGTCGATGTTCGGCACATACAGTGCGTCGATCGACGCGGTCAGCTGCTGGATCTCCCCGAACACGGGGTGCAGCTCTCGCCGCAGCGGCAGCTCGAGCTCGTTGACCGTCGCCAGCGCGTCGGGCCCCATCACCACGACGATCTTCGGCGAGACGATCGCGAGCTCCTCGACGAGCCTCGCGACACACGTCGGGTCCGCCATCGCCGGGTCCGGGACGGGACATTTCACGCACAGCGTTCCGTACACGGCGAGCGGGTCGATCGACAGCCGCTTGAGCGACTTCATCAGCGCGTTTCCCGCGCGCCCGTAGAACGCGACCCCCTCCTCCACCTCCGACGGCCGGGCCGAGTACTTCAGCAGGAAGACGTCGGCCTGGGGGTGGCCTGACCCCAGCACCGGCATCAGCGACCCCCGGGGGCAGTCGCGGCAAGCCTGCACCTCGCGGGCGAACGCGTTCAGCTCGCGGATCGCGCGCTCGAGGTACTTCTCCCGGATCTCGTCATCTGTCGCCGGCATCCCCCTCGGATTGGACGACGGGCCCGCTTGTCCTTGCGCGTGCATCAGGACTTGCGCCGCGATCGCGCGGCGAGCCGCCGGTCGCGGCCCGTCGCGCGCCGGACCCGGCGATCGCGCGCGGCGCGCCGTGCCGCTCCCGGGAGGGCGCGGGTCTGGAGGAACTTGATCGCCTGGACGTACAGCAGGCTCGCTGGATTGCGGACGATGTCGGCGTCGCGCAGCGACTCCAGGAACTCCTCGGGACCGTCGAAGTCCCGCATCCGGATCCGGACCGAGCCGAGCCCCTGGGTGACGTGCGCGTCGGACCCGGCGCCGGCGGGGATTCGGTACTTGGCCGCGAACCGGACCGCCTCGTCGTTGAACTCCGAGATCGCGACGCGGGGGTTGAACACCTCGATCGCGTCGATCTGGTCGATCAGCGGCAGCAGGTTCTCGTAGTCGGGAACCGAGTGCAGCCGGTCGAACGGGTGCGGGACGTACACGAGGCCGCCCTGGCGCTTGATCTCCGCGATCGTCTCAGCGAGCGTCAGCCCCCGCGGGATCTTCTCCTCGATGAACAGCCCGATCACCTCGCCCTGCTCGGCGGTCTTGACCTCCTCGGCGACGATCACCTTGATCCCCTCGGCCTTGGCTCGCGCCTCGTGGGCGCCGGAGATCTCGTTGTGGTCGGTGATCGCGATCGCCCCGAGCCCGCGCGCGCGAGCCTCCGCGAGCAGCACCTCGACCGGCGTCGCGCAGTCGAACGAGTGGTCGGTGTGCATGTGCAAGTCGACGTCGATCAGCGGCCGCGACGCGAGCCGCCGGTGCAGGCGGCCGTTGGCCTCGGGCGTCCGCCGCTTCGCCGCCAGCTCGCAGTACACCTGCTCGAGCTCCTGCGCCACGCGCGACCACGCGAACCGCTCGCGCAGGCCCGCCAACCGCTGGCGCTGGGTCGACAGCATCTCCGGGTCGCCGATCAGCCGCTCGAGCTGAGCGCCCAGCGTCTCGTAGTCGCCGCAGTGGAACTGGAGGCCGTAGTCGCCGCCGGACAGGAGCTCGTCGTAGATCGGCAGGTCGCTTGCGACCGGCACGACCCCCGCCGCGAGCGCTCGCGCGAGCGTCCCCGGCGCCGGCCGCAGCCCCTCGGAGCCGAGGACCGCCACGTCCGCCCGCGCCAGCGCCTCGGGCTCCGAGATCATCTCGCCGTCGAGCACCTCGACGCGCCCGCGCAGCCGCGCTCCGAACGCTGCCGGAATCGTCAGCGGCACCCGCGCCCACACGGTCGCGTGCCAGTCAAGCGACGGCGGCAGCGTCCGCAGCGCTCTGAGCAGTACCCGCAGCGCCGGGCGCTCCTCCGCTGCGGTGGCGAACAGCTGCACCGATGCTCCCGAGCTGCGCTGCTTCGCCGCGACCGTCGCCCCCGGCAGGATCAGCCGGTAGGAGCCGGGAAAGTAGCCGGCCAACAGCTCGCGCGTGGCCCGGTAGCTCGCGATCCGCGCGTCGAGTCGCCCAAACAGCCATCGCGTCAGCGGCCGCGCCAGCTGAGTTGAGAGCATCCGCTCGGTGGGAGCGTGGAAGCTGCCCACGTTGAGCGCCCGCGAGTGACGCAGGGCGACGCTCGACGCGCTCGGCGCGAACGGCTCGTGCACGTGCACCACGTCCAGCGGGAGGTCCTCGAGCGCCTGCTCGATCGTCCGGGCGACGTCGATCGGCAGCGACGGGGCGCGGGGCCGCGAGGGTGAGAACGACAGCACCTCTCCGACCCCCAGCACGACCGGGCGCCGCCCGGCGCGCACGAGCAGCGCCTCGGGGTCCTCGCGGAGCGCGCGCCGGCTCTCGCGCACCAGCTCGGGCGACTGCGACGGGGCCATGATCAGCACCGCATGACCGCGAGCGACGAGCTCGTCCGATACGCGCGCGATGTACTCGTTGACCTCGCTTGGCACCTCCCAGGCGAACGGCGTCACCTGCACGATCGCGAGGTGCTCGGTCACGCGCCGATTTTATGGAGGCCGCGCCTTGCGGGCGCGGCCTTGTTATTAAGCCTTCGCCGCGGCGTTGGCGCGCAGCCGCGAGCGGACGTGGACGATCCGCTGGACCGTCGTGAAGATCGCGAGCCCGGCGAGCACGTAGACCGCTGGGGCGAGCAGCTCGAAGTGACCGAGCGAGGCGCCCTTGGCGAAGATCAGCCCGGCGCTGAGGATCACCACCCGGACCGGCCGGGTGGCGAGACCCACCTTGCATTCGACTCCCAGCGCTTCGGCGCGAGCACGGGTGTAGGAGACCATCAGCGAGAACAGCACCGCGGCGACGACCGCCGCGACCGCGATCTGGTTGTGGCGAGCCGCGAAGTAGGCCCCCACGGCCGCCAGCACAACGCCCTCCTCGAGCCGGTCCAGGGTGGAGTCGAGGAACGCCCCGAACGGCGTGCCCTTGCCCGACATCCGCGAGTACCGCCCGTCGAGCGTGTCCATGATCGAGCCGACGATGAAGGCGACGCCCGCGAGGAAGAACAGACGCTCGACCACCAGCGCCGCCGCTGCCAGGTTCAGCGCGAACCCCGTCAGCGAGATCGCGTTCGGCGTCAGCCGCGATTCGATCAAGCGGTTGCGCATCAGCTGCTGCGCGTCGGGCGAGACCCGCAGGCTGCGGGCGCGCCGGCGCCGGACGTGCTGGTCCAGCTCGTTGGTCTGGTTGGCCATCACGCGGTCGCGTGACCGAACGCCCAGGCGTCCGGTCGCGCCAGCGCCAGTGGCCGGTGGGCGACCGCCGCCGCGATCACCGCCGTCACGACGCCGAAAAACACGTCGACGAAGAAATGGTTGCCGGTCGCGACCACGACGAACGTGACCAGCAGCGGATAGGCGGCCCACAGCGCCTTCGCCCACCGGCGCGTCACCAGCTTCGCCATCGGCCAGGCCACCATCACCGCGAAGCACACATGCATCGAGGGAATCGCGGCGTAGTCGTTGGTCATGTGCCCGGCCATCGTGTCGTCGAGATGCCCGTAGCCGGTCATCAGCTGCGAGACCGGGTCGCTGAAGCCCCACTCGGGCATCAGCCGCGGCGGCGCGGTCGGGAACACCGAGTAGCCGATCAGCGCGAGCCCCATCGCGACCAGGAACATGTTGCGGACGAAGTAGAACGAGTCGTTGTAGCGGACGTAGATCACCACCATGATCGCGGTCGTGATCGCGAACTGGGTGTTCAGGTAGCCCCACGCGAGCGCGGTCATCAGCCAGTGCGAGTTCTGGACCCATCCCTGGATCGCGGGCTCGACGAAGATGTGCAGCGCCCGCTCGAGGTCGATCACCTTGGTCGCGTCGCCGAACGGCTTGTAGGTGTAGTTGCTGCCAGAGTGGACCAGCCCGCGAACCAGGCCATAGGCCATGAACGCCGCCAGAAACAGGGCAAGCTGGCGGAGCGGGTCAACCCAGCCGCGGGGCAGCAGCTTTCTCTCGATCAGCCGCTTGAGTTCGAGCACCGGAGGTGATCGTAGTCAATCGCACCGCGGCGAACGGGATCCGACCCGCCAGAGCGAGAACCGGATCGCGACCTCGACCGTCCCCGGCCGGCGCACGATCAGCCGCGTGAACGAGCCAGCGGGGACCACGCACGCCGCCCCGCGCGTGACCGCCCAGTACGGGCTGAAGTGGATTCGCACGAGCGCCGCGCCGGGTCGCTTCGCCTCCACCGAGAACCAGTTGGGGCCGAGGCCGCGGAGCGTCGCGACGCCCGCGACGATCGGCGTCGGATCGGCGACCGCATACACGCGCCAGTCGCGCGAGCGCCACACCAGCCGCAGGTACGGCAGGCCCCGCTCGATCAGGTTTCGCTCCGCGACCGCCGAGTAGTCGAGCGGCGCGTCGGCGACTGCCACGAACCGGACTGCACGGGCGTGCAGCCAGCGGTCATAGCTTGCCGGGGTCAGCTCTCCGTCGTAGAACAGCGGGTTGTACTCGATGTCGAGCTGGCGCTCCCAACCCCGCGCGAGCGGGAACCGCGGGGCCACGGCGTACGCCTCCCAGTGGAACTTCGTGAACGGGATCTCGACCCGGAACGGCGCCCCCAACTGCCGGTCGAGGAACGACAGCAGCGGGCGGTAGTAGGCGGTCCTCATCGCCGGCCCGACCGCGTTGGTCACGTCGCGCACCGGCGCGTGCCATTGCAGGTACAGCAGCGGCAGCGCCGCCACGAGCAGCAGCGCTCGCCGCCGCGGCCACAGCAGCAGCGCCGCCAGCGGCCCGGCGATCAGCTCCTCGAGCCGCCCCGCGTTGCTCCCGACCGCGCTCGGGACGAGATACGAGATCAGCGTTCCCGCTCCGTACAGCGCGGCGGCGGCGAACAGCACCCGCTCATGGTTGACGGTGAGCGCGCAGAAGCCGAGCGCGATCAGCGGCAGCGGCCAGAACGCCGAGAACGCGAACGGCTCCGTCCCTCCCTCCGGGAACGCGACCGCCAGCAGCCCCACCGGCACCAGCGCCGCGATCACGACCGCCACCCCTGCGCCCCGGCGCCGGCCGGCGACCGCGACGGCGGCGCCCGCCAGCGCCGCGAACAGCGCCGCCACCGGGCTGCACAGCGCGGTCAGCAACGCGAGTGCGATCGCCGCGGGCGTCTTGTGGCGCTGCAACGCAAGTGCCGTGGCGAGGGCCGGCAGCATCCCGAACGCGAACGTCAGGCGCCCCGTGTAGAGGCTTGTCGCGGTGCCAGCAGCAAACCACAGCGACCCCAGCCAGGCGCGCTCACCGAAGTGGGCGCGCGCCAGCGGCTCGAACAGCGCCGCCGTGCCGGTGGCGGCGAGCGCCGCCGCCAGCTGCGGCGTCAGCGCGGCGGCGACCGCCGGGAACAGCACGCTGTACATCACGACCGGATGGCCGGCGTACCACCAGTTGTTCCAGATCCCGAACCCTTCGCTGGCGAACAGCTTGGCGCGGAACATGTGCGCGGCCAGGTCGAGGCTCGCCGGTGAGACCAGCACGTATACGGCGGCGAGCGCCCCGGCCAGCAGCGTCGGGGCGATCCGCAGCCACGGGATCGCCGGGCGGGATCGCCCCAGCCGCTCGAGCGCTGTTCGCTCGCGAATCATCCGATGAAGTCCGCCACCCGCTCGATCACGCGCGGCTGATCGAGCCACGGCCAGTGTCCCGCCTCCGGGATTCGCTCGGCGCTGGATCCCGCCAGCGCCGCGGCGTAGGCGTCGGCGAACTGGGGGGCGAACCACGGATCGCGCTCGCCCCAGATCACCAGCGCGGGCGAGGTCAGCCGGTCAAGCTCGGCGCCGAGCTCCGCCAGCCGCCGCTCGTCGGCTGCGCGATGCAGCCGCAGCAGCG
>Ga0070739_10008507_pt1 | contig 10506 bp, 12 predicted proteins | sample Coa_R1_7_FD_66445 | JGI IMG/M metagenome (GOLD analysis project Ga0070739, IMG submission 66445) | Surface soil microbial communities from Centralia Pennsylvania, which are recovering from an underground coalmine fire - Coalmine... | ecosystem: Environmental > Terrestrial > Soil > Unclassified ...
ATCGTGATGGTCCTGGCCCTGGTGGTATTCGGACCAAGCAGGCTGCCGGAGGTAGCCAATGCCTTGGGACGCGGCATACGGGAGTTCCGCAGGGCGACCAGCGAGCTCGAGGATGCGGTGATGAATCAGGGCGAGGTGGACGACTTTGCCGACGAAGACATGTTTCCACATATCCCGCCTGAGCCGGCGGAACATTTGGAGACGTCAAAAGAGCCCGCGGTCGACACCCTGTCCACCTATCGAAACCAGGTGCAGCCCACGGGCCCGGATGCGTCAGCGGAAGAGGAAGTAGGCAGCCCTTCGTAAGGGCAGCTGCTCAGCGAACGCACTAGTTTTGGAGAAGATCCGCTACCTCCATCGCCCTCCGGAACCCGATCCGAAGGTTATGTCCTTCGTCGAGCACCTGGAAGAGCTGCGCCGGCGACTCATCGTCATGATAGCCGCGGTGGTCATTCTGGGCATCGTGGGTTGGTTCCTAGCGCCGCATATTCTGTCCCTGCTCGAACGCCCCCTCTGTCTGGCCGAGAAGCACGCCCACTACAACCATTCGTTTAGCTGCCGGCTGTTTACCACGAGCATTTACGGCGCCTTCACGCTAAAGCTCAAGGTAGCCGTTGTCACCGGCATCATTCTGTCGTTCCCGATCATCCTGTCTCAAGCCTGGGCCTTCGTCGTGCCGGCGCTGCCTACCCGCTTCTATCGGTACGGACCCTTTGTCATTGCCGCCGGCATTGTGCTGTTCGCGGCCGGCGGCGTTACTGCCTATGAGGTCATGCCGCTGGCAATCAACTTCTTCATCGGTCAGGGTGGGAACCTGGTGACGATCATCGCCGACGGGTCAAACTATATCTCCTTCGTCACGCTGATCGTCCTCGTCTTCGGCATCTCGTTTGAGATGCCCCTCGTACTCGACCTCCTCTGTATCGCCGGGATCACAAATTCCCGGTGGCTGTGGAAGAAGCGCGTCGTGGTCTTTTTCATCATCTTCGCCGTTGCCACGCTCATCACCCCAGGCGCGGACTGGATCTCGCCCCTCGTCTTGGGCGCGGTGCTGTACGTGCTCTACCTCATCAGCCTCCTTGTCGCACGCGCCCTTGGGCACTGACCGATCTCACTCCGACGGTGTCATCGAGGCCGTGGCGTTAGTCCTGTCGTCGTTGCCTCTATAGGCCCACACTGATAGATTCAGGAGCGAGGATTCCGACGTGCCAGACTTCCAGGTCGTAGCCGATTACGCCCCAACGGGAGACCAGCCCGAGGCCATTGCATCGCTCGCTCGTGGCCTGCAGGAGGGCAAGAAGCATCTTGTGCTGCGGGGCGCCACCGGTACCGGAAAGACCTTCACCATGGCGAAGGTCGTGGAGCAGGTGCAGCGGCCGACGCTGGTCCTGGCGCCCAACAAAACGCTGGCCGCGCAGCTCTTTGCCGAGTTCAAGGAATATCTGCCCAACAACGCCGTTGAGTACTTTGTCAGCTACTACGACTACTATCAGCCCGAGGCCTACATCCCGCGGTCGGACACCTACATCGAGAAGGACTCCTCCCGCAATGAGGAGATCGATCGGCTCCGGCTGTCTGCCACCCGTTCGCTGTTCTCGCGGCGTGACGTGCTCATCGTGGCCAGCGTCTCGTGCATCTACGGGCTAGGCTCGCCCGAGGACTACGGCAGTGTGGTGGTCAGTCTTCGTCGCGGCGAGACCCGAAAACGAGACCGAGTGCTGCGCCAGCTCAACGGCATTCTCTACGAGCGCAATGACGTGGCCCTGGCCAGAGGCACGTACCGCGTGCGAGGCGACGTCCTGGAGATATTTCCGGCCTATGAGGAGATTGCGATCAGGATCGAGTTCTTCGGCGACACGATCGAGCGGATCGTGGAGCTGGACTCCCTGACGGGGGAGATCATCGCCTCCCGGGACGCCATCGACATCTATCCCGCTCGTCATTTTGTGACCAATGACGAAAAGATGCAGAGGGCGCTCCAGTCGATCGAGGAGGAGTTGCGCGAACGGCTGGGAGAGCTGCGGGCGGAGGGCAAGCTGTTGGAGGCCCAGAGGCTGGAGCAGCGCACCCTCTTCGATCTAGAGATGATGCGCGAGACGGGCACGGCCAACGGCATCGAAAACTACTCACGCCATCTGGCCGATCGCGAGCCGGGCTCCCGCCCGTGGACGCTGCTCGACTACTTTCCCGACGACTACGTGCTGATGGTCGACGAGTCGCATGTGGCCATTCCGCAGGTTCAGGGCATGTACGCCGGTGACCGCTCCCGAAAGGAAGTGCTCGTCGACTACGGTTTCCGGCTGCCATCGGCTCTCGACAACCGCCCGCTGAGCTTCGCCGAGTTCCTTCACCAGCTCAACCAGGTGATGTATGTGTCGGCAACTCCAGGACCGTTTGAGATGGAGCGGTCCGAGGTTCTGGCGGAGCAGGTGATCCGTCCTACGGGCGTGCTCGACCCAACGATCGAGGTCAAGCCGGTAAAGCATCAAATTGACGATCTGCTTCACGAGATCCGGCAGCGGGTGGCGCGAGGGCAGCGGGTGCTGGTCACGACACTGACCAAGAAGATGGCGGAGGATCTGGCCGACTACCTGCGCGAGCTCGGTATCAAGGTGCACTACCTGCACAGCGAGATGGACGTGTTGGAGCGGGTTGACATCCTCCGGGATCTACGCCTCGGTGTCTACGACGTTGTGGTCGGGATCAACCTGCTGCGGGAGGGCCTCGATCTCCCGGAGGTGAGCCTGGTAGCGATTCTCGACGCCGACAAGGAGGGCTACCTACGCTCAGAGCGCTCGCTGATTCAGACCGTGGGTCGGGCGGCGAGACATATTGACGGTCATGTGATCATGTACGCCGACAAGGTCACCGACTCCATGCGCCAGGCTATCGACGAGACCTACCGCCGGCGGGCCATCCAAATCGCCTACAACGAGACCCATGGGATCACTCCCGTGGGAATCACGAAGGGCATCCGAGATCTGGGAGATCAGGTCCGTCGTGTGGCGGAGGAGAAGCCCGCGTACTCGGCACCGCTCGACATCCCCATGGATGAGATGGTGCGACTGGTGAAGGACCTCGAAGGACAGATGAAGCAGGCGTCGCGCAATCTCGAATTCGAACGCGCCGCCGTCATTCGCGACCAGATCGTGGAGCTGCGCAAACAGATGGAAGGAGCCAAGGTCCCTGCCAGGTAGCAGTAAAACGAGCCCAAGTCGGCGGTGCTCGTCTACATCCTCGGTGAAATGTAGGTGGGCCGTTGCCCCCGGTGGTCGCGGCTGAACGACGTTACGATCCGCGCACCGATGCTGCGGCCGGTCTGGTGTGAGACTGCGGCCGGACCGTGGGCGCGTACTGTCCGTTGGCCGAGTGTCCACACGGTCGCCGGGTGTATACGTCCGGGCCACAGCCGCCTCGTGGTCCAACCAGCCTCGAACCGCTGATCCAGCGGTGGTGGTCGGCAACCGACATCCTGCAGAACCCCGGCTACAGTTCGATGGTCGGGTCGGTTCGTCGCGACCGAGCAGTGTTAGGTAGAGGATTCGATGCAGTATCATCTCAAGGACATCGGCGCCAAGCTCGACCCCGAGTTCTATCGGCGGCCTGCCACGGAGGTGGCGCCCGACCTGGTGGGAAAGCTTTTCGTACGCGCTGTGGACGGTGAAGTGCTCAGCGGCTGGATCGTGGAGGTCGAGGCCTACATGGGGTCGGAGGATCCTGCCTCCCATGCGTATCGAGGAGAGACACCGAGGAACCGGTCGATGTTCGGGCCGCCCGGTCACCTGTACGTGTATCGCAGCTACGGCGTCCACTTTTGTGCGAATGTGGTTACAAGTCCCGAGGGTATCGCAACGGCAGTGCTTCTGCGAGGCTTGGAGGCCCAATCCGGACTCGAACTGATGCGGTCGCGGAGACAACTCGACCCAACCGAGCGACTCTGCAATGGTCCGGGCAACATCTGCCAAGCTCTCGGCATTACCCTCTCAGATGATGGCGCCACACTGTCGGGCGATGACATGTGCATCGTGGATGCCGGACGCAAGCCGTCCGTCACGGCGACGACCCGGGTCGGCATCACCATAGCCGCCGACAGGCCATGGCGGTATGTGGACAGCGACCGCATCAGCTTTGCCTCGCGGCCGGTGGCGCGTGTACCTCGCTCCCGTTCCGCGCACCCGTCCCGCTGACTCTCCACCCTCAACTCAGCGGCTAAAGCGGTGGGAAGAAGATTTCTGGCTGGAGTGACGGAGCCGAATCACGATACAGTTAGAGCAGGATGATTCGCGGTCGAAGCAGCCGGCAGGCGGGCCGACCGCAGGGTGAAGAGTGAAGATTGGGCTGCACAAACGTTCAGCTACCCCGATTCCAGCGCCAGCTCGTCGACTGGCTCGACCTCAACGTGCGGCATCCTTCTTACAGCCTCTTCGAGGTCGACGTCACGCAAACTCGGCAGGCCATTCGCGAGTATCGGCGTCGGACCGGCCGGCCGCTATCACTGACGGCCTTTGTTACCGCCTGCTTTGCCCAAGCCGTGGAGGAGAACCGGTTGATGCACGCCTGTCGGCACGGCCGCCGCCGGCTGACCATCTTTGACGACGTGGACGTTGCCTTCGCCGTCGAGCATGAGATCGAAGGGCACAAGATCCCGATGCCCAGCATCATTCGCTCGGCCAACCGGATGGCGCCCTATGAGATCGAGCGCGAGATCAGAGATGCGAAGACGGGAACCAATCCGCGTGCCTGGGCCATGAGCTGGCTGGGTCCGTGGCTTCTCCTGCCGGGAGCGGTTAGACGGTTCATCCTGCGCCGGTTGCTCGCCAACCCGGTTCGGCGGAGACGAATCACCGGCACAGTCATGGTTTCCGCCGCGGGGATGTTCGGCATGGGTACCGGCTGGGGCGTCAGCCCGCCCAGTTACACCAGCTCACTTCTGATCGGAAGTCTGGGCCGAAAGGCAATGCCGGTCGACGGGCGGACCGATATCCGTCAGGTTCTGAATCTCACGGTGTGCGTGGATCACGACGTCATCGATGGAGCCGTGGCCGCCCGGTTCTCGCAGCGGCTCAAGGAGCTTATTGAGTGCTCCAGTGGCCTTGCCTCCGCGGCTCTCCTATCAATCGAGTCCGATCCCGTCACGGTCATGGTGCCGGCCGAGTAGGCGCGGGCCCGAGGCGGCTGGAGCGGATAACAGCCGGCTTGTTGCCGGCCCTATCTCACCGGAATTGGTCGCCGTGGATCTCGAAGTACTCGGCGTTCTTGGCTGTGAACGCCTGCCACTTCTCGGGCACTTCCTCCTCCGGGAAGATGGCGTCGACCGGACACTCCGGCACGCAAACGCCGCAGTCGATGCACTCGTCCGGGTCGATGTAGTACATGTCGTCTTCGGGAAGCGCGTGGATGCACTCGACGGGACACACATCGACGCACGAGGCGTCCTTCACGCCGACGCAGGGCTCAGTAATGACGTACGTCATCGAGTACTATTCCTCTCCTCAGGTTCCCCCGGCTTTGTCTTTCAATGATAGCGGAGGGTTCCGCCTGAACGGCCTCTAACCGACTCCATAACGCGAGTAATTCACCCGGCTGTCGTTTCGAGCGGCTCCTCCGAAACGACTCCATCCTCAATCCGCCAGCCGCGAATCTCGGGCTCCTGTGGATTGGCGAGGGAGACAATAACGAAGACCGTCCCCGGCCATTTCGCCAGCTCAATGTCAGTCGGCGATGGCCGCGGCTCGCTCGCCGGATGGGAGTGGTAGACAGCTCCGGCCTCGAGCGATAGGTGGTCGATCTCCATGAGGGCTTGAAGCTGTTCCTGTGAGTCCATGACGTAGAAGCGCGGGCTATGCTCGGCATTCGTGACGCGAAAGAGCTTCTTCGCCTCTCCGTCGGTGGTTGCCAGGATCCCGCAGACCTCCTCAGGAGCTCCTGCGCGCGCGTGCTCGATCATCTCTCGACGCAATGGCTCCGGGATCACCACAGGATTGAAGCCTTGCTCGCCTCTCGAGTCAGCGCCTCGTCGTACACTCCCGTGCTCACGTACTTCCAGCCCCCGTCGGCCAGCAGCACCACGATCTTGCCGCCCGGCTTCATTCGGGCATAGCGCAAGGCCGCCACCAATGCCGCGCCCGATGACGGGCCTGCGAAGATACCTTCTTCACGCAGCAGCCGTCGAGTCATGGACAATGCTTCCTCACCGTCGATCAGATACCGTCCGTTCAGCCGTTCGGGATCGAAGATCGGCGGCACGAATCCCTCGGCCATGCTCCGCAATCCCTGCACGCGCTCCCCTGCCATTGGCTCGGCCGCGATGACGTCGATGGAAGGATCCTGCTCCTTCAGCCGCCGAGACACGCCCATGAGCGTTCCCCCGCTACCCAAACCGGCGACGAAGGCGGTGATGCCGGGAAGCTGATCGAGGATCTCCGGTCCCGTTGTCTGGTAGTGAGCTTCGACGCCCGCCGGGTTCCGATACTGATCGAGCATCCACACATCGCGCCTGTCGAGATCCAGCTCACGAGCCAGCTCGATGGCGCCATTCGATCCCTGATCGGCCGGAGAAGAGACCACATCGGCTCCATAGAGCCTGAGCAGCTGGAACTTCTCGACGGGTACGTTTTCCGGCGCGACCACGGTTAGGCGGTATCCTTTTACGGCGGCGATCATGGCCAAAGACAGACCGGTGTTGCCGCTTGTCGGTTCGAGCAGATGATGCCCCGGCTGCAACTCGCCGCGCCGCTCGGCCGCTTCCAACATGTACAGAGCCGGCCGGTCTTTCACGCTGCCGGTCGGGTTCATCCCCTCCAGCTTGGCGTAGAGATTGGTGCCCGGCGGGCTGAGACGAGGCAGCCCTACCAGGGGAGTATTGCCGACTGCGGAGAGGATCCCCACTCGTAGCTGGACCGGCCTTGCGGCTACGAGCGGCGTAGCCTCCACTACATTCCGCCGGCCATCGCAGGCAGGATGATGATGGTGTCGCCAGGTCCGGCCGGCGTCTCCAGCCGTTGAAGGTACTGCACATCCTGCTGGTTGAGATAGACGTTCACGTACTTCTGCAGGCTACCTTCGTCGTCGTACAACTGCTGTCGGACCGTGGGGTAGCGCTTGGCGAGATCGGCCAGCGCCTCGCCGACCGTTGACCCCGAAGCTTCAACCTCGGGCGCGCCCACGACAGCTCGCAGCGCAGGTGGAATCCTGATAGTGCTCACGATGGACCTCTATTCATGGGATGTGAAGAGCTACCGCCGGACGGCTAGACCGAGACGGCCTCCCTGTGGTTCTCGACGGCCGCCATTGTCGCGTGCCCGCACACCGGACACTCTGGGTCCCTTCGAAGCCTCAGCTCCATGAAGGTCATTGACAGGGCATCAAACATCAGCAGCCGGCCGACCAGTGGCTCGCCGATCCCCAGAATCAGCTTCAGCACCTCGGTCGCCTGCAGCGTGCCCATAACGCCCGGAAGTACCCCCAGCACGCCTGACTGTCCGCATGAAGGAGCCATTCCAGCTGGTGGTGGCTCAGGAAAGACGCACCGGTAGCATCCACTCTCGCCCGGGATGAATGTGGTGAGCTGACCGTCGAAACTGAGAATACTGGCCGAGACATTCGGTTTGCCGAGGCGAACACAGGCGTCGTTCAGAAGATACCGGGTATCGAAATTGTCGCCTCCGTCGACCACGATATCGTACGGCGCCAGCAGGTCGTCGATATTGTCGTCGCGCATTCTGACGTTGTACGGCGTCACCGTGATGTGCGGGTTGAGCGCGGAAAGCGTAGCCTTGGCCGAGTCCACCTTGGGAGTACCAACGCGGTCCGTCGTGTGTAGGACCTGTCGCTGCAGGTTGCTCTCGTCGACAACGTCGGAATCGACAATACCCATGGTTCCAACGCCGGCGGCGGCCAGGTAGAGGGCCGCGGGAGAGCCCAACCCGCCGGCACCGACTAGAAGGACACTGGCATCGAGGAGCTTCAGCTGCCCAGCCTCGCCGACCTCTGGGATCAGAACGTGGCGGCTGTAGCGTTTGAGTTGTTCGGCGTTGAGCACTCGGGGAGTCACGAAGGCCCGCCCCTCATCCTTCCAACGCCCGAATCCGCCGTCCATGGAGATGGGGTGCTCGTACCCCATCTCTTTCAGCGTCTTTGCGGCAAAAGCCGAGCGAACTCCCGCGGCACAGTAGAGGATCACCGGACGGGACCTGTCGGGCACAGCCGTCTCGATCCGCTCCTCCAGGTAGCTCCGAGGGATATGCACGGCCCCCGGAATGTGTCCTTCCTCCCACTCGTTGCTCTCACGAACGTCGATCAAAGCCGCACCCTTGCCAGGGGAGGTGAGCAGCATCTCCACCGCTTCGCGGGTTGAGACGGCTTCGATCTCTCGCTTGACCTGCAAGAAGACATCCTGAAATGTAGGCGCCAAGGGGTACTTCCTTTTTTAAAGTGACTACGCCATTATAAAGTTGGAGTCAAGGCACAAAGGGTGAGGGAAGTCACGCTGACTCGACCGAGTGCCCCGAAAGAAGAGCTGCCTTCAACGCCGCCGGCAGGGGAACAGAGCGACGTTCGTGGAGGCTGGACCAGACCCGAATCTCACGGCCGGTGGCCGCAACCTTGCCCTCCCGCTTCACGGTGTGCTCGACTTCGAATGCGCTGGTGCGAATCTCGCGTACTCGCGACTCCAGGCGAATCTCGTCGTCGTATCCCACAGGCAGTAGAAAGCGACAGTTCGTCTCCACCAGGAACGGCCCTTCGCCGGCATCCATGAACGGTCCTAACGGCTGACCGACCGAGCGGAACAACGCGTGCGTCATGCGGTCAAACCAGCGGTAGTAGTTGGGATAGAAGACGACGCCCGCGGCATCCGTGTCGCCGAACGGGACGCGGTAGACCTCACTGTATGAGGCTGCCTGGACCTGGCGTCCCCGGATGCTGCTCAAGCGGTCGATTGCAGCTCGTGCTGCAGCTGTCGGCGGCGCTTCCGCCGGATCTTCGCCGACTCCATCCGGCGCCGCTGCTCCGGCGACTCCGCCACCACCATCGGCACGGGCGCCGGCAAACCCGCGTCGTCCAATGCCACCATCACCAGATAACACGACGACGTATGCACCACCTCACCCGTCAGCATGTTCTCGGTTTCCACTCTAACGCCCACCTCCATGGAGGTACGTCCGACGTCGTTGACCGCCGCTTTGACGGTCACCAGATCGCCGACGTGAACCGGGTGAAGAAAGCTCATGTAGTCGACCGCCGCGGTTGAGACCCGCATCCGCGTGTGCCTAATCGCCGCCGAGCCGGCCGCCTCGTCCACCATCTTCATGATCGTGCCACCGTGGACGTAGCCCCACGGGTTGGCGTCGTCAGGCATCATCTGCCGGGACATGATCACGCTCGACTCGTCGACAGTCTTGGCCGGAAGATCGGGCTTGCTGCTGGCGCCGTCCACGCGCTACTCCTCTGAGGCGACACGATTCTCCGCGGCTGTCCCATCCGATTGCAGCCAATCGTAGCACCGTACCTCACAATGGCACGGTACCCAAGCAAGTTCATTACGGAGAGAGTGAGTGACTGAAGAGAAGAAGATCGAACGAGCAATGGTGATCTTCGCCCATCCTGATGACGGCGAGTTCGGCAGTGCGGGCACCGTCGCCAAGTGGGCTTCCGACGGCGTCGAGGTGACGTATGTCGTCGCCACCGACGGCAGCAAGGGAAGCAGCGACCCGGACATGAGCCCGGCGCGGCTGAGCGAGCTGCGTTACGCGGAGCAACGGAGGGCAGCGGAGATATTGGGCGTGAGCCACGTCGAGTTCCTGGGCTTTGAGGACGGGGTGCTGCAGGAGACGATCGAGCTGCGCAAAGCCATCACCGCGGCGATTCGTCGCTATCGCCCGGACGTCTGCATCGTCCAGAACCCCATTCGCTCGTTTGAGCTGTCCACGTTCGTTCAGCATCCGGACCACCTCGCCTGCGGAGGTGCCGCCCTGGCGGCGTTGTATCCATGCGCCCGCGACCGGCTGACCTTCCCGGAGCTCCTACGAGAAGGGCTCGAGCCGCATGCGGTCGGCGAGGTCCTCGTGGTCGGTACGGGCGAACCGGATCATTACGTCGACATCTCCTCGACTATCGAGATCAAGGTCCGGGCGCTCAAAGCTCATGACAGCCAGGTTGGCCAGCGGCCGGTTGAAGAGTTCGTTCCCGAGCGCGCGAAACGCGTTGCCGAAGGCCAGAACATGGAATACGCGGAGGCGTTCAGGCGGCTGACGATCTAGAGGCGAGTTTAGGGTTTAGAGTTCAGCGTTTTGACGGCCGGTTTTACAGCGCGGCGGCCGCGGCTATAGGGCCGGGTTCTTTGGCCTCCGCGCTAAGCGTTTCGTCTTTGACCGGGGTGAGGTATTCGACGCTCGGAACGTCGGATGCGTCCGTGAACGAGAACTTGGTGATGGAGCACTTAGCGGGGTAGTTGGGCCCTCGGAGACTCTCAATCACGAGGGGAAGGCCCAGAACCGCGGCTCGGAG
>Ga0070739_10008508_pt1 | contig 10503 bp, 4 predicted proteins | sample Coa_R1_7_FD_66445 | JGI IMG/M metagenome (GOLD analysis project Ga0070739, IMG submission 66445) | Surface soil microbial communities from Centralia Pennsylvania, which are recovering from an underground coalmine fire - Coalmine... | ecosystem: Environmental > Terrestrial > Soil > Unclassified ...
TCCCCGCGCGCGCCGACGGCGATCCGCCGCCGCTCGACGCGCCGATCCCCTGGGTCGCGCTGCTCGTCTTCGTCGAAGGCGAGTACACGCTGCTGCGCGGGATCCCGCTGCAGCAGGCGGTTCCGGCCGACGTGTTCGAGCGGCTCGGCAGCCCGCTGCACGTGACGTGCGACGCGGTCGAGACGTCGATCGGACTGCTGAGCGCGATCCTTCCGTCGCTGGAGGAGCTCGCGCTGCTCGCGCACGCGCGCTGGGTCAACGTCGACGATCGCGAGCTGAACACCGCCGGCGGCGACGGCTACTATTCGGTCGTCGTCGCGAACCGGCTGCCGCCGCCGAACGCGCAGTGCCGCGCGATCCTCGTGTCGCTCGAAGAACGTTCCGATCTCGTGCAGTCCGTCTGGAAGACGCCGGAGCAGCAGCCGCCGGGGCCGCGTCCGCCGGTGAATCCGCCCGTGCGCACCGCCGCGACGCCGATTCGCTCGAACGGCGCCGCCGCGGTCGGGAACGTGCCGGTCGACGTGCTGCCGAACCCGATCTTCGGGCTGAGCGAAGCGCCGGTGCACACGTTCGGTTCGACGATCCGCTCGCCGATCGGCTTCGTCCCGCTGCTCCGCGCGCGGCTCGTCGCGCTGACCAGCTGGCAGTTCACGTGCGAAGGGCCGGGGACGTTCCGCGAGCTGATGCAGAACCTCGACGACGCGATGTTCGGCACGGTCGCCGAGCCGGGACATCCGGCGCTCTCCGACACCGGCCACCTGCAGCTCACGCTGCAAGACCGCCTCGGCGCGGAGGAGCAGGTGTGGTACCGCGGTCCGCTCGTGCAATACGATCTCACCCGCGACGCGCTGGGGCCGTATCACAGCGCCGATCAGGCGCGGCGTGCGACGCCGGAGACCGGCGGCGAGGACGTCTCGTACGCCGCCGCGTTCGAGGCCGGGCGTCTGCTCGCCGCCGCCGACGCGCGCTTCGCGCAAGCGGTGATGCGCTGGCGCCGTGAATCGTACAAGCAGTCCGCGCGGGCGGACACGATCGGCGCGATCTCGACGAAGCTCCCGCTCGATCTGCCGGCGAGCGAAGCGGAGAGGCTGCATACGCCGGTCGCGCCGATCGCGGCGAACGCGGCGGCGGCGGCCGTCGTGCGCAGCGCGCCGCCGCTCGGCGATCCGTACGGAATCGGCAAGACGGCGAACGCGCCGGGTCTCGATCCCGGCAACCTCGCCGCCGCGTGGAACCTGTCGTCCGCCGCGGCGGCGTCGGCGCTGCTCGGCGCCGATCCGGGGACGCTGGGTGCGGTGGTGAAGCCGCCGCCGCAGACGGCGCGCGTCGACACGACGCTCGGCGCGGTCGCCGCGGACACCGCGGGGCTGGAACGGCTCGCCGCCGCGCGCGACGCGGCGCGGGCGAACGCCGTGACGACGCTCGGAGGACAGTGACGTGCGGATCGCTTCGATCACGAACCCGGCGGCGCTGCGCGAACGGATGGTTGCGAAGGAGCAGATCGACGCGAGCGTCCCCGAGTCGACGATGCCGCCGTACATGGAGATGTTCCTCGCGCACCTGCGGCTCCTGATCGGCGTGCCGTTCGACTACCTCGTGCCGGACGCGCGGCTGCTGCCGAACGAGTCGATCCGGTTCTTCTACGTCGACCGGTCGTGGACGGACCGGCTCGTGGACGGCGCGATCGCGGTCGGCAAGATCGGCACGCGCGAGCAGGCGCATCATCAGGCGCATTCGCCGGACGTGCAGGCGCAGCTCGACCTCACCGAGCGCGTCGTGCGCGTGCTGCAGCGCGGGCTGCCGCGGCCGGCGCAGGACGGCGGCGGGCCGGCCGGGATCGTTACCGGCTTCCTGCTGCGCTCCGCCGCGGTCTCCGGCTGGCCGTCGATGGACGTGCGCGCGTTCAGCGAGATCGTCCCGCCCTCGCCCGGAAACCTCGACTCGCCCGAAGGTCGGCAGTGGAGCGCGAACGCGGACGCGGTGCAGCTCCGCACCCTGCGCCTGGAGCTGCTGTCGCCGTCGGTGCTGCTTGCGCTCTTCGACGGGATCCCGCAGCTCGTCTGGTGCGAAGAGCCGCATCACGGCGTGCAGTTCGGCGTGAACACGAACGACGAGACGACGTTCTTCCTCGACCGTCACGAAGCCAGCGGCGAGCTCGAGCAAGGCGCGGCGTCCGTCCCCGTCCCGATGCGGGCGGGCGGCCATCGCGTCGTCGACGTCTCGGCGCTGCGCCGGCGGCTGTATCAAGATCAGCTCGGCGATCCGAAGCTCGTTCCGCAGACGGGAAGCGCGGCGTTCGCGATCGAGCTGCTCAACTTGCCGTGGCGTCAGCGCTTCCAGAACGCACGCTCGCCGCTGCGGCACGGCGACGGCGCGTTCGTGCCGAAGTATGCGGTGGCGAGCGTCATCACGCAGCAGCAGGTCCGCGACGCCGTCACGGAGCTGCTCCGATGACCGCCGTGCGAACCGGTTTCGGCGCCGACCCGGTGCTCGTCTCGCTCGCGACGGCGCACGGTATCACGCCGCGCGTCGCGAAGAGCTGGTTCCCTCCGCTGGTGCGCACGCCGCGCGTGCTCGTCCCGATCGAGCTCGACGTGCTGATGGTGCGCGACGCGACGCTGACGTGGGCGGCGACGGCGATGACCGTCCCGCCGAAAGCGGATCACGCCGCGAACGGCACGACGCCGGCGGCGGGTCTCATGCCGCCGCCGTTCACGAACCTGCCCGCGCCGCGGGGGCGCGGTGCGTACTTGCACTGGTATCTGCCGAACGGGCTGACCGCGGGGACCGCCGACGCCGCGAGCAACGCCGCGCAGTTTCCGCCGATCCCCGATCGTTGGCTCGTGCTGCGCATCTCGCCCGGCAACGTGCTGACGCGCCGCGCGGTGCGCGGCTGGGTGCTGCTCGCCGGCGGCGAGCCGCCCGCCGTCGTCGACCTCGACGCGTTCACCGAGACGGGCGCCGCGCCCGACGTCGTGAACGCGCTCACCGCGCTCGGGCACGGCGATCTCTCGTGGGCCGGCTACTACGACAACGTCGTGAACCGCCTCGGCTTCTACGACGGGACGATCGCCGACGCGCAGATCGCCGGGCCGCTCGCGTACGTCGTGTGCGGCTGGTACGCCGATCCGACCGCCGACCCGCTCGGCGATCAGAACGTCACCTCGCTCGCGGGATTCAATGCGAAGATGGCGCAGCTCGGCTGGACGCTCGACGCCGGCCAGCTCGACGAGGTCACGCGAAGCGTCACCGGCTACATGCAGGTCGCTCGTCAGCTCGGCCTGTTCTCGACGCTCGACGAGCGCATCGCCGCGACGTCGGCGAGCGCCGCGTCGCCGGCGAGCGGCGCGTCCTCGCCGGACGCGGCGTACACGACGACGGGATCGTGGTGGCCGAGCGCATGCGTCTTCCACGGCGCGGTCGTCGGGATCGACTGGCCCGGCTCGCGCGACATGGTGGAGGCCGGCGGACCGCCCGACCCCGCGACGATCACCGTCGCGATCGGGAACACGATGGGCGAGACGATCGGGGCGCTCGTCGCGCAGGCGAACGGCGCGAAGGAAGAAGCGTCGATCGTCGAAGCGCTGCAGCTCGGCGTGATCAAGGAGCTCGATCAGCCGGACGGGCGCGCGCAGCTCGACGTGCAGGTGCACGCGAACGCGTTCGCGAGCCGCTCGGGCGGTCCGGCGGCGACCGAGCCGGTGACGATCGCGCCGAGCGGGCCGCCCCAGCCGCCGCCCGCGAACCAGCCGGCTCCCGGCCCGGGCATCTTCGGCGCGCAGGAAGCGGCGGCCGGAACGCCGCCCGCCGGCGCGCCGCGGCACGGTCCCGCGATGAATCTGCACGCCCGTGAGCCGGGCGAGCTGACCGTGTCCGCGGGGCGCACGCGCACGGCGATCTCCGAAGACCGAATCGTGCGCGGTGGCCTGAGCGAGGTGATCGCGGTGCTCGGGACCGGGCCGCAGGCGCCGCCGTCCGATCCGGGCGGCGACGTCGATGCGCTGCGCGCCGCGCCGCGCTTCTACAACGCGAAAGATCCGATCGTGCTCGTGCAGGGCGCGAAGCGCGCGTTCGTGCACGACAGCGGCGTCGCGACGGAAGACGGGATGGTGGTGTGCCGCCTGACGCCGGTCGACGAGCTGAGCTGGCAGATGCCGCAGCTTCCGTACCGTCCGTTCGTGCGCGGTTCGGACGTGCTCGAGCGCGGCGTCGAGAACGGCAGCGTCCCCGTCGAGTGCGAAGGGATTCTACAGGAAGCGGCGCTGCTCGACCTCGGCAGCGCGCCGGCGATCGCCGCCGGCGCGGCGGCGGCGGCGCCCGCCGGTTCTCCGGCGTTCGACGTCGCGACCGCGCAGCGCAACGTGAGCGTCGAGCAGAGCGCGTGGTACGCGACGCGCAATCCGCGCATCGATCACGGGCCGCTGCTCGCGCAGAGCGGTCTCGCGGGCGTGCTTCCCGCGGCGTTCGCCGTCGCGCCGGCGAGCCGGCCGTGGACGCCGATGCATCTGGAGTGGTCGGTCGAGTTCGTCGCCTCGCCGAACGGGATCGACGATTGGGAGCTCGATCAGATCGACTACGTCCTCGGCGCGAAAGCGGTCGTGCCGAAGCCGGGAAGCGGGACGATCTTCAGCGGACGTTCGCCGCTCACCGGCGGCGCGAGCGCGACGCTCGCGTCCGCGGTGAATGCAGCGATCGCGCAGGCCGCCTCCGTTGCCGGAGCGGGACCGGTTCCGGTCGGCGCCCGCGAGGCCGCATATTCGAAGCTCTCGCAGACGCTGCTGCTTTCGTTCCAGACGATGCGGATGAAGGCGGCGCCGGCAGCGGTCGTGACGAACGCGACGGCGGGCGCCGGCGAGGACGTCACGCGGGGCGAGCTGGACGACATCGCGAGCGCGCTCGCGACGATGGACGTGCTCTCGTGCGGGCTCGACGGACTGCAGACGCAAATGCGCGGCGGCGTCCCGGGCGACGGCACGTCGACGCCGCCGCAAGGCGCGACGCCGTCGCCGTTCGTGGCGCTGCGCGCGGGATTTCTGCGGATCGTGCGGCTGCGGCTCGTCGACGGCTTCGGCCAGTTCCTCGACCTCTGTGGTTCGAGCGCGACGCAGCCCGCGAACGGCTACCTCGTCTCGGGCCCGCTCACCGTCCCGGGAGACGCGGGCGTGGTCGGCTTGCCGCCGCGCTTCACCGCGCCGGCGCGTGCGTGGCTGCGATTCCTGAGCGCGAGCGACGACGGCACCGAGGCCGACTACCGGACGAGCCCGATCTGCGCGTTCGTCCTTCCGAACCACCTCGACGCTTCGCTGGAGTTCTTCAACGCCGACGGCAGCGGCGCGGGAACGCTGCAGGCCGAGCCGGACGGGACCGTGACGTGGCAGGACGCGCCGGGCCGTCCGACGCTCGCCGGTCAGACGCCGGACGACGCGCTGACGAACGCGCACGCGATCGCGTTCGCGCGCTCGCTGATCGACTGGGGCGTGGCCGACGCGTCGGAGGCGACGCGCGAGCAAGCGCTGCACGCGCTGCTGCGCACCATCGACTCGACGCTGTGGTCCGTCGATCCGTTCGGACACGCCGGCGACGAGCATCTCTCGCTGCTGGTCGGCCATCCGGTCTGCCTCGTGCGCGGACTCCTGCGGCTGGACGTCGCCGATCCGGTCGCGACGCCGGACACGACGGTGACCGCGATCCCCGTTCGGCTCGGCGATCTCACCCAGTGGCAGGACGGCCTTCTCGGCTATTTCGTCGACGACGACTACACGGTGCTGCACGTCGCCGACGCCGCCGCGCCCGGGATGGCGCGCGCCGTCGGGCCGGGACAAGGTTTCCTGCAGCAGATCAACCTCGTGCCCGACTTCTACGACACGTTCGCCGACGACATTGCGTCCGGCGCGAGCAGCGGCGCCACGCCGGTGACGCATCCGTACGTCGATACGTCGGGGATCGTGTGGATACGCCCGAATGAAAACGTGAACCTCACGATGCTGGTCGTTCCGATGACGACCGTGCACGCGACGCTCGGACTCGTCCCGCGCAAGGAGATCGGGATGCGGCGCGCGTGGGTGCAGGCGGGGCTCGCGGCGATCGCGCCGACGTTCCGTTTCGGCCCGGTGCTCGTCGATCCGAAGCACATCCGCATGCCGCTCGCGACGGACATCAACGGCACGTGGGTCTGGGACTACCGCGCCGCCGCCGCGACGTGGAGCGAGGATCCGGCCACGAACGCGACCGACGACGCGCTGCTCGGGGCCGATCCGCCGACGGGGATCGAAGGGTGGCTGAAGCTCGCGCCGCCGCCGCCGAGCACGGGGCCGTCGACGCCGTGAGCGTCCTCGAGACGTGGCTCTCCGCGCTGGGGCTGATCGGCGTCGCGGGAACGCCGGTTCCGTCGGTGCACACGCTGCAGACGTGGGTGACGATCCCGTGGACGCCGGACACCGTCTTCGGCAGCGCGCCGCCCTTCACGTACGCCGTCTCGTCGCCGCGAACCGACATCGCGTTCGTGCAGCAGCGCTTCGGCGGAACCGTCGACGTCATCACGCCGCTGACGACCAACCAGCTGCTGCGCCCGGACCCGTCCGACGCGACGAAGTTTCAGATCAACCTCTCGCTGCGCATCGTGTATCCGGCGCTTCCCGGCAGCCCGGACAAGCTCGCGGGGACCGGCAAGCTCCCCGTCGTCCTGCTGAATCACGGCCACCACCACAGCTGGGATTTCTCGGTGGACGCGAGCGGGACGAGCGTGACCGGGATCGCCGTGAAGCCGAGTTACACGGGCTACGCCTACCTGCAGGACGCCTTGGCGCAGCACGGGATCGTCTCCGCGTCGGTCGATCACAACTTCGCCTGCGCGACGAAGTCGCTCATCGAGACGCGCGCCGACACCATCATCGCGGCGCTGGACGTGCTGTTCAACGAAGACGCCGCCGCGACGAGCCGGTATTCCGGCCGGCTCGACTTCACGAAGATTGGGCTGATGGGACACTCGCGCGGCGGCGATGCCGTCGTGCGCGCGGTGAAGAAGATCGGCGCCAGCGTTTCGCTGCTGTTCAAGTACACGGTGAAGGCGGTGTGCTCGCTCGCGCCGACCGACGTCACCGGCGGCGGCGTCGCGGCGAACCGGATGGCGCTCGCGCAGGACGACCTGCTGTGTTATCAGGTCGTGTACGGCGCGCTCGACGGCGACGTCATCGGCGACGGCTTCGACTCGGCGTTCGGCACGGGATTCCGCCACTACGACCGGGCGCAGTGTCCGAAGACGATGGCGTTTCTCGACGCGTGCTGCCACAACGCGTTCAACACGGTGTGGTTCGCCGACGGAAACGACTCGAGCGACCCGCGCCTCGCGAGCCAAACCGACCACCAGAAGATCGCCGTCGACTACATCGGCGATCTGTTCCGCTGGCAGCTCAACGGCGAGAAGCGCGCGCAGACGCTCGACGGCCGGGCGCCGAACTCCGCCGGTCAGCACGCCTCGCAGCAATGGATCTTCGGACAGCGGGTGAAGAAGATCGACGACTTCGAGACGGCGGGGACCAATCTGCTCGGCGGTGCGCGCACGCTCGTCAGCGGGAGCGCGCCCACCACGATCGAGACGTTCGGCACGCAGACGATCGGGAGCACGCCGCTGGAGATGCACACGGCGCATCAGACCCAGGTGCTCCATTGCGACGTGACGACCGCGCCGCCGGCCACCCGCGTGCTCGCGACCGCGATCCCGGCGGGCAGCGCCGACTGGTCGGCGTTCGACACGCTGCTCGTCAGTCTGTCGGGCTGGTTCGATCCGACCAGCGACGCGACGATCGCGGGCGCGAACCTGCCGCGCCTCACGATCACGCTGAGCGACACCGCGAGCGCGAGCGCGTCGGTGGACTGGACGGTGTACGGCGCGACGCTCCCGAGCCGTCCCGTCTTCAAGACCGACGGGCCGAACAACCTCACGCTGATGCGGCTCGAGACGATCCCGATCGCGCTGAGCAGCTTCTCCGGCGTCGACCTGACGAAGGTCGGACAGGTCGCCTTCGACGTGAAGAGCGACAACGCGGCGCACGTCTTCGTGGACAACCTCCACGTCGTGCAGCGGTCGTGACCGTGGACGAACCGAGGGCGTAACGATGGACGAACCGACCGCCACGGCGATGACCTTCGCGCCGCCCGACGCGTACGCGCCCGACGGGTCGTGGGCGCTCGAGGTGACGGTGCAAGGCACCGGATTCGTGGAGCGCAGCCTCGGCCTGATGGCGCTGGTCGGCGACGTTCCCGTGCAGTACATCATGCCGGTGCTCGACGGCGCCGGCTTCACCGGCTTCCTCGCGACGGCACCGAACGAGGGCGACGCGCTGCGCTTCGGCTACGGCGCCCCGAACATCACGACGACGCTCGAATACCACGCGCCGACCGTGTAGATCGCCCGCGGCGAATCTGTCGGAACTGACGGCGAGATGCGAGGCGTCAACTCGTCGGGGCCGGCGGGTCGTGCCGCAGGGAGAGCACCGGCTCGTCGGCGACGACCCGGTCGCGGCCCATCGCTTTGCCGATGTAGAGCGCCGCGTTCGCGCGGACGAAGACCAGGAACGGATCGTCGTCCTCTCCGGCGGCGACCGACGCCGCGCCGATGGTCACCGTGAGCCGGCGGGCCGGGACGTCGTCGCGCGCGATGGCGAGCGCTTCGACTGCGGCGCGTATGCGCTCGCCGAACGCCTGCGCCGCCTCGAGCGACGCGCCGGGCAGCAGCACGCAGAACTCGTCGCCGCCGTCGCGCGCGACGACGTGCTCTCGTCCGTCGGCCGGCGGCGTCGCCGTGAGCGAGGAAGCGATCCGGCACAGCGCGTCGTCACCGGCGGCGGGCCCGTGCGCGTCGTTGTAACGCCGGAAATGGTCGACGTCGAGCCGCAGCAGCGCGAGCGGTACGCCCGACGCGCGGCATGCGTCGAACGCGCGGGTGAGCGCGGCGGAGAACGCCGTGCGGTTCGCGACGCCGGTCAGCCCGTCGCTCAGAACCTGCCGCACCGGCGGCGCGCCGAACATGGGCCGCGCAACGGCGTGCTGAACCGCCGCATCAACGACGTACATGCGCGGATGCGACGATTCGGGGGCAGGGAGTTCGGCTGCAAGCGGTTCAGCTGCGGAAGGTTCGACTGCGGAAGGTTCGACTGCGGAAGACTCGACCGCGGAAGACTCGACCGCGGAAGATTTGACTGCGCCAGATTCGGTTGAAGGCGGTTCGGCTGCCGAACGTTCGGCGGCGGAAGCTCCGGCTGAAGAAAGCTGGGCCACGGACGGACTCAGCAACGCGCGCAGCGCCATCGCGAAACAGAGGACGCAAGCGCCGTCGGAGACGACGCCGAGCTGCGCCGCGATACCGAGCGCAACGGCGGCGTACGACATCGCCGCGAGGATCGATCCGGCGAGCAGCGCCGACGCGCCGGGACGGCGGCCGCGCACGGCGCCTGCGGCGACTGCGACGACCGCGAGTCCGACGGCAAGGCGCGCGACGACGTCCGACACGCCGGGCAGCGGCCACCGATCCTGCAAGAGATCTTCGCCGAACGCCATGACGACGTTGACGGCAACGATCCCGCAGACGACCGGGACGCTCCCGTAGACGCGTGCGACGATCGCGTAGACGCGACTCCCCAGCCATCCCGGGCGGAGATGCGCGGCTGCGGAACGCGATCTCGCTGCGTCGAACGGCCCGCGCGGCGTCTCGCCGGCGACGCGCAGCGCAAACGATGCGATCCCCGCGATCCAGAGCGCTTCGAGCAGCGCATGCAACGGCTGGCTGATCTCCGGCGCCGGGCGGATCACGCCGAGCCACGGAACGAACGTCAGCGTCTTCGCGATCGCCGCGACGGCGAGCATCGCGGCGCCCCGCGAACGCCGCCGCACGGCCGCGAACGAGAGCAACAGTCCGACGATCGCGAACGCGCCGAACGCGACGGCGCGCCACCAGACCTGGGCGTCCAGGGCGGCCAGCGCGTCGGCGGAGACGACGTACGGTACGGCGCCGGCGGACACGGCGTCGGCTTCGTACTCGATCCGGTCGGCCTGCCACGCATCACCGGGAAGCCGTACGCCGAGGATCGCGCCGGGAAGGTCGGTACGGGCGACGAGCTGCTCGCGCCGGCCGTCCCGCCGCACGATGACGACCCGGAGGTTCCGGACGAGCCAAGACGTGCCGACATAGAGCGCCGTGTCCACGTGCGGGACGCGGAACACGCCGGAAAGCGTGACCGGCCGGAACACGGAGCCGGCGCCGGCGGGGTCGCGGGGCAAGGGGGCAACGGCCGCCTGCTCCGCAGCACGAGCGGAGAGCGGACAGAGGACCACCGCGAAGAGCAGGGCGGCCGCAAGGCGTCGCACGTTCAAGTTATCGACCGCATCGGACGACGGGAGAAGGGCCCCGGGGCGCTTACGCGAACCCGTGTCGGTCGCTCCGGACCGCCCCCGGAACACGCCGACGTAGCTCAGTTGGTAGAGCAGCTGATTCGTAATCAGCAGGTC
>Ga0070739_10008509_pt1 | contig 10503 bp, 8 predicted proteins | sample Coa_R1_7_FD_66445 | JGI IMG/M metagenome (GOLD analysis project Ga0070739, IMG submission 66445) | Surface soil microbial communities from Centralia Pennsylvania, which are recovering from an underground coalmine fire - Coalmine... | ecosystem: Environmental > Terrestrial > Soil > Unclassified ...
GCGATAGGCGAGGAGAGATCGTTCTCCATTTTCATAGCCTCAAGTACCACCACGGTTTGTCCCTGCTCAACCCTGGCGCCCTGCTCCACGGGGACGCCGACCACGAGGCCAGGCATAGGGGCCTGCACTGTCGCCTCTCCGGCGCCCGCCGCCCCGCGCGCCAGCCCCGTCAGGAGCCTGGTACGTTCATCCTCGACTCTGACCTCGAAGCGCTGCCCGGCAATCTGGATCTCGAAGGTCTCGCTATCTTTCTGGTCGGGCCTGGTGATGCAGCGAGCAAAAACATCGTAGGAGGCCCCGGCGATGATGAGGCTGTAATGGCCGCCCACGCTCGCATTTCTTCTGGCATCCGCCGCAAGTTGCGCAATCTGCCGCCAATCGATAGTGTGCTCCAGCCCCTCTAATGTAATACTGGACGGCAGGCCGTTTCCACTGACATCGATATGGTAGCTGTGCTCGTTCACGGTTGCGATATATGCCATAGCTTGATCTCTCCTCCGACACTGTGTTGTACCACCCTCACCCGCTGACCACGCGCACGGCTGCGCCGCGCAATGAACGTATGTGTATGGTGTGGGCCAGGCGCGAAGCGCCTGGCCCACACCATACACATACAGAAGGCGAGCGCCGCAGGCGCGAGCACGCGAAGGGAACAGCAGAGGTGAAGCCCTGCACTCCCATCATTGTATCATATTGCAAATTTTCTAACGTTGCTCTAACACTTTTCCTATGCGGTTCTAACAATGGCTGTGGCATACTCTCGACTGGAGGCTGAAATAGAGGAAGAGATAACACAGGACAAGAGGCAATGTACGCGGAGAATCACAATCCACAAGGTATCGCCAGTGAGAATACTCATTGTCCTCCGCAGCAGGAAGGGCAGCCGCTGCGCTGCGCAAACTGCGATATAGAGATCCTCTGGTCTCCAACCGTTGTGCAGGGCAGAACCTATTGCTGCACAGGTTGCGCAGCGGGCGGCCCCTGCAACTGCGACTATTCACAGTATCACTCGGTGAACATTGCCGGTGTTATCCATTACGGCATGAATGAACAGACTTGAAAAGGAGAATGGAGAGTGGCAAAGATTCATCCAATTGGCGACCGTGTGGTCGTAAAGCCAGCGCCAAAAGAGGAAGTGACGAAAAGCGGTATCGTTATTCCTGATACCGCGAAAGAGAAGCCCCAGGAGGGGACCGTAATAGCCGTCGGAAGTGGGCGCTTGCTGGATAACGGCGATCGCGCACCGATTGATGTGCGCGAGGGTGATCGCGTGCTCTTCGCCAAATATGGCGGCACAGAGTTCAAGCTGGACGAAGAAGAGTACCTGGTACTCAAAGAGAGCGATATACTCGCCGTTATCGGATAGTCTCGAAGGGAAGGAAAATGCACTATGGCAAAACAGCTCGTATTTGATGAAGAAGCTCGCCGCTCGTTGAAAAAGGGCATCGATATCCTGGCCGGCGCGGTAAAAAGCACCCTCGGACCAAAGGGACGCAACGTAGCACTCGACAAGAAATTCGGCGCGCCCAGCGTCACCCATGATGGTGTGACCGTCGCCAAAGAGATTGAGCTTGAGAATAAATTCGAAAATATGGGCGCGCAACTGCTCAAAGAGGCCGCGACCAAGACCAATGATGTCGCTGGCGACGGCACGACGACAGCAACCGTGCTCGCGCAGGCTATCGTCAATGAAGGACTCAAGAACCTGGCCGCCGGTGCCAACCCCATGCAGTTGAAGCAGGGCATCGACAAGGGGACCGAGGCCGTTGTCGAGTACATCCGCAAGATGGCGATTCCTGTTGAGGGCAAGAAGGAGATTGCCCAGATCGCCTCGATCTCGGCCGCCGATGAGCAGATCGGCGAACTGATCGCCGACGTAATGGACAAAGTTGGCAAGGACGGCGTAATCACGGTTGAGGAGTCGCGCGGCATCAACTTCGAGACCGAGTACGTCGAGGGTATGCAGATCGACAAGGGCTACATCTCTCCCTACTTCGTCACCAACTCGGAGAAGATGGAAGCCTCCCTTGAAAACCCCTACATCCTGATTACCGACAAGAAGGTCAGCGCGGTCCAGGATATCCTGCCGTTGATCGAGAAGATTGTGCAGCAGGGCAAGCGCGAGATCGTAATTATCGCCGAGGATGTCGATGGTGAGGCTCTGCCGACGCTGGTGGTCAACAAGCTGCGCGGCGTCCTCAATGTGCTCGCCGTCAAGGCCCCCGGCTTCGGTGATCGCCGCAAAGAGATGCTGCGTGACATCGCTGTGCTGACCGGCGGCCAGGTCATCAGCGAGGAGATGGGGCGTCGCCTCGACAGCGCCACGCTCGCCGATCTTGGCACGGCTCGCCTGGTCATCGCCAACAAGGATGAGACAACCATCGTTGAAGGTCATGGCAACCCGGCCGATATTCAGGCCCGCATCCGCCAGATCAAGGCGCAGATCGAGGAGACGACCAGCGACTATGACCGCGAGAAGTTGCAGGAGCGCCTGGCAAAGCTGGCCGGTGGCGTTGCGCTAATTAAGGTCGGCGCTGGCACCGAGGTCGAACTGAAGTATCGCAAGACTCGCGTTGAGGATGCTCTCTCCGCCACCCGCGCCGGTGTTGAAGAGGGTATTGTTCCAGGCGGCGGCGTTGCGCTGCTGAACGCTGTCGAAGCGCTGGATAATCTGCACCTTGAAGGCGATGCCGGAACCGGTGTCTCTATCCTGCGCCGCGCCCTGGAGGAACCGCTGCGCCAGCTTGCCGCGAATGCCGGTAAGGATGGCTCGGTCATCGTCGAAGGCGTGCGCCGCGCGCAGAAGGAGAAGGGCAACAATCACATTGGCTACAACGTGCTGACCGATCAGTACGTGGATATGGTCGAGGCCGGCATTATCGATCCGGCGAAGGTGACACGCTCGGCTCTCCAGAATGCCACCAGCATCGCGGCGATGATCCTGACGACGGAGGCGCTGATTACCGATCTGCCCGAGAAGGAGAAGCCCGCAGCTCCCGCGATGCCTGAATACTAATCCACCTCCGTCGCGTTACATAGATACTACAATATACCGGTTATGCAGAGCATAACCGGTATATTGTTAGAATGTGTCTGATTGCCAGCGCCACGCCTGCTCGCGCCTGCGGCGCTCGCGGGATCTGAGGGATGATGTGGACACATGCGCGCTGCGCGCATGTGTCCACATCATCCCTCAGATCCCCGGGTGCGGATCCGCCGCGCCACCGCCAGGCGAGAGCACCGAGCCTCGGACACTTTCTTAGTATCTAAGACGGTGATGGCGTGTCGCGGCGGCCAACACTGCGGTCAATCTTGCCGCCGCTGTTCAGCAAGATGGCGCGGGCACGTGACCTTCGACTGACGTTCTGGGCATCGGGGAGGCGCACGGCGACGACGGTGCGTGTGCCGGGAGCCGGCCGCGTGGATGACGTGCTCAGCCCGGACATATTCTGTCCGATGTCGCCGCGCACACGCCCGGGTCGCGTCAACACAACGATAATGCCGAGCACAACGCCGACGATAAGGCCGATAATCCAGCCCTGCGGCTCCAGAACACTGGACGAGGCAAAGTGCGCGACGAATCCGAGCGCTCCGAACACGATGCCGGCAATGATGACGAGGAGTATGCTGAGCACAGGGTTGGGGGCACTGCGCTGCGTTTGCAGGAAGAATTCGCTGCGATTCGTGCTCGGCCCGTGTACACGGAACTCGCCCGCGCCCACGATTCCTTCCTGCAACTGGTAGACCTCTTCCTCGCCAAATCCTTCTTTACGCAGTTTTTCAGCCGCCGCGTCCGCCTTCTCCTCGGATGGGAAAACCGCCAGCAGGTCATAGTCAGCATGTTGTTGCTGTTGTTGTTGCATGGCTATGGCTCCTAAAAAGGTGTTTATGCTGTTCGCTCTATTATACACACTCTTTCTGCTCAGGGAAAATACTATCCCGGCGTGGGTGTCAGGGTGTGCCTGGCTGCCGGCACTTGAGCGTGCTCACGCCTTATAGAAGACATCGAGTGGGAAATGCGCAAAGCGCATTTCCCACTCGATGTCTTCTATAAAGGGTCTGGCGGAGTCGCACAAAGGAGGAATAATGTGGTGCAGGCACAGGCGTGCTGCGCCTGTGCCTGCACCACATTATTCACAGGTGAGCGCCGCAGGCGCTCGTCAACGTCGAGGGGAGTAGCGGGCAAGACTTTTTTAGGGTATGATAGGTGCAGTCTTTGAGGGTATGAGCGCCGGGCCATCAACGAAAAACGGAGGGAGGGAGAATATGGAGCTTTCAGACGACGAAATCTCCTTTCTCATCGAGGCAATTGAGGATCGCCTGGCTCTGTTACGCAGATTGCCGCCGGGCGCGTGGCGCGATCAGCGCATTGCGGCGCTCGAAGGCGTTGCCCGCAAGCTTGACCCCGCTATTCCGCAAAGCGCGCAGCAGTGGGAGGACGACGAGTCCGCGCTACAGACGCAGCGCCATCCCGTTATGCCGGTGAGCCTGACCTGCCCCTTCTGTCAGAACCCGATCAAGGCCGGCGACAACTTTTGCCTGAACTGCGGCAATCGCCTGGCGCCCGCCGCACAGTTGTCGCAGCGCATGCCGCCAGCGGTCCAGGAAGATATCGAGCTTCCGGCCAAATTTATTGTCTGCGCGAACCATAAGGGGGGGCCGCGCCGGGGCAGCCTCCTGCACTGTCCCTTTTGTGAGGAGATCATCCAGCCTGGCGACAACTTCTGCTTGAAGTGCGGCAATCGCCTTAAATTCGGCAATATGCCCATTGTTCAGGAATATTGCCTGCCTGAGAAGGGGGTTATCCACATTGGACGCGCGCCCGGCAGCGATATCTGCCTTACGAACAGCAGGATCATCTCGCGCCATCACGCCACCGTGAGCCGCCGCGACGATCAGTACATGCTCTGCGACGAAAATAGCTCCAACGGCACCCTGATTAACGGCCAGCCACTTGAGCCGAAGAAGCTCTATCCCCTGCACGATAGCGACCAGGTGCGCATCGGCGATTACTACCTCATTTTCCGTACCGCTCGCCCCGTACACACGGAGCGGGCCGACTTCTTTGACGACGGGTGAATATACATTTTCCTTGAACCATAGGCATGTCATCCTGAGCGAGAGCGAAGGATCCGATGGCGCACGCGGATCCTTCGCTCTCGCTCAGGATGACATGTGCTCTCTCTTCCACTGCATCTGGGCCTGCTGCAAGCCCAGCAACTCCTGCTCAAGCCGGGTGATCTGTTGCTGCAACTGCTGCTTCTGCTGCTGAGGATGTAAAAGGCGCAGATCCTCGAACCATTTATAGCCCAGGCGCAGCAGTCCACGCGGCACGAACGCCGCCGTCTCATAGTACTGGGAGCGTGTGTTAGACATCTGTATGGTAATCTGTTTCAGGTAGAGCTTCAACTGCTTGATCTCTAACCTGAGCTGAGCGATCTGTTCTTTGTATGGATCCTGTGGCCTTGCCGCCCTGCTGCCCCGGCGCGCCGGCGCATTCAGAGACATGCCTGAGAGAGCGGGAGCGTAGGGAGTGACGCCGCCGGCCTCGCGTAAGGGAACGCCGCAGTTTTCACAGAAGTGCGCACCATCCTGTATACGGTGGCCGCATGCGTTACAGAACATCGTTATTTCCCCCTTAAAATGCTATCAGGAGTTATCCCTTAATCTGACCCGGATGGCTCTGGAACGCGCCGATAGCGTCATCGCATCGCGCTCACGCCCGACCTTACGCAAGAAATCCGTATAGGTTTCCAGGAGCAGGGCCACCTGCTCATGCTCAGGCCCGTATGCCTGCTCCATAATCGCCAGGGCGCGCTGATACAACGGCTCAACCGCCTCCAATCTGTTCTGCTCATTATAGCACGCGGCCAGATTGCTCAGGCCATAGGCGATATCGGGATGGTGCAGCCCAAAGGCTCTCTCATAGAGGATGAGGGCGCGACTCAAAAGTTCCTCGGCCTCGCTGCACCTGCCCTGGCTGGCATAGAAGATCGCGAGATTGTTGAGGCCATGTGCAACTTCGGGATGCTCGGGACCATACGCCTGCTCAAAGATAGCGAGTGCGCGCCGCAAACATCGCTCGGCCTCAGCATAGCGGCCCTGCATGCCATAGAAATCGGCCAGGTGATTGAGCGTGCGCGCCAGGCCGGGATCACCGGGGGCCTCGCTCTCGTAGAGCCGCAGCGCCTGCCCGAAAGCGGCTTCAGCCTGCTCGCCTTTGTCCTGATTGATGAGCGCCAGAGCCAGGTGGTCGAACAACTGCGCGGCGAAGAGATGGTCCGGCTCCCCGGCCTGCCCGCTGATACTGATGGCACGCCTGAGTAGAGTTTCGGCAAGAGCAGCTTTGCCGCGATGCAGAAAGAAGTTCGCCAGCTGGTTGAGCGCCCTGGCAACTTCGAGATGGTCGTTGCCATAGATCGCCTGTGCTTGAGTGAGCGCACGCTGCAAGAGTGGCTCGGCCTGCTCATCCCTGTCCAGCGTTATGTAGAGATGGGCCAGGTAGGTGAAGGCGGTCACGATGCCGGGATGCTCGGGTGTACCCAACTGCCCGAACATAGAGACGGCCTGGTGCAGCAGCGCCTCGGCCTCCGCATATTGCCCACGCAGATAATTGTAGTAACCGGCCTTGCTCAGGAGTTGAGCCATCTCTGGCATAGCTATATTTAAGTATTTTTTGGCGGCAGCCAGAAATTGAACATGAAGAATGTAGCGCTTGCAGAGGGACCATGTTATACTGTCCTCGGGGTTGGGGAAGATGGTATTGACACTTCTCACTACGACCGCAAAGCCAGCATGCACATCCGCCTCTCCCAACCCATCCTTCAACAAGGCATGCACCACTCGTGGCAGCGAGAAAGAGGAACGGGCACCATCGCGCCAGAGCAGCCCATAGGCTCGCAGCGTGTCTAATGCCTCGCTCAGCGCGGCAGAACTCCCCCGCATTATCTCCAGTTCAGGCCCCAGATCGACGGTTTCCTGAGTGAAGAGCTGCTCGGGGATATCCGCCGGGCACAGGAAAGCACAGAGGCGCAGCAGTTTGACAACCGCAGGATTGCTCTGCCCGACGCGTTCAAGCGCGAGGGCATAGGCGACGATGATCGGTTCGGGCAGATCAGGAGCGGAGAGTGCGCGCCGCCTCCAGGCCATGTTACGCCTGCGTAGATAGAGATGCTCATAGTGTTCCAGGGTAGAACCTGTGGTGTCGATATAAGCCGCGGCCAGGTCGAGAGCCAGCGGCAGGTAGTCCAGATCATGCGCGACCTCCCTGGCCCCCACGCGGGGCACGACGTGAACATCTTCGAGCAGGCTATTGAGCGGGAGGATACGTGCCCGGCGCAGCAGGAAGAGCGCGGCCTCCTCCGGGTCCATCGGACCGACGTGAAGGCGTTCGGCATCGAGCAGTGTACCGAGCGCGACAGCGCGCGAGGTCAGCAGGATACAGCCGCTATCCTTTAGCGTCAGAAATTCAAGGAGGCGCACCGGTTGATCGGCCTGGTCGAAGATGAGCAGCCAGTGCTCGTGTTCCTCCAGCCAGCGCCTGACCGCGCGCACGATGGATTCTTGATCCGCCAGATTACGCTCTGGCAGGTCCAGGATTTCGGCCAGCGCGGCAAAGTCGCGCAGCAGCGCTTCGCGCGAGGAGGCATCCACCCAGAGCACAGCTTCATAATCGTGAGCATGACGATAGGCATATTCAATGGCGATCTGCGTTTTGCCAATTCCGCCCCCCGCGACAGCATCACTGCCCGGCGCCGGCGTGAGCGCCATGATTCTGCCAGAGCGTAGACCGGCGTGCAGCGCGGCAAGCAACATCTCGCGCCCCGTGAAATAGGGATTGCTGGGATAGGGGACATTCCAGAGCGGGATCGGCGCATCCAGCGCTGGCTCCGCGCGCCAGGCGGAGGTGATATCCTCAATGATCTTGCGCAAGGCAATGGCGATTTCGTTGAAGGCAATATCGCGGTTGTGCCATACACGCTTGACGCTGATCGGCGCTCCGTTAGCCGGCAGCACTCTGAGGCGCTCATAGGGCGTACCGGCCAGATTCGCAGGCCGCAAGAGAATAGGGATGAGACATACCTCTTTGCGCGCGTGCCGCTCTAGCAGCCGTTGTATAAGCATATGCGAGCCATCTGCTTTGAGGTAGTCAGGGCTGATTAAAAAGAGGATGAGCGCCGCAGTATTGAAACGCTCATCCAGCGCCTCCGCCACCTTACTCTCACCATCGATTTTGCAGGCAGAATAGCCGCTAATATAGTCGGCACTCCGCAAAGCCGCCAGGTGCCTCTCCAACTGCTTTTGCATGCGTATGTCCGACTGGGCATACACACAGAAAACTTCCATAGCCGGGGGGCGCGCTAACATCAAGGACCTCCTGACTTCCACTCATAGCCACCTCGCATTGCTTATGTGTACAGTAGACCTTCGTTGTGGGCGATCTCCGCCGTGTCCCAATCCAGAACATCGGCCAGCTCGGCCCGGAATGCCGCCATATCACGGTCCCGTATGGCTTCGTCGGGCATCTCGTTGCTCTTCCATAGGAGCGTGATCGTTACCCTGTCAGGATCCGTGAGATTTCTGAAAACATAACGCTCCATCGTACCTGCGAATTTATGGGTCTGTTCAGCAAAGATTTCCTGTAACTTCTGCTCTAACCGCTCCTGCATCCCCGCTCGTACATTTACACGAATGTCGATATTGAGAAGTCTGACCCGACTATCGTACTGGCGCCATTTGGGCGCACGCATACGCACACGACCCGGCGGGTTGCGCTTAAAATCCTCAACCTCTTGCTTCGGTATGAGATAGCGCCCCCCAACCTTTTTCGCGTTGAAACGACCACTGCGCACATGCTGAGTGATCCGGTCCGGGGACAGGTTCAGCATTTTCGCAGCTATCTTTACGGGTACATACCCCGGAATTGTGAGATATTCCGTCTCTTCTACATCTCCTGCCATATCTAAAATCTAATTCCTATGATATGTGTCTGTAAATATCCAAACTACCAGGAAGATGACATAAGATATTACTCGCCACTCTTCAGAAAATATTCCAACCATTTAATTTGCCTTCTTCAGAAGAAATGCTAACAAACGTTCGTTAGCAAAATCGCTCTTGATCTTCTGCCCGACATCCGGTAAGATAGTGTCGCCCTGGACTACTTATCATCGTTACTTAATATTAGTTTCGTAATATTAAAGCGAAGTGCAGAGAGCATCTGATACCTGGTGTCCTCGCCTTCACCGGGAACTCGCGCGGCTTCGCCGCACAAAGATTGTATATTGTGGTGTGGAAAATGCGCTTTGCGCATTTTCCACACCACAATATACAATCCGCGAGCGCCGCAGGCGCGAGAAAGCGAGGTGTCCGCAATCAGCTACAGGCTTATAAAAAGGGTATGAAATAGAACATGGAAGTAACAGAGAGAGAGGCTGCAACGCCCCTTACAAAAGAGCAAAGGGCCAGCGCGCGCGGAGTCCCGCTGCGGCGACTTAATATACACACCTACGACCTCTATGGCGCGGCAGCGCTCGCCTTCATTGTAGCGCTGCGCCTGCTGCTCGTCGCGCTCGGCTGGCCCCCGACCAATAGCGATGAGGGGACGATGGGCCTCATGGCTATGCATATCGCCTATCAGGGCGATCACCCTTATTTCTTCTATGGTCAGAACTATATGGGATCGTTAGAGGCATATCTGGGGGCGTTCTTCTTTCGCCTTTTCGGCGGTCCCTCACTCTTCGCGCTGCGGCTGAGCGTCATTCTACTGGTTACGCTTTTCTTCATCGCCCTCTACGTGCTGACCAGCTTTCTCTTCTCGCGCAAGCTGGCTATCGTGACGCTCATTATGCTCAGCATCGGCTCAATCCCATACCTGACGCGCCAGACCATCGCTACCGGCGGCTCCTCGGAAACGCTGTTATTCGGGACGCTGGCCTTTCTGCTTGCAGCCTGGCTGGCCTGCACCTACAAGCGCGTACTGCCCTTCCATGCGATGTGGCGCGTGGCCGCGTATGGCTGCTGGGGACTGGTCGTGGGCCTGGGCATGTGGAGCGATATGGTGGTGCTGCCATACTTCGCCGTGGCCGGCCTGCTGCTGCTGATCTTTTGCTGGCGCGAAGTGCTGGCCTGGGCCTGGATTATCATGCTCATCTGTGTCTTCATTGGCCTGACGCCGCTGATTAAATATGACCTCTCGCACCATATTAATTCGGGCGCGATCCTGCTCAGCCTGGTGCACGGCTCCAGCGCCACGGCGCCAACCTCGCTGCGCGGCATCCTGCACAATATCAAATCAACTACGCTGGTAAGCATTCCAACCGCGACGGGCGAACCTTTCTGCCCTGTATACGAACTGCCTTTCCTGAGCGATAACGTACCGCAAACCGCTCAATGCACACTGATCCATGCAGCCTGGGGCGGCGGCTACATCCTGCTCATGGGCATCGCGCTGCTCTTTGCCCTCGGCGGACTGCGCGCCCTGCGCTCGCGCCATTATGACGC
>Ga0070739_10008510_pt1 | contig 10499 bp, 12 predicted proteins | sample Coa_R1_7_FD_66445 | JGI IMG/M metagenome (GOLD analysis project Ga0070739, IMG submission 66445) | Surface soil microbial communities from Centralia Pennsylvania, which are recovering from an underground coalmine fire - Coalmine... | ecosystem: Environmental > Terrestrial > Soil > Unclassified ...
GGCGCGAGATAGGGCGAGTCGGTCTCGGCGAGGATCCGGTCCGGGGGCACCTGGGTCGCTGCGAGGCGGAGGTCGACGGCCTTGGGGAAGGTCGCGTTCCCGGCGAACGAGACGTACCAGCCGCGCTCGAGGGCGGTCGGCAGCATGTGCGGCGAAGAGAAGCAGTGCAGGACGACCGTCCCCGCGAAGTCCGCCAGCCCGGCGAGTGTGTCCTCGTCGGCGGCGCGCGTGTGGATCACGACCGGTTTGCCGATGTCGGCCGCCATCGAGAGCTGTGCCTCGAACAGCCGCAGCTGATCATCACGCGGCGCGTAGTTCCGGAACCAGTCGAGGCCGATCTCCCCTACGGCAACTGCCTTGGGGTGGTTCTGCATGCGACACACCTCTCGGACCGCGTCCGACCCGACTCTCGCCGCCTCGTGCGGGTGAATACCGAGAATCGCGTAGACGCCGTCGTGGCGGTCGGCGAGTGCGAGCGCGCGGCGGCAGTCGTCGAGATCCGTGCCGACCGTGAGGATGCGCGTGACGCCCGCAGCGGCGGCACGCTCGACCGCCTCGTCTGCGTCGCCGAGCGCGCCGAGGTGCGCGTGCGTGTCGATCACGCAGGCGCGGGAAGCTCGATCTTCGGGAAGAGCGGCTCCGCGGCGGCGATTCCGTCCACCTCGTCGGCGACGCCGGTGCGCACCCGCTCCCACGCGAGGTCGTCGCTCTGGTTGAGCGCGGCGAGGATGCGCGGCGCCGTCTCGGGCAGGAAGGGCGCGAGCGCTATCGCGAGCCCGGTCAGCCCGTCGACGAGGTTGTAGAGGACGCCGTCGAGCCTGTCGGCGTTCGCTTCGTCCTTGGCGAGCTGCCAGGGCGCCTCGGCCGTCACGTACTGATTGAGCGTGCGCACACCCTCCCAGGCTGCGTCGAGCGCCCGGGTGACGTCGAAACGAGGCGGGTCGAGCAGCTCGGCGATCTGCGCGCCGACGGCGGATAGATCGAGCGCCGACGTCGCCTCCCCACGTCGCAGGGCGCCTGCCCGGTACTGGGCGACCATCGCGGTGGTGCGGGAAAGGAGGTTGCCGAGGTCGTTCGCGAGCTCGTTCTCGTAGCGCTCCCGGATGCCGTCGATCGATGCAGAGCCGTCGTGTCCAAACGAGACGGCACGCGCCATCCAGTAGCGGACGGCGTCGGCGCCGTAGACGTCGATCAGCTCGAGCGGCTCGACGATGTTGCCGAGCGACTTCGAGATCTTCTTGTCGTCGAGCAGGAGATGGCCGTGAACGAACAGGAATTGGGGCAGCTCATAGCCGGCCGAGAGGAGCATCGCCGGCCAGTAGACGCAGTGGAAACGGACGATCTCCTTGCCCAGCAGGTGGTGCGCTGCGGGCCAGTAGCGGCCGCGCAGGTCCTCCCCCTCGCGCGCGTAAGTGAGGGCGCTGAGGTAGTTGACGAGTGCGTCCGCCCAGACGTAGGCGACCTGGGTCTCGTCCCACGGCAGCGGGATCCCCCACGGCTGGCCCGCCCGCGAGATGCTGAAGTCGCGGAGGCCACCCTCGATGAAGCTGCGCGCTTCGTTGAACCGGAAGTCTGGCCGGACGAAGTCGGGCCGTTCGTCGTAGATCTCGAGCAGCTTGTCCTCGTAGGCGGAGAGCCGGAAGAACCAGTTCTTCTCCTCGATCCACTCGGGCGGCACGAGGTGCTCCGGGCAGAGCCCGTCCGGGGTGAGCTCGTCCTCCGACTTGAACGCCTCGCACCCCACGCAGTAGAGGCCCGCGTAGATGTCCTGGTAGACGTCGCCGTTGTCGTACATCCGCTGCAGGAACTCGCGGACGAAGCGCTTGTGGCCCTCATCGCTCGTGCGGATGAAAAAGTCGATGTCGGCGTTGATGCGCTCCGGCAGCTCCCGCCACGGCACCGCGATCCGGTCGGCGTACTCCTGCGCTTCGAGCCCCTGCTCCTGCGCGACGCGCCAGACCTTCGTCGCGTGCTCGTCGACGCCCGTGAGGTAGAAGGCATCGGCGCCGCGCTGCCGCTGGTGGCGCACGAGCATGTCGCCGATTGCCGTCGTGTAGGCGTGGCCGATGTGCGGCGTCGAGTTGACGTAGTAGATCGGCGTCGTGAGGTAGAACCGCATACGGCCATGATACGAAGGCGGGTCGGCCCGCCTTTGAGCGTGTCAGGCCGCGCGTGACGCCGGCTGTTTTCCCACCGACCGCGCGCATAGGTGGAGAACTTCCGCCGCCACCGGAGTCGTGCCCGAGCGCCGGCGCCTGCTGCGCGCGGCGGTGAGCGCCGCCCCGAGTGCGACCAGGGCCGCGGCGCCGTTGAGTATCAGAGGCAGGGGCACGCGTGGCGTCCGAGGCTGCACCGGCGTGCGCTCGCCGTCGGGAGCGGCCGACGGGATCTCGTGGCCGGCGTCGAGGCCGGTCGGCTCCGCGGGAGCCGCCGTCTCGACGACCGGCCGCCGGGAGGAGCTCGTCTGCTCGCTCGGGCGCGGCCGGGACATCCGTGCGGGACGCCGTGCGCGCGGGGTCGCTTCCTCGCCGGTCTCCACCCGGCGCCGCAGCCGTGACCGACCCCGGACGTCCGAGCGAGGCGCGCTCGCGTGCTGGTTCACATGACGCGAGGCGCGAGGCTGTGCAGGCGCAGCGTTCGAGGCTCGCGACGACGGAGCCTCCGCGGAAGCGAGCGGGCTCGAGGAGGTGGCCGACGGCGTGGTGCTCGCCGGCGGCGGGCTTGCAGGCGCCGCCGAAGCAGCTCCACCGGAGCTCGGCTGCGTTGCCGCGGAGCCGCCTTGCGTCGTGCCGCCGTCTGCAGCGGGCGGTAGCAAGCCGAGCGGATCGAGGTAGCCGTTCGGATCCGCCGCGAGGCGAATCCCGAGGTGGACGTACGGGACATCGAGCTCGGCCGTGCCGCTCGGACCGACGGTGCCGATCGCGTCGCGCTCCGTGATCGTCGCCCCTTTCGCGACCGAGATCGACCCGAGGTGGGTGAGGGTGACCGAATAGCCGTCCGCCGCGGCGATCGTGACCGTCTTACCGCTAGTCGGCACGGTTCCGGCGAAGCTGATCGTCCCCGCCGCCGGCGCGACCACGGCCTCGCCCGCGGCATCCGCGCCGATGTCGATGCCCCGATGCTGGCCGGCGGCGTACGGGTGCGATTCGTCGTAGGAGAACGGCACGAGCACCGGCCCTTGCACCGGCCAGCTCCAGGCAAAGGCGGCCGGCGTCCAGAGGAGGGACAGAAGGACAGCGAGGAATGTTGTCAGTTTCAGCAACGCAACCTCAAGGTAGCGCAGCCGAAGTCCGTTGTCAAATTTGCTTACAGCGACCGCTTGTAGAGGCGATTACGCGGCACGTCCGCGAGCTCCGACACGATCTCGGCCGCCCGCCGCCGGGGCACGCCGGCGGCCACGAGCTCGGCGACGGCTGCGAGTGCGCGTTCCTCGTTCTCGGCATCCGCGTCCCGCTTCGCAGCCCCGAGCACGAGCGTGATCTCGCCCTTCGGCGGCGCCGCAAACCGTTCGGCGAGCTCGGCAGCCGTCCCGCGTGCGACCTCCTCGAACCGCTTGGTCAGCTCGCGGCAGACGGCGGCCTCCCGAGCCGGGTCGGTCGCCGCGAGCGACCGCAGCGTCGCAGGCAGCCGCTGCGGCGATTCGAAGCCGAGGGCCGGCCAGGGCCAGCCGCGCAGCTCGTCCCACAAGGCCGTCAGCTTCTTCTCGCCACGCGGCAGGAAGCCGAGGAAGCGGTACTGCTCCGCGACGAGCCCCGAGGCGACGAGCGCCGTCTCGACGGCCGACGCCCCGGGCAGCACCGTCACGTCGACGCCGGCGTCGAGCGCGGCGCGCACGAGCCGCCCGCCGGGATCGGACACGCCGGGCAGGCCGGCGTCGGAGACGAGAGCGACCCGCTCCCCCGCATCGAGCCGCGGCAGGAGCTCGGCCGTGCGCCGGGCCTCGTTGTGCTGGTGGTAGGAGACGAGACGAGCCTTGATCCCATGCCGCTCGAGGAGCACGCGGGTGTGGCGGGTGTCCTCGCACAGGACGACGTCGGCCGCCGCGAGCTCGGCGAGGACGCGGAGCGTCACGTCCTCGAGGTTCCCGATCGGCGTCGCGCAGACGGCGAGCGGCATCAGCTGCTCTCGGCCGCGTCCAGCGCCTCGAAGCCGACGAACGCGGCGCCGATGAGGCCGGCCGCCGTGCCGAGCCGGGCCTTCACCAAGCGCACCTCGCTGCGCATCGGCTCGAGCGCCTCGCGCCGCAGCACCTCCTCCGCCGGGCCGCACAGGTAGTCGTAGGCTGCGACCCCGAAGCCGCCGCCCAGCACGACGACCTGCGGGCCGAAGACGTTGACGAAGGAGCCGATTCCGGAGCCCAGGTAGCGCGCGATCTCCTCGAGCAGCTCCTTCGCCCTCGCATCGCCCTCGTCCGCGAGCCGCACGAGCCTGTGCGCGTCGGCGGACGGCCCGAACTCCTCGCGCGCCGCGGCCGTTGCCGCGCTGCCGCTCACGTAGGCCTCGAGGTGGCCGTGGCCCGTGCACGCGCCCTGACAGGGGCGCCCGCCGTGCACGACCACGACGTGGCCGAGCTCGGCACCGGCGCCGTTCCGGCCGCGGAAAGGCTGCCCGCCCGAGACGACGCCGCCCCCGACGCCCGTGCCGAGCGTAAGCATCACGAGGTCGCCCTCGCCCTGCCCGGCACCGGCCCGCCACTCCCCGATCGCCGCGGCGTTTGCGTCGTTGTCGAGGCCGACCGGGATGCCGAACCGCTGGTGCATCCGGTCGCGCAGCGGCGCGTCCTCGAGCGGCAGGTTGACGCAGCGGACGACGATGCCGCGCGCCTGGTCGATCGGCGACGGCGCTCCGAACCCCACAGCCACGACCGATTGGTCGAGCAGCTCGGCCACCGCGGCTTCGAGCTCGGCGAGGACGTTCTCCTGCGAATCCTGCGGAGTCGGGCGCTCGTGCCGGCGAACGACGCTCCCGTCGCGGGCGACGACTCCGGCGAGGATCTTCGTGCCGCCGAGGTCCACCCCGATCGCATGGCCCGCCTGCACAGTGGGTACCGTAATCCTCCGCATGGCCGCCTCCGGGGAGAAGCCGTATCGCGTCTATCGCGGCGGCCGGACGAAGGGGAAGGTGCCGCTCGAGCGGCGCGCGCGGGAGGCACGGAGGGCAGTCCGTAGCGACGGTCCCGGCCCCGGCCGGGTCGTCGAGCGGCGACCGGGTCGGCGCCGCCTCTGGCTCGGCTGGACCTGGCGCCGATGGACGCTGGTCGCGCTCCTCGGCCTGATCGTCCTGTTCGTGATCTGGGGAGCCGCGGGCTATCTCTCCGTCTCGAGCGGCGTGAGCGACGCGAACAGGCGGCTGCCGCAGAACGTGCGTCCTGTGCTCACGCCCGACAAAGGCCTCCTGCTCTCGAGCGGGACCACGATCCTCTTGCTCGGCAGCGATCACGCGACCGGCAAGGGCTCGACCGGGCGCGCCTCGGACCAGCACTCGGACTCCATCACGCTCCTGCACACCGACCCGAGCCGCCACCGGCTGGTCTACCTCTCGGTTCCGCGCGACCTGCGCGTGGACATTCCCGGCTACGGCTTCCAGAAGATCAACGCCGCCATGCAGTTCGGCGGCCCGAGGCTCGCCGTCCGAACGCTGGACGTGCTCCTCGGCAAGTCGCTTCCCGTCAATCACGTCGTGATCGTCGATTTCAACCAGTTCGAGAAGCTGATCGACGCCGTCGGCGGGATCACCGTCGACGTGCCGGAGAACATCCTCTCGAACCGGTTCGACTGCCCGTACTCGAGCCAGCAGCGCTGCCTCAAGTGGCAGGGGTGGCGCTTCCACAAGGGGCCGACTCACATGAACGGGCACCAGGCGCTGATCTTCTCGCGGGTCCGCGAGAACCGGCTCGACGGCTCCTTCTCGGACTTCGGCCGCCAGCGAGACCAGCAGCTCGTCGAGCAGGCGACGCTCCACAAGCTCTCGAGCCCGTCGCTCTTCTTCTCCCTCCCGTTCTCGGGCGGCTCCCTGCTCAACCCGATCGCGACCGACCTCTCGACCTGGCAGCTCTTCCAGCTCGCATGGGTCAAGTTCCGGGCCGGGAGCACGATCCACTGCCGGCTCGGCGGCACCGAGGAGACGATCGGCGGCGGCGACTACATCGTCGGCAGCAGCGAGAACATCCGAGTGCTCGACGAGGTGCTGGGGCAATCGGCGCCGCAGCCGCCGGCGAGGGGCAACCCCTACGCCCCCGGGTGCGTCGTGGGCGCGAACGCCAATTTCGCGAAGTGATCCGCCGGCGCTAGTCGCCGCTCGCGGCTGCCTTCTTCTCGGCGGGAGGCTTCGATTCCGTCTTGCCGCCCTCGCCGCCCGACGAGCCCCCGCCCTCGCCGTCCTTCTTCGCCGCTTTCCCCTTGCCGTAGTCGGTCGTGTAGAAGCCGGAGCCCTTGTAGTGGATCGCGACCGGATAGAGGACGAGCTCGACCGGAGACGCGCCGCACTCGTCGCAGCGCTCCGGCGGCGGCGCCGTCATGGCCTGAAAACGCTCGAAATGATGCCCGTTCGGGCAGCGGTACTCGTAGATGGGCACGGCTGCGGACGGTAGCAGCGAGCCCCGCTATCGCCTGGATGAGCGCCTCACGGCAGCCCGACCGGCTAGGGCGCCTTGGCGAGGTTCGCGGCGAGGCGTTCGATCTCGCCCTGCGTTCGTTCGACCATCGACTCGAGGTCGGCGACGAGTTGCTCATCTACCGGGTTGTCTGCGGCGCGGAAGGCATCCAGGGCCGCAGAGCAGGCTCCGTAGAGAATCCGGAGCATCGCGAGTTGTTGACGGGGATCAGACGCCATGCACCAGATTTGCCCGCCGGCGCGCTCATTGGAACCTCACCCTCGGCTGTTGATTCACGCGCCCGAGGCGTAGTGTTGCCGGGTGAGGCACCTGGATGTCACCTCGGGAGCAGCGGATCATTCACAACGAGGCGCTTTTCCGCGAGGTGAACGCCCACATCGCCGAGCTCGAAGAACGAGTTCGCATCAGAGAAGAGCTGTTGCCGCTGATCTGCGAGTGCGCGAACACCGGCTGCACCACGATCATCGAGGTCGAGCACGGCACCTTCGAGGCGGTCCGGAAGAACCCGCGGCGCTTCCTCGTGGCACCCGGACACGAGCGCGCTGACGTCGAAACCGTGGTCGGACGCGGCGCCGGGTACGTGATCGTCGAGAAGCCGCCCGGCCGGAGCTGAAGCTCAGCTCGGCGGCGCCTTGCTCGGCACCGGCTCGGGTGCGGGCCTCGTGCGCACGAGGACTCGGGCAAGCATGGGCGCGAGGACGCGTTCGCGCGCCGGCGCGGGAGCAGGCGCGAAGCGGGCGACCGCGCCGACGACTGCGATTCCCGCAGCGAGCTCGTACGCGGCGGAATCGTTGACGAGCAGCGAGGTCACGATCGCGACGCCGAAGGCAAGGAGGACGTCCCGGGTCGACCGCTGGCGCGCTCGGCGCCAGGCGAGCGCGAAAGCCGCTGCAAGCACGAAGAAGAGGGGAACGACGAGCTGCCAGGAGTGCAGCGCGGGCACGTACGAGAGCGGCACGCGGCTCTCGAGCGACGAGAGCAGGCCCCGGCCGTGGTCGGCGAACGCGCTGCGCAGGTGATTCGGGCCGCGCTCGGCGAGGCCGCGCGACACGATCCAGAGCACGGCGAACGCCGCGGAGGCGAGCAGGCCGAAGAAGCCCTTCGCGCCAAGGCGGAAGAGGCGTGTCCCCAGCACGGCGAGCGCGATCCCGAGCGCGATGGCGCCGCCGCCGTCCGCGCCGAGGCGGTTGTCGGTCATCACGACGAGGCCGAAGACGCCGAAGAGCACGAAGCCGAGGATCCCGAAGCGGCGGCGCGCGAGGAACGCCCCCGCGAGGAGCGGAGCGAGCAGCAGGGTTTCGATCTGGTTGCCGATCCCCCAGAAGCGCGAGTTCTGCGTCGGGCCGAGCGGATTCACCGCCTGCCACTCGGGTCGCGTGACCATGACGAAGGCGTAGAGCACGACCACGCCTCCGTAGAGGGCGAGGAGCGCCGATTCGCTGCGGCAGAAGCGCGCGAGCGCGAGGGCGACCAGCACCGTTCCCGCCGAAAGCGCCGCACACAGGAGCACTTCGTTCGAGACCTGTCCCATCCCGAGCGCGAGGTTGACGAGCAGCGCGGCCGGCACGGCGGTCACCGCCGCGCGCAAGCCAAGGAGCGCGAGCGCGAGGAGCAGGCCGGCGAGGATGAGAAGGACCGGGAACTTGAGGCGGTTGTTCGCTCCGATCGCGTTGTCGAGTCGGGACAGCTGGCCCAGTGGATCGCTCGACGCGATCCAGGAGAGCGTCGTCGAGGGATGGCCGGGCAAGGCCGTCGGCGCGATGTCGACGATCGAGACGAGACCGGGGATGTGCGTCGTGGGCGAGGTGAGGAGCCCGTGGAACCCCTGGCCGATCACCGCGACCCGATAGAGCCGATCGTTCGACGTCGGTCTGCCGCGCGGGGGCAACTCCACGACGATGCACGAGTGGCAGTTCGGATAGACGGTCGCCTTGTTCGTGTTGAGCAGCGGCTTGCCCTTCGGGACTCCGCCGAGCCGGGCGTTGACCTCGGTGCCCCGAACGAGCTCTGCGAGAGCGCGCCGGCGATTCGTCGTCGGCCCGTAGCCGGGCCGCAGCAAGCCGACCGCGCCCCGCTGCGCGAGCCGGGCGAAGGTCGCGTCGTTGATCCGATCGACGACCACGACGCGAGGACCTTCGCCTCGCGGCGTCACGCGGGCGCCCGCGGTCCCGGGGGCGGCGAGCGCGAAGCCGGCCGACGCGATCACAGCGAGCAGGGGAAAAAGGCGGACCGGCCGGACCATCAGTTGAGCATTCTCACCGAAGTGCCACGCGAAACGACGAGCTCAACCGTCGGGCTCCGCCGCGAGGTCCTCGAGCAACTCCTCGAAGCACGGGGCGCCCTCGAACGCGGCGAGCCCGGCCGGGCGTTCCAGCCGCTGCTCGCGCCGCCGCCGCGCCAAGCGACGACGTCGAGCGGCCGCGACCGCCGCCGAGGCTCCGACGAGGCCGCCGAGGAGAAAGTCCCTCGCTCTCCCCCGTGTTCTCTCCCCCTGCATGGGACGATTGTGCCTTGCACATCGCGACGCTCGGGGACGTGTTGCTCGACGTGGTCGTGCTCCTCGCGGAGCCGCTCGCGCCGGGCGGCGACGTGCGCGCCTCGAACCGGGCCGGCGCCGGGGGCCAGGCTGCCAACGTCGCTGCCTGGGCGGCGGAGCTCGGCGCCGGGGCGCGGTGCATCGCGAAGCGCGGCGACGACCCGGCCGGCGAGCTCGTCGCGCGGGAGCTCGCTGCGCGCGGAGTCGAGCTCGTCGGCCCTCTGGCCAAGGGCAGGACCGGCGTCGTCGTCTCCGTCGTCCGGGAGGGCGACCGCTCGCTCGCTTCGGACCGTGGCGTCGCGCCGTCGCTCGAGCCCGACGAGCTCGACGCCGCCTGGCTCGAGTGCGACGTCCTCCACCTCTCGGGCTACGCGCTCCTGCAGGAGCCGATCGCGGCCTCGGCGCTCCTCGCGGCACGTCTCGCCCGGGAGCGGGGCGCGCGTGTCTCCGTCGACGTCGCGGCGTGGACGGAGATCCGCAGGTACGGGCCGGTGCCGTTCCGCCGGCTGCTGGACGAGCTCGCGCCGGACGTCCTCTTCGCCACCGAGGCGGAGTGGGAGCTACTCGGCGGCGCGTATCTGACCGCGCCGCTCGGCGTCCTCAAGCGGGGCGCCCGCGGCTGCACCGTCTTCACGGAGGAGGCCAAGCTCGACTTCGCCGCGCTCGACGTCGAGGTCGTCGATCCGACCGGGGCCGGGGATGCGCTCGCCGCCGGCTTCCTGCTCGGCGGATCGCTCGAGAAGGCCGCGAGGCGGGGCCTCGACGCGGCCGCCCGCTGCGTCGCAAAAGTAGGGTCGCTGCCGTGAAGGTGGACGAATGGAACGAGACGTATGCGGGCGAGGTGGCCACCTGGCACTACGAGGCGCCGTACGACTTCTACGACATCGCGTCGGACCCCTCGGACGCAGCGGAGATGCGCGACCCCGACAAGGCTGCGCACTACCGCGCCGTGCTCGGCGAGAGCGGCAGCCTCGAGGCGTTCTGGTACTTCGACTGGCACGACGATGTCGTCGAGCTGGGGATCGGGCTCAGGCCCGACCTCACGAGCCGGGGCCTCGGCGAAGCCTTCTTTCGCGCCGAGCTCGACTACGCCTCGCAGGCCTGGAGCCCGCTGACGTTCCGCCTGTTCGTCGCGGGGTGGAACGAGCGGGCGATCCGCCTCTACGACCGCCTCGGCTTCCGTGAGGTCGCCCGCGAGACGCGCCACTTCCAGCTGGCGGGCGATCACGAGTTCATCCGGATGGAGCGCCCCGCATGAAGGTCGAACCGATCACCGACGAGCAGGCGGCGGCGATCGCGGAGTGGCGGTACGAGTTCCCGTACGAGTGGTACGACACGTCGGCCGACCCG
>Ga0070739_10008513_pt1 | contig 10499 bp, 9 predicted proteins | sample Coa_R1_7_FD_66445 | JGI IMG/M metagenome (GOLD analysis project Ga0070739, IMG submission 66445) | Surface soil microbial communities from Centralia Pennsylvania, which are recovering from an underground coalmine fire - Coalmine... | ecosystem: Environmental > Terrestrial > Soil > Unclassified ...
GGCGCCGCTCGGTCTCTTTCCGCAGCATGCCGAGCAGACGGCGCATGCCCTTCGCCCAATCGGGAAACAGGTCCACGTACTGATACTCGCGCTGGATGGCGCGTGGAACGCGGCAGCCGTCCAACCGCACGGGGACGACGAAGATTTCATCCAGCGGAATCTCCCGCGCACAGTCGAGCGCATACCGGATCTCTGCCTGGAAGCCGCCCTTCTTGCGGACGGAGTTCTCCGAAAAGCAAGCCACAAAAAAGTCGGCGCTTTCGATGGCCCCTTCGATCGCGCGCGGCCAGTTCTGCCCAGGCAGCAGCTTCCGGGTGTCCATCCAGGGCGCAAAGCCGGCCGCTTCCAGCGCTTCGTAGAGGCGTTCGGCGTGAGGCCGGTCCTCGACCACATACGCCAGGAACACCCGTGGGAGGCGGCGCGGTTCGAACCGGAAGACGTGCCGGGCATCGGGATAGAACACGCCGAGGCCGTCGATTTCCACGGCGCTGCCGGCCGCGAGCCCGCGCATCACCACCTGCGCCACCTGTTCGGCCCACCCCGGATCGGTCATTCCCGCTCCCCCTTGAGGGGCTCGAATGCCACCTTACCGTCTGTCCCGTTTTTGAACCGGCCCAGGCCCGGCAGGGACGCCGTGCGCCCCTGCCGCAGGTTCTGCAGAATCTGCCGTACCACGCGATCGAGGCGGTCGGCCGCTTCCGCTTGGCTGAGTCCGGCCGAACGCGCCATCCGCTTTGCGATTTCCCGCTTCTTCATGGCGGTTCGAATCTAGCAGACCGTCACCGTAATACGCCGCCCGTGTCCGCGCCATCGGTTGCCAATCAGTTCTGCAAAAGGAACTTCGCCGCCGAAAATATTTTTCGATCCGATGTGAACGGCAGATGAAATGATTTTAATTACGGTTTAAGCGATAGTTCATCTGCGGTTCGCTATGATAGCCGCAGACGAAAAGATCGTCGTATCTCAAAAGGATCCTTAAAGGAGAAGCGCAATGAAGAAACTGATGACGCTGATGCTTGCCCTGTCGTTCATGAGCGCCACGGTCGCCACCGTGTTCGCCCAGGACCAGCCCAAGCAGGAGACCCCCAAGAAGGGCAAGAAGGGCGGCAAGAAGAAGAAGGAAGAGGCCCCCAAGAAGGAAGGCAGCCGCTAAGCTGTTTCCCCAACGTTTCCGGGAAGCCGCGTAGCGCCCGCTGCGCGGCATCCCCCGTTTTCCCATTGCCCCCCTCTCCTCTCCTCCGAAGTTGTAGTCCCCGTTTCCTGCCTCGTACCGGGTCTCCTCGCTATCCGCTCTGTGACCGCTCCTGTAACCTTCCCGGTCCACCCGACGCCCCATTGATATTCGCCTGAACTTCCAACGGGATTACATATGAAGTCGTTCCATTTCATTCTTTTAGCCGCGGCCGCGCTCACTGGCGCCGCTTGGGCGCAGACCTCCAGCCACGTGCCCGGGACGGTCGTCTCCGTCGACGCCAAGGCTGGCCAAGTCGTCGTGAAAACGGATAAGGGCGAGAGCCTCACCTTCACAACGACGGAACGAACCCAAATTCTGCACGCCCTGCCGGGCGTTACCGACGCCAAGCAGTGGACCAAAGTAACGGTCGGCGACATCAACTCCGGCGATGAGATCGTCGCGTACTACCGCGGCTCCGTCGAGGCGAAACCGCTGCTCGCCACCACGCTGGTCCTACGCACCAAGGCCGACCTCAATCAGATCGCACAAAAGGAACTGGAAGATTGGAAGAAGCGCGGCTCGACGGGCATTGTTTCGGCGGTCGATCCGGCCGCCAAGACCATCACGCTCAAGGTAGGGCAGCGCACTCTTACGGTGCAGTCGGACGAGAAAACCCAGTTCAAGCGCTATTCGCTCGATTCTCCCAAGCCGGCGGATGCCAAGCCGAGCAGCCTGGCCGAGGTGAAGGCCGGGGACCAGGTGAACGTGCTGGGAAACAAGAGCGCGGATGGGAGCACGGTGGCCGCCGAGGTCGTATACGCGGGCAGTTTCCGCCAGATTGCTGCGACGATTGTCGCCGTCAACCCCGCCACTAATGAGATCGAAGTGCGCGACCTTGCGGACAAGAGCAAGAAGCCACAGCCGCTCTTCATCAGGATTACCGCCGACACCACCATGAAAAAGCTGCCCGAACAGATGGCGGCGATGCTGGCCCGCCGTTACCAGGGCGGGCGCGGCGGCGCTGGAAACGGCGCGGAAGGCCGCGGAGCCGGGCCGGGCGGCGGCATGGGCCGCAATGGATTCGGCGGCGGAGCCGAAGGGCGAGCCATGGGCGGCGGACGCGGTGGCGATATCGGCGCCATGCTGGACCGTCTGCCCGCGATACCCATCACGGAATTGAAGCCGAAGGACGCCATCATGGTTTCCACCACGATGGGTAGCGATCCGAGCAAGGTCACCGCCATCATGCTGCTGGCGGGAGTCGAACCCGTCCTTACCGCGGCTCCCACCGCTACCCGCGACATTATGAGCGGGTGGAACCTGGGCGGCGGCGGTGGCGGCGGCGAGGGCCAGTAACGAGTTATCGGGCCGGGGCGCCCCTGCACGGTCCTTGGAAGCGGGTAGAAAAGAAAAGAAGAGGATACATGTTCAAGCTGGAACGGATTTTCTGTCTTATTTTTGCGGCCGCGTTGGCAGTCTCTGCGGCCTTTGCGCAGGCCGGCACCGGCGCCATCAAAGGTGTGCTGACCGATAACTCCGGCGCTGTGATTCCCGCTGCGGTGATTACGGTCAACGGACCAGGCGGGTTTTCGAAGGGCGTGCAAACCCAGGCGGATGGCAGTTACTCGATGGTCGGCCTGGCGCCAGGGCAATACACGATCCACGTGGCCTTTCCCGGTTTCGGCGTGGTCGATAAGCCCGTCACCGTGAACGCCGGCGCCACCGTGCAGATGCCGATCCAGTTGGTGGTGAGCACGGAAAAGCAGGAAGTGACGGTCCAGGAGCAGGCCGGCCCCATGGTGAGTGTGGAGCCGGACAATAACGCCACCGCGCTGGTGATCAAGGGCGAAGATTTGCAGGCGCTGCCGGATGATCCCGACGACCTGGCCGATGCGCTGCAGGCGCTGGCCGGTCCGGCAGCCGGCCCCGGCGGCGGTCAGATCTATATCGACGGCTTCAGCGGCGGCCAGCTTCCGCCCAAGGAATCGATCCGCGAGATCCGCGTCAACCAGAATCCTTTCTCCGCCGAATTCGATCGCCTCGGCTTCGGCCGCATCGAGATCCTGACCAAGCCCGGCTCGGACAAGCTGCGCGGCGCGATCATGTTTAACGACACCGACGCGGCTCTCGATTCGCGCAATCCCATGGCCAGCAACAAGCCGGATTACTACAACCGGATGTGGAGCGCGAACGTGGGTGGCCCGCTCGGCAAGAAGGCCTCCTATTTCTTCGATTTCAACCGGCGGGATATCGACGATAACTCGATCACGCACGCGGTGTATTTCGACCCCACGGCGCTGATCGAGCGCAGCGTCAATACCGCCATCACCAGCCCCAGCGCTTTCACCAACTTCTCCCCGCGCGTCGACTACCAGTTGACCACCAATAATACCCTCACGGTGCGGATGGAAGAGCGCTACAACTCGCACGACAACCTGGGCTTCGGCGGAACGTTCCTGCCGCCGGGGCTCACCTCCGGGCCATTCCCCAATGCGCGCGCCTACAACAACAGCGGCAACGGCCAGAACCTGATGATTACGGAGACCGCGATCCTGAGCCCCAAGGTCGTGAATGAAACCCGCTTCCAGTTCAGCCGCAACCACAGCATGATCGAGGGCAACCTGGTGCCGAGCCTCAACGTTGCCGGCGCCTTCGCCACCGGCGGCAACGGCATGGGCGACACGCACGACCTCTCCCGCCACTTCGAGCTGCAGAACTACACCAATGTCCTGCGCGGCCGCCACACCTTCCGTTTTGGCGTGCGCGTGCGCCGCGAAGGCGACCAGAGCAATCAGCCGAACGGGTTTAATGGCTCGTTCACCTTCCTCGGCGGGCTGGCGCCCGTGCTCAACGCACAGAACCAGATCGTCACGGATGCGAACGGCAACCCGGTCACCACCACGCTTACCTCCCTGCAGCAGTACGAGCGCAACCTGCAACTGGCCGCGGCCGGTTTGAGCGAGGCACAGATCCAGGCGCTCGGCGGCGGGCCTTCGCGCTTCAGTATCCAGAGCGGCATTTCCTACATCAGCATGGTTCGTTGGGACGGCGCGCCATTCATTCAGGATGACTGGCGGATCAAGCCGAATTTCACGCTCAGCCTCGGCCTGCGCTATGAGGTGCAGACGCTGGTGAGCGATCACCGCGACTGGGCGCCGCGGCTCGGCTTTGCCTGGGCGCCGGGCAGCGCGAAGAATGGACGGCAGAGGACGGTCATCCGCGGCGGTTTCGGTATTTTCTACGATCGCATCGGGTTCGGCGATTTCGAGGCCGCCGCGCTGAACAACGGCATCAACCAGTTGCAGTACACGGTTTACAACCCGACCTTCTACCCGAATCTTCCGCCGCTTTCGACGCTGAGCCCCGGCCAGAATGCGATCTACCGGATCGACCCACGGCTGCGCGCCGATTACAGCATGCAGACCGCCATCGGCGTGGAACGGCAACTGCCCCACAACACCACGGTCGCGATCACCTACACGAACAACCGCGCCGAGCACCTGGCGCAGACGGTGCCCGTCAACACGCCGCTGCCCGGCACGTTCAACCCGCTGCTGCCGCTCAGCGCCACCAACGGCCTGTTCCCGTACGGCTATTCGGCCGGCAATATCTGGCAGTACGAATCCGGCGCTTACATGCGGATGAGCATCATCATGATGAACTTCAACACGCAGTTCAGCCGCCGGGTGTCACTGTTCGGCAACTACTCCTACAACACGGCCAAGGACCTGCCCGGCTCGCCGACCGATCCCTACGATTTCGCGCTGGACTACGGCCGTTCGAGCTATGCCCGCAAGAACAACTTCCAGTTGACCGGTTCGGTCGTCGGCCCGCAGAACATCCGCTTCGCTCCGTTCGTGACGCTGCGCTCCGGCGCGCCGTACGACGTGCTGGCCGGCACCGATATCTTCGGCGATACCGAGACCAACGTGCGCGCGGGTCTGGCGCCTCCCGGAACCACCTGTGCCGGATTCACCGGTAACAATGTGGTCCGCGCGGGCGATACGGTGTGCTCGCCCTACGGTGTGTTCACGAGCAACGTGAGCGCCACGAATCTGAGCAATCTGGTGGCCCGCAACTATCTCACGATGCCGGGCCTGTTCTCGATGAACCTGCGCGTCTACCGCGTGTTCGGCTTCGGCCCGATCGCCGGCAACCGCGCTCAGCCGGGGGACCGCGGCGGCCCCGGCGGTGGACCCGGCGGCTTCGGCGGTCCCGGCGGCGGCCCGGGCGGCGGCCGTGGCGGCCCCGGCGGTCCCGGCGGCGGGATGCGCATGGGCGGCGGCGGCGGACGGGGCGGCTTCGGCGGCTTCGGGGGCGGCAGCACCGAGCACCGCTTCAACGTGACGCTGAGCGCCCAGTTCGAGAATCTCCTGAACCACTTCAACCCCGGTGGTTATCAGGGCGTCATCACCAATCCGTTCTTCCTGCAGCCGACCTCAGTCAGCACCGGCTTCGGCGGCGGTCCGGGCGGTGGCGGCGGCTCGGCGGCTAACAACCGGCGCGTGACCCTCGGACTGCGCTTCCAGTTCTGAACACCGGGGATTGGGGCCGGGCGGCAGGAATGCTCCGGCCCCAAACCCCACCCACTGATCCTCCAGCCCCCTCCCTGTCGTACAATCTCTGTTTGAACATCTCCGTCAAAGGCGAATACGCCTTGCAAGCCATCTTCGATCTCGCGTCGCAGCCGGCGGGCGAGCCGGTCAAGATCGCGGAAATTGCACGGCGGCAGCGCATTCCGCAGAAGTTTCTGGAACTGATCCTGGCCAGCCTCAAGCAGGGCGGGTTCGTCGAATCGCGCCGCGGCGCCGAAGGTGGCTACCTGCTGGCGCGTCCCGCGGAGTCGATCACGGTGGGGGACATTCTCCGTTACGTGGAAGGGCCGATGCAAGGCCGCGCCCGCCAGCGGCGGAAAGCCGACACGCCCTTTACCGCCATGTGGGACGATGTCGACCGCGCGGTCTCCGCCATTGTCGACCGCACGACCTTTGCCGAGCTCGTGGCGCGCTGGGCCGAGAGACAGAACCGGTTCGTGCTGAACTGGGAGATTTGAGTTGGCCGTTTTCGATGACAGCTCGTACAGCCTGGGGCGCACACCGCTGGTCCGCCTGAATCGCGTGGTCAACGGCGCGCGTGCCGTGGTCCTGGCGAAAGTGGAGGGCCGCAACCCCGCTTTTTCGGTGAAGGACCGCATCGGTGCGTCGATGGTGTGGGACGCCGAGAAACGCGGCCTCCTCAAACCGGGCAAGGCGCTGATCGAGCCGACCAGCGGCAACACCGGCATTGCGCTGGCCTTCGTGGCCGCGGCACGCGGCTATCCCATCACCCTCACCATGCCGGAGATGATGTCGGTAGAGCGGCGACGGGTCCTGGAGTTGCTCGGTGCGAATCTCGTGCTTACGGAGGGCACCGAGGGAATGGGCGGCGCGATCGCCAAGGCCGAAGAGATCCTCGCTTCCGATCCGGATCGATACGTCATGCTGCAGCAGTTCCGCAACCCCGCGAATCCGGAGATTCACGTGCGCACCACGGGCCCCGAAATCTGGGACGATACCGGGGGCGCCATCGACGTGCTGGTAGCCGGGGTCGGCACCGGCGGCACGATCAGCGGCGTATCGCGCTATCTCAAGAAAGTGCGCGGCCGGCAGATTCTTTCGGTCGCGGTCGAGCCGGCTGCCAGCCCCGTGATTTCGCAGCGCCTGGCGGGCCGCCCGCTACGCCCCGGCCCGCATAAGATTCAGGGCCTCGGCGCTGGCTTTATCCCGGATACGCTGGATCTCTCGATGGTGGACCGCGTGGAGTTGGTCTCGAACGAAGAAGCGATCGAGATGGCGCGGCGCCTCTCCCGCGAGGAAGGCATCCTGGCGGGGATCTCCTCGGGAGCGGCTGCGGCAGCGGCGGTCCGACTCGCCGGCGAACCGGAGTTTGCGGGCAAAACCATTGTGACCGTGTTTCCGGACCTGGCCGAGCGCTATTTGAGCACAACCCTCTTCGAGTAATCGGAACTCAGTGGCAAGGAGTAGCGGGCGCATTGGGTGATAGGGGTGAGTGCGCCCGCTGTCGTAACGGGGATATACCAGAAAGACGCCATTGCGATCGGCCGTGGTTACCCGGCGACTAATAGCTCTTTCGAGCTATAGGGTACCGATTCGGGCGGGAAAGACGGGCGGCCGGACCGATTCCGCCCTCCAGCCCAGCAGGAATTCCACAGCCGGTCCGCACACGCGGCCCTGGCACGGCCCCATGCCGCAGCGGGTCTGCAGCTTGGCTTCGCGCCATCCGCGGAACTGGTGCAGCCGCGCAAGCGGGACGTCTTCACAGCGGCAGACGAGAGTTTCCGGCGCCGGTAGGGCCTTCAGCTCTTCCCGCAGCGTGAAGGTTTCTTCGAGCGTGCGGGCGAAACGGGAATATCGAGCCCGGCGGGCGAACAGGCGGCGGGCGCGTTCGGGCCGGCCAGCGGCGGCGTAACCGGCGATCGCTCCTTCAACCTGGGAAAGCTCCAGGCCGCCGATTCCGGTGACTTCTCCGGCGGCGTAAACGCCTGGCGCGCGCGTTTCCTGGAATTCATCGACGGACGCGCCGCCGGCGAGCAGCGCCGCCAATTCCACGTTGGGCACGAGGCCGAAGCCGCAGGCGAGGTAGTCGCAGGGCTCGGTCCAGGTGCGGCTGCCGCGCCGAAGCGTGACGGCGCCGGGTGCGGCCGAAACGGGCCAGCAACCGGTGAGATAGCGGACGCCGGCTCGCAGGCGAATCGCATCGAGCATCTTGCCGGGGTGCCCCGCCAGGGTGAAGGCGAAGCGCCGGATCGCGGCCCCATCGGCCTGCTCTGCGACCAGCGCAATCCGCGCGCCGCGATGGCGGAGATAATCGGCGACCGCCAGCAGCAGCGGACCGCTGCCGGCCACCACGATCCGTCTGCCCGCGATCGGCATACCGGATTTCACCAGTGCCTGCAGGCCACCCGCGCCCGCGACGTGCGGGAGCGTCCACCCGGGAAACGGCACCCATCGCTCGCGCGCTCCGGTGGCGAGAATCAGCTTGCCGTATCCCAGATCGAAGGCGGAATCGAAGGTTTCGAGCGTGAGCCGGCCCGGCGACGGAGCGGCTACGATGCGTGCGCCGCAGATCAGCTTGGCGCTCGGGGGCAGGCCGCCGGCCCGCTCTGCCTGGCCGCGCCAGATCTGGCCGCCCGGGGTGGGATTATCGTCCACGATCCCGACCGAAGCGCCGCGTTCCGCCGCCGCGCGCGCGGCCGCCAGGCCGGCGGGTCCAGCGCCCACGATCACGATGCCGTACTCAATCATCGCTGCGGACCTCCATCCTCAGGCGGCACGGAAGCGGGCAGCTCCAGACTTTTGGGCGGCGGATGTAGCGCGGCCCGCGCCGCACGCAAAAGCGGCTGGCTGCGGGTGCTGCGGCGGCGCGCGGCGGCCGGCGGTGGCGCGTCCGCGCCGCATCCCGGGGGGGACAGCCGAGGGAGTGCCGTGGCGAGCGGGCAGGGCATAGGCCTGCCCCATACAGGATCAGCATGCCGAACTCAGTCATCCGTGCGGACCTCCATCCCCGGACGGCACGGCATCTGGCAGCTTCGCACGTGCGGGCGGCCGTCCACGGTGACACGGCATTCGAAGCAGATGCCCATGCCGCAGAGCGGACCGCGCGGCTCGCCGGAAACGGAGCGCCGGAATCGCGTCTCGCCGGCCATCGACACGGCAGCCGAAACCATTGCCCCCTCGGGCACTTCGACGGGCCGGCCGTTCACTTTGACGGTCAATGCGCCTCCTGTTTGCGCCCGGGCAGATAGGGTTCGGCCGGGATTGCCGTCGCGCGCCCGCAAATCTGCGCCGCCACCAGTTGGCCGGTGGCCAGCGAAGTGGTAATCCCGAGGCCCTCGTGCCCGGTGGCGAGGTACAGGCGCGGGTCCGCTGTGGGGCCGATCAGCGGTAGCTTATCCGGCGTGGCCGCACGGAAACCGGTCCAGGTGCGGATGGCGGTGAGCGCCGCCAGCTCCGGCATGTATTCCTGGCAGCGGTCCAGCATGCGGCGGAGCATGGCCGCCTCGATCGCGCCATCCTCCACGCCGAACTGCCGCGATGAGCCGAGCAGCACCTGGCCGGTGCGGCGCGGCTGCGCGTTGAACGCGACGGAATCGGAGGTGAGGGAATGCGCGCTCTTGAGATATCCGAGCTCGACCAGCACGTGCCGCACGAAGCCGGGATAGCGGTCCGTGATGGCGAGGTGGCCCTTGCGCTTTCGCACCTCGATGCCCGGCGTCAGCTCCGGCGACCAGGCGCCGGTCGCGTTCACGGCGACACCCGCCGATATCTTCCCGCCATTGCGCAGCCGGATCTCCCCCGGCGCGATGGCGGCGGCCGCTTCGCGGATCATATCGGCGCGCGACCGCTCCAGCAGCCAGCGAGCCGCACAGGGTGGATAAATGGTGGAGTCGTCGGGCACGAGGAGGCCACCGGCCAGCCCCGGACGGAGGTGCGGCTCGGCTTCGGCGAGCTGCCGCCCATCCAGGACTTTCGCAGCGACGCCCTGGGCCTGCGCGACCGCCGCCTTGCGCCGGCACTCCTGCATTTCCTCTTCGTCCGCGGCCACCCAGATGGTGCCGCAGGGCAGGTATTCGACTTCAGGGGGAAGCTCGGCCATGCGCTCGATCCACAGTGCGCGGGAGTACTGCGTTAACGCGAGCTGCGCGGGGGAATCGTCCATCACCACAACGTGGCCCATGCCGGCCGCGGTGGCGCCGCCGCCGATGGGGCCGGGCTCTGCGACCGCGACGCTCAGCCCCGCCGCCGCGCACGCTTCCGCGCAGGCCGCGCCCACGATGCCGCCTCCGGCGATGGCTACGTCGTAGCTTGCGCGCATGTGCCGCGGATCCCGTAACAGAACGGGTCTTGCCGGTCGAGGATCAGATCGGCTTCGGCATTGACGTACGCCGAACCGGTGATTTCCGGGAGGATCGAGCCGTTCTCTATGACCACCGTGCCTTCGAAAACGCTGCCGACGATGCTTTCCTGCCGCCACACCTCGCCGGGCTTCAGCTTGCCATCCGCGTAGAGGCAGGCGAGCTTGGCGCTGGTTCCGGTGCCGCAGGGAGACCGGTCGTAGGCCTTGCCGGGGCACAGGACGAAGCTCTTGCTGTTGGCGCCGGGGACCGTCGGCGGTCCGAAGAGCTCGATGTGGTCGATCACGCCGCCATCGGCGCCCGCAATTCCGTGAGATTCCAGGCCCTGGCGGATGCGCCAGGCGTAATCGGTGAGGGCTTCCAGCCGGTCGAGCGAGAGCCGCTGGCCATGGTCCGCCACCAGGAAAAACC
>Ga0070739_10008515_pt1 | contig 10498 bp, 10 predicted proteins | sample Coa_R1_7_FD_66445 | JGI IMG/M metagenome (GOLD analysis project Ga0070739, IMG submission 66445) | Surface soil microbial communities from Centralia Pennsylvania, which are recovering from an underground coalmine fire - Coalmine... | ecosystem: Environmental > Terrestrial > Soil > Unclassified ...
ACCTGGCCGCCGTTGTTGGCCGCGGTGACGATGGTGACCGGCGACTGGGTGACGGTGATGCTCACGCTCAGGCCGTACTGGGCGTCGGTCGCCGTCACCGTGCAGCTGCCCGGGTTGGTGGAGCTCGTGTAGGTGAAGGTGGCGACCCCGTTCGACCCGGTCTGGGCCGAGGTGGGGGAGATCTGGCCGCAACCAGGTGCATCGGCCATGGTGACGGTGTCGCCGGCGACGGCCTGGCCCGAGCCGTTGGTCACGGTGACGGTGAAGGTCACCGGGGTGAGCCCGTCGGCCGGCACCGTGCTCGCCGAGGAGTGCATGGCCAAGGTGGCGCCGCTCGAGCCGGTGGAGCTGCCCGACCCGCTGCCTCCGCCGCCACCGGCCACCGCCGCCGCGCCGGCGCCCATGCCGACCACCGGGGCGGCGAGGGAGCGCCCGCCCATCGACCCGTAGAAGACGGCGTCGGGCCCGTAGTTGAAGACCCCGCCGTCGCGCGCCACCAGGTAGTAGCCGTTGCCGGTCGCACCCATGCCGACGATCGGCTGTGACAACCGCAGGTTGCCGGCTGATCCGTAGAAGGTGGCACCGGGCCCGAAGGAGAAGATGCCGCCGTCGGATCCGACGAGCCAGTAGCCGTTGCCCGCCGATGCCATGCCCACCACCGGAGCGGCCAGGCTGCGTCCGCCCATGGACCCGTAGAAGGTGGCGCCCGGTCCGTAGTTGAAGATGCCGCCGTCGCGCGCCACCAGGTAGTAGCCGTTGGCCGTCGCGCTCATGCCGACGATGGGCTGGGCCAGGCGCAGGTTGCCGGCCGATCCGTAGAACGTCGCACCGGGCCCGAAGTTGAACACGCCCCCGTCGGCCCCGACGAGGTAGTAGCCGCCCGGCACCGTCGCCATGCCGACGATCGGCGCCGCCAGGTGCACGCCGCCCATCGACCCGTAGAACGTGGCACCGGGTCCGAAGTTGAACACGCCGCCGTCCGAGGCGACGAGGTAGTAGCCGTTGCCGCCGGGTGCGGTCGCCATGCCGACGATGGGCGCGGCCAGGCTGCGGCCGCCCATCGACCCGTAGAAACCGGCCGCGCCGAAGGTGAAGATGCCGCCGTCGGACCCGACGAGCCAGTAGCCGTTCGAGGGGCTTGCCGTGGCTGCGGCCGAGGTGGTCAGTACGAGACCGGCACAGGCCAGTACCGAGACGAATAGTGCCCGGAGGGTGCGTCGCATCCGAGTTCCGCCCTTTGTCGTGTCGTGGATCGTCCTGGCTTCGTGACTACTGCTGGTAGTGCTCCACCGTCTCGGCGTCGCGGGTGATGGCGTCGTCGGGGTCGAGGCCGGCGTTGCGCCTGGCCCGTCGTTGGCGGAGCAGGTCCCAGAGACGGTCGAGGTGCACCTCGATGTCCTTCTGCCGGGCCAGCTGCTCTGGGGTGAGTGCCTCACCCGAGGCGGCGAGCTCGAACAGCTCGTGCTCTTCTGCCACGAGCTCGTCGATCCTGCCGATCACGGTGCCGTCGTCCACGTCGAGCCTCGCTTGCCGGTATCGGAAGCCCCTCGTGCGTACCCGGGACCGCGCCAGCATATGCAGGCTGGGTAGCGTGCCCGCCGGTGGGCACCTTCATCACGAACCTCGCCACCTCGGGCCAGGGCGTCCGTCTGGCCGTCAAGGACCTGGTGGACGTGGCCGGGGTGCCGACCACGGCCGGCTGCCGGGCGGTGGCCGACGAGGCCCGGCCGGCGCCCGCCGATGCTGCCTGCCTGGCCGGGGCCCGGGCGGCCGGGGCCCGTATCGTCGGAAAGACGAATCTCCACGAGCTCGCCCTGGGGGTGACCGGCGTGAACCCCTGGTTCGGCACGCCGGTGAACCCGCTCGACCCGGGGCTCGTGCCGGGTGGATCGTCGAGCGGATCCGCTGTCGCGGTGGCCACCGACGAGGCGGATGTCGCCTACGGCAGCGACACCGGCGGTTCGGTGCGCATCCCGTCGGCCTGTTGCGGCACGGCCGGGCTCAAGACGACGTGGGGCCGTATCCCCCTCGACGGCGTATGGAAGCTCGCGCCCGGCTTCGACACCGTCGGCCCCATGGCGCGTCACGTGGCCGGGCTGGTCACGGGCATGCAGCTGCTCGAGCCCGGGTTCGCGCCGGACCCGGCCGGTCCGCTGCGGGTGGCCCGCATCCGCCCCGAGGCCGATCCCCGCGTCGACGAGGCGGTGGACCGGGCGCTGTGGGCGACCGAATGGGAGCTCGTGGAGTTGCCGCTGCACGAATGGGACGAGGTCACCGGCGCCGCCGGGCTGCTGCTCGTGGCCGAGGCGTGGCAGCAGGACGGGCCCCTCGTGCTGCGGGCCGAGGACCGCATCGGCGAGGACGTGGTGCAACGTCTGCGCATGGGCTCGGGCATCGACGAGGCCACCATGGCGAGTGCCCGCACCGCCCAGGACCGCTGGCGCGACCGGCTGGCCGAGATCTTCACCACCGTCGACCTGGTCGCCTGCCCGACGCTGACGATCTTCCCGCCCGAGCTCGGTCGGGGAGAGGACCTGCTCATGGCGAGGTGCACCCTGCCGGTCAACCTGGCCGGCGTGCCGGCGCTGGCCCTGCCCGTCCCGGCCGGTGGTCCCGTCCCGGCCAGCTGTCAGCTGATCGGCCCGGCGGGCGCCGAGGAGCGCCTGCTCATGGCCGGTGCCACCCTCGAGGCAGCCGTATCCACCTAGAGACCCAGAGGCGCTTGCTTTATACCCCTGGGGGGTATAGTCGGGACATGGTCGGCTACGAGGCGGACAAAGCGGCCGTGCAGCGCCGGCTCCGGCGCATCGAAGGACAGGTGCGCGGCCTCCAGCGCATGGTGGAGGACGAGGCGTACTGCATCGACGTCCTCACGCAGGTGTCGGCCGTCACCCGCGCGCTGCAGTCGGTGGCGCTCGAGCTGCTCGGTGACCACCTCTCCCATTGCGTGCGCGACGCCCTGCACGAAGGTGGTCCGGCGGCGACGGCCAAGCTCGACGAGGCGCGCGCCGCCATCGAGCGCCTGGTGCGGTCGTGACCGCCGCCGTCGCGGCTGCGCTCACCGCCGCGGGGGTCCTCACCGATGTCGGGCACAGTCTGCGCGAAGCCTTCTTCATGTTCTGGGACACGCTGTGGGCGCTCGTCCTCGGCTTCGCCCTTTCGGGCGCGGTGCAGGCGTTCGTCAGCCGCGACCAGATGCGACGGCGCTTGGGCGACCACCGTCCTGCGGCGGTCGCCCGTGCTTCGGTCTACGGCATGGTGTCGTCGTCGTGCTCCTACGCGGCGTCGGCGATGGCGCGCTCGCTCGTGGCCAGGGGCGCCGACTTCGTGGCCGCCATGGTCTTCCTCTTCGCGTCGACCAACCTGGTGGTCGAGCTCGGCATCGTCCTGCTCGTGCTCATCGGGTGGCAGTTCCTCGTGGCCGAGTTCGTGGGCGGCGCCGTCATGATCGTCCTCCTCGCCCTCCTCGGCGGGTTGTGGCTCCGGGGCCGGGTGCTCGTCGGGGCGCTCGAGACGGTGCGGGCGTCGGGCTCCCACGACGAGACCTCCCACGGCGATGCCGACGCCGGCGCCTGGCGCCGCCGCATCCGCACCCGGGCCGGGTGGGCCGACGCGGCCGGCTACACCATGGGCGACCTCACCATGCTGCGGCGGGAGATGGTCATCGGGTTCGTCGTTGCCGGGTTCCTCACCGAGCTCGTGCCCGTGCACGTCTGGAGCGACGTCTTCCTCCGCGGCCACGGGGTGTGGACGAGCCTCGAGAACGTGGTGGTGGCGCCGCTCGTCGCCATCGTCAGCTTCGTGTGCTCCATCGGCAACGTACCGCTCGCCGCCGCGTTGTGGACCGGAGGGAGCAGCTTCGGCGGGGTCGTCGCCTTCGTCTTCGCCGACCTGGTCACCCTCCCGCTGCTCCTCGTCTACCGCAAGCAGTACGGCGGCCGCATGGCCCTGCGCATGCTCGGGCTCTTCTGGCTCGTCATGTCGGCGGCGGGCCTCGTGACCGAGTACCTCTTCCGGGCCGCCGGGGCCGTGCCCGTGCACCGCAGTGGGACGGTGGTGGGTGACACGCTTCGCTGGAACGCCACCACCGGGCTCGACATCGCCGCCATCGTCGTGTTCGTCCTTCTCTACCTGTTGTCGCGTCGGCGCGACCCGGCCGGGCGCTTCGCCACCGACCCGATGTGCGGCATGCAGGTGGACACCACCCATGCTCCGGCGCGAGCCGACGTCGCCGGTGAGACGGTCTTCTTCTGCTCCGAGCACTGCCGTCACCGCTACCTGGAGCGGGCCGGAGCGCAAGCGGGCCGCTGAACGTGCCACCATCGGGCATGGTCTTCGGTGCCCATGTCGTCCTCTTCAGCACGGATCCCGACGCCGACCGGCGGTTCCTCACCGAGGTGATGGGACTCGACTCGGTCGACGCCGGTGGCGGCTGGCTCGTCTACGGACTACCCCCGGCCGAACTGGCCGTCCATCCGGCCGACGGACCCGGCGCGGGCCTCTATTTCATGTGCGACGACCTGCCGACCGAGATGGCGAGGCTGTCCGCCCTTGGGATCACCTGTGCCGCGCCGGAGGAGGCGCGCTGGGGATCGGTGACCGCGGTGCCGCTACCGAGCGGGGCCACCGTGGGTCTCTACGAACCCCGGCACCCCACCATGGTCGAACGCTGAGGGGGGTCTACGCCCCGTCCTTGTCGGTCACTCCGGCGCCGTCGAAGGTGGCCATCTCGCGCAGGATCTTGGCCGCCGCCTGCACGATCGGCACCGCCAGCACGGCGCCGGTGCCCTCCCCGAGGCGCAGGCCGAGGTCGACCACGGGATCGAGACCGAGATGGGCGAGTGCCACCGACGCACCCGGCTCGGTGGAGCGGTGGCCGGCGATGAGGTAGCCGCGCACGGCGGGGACGAGGGCGTCGGCCACCACGGCCGCCGCCAGCGAGATGACGCCGTCGACCACCACAGGGACGCCGGCCGCGGCCGCGCCCACCACGAAGCCGGTCAGGGCGGCGATCTCGAGACCGCCGAGCTCGGCCAGCACGGTCTCAGCCGGGGCGGCGGTCGGAAGCCGCGACAGCGCCTGCTCCACCACGGCCGTCTTGCGGGCGAAGGTGGCGTCGTCGATGCCGGTGCCGCGCCCGGTGACCTCGGGAGCGGGCGTGGCGGTGAGGGCGGCGATGAGCGCAGCCGACGGTGTCGTGTTGCCGATGCCCATGTCGCCGGTGACGAGCAGGCGCGCGCCACCTGCCACCGCGTCGGCCGCCACCTGTGCGCCGATGTCGAGCGCGGCACGGCATTCCGCTGCCGTCATGGCCGGTTCGCGTGCGAGGTCACCCGTGCCGTTGCGCACTCGGCGCCGCAGCAAGGTGTCCGACTCGATCGGGATGTCGGTGGCGACGCCGACGTCGACGACCACCACCGCCGCGCCGCAGTGACGGGCGAGCACGTTCACGGCCGCGCCGCCGGCGCAGAAGTTCGCCACCATCTGCGCCGTGACCTCCTGGGGCCAGGGGGTGACGCCTTCGGCCACCACGCCATGGTCACCGGCGAAGACGGCCACCGTGACCGGTTCGGGGACCGGCGGAGGGGAGATGCGGGCGATGGCGGCGAGACGGCCGCCGAGGGCCTCCACCGCCCCGAGCGACCCGCGGGGTTTCGTCAGGCGGTCGTGGTGCTCGGCTGCGGCGCGGGCGGCGCCGTCGTCGACGGGGCGCACGGCGTCGGCGGCGATGGCGAAGGACGAGTTCATGTCGGGCCTTTCATGGAAGGAGCGGCACCGCGGGCGAGACGAAGCGCCGTCTGGAGGCGTTCGAGTCCCCGTGCGTCGGGCACAGCGATGCGCACCGTGCCCGGCATGGCGAAGCTGGCGCAGTCGCGCACGTCGTCATGGTGTTCACCACCGGCTCACGAGGACGAGGAGGCCGATGGTCTCACCGGTGACGGCGGCGGCGCCGAGCACGTCGCCGGTGAAGCCACCCAGTCGGCGCACGGCGAGCGCCGTCACGCCCGCCATGGCCAGCGCCAGCGCCACCACCGCGGCGGCCAGATGCGCGGGCCGTTCCCACCATCCGAGCGCGAGCAGCAGTCCCAGCCCGACGGCACCGATGGGGAGCCACTGCCGGCTGCGGTCCACGAAGGCGAGGGCGAGACCGTGGGACCGGGCGTACTTCACCGTGCGGAGGATGACCGCCATGCCGGTGCGCGACGCGCACCACAGGGCGGCGACCGCCAACGGTGCCGGGCGCGCCGAGGCGAGCGCGCCCGTGCGCAGCAGCAGGGTCGCGGCCACGACCGTCACGCCGTAGGCGCCGATCGTGGGTTCGGCCATCACGGCGAGGCGTCGCTCGGTGTCGAGATGGGGAAGGAGCCCGTCGGCGGTGTCGGCCAACCCGTCCATGTGCAGCAGCCCCGTGCAGCCGAGATCGACGGCCACGGCCACCGCCGCTGCCGCGAACGGCCCGAGTCCCTTCGCCGCCAGCCACCATGCGAAGCCCACGGCCAGGCCGATGAGCGCTCCCACGACGGGGAACCAGGTGAGCGCGGCCGCGCTCGGCACCGATGCACCGCCGAACGGCGTCAGGAAGCCGAGGGCGCGCCGCACTTAGGGGCGCTCCAGTGGCAGGACCCGGCCGGCGACGACGAGGAGCACCTCGTCGGCGCAATCGGCCACGCGCTGGTTCACCGTGCCCAAGGCGTCGCGGAATCGCCGGCCGCTCTCGGTGGAGGGGTGCACACCCAGTCCGACTTCGTCGCTCACGACGACGGTGTCACCGCGTCGGTCGCACAGTGCACGGCACAGGCCTTCCACGTCGAAGCGGAAGTCATCCGTGGCGGCGACGAGTGCCCCGAGGCCGTCGAGCAGGACGGTCCCGTCGAGGGCCAGCAACGTGCCGGCGACATCCCCGCCGGCGTCGGCCGTCCGCCAGTGCCGGGGGCGCCGGGAGCGGTGGGCGGCGATGCGGGCGGCGAGGTCGGGATCGTCCCCCGGCTCCATGGTGGCCAGGTAGGTCACCGGTTCGGGGTGGCCGGCGGCGAGGCGCTCGGCCACGGCCGACTTCCCCGAACGGACTCCTCCCAGCACCAGCGTGATCACGGCCACCTTCTCTCCGAAATACGCCGCGGATCGCGGCCGGAAGACCCTAGCCAGGCGTGACCAGGGTCGCCGGTCCGACCACGAGGGGCGAAGAGTTCGCGCAAACGTCACCCAGGGTTCATCGATTCGCCCCTCGTTGGTCGCGATTTGTTCACCTTCGGCCAGTAGCAATGACCAGCGGAGGGTGCGGTCGACCGGATCTCGGGACCGCCTTGGGAAACCAGAGGAGTATCCGTGTCGAAGGGCAGGATCTTCGGGGACGTCGCGCCCCGGCGGCCGAAGATGTGGCAGGTGGGCTCGGCGCTGGCCGTGCTCGCCCTCGTCGGAGCGGCCTGCGGCTCGAGCTCGCCGACGGCGAAGAAGTCGTCTGGTACCACCACGACCACGTCGTCGGGTGGGAGCACCACCACCTCGTCCACACCGGGCGGGTCGACGACCACGACGTCGGCAGGAGGTGCGAGCACCGGCTCCGGCTCCGGTTCCTCGGGTGGGAGCAACTCCGGCGGTGGGTCGTCTGGGTCCTCGTGCGGCAACGTCGTGAGCGCCAGCTGCGACACACAGGTGCAGTCGGCCTCCATCACGGGCGCCGGCTCCACCTTCGACCAGCCGCTGTTCGCCCGGGCCTTCTACACCTACAACCAGCAAACGGGCGGCAAGGTCAACGTCAGCTACGCGGCCGTCGGCAGTGGCACCGGGATCTCGGACATCCAGTCGCAGACCGTCGACTTCGGCGCCACCGACGTGCCGCTGTCGCCGCCCTCGGGCAACGGCGGGGCCATCCTCGAGATCCCCGTTGCCCTCGGTGGTGTGGCCATGGCCTACAACCTCCCCGGGGTGAGCGGGCAGCTCAAGTTCACCGCCCAGAACCTCGTCGACATCTACATGGGCAGGATCACCCAGTGGAACGACGGCAAGCTGACGGCCAACAACCCACAGCTGTCGGGCGTCAACCAGGCGATCGTGACCGTGCACCGGGCCGACTCGAGCGGCACCAGCTACATCTTCACCGACTACCTCAACCACGTGGACTCGACCTGGTCGTCGACCGGTCCGGGCGTGAGCAAGTCGCCGGCGTGGACGAAGGGCGCCTCGGGCAGCCTCGGCGGCAACGGCAACCCCGGCGTGGCCGCCGACGTGGCCAACACGCAGTACTCGATCGGCTACGTGGAGCTCGCCTACGCCCTGCAGGGCAACATCGCCTACGGCCAGGTGCAGAACCAGGCCGGCTCGTTCGTGACGCCGTCGCTCTCGTCGGTGTCGGCCGCCGCCTCCCAGTTCCCGAACGTGAGCTACCAGAACTTCTCGATCGTGAACGCACCGGGAGCAGGCAGCTACCCGATCGCCGGGTACAGCTGGGGCCTCGTGTACCAGAACCAGTCGAACCAGGCCAAGGGGATCGCGCTGGGCAAGCTCCTCGACTGGGAGTCGAGCACCGGCCAGAGCGCGGCCTCGTCCATCGGCTATGCGCCGCTGCCGGCCAACATCCAGGCGCTGGCGCACAACACGATCCTCCAGATGATGTACGGCGGCAAGCCGCTGTTCAACGGATGAGTCGTGTCGCTCGACCCGAACGGCAATCCTGACTTCGTCACGGAGTTCGAGGACGAGCTCTCCCGGGCTCCGGCCGTCCCACGCCTGGCGTGGACGCGCCGGACGCCCGGACGGGGCCTCGGCTACCGGGGCCTCCTGTGGGCGGGATCGGTGGTCTTCGCCGCCGTGCTCCTCGCCATCATCGCCACGCTCCTCTACCGGTCGGGCGACGCCTGGTCGACCTTCGGCATCGGCTTCGTATGGGGCAAGTCGTGGGACACGGTGCGCTCGGTGTTCGGGGCGCTGCCCTTCATCGTGGGCACGCTCGTCACCTCGGCCATCGCCCTCGTGGTGGCGGTGCCCGTGGGCATCGCCTGTGCCGCCTACCTCACCGAGATGGCGCCGCGCTGGCTGCGTCCCTTCGGCGTCCTCGTCGACCTGATCGCGGCCGTCCCGAGCGTCATCGTCGGCCTGTGGGGCCTGCTCGTCGCCGCCCCCGTCTTCTCGCGTGACGTGGAGCCGTTCTTCAAGAAGGTGCCGGGCGTGTCGTGGTTCTTCCACGGCACGCCCTTCGGCGTGAGCGTGTTCCTGGCCGGCTTCATCCTGTCGATCATGGTGGTGCCGACCATCGTCGCCCTCACCCGCACCGCGCTTCTCGGCGTGGGCGTGGCCGAGCGCGAGGGCGGCATGGCGCTCGGCGCGACCCCCTGGCAGGTGGTGCGCAAGATCGTGCTGCCGGGCGCCCGGTCGGGCATCGTGGCCGCCGTCGTCCTCGCCCTCGGGCGGGCGGTCGGGGAGACCATCGCCGTCACCCTCGTCATCGGCAACAGCTACTCGATCCCGCACTCGCTCCTGGCGCCGGGCGCCACCTTGGGGTCGGTGATCGTCAACCAGTTCGGCGACTCGTCCACCATCCGCCACGAGCAGCCCGCCCTCATCGCCCTCGGCGTGATCCTCCTCGTCATCGGCCTGCTCATCAACGGAGGCGGCCAGGTGCTCCTGCGCTCGCGCTTCAAGCAGGCGCAGGCGAAGTGACGCTCGCAATGACCGACGTCGCCCTCAGCCGGTCCGCCCTCGAGCGGCGCCAGCTCATCCAGAGCACCGCCGCGCTGTCGCTCCGGCGCCGGCACGCGACCGGCCGCGCCATGCGCTTCGTGTGCATGGCCGCCTTCGCTCTGACCGTGGCCGCCCTCGGCATGCTCGTCGGCTACACCGTCTACCGGGGCATCGGCGCGGTCAGCTGGCACTTCCTCACGAGCCTCCCCACCCCGCCCGGGATCCCCGGGTCGGGCATCTCCAACGCGCTCGTGGGCACGGCCCTCATCGACGGCGTGGCCCTCCTCATCGCCATCCCGGTGGGACTGCTCGTGGCGCTGTTCCTCCTGCAGGCGACGGGCCCGGTCGCCACCGGGCTGCGCTTCGGGGCCGACATCCTCACCGGGCTGCCCACAATCCTCGTCGGGCTGGTGGTGTTCGGCCTGATGGTGATCAACATGCACCACTTCTCGGCCATCTCGGCCAGCGTCGCCCTGTCGATCATCATGCTGCCGATCATGATCCGGGCGAGCGAGGAGGCGCTGCGCACCGTCCCCAACGACCTGTGGGAGGCGGGCGAGGCCCTCGGGGCGCCGCAGTCGCGGGTGGTGCGGTCGGTCGTGGTCCGCACGGCGCTGCCGGGACTGGTGACCGGCAACCTCCTCGCCCTGTCGCGGGCGGTGGGGGAGACGGCGCCGCTGCTGTTCACGGTGTCGGTCTTCTCGATGACCATGAACACGTCACTGCTGCAGCCGATGAACTCGCTGCCGTACGTGATCTACCTCGACAGTCAGAGCGCCTTCGCCGATGTGAAGGCCCAGGCCTGGGGCACGGCATTCGT
>Ga0070739_10008516_pt1 | contig 10497 bp, 11 predicted proteins | sample Coa_R1_7_FD_66445 | JGI IMG/M metagenome (GOLD analysis project Ga0070739, IMG submission 66445) | Surface soil microbial communities from Centralia Pennsylvania, which are recovering from an underground coalmine fire - Coalmine... | ecosystem: Environmental > Terrestrial > Soil > Unclassified ...
AGGGGCAGCATTCATCACGCCCGCATTGCCAACTTGCCCAACGTAGTTCTAGCCTGAACGCGGGCGTGATGAATGCTGCCCCTCCCGCGAAGGGCTTACGGGCCTACGGACTTTCATCTGCTATAATTGACAGGCCATGTTATACTCGTTATAATTTACAAGATATCTCAAGTAGAGGAGAAGACGGTTTCTCATGAAACGAACCTGGCAACCCAAGCGCATACCGCGCAAACGTGAACATGGATTTATGAAGCGCATGGCAACCCGCAATGGGCGTCGTGTACTCAAGGCCCGCCGCGCCAAAGGGCGTTGGAGTTTGACCGTTTAAGAGCATTGTGGCACTCAACCGTGCGTTACGCCTACGTAAAAATAGGAACTTCCAGCAAGTGAGGCAGCAAGGACGAAGCATTTCGTCTCGGCTGCTTGTCCTTGCGTGGATGCCTAATGATCTCGCTCGCATGCGAATCGGTATTGTGGTCAGTAAACGTATCTCGAAGCATGCAGTCACACGTAATCATATTAAACGATTACTGAGTGAAGCAATTCGGGCTTCTTTGTCTGAACTTTCTGGCGGCTGGGACGTAATATTTAGTGTAAGAAGTTCGATTCTAACAGCTGATTTGTCGATGTTACAGCAGGATGTTAGGGGGTTATTACGTCGAGCAGCACTCCTCGCACCCGCACCGATGCCGGAGACAAGGAGTTGAATACGTAAAGGTCGAGACCGGTGAAATATATTGCACTTGGACTTATTCGTTTGTATCAGCGCACGCTGTCGGTGGTCCTGCCCTCATCGTGTCGGTTCACTCCCTCATGTTCGCAGTATGGATATGAGGCTATTCAACGTTTTGGCTTACTCCATGGTGGCTGGATGACAATCAAACGCATCGGGCGCTGTCATCCTTTCTATCATGGCGATCTGTATGATCCGGTCCCAGAACGCCTGGCTGACTAGATCAGAGGAAGGCAGGAGAATTCTTGTGGGAGAGATAGGTTACTTTTTCAATATTATCTTCACTTACCCCATTTTTAATGGTCTCATGCTATTATATCACCTTTTTGGTGACATGGGACTATCAATCGTTGTGCTCACACTGGTCATCCGGCTTGTTCTGTTTCCCTTCACTCTGCAACAACTCAAATCGATGAAAGCAACGCAGGCGTTGCAGCCGCGCATGGCCGAGATTCGTAAGAAATATGCCAAGGACCAACAGGCTCAAGCCCAGGCGATGCAATCCCTCTATAAAGAATTTGGCGTGAATCCAGTGGCGGGTTGTCTTCCATTGCTGATTCAGATGCCTGTTCTCTATGGACTGTTTTATGCTCTTAATAATGTGTTGAGATTACCAGCCAACCTGGTAACAGCAGATCAGAAGCTACACTACGTCAATAGCCTTCTTTACCCCTTCGTGCCACGCTTCAACGCATTCCCAAACGTCGATTTGAATTGGTTTACCTTTCTGAACCCGACCTGGCACTTCTCGCTAGCCACTCCAGACCCAACACACGTTATACCTATCCTGGCAGGCCTTGCGACCTTTATCTCGCTTCGTATGTCAATGCCGAAGACCCAGCCGGGCGCAAGCGGGAATGATCCTTCAGTTCAAACAACAAAGACTATGCAGTATATGATGCCTCTGATCACTGTATTCTTTGGTTGGACATTTGCTGCCGGCCTTGCACTCTACTGGACCGTATCATCCATCTTCCAGGCTGTGCAGCAATACTTTGTGACTGGTTGGGGTGCCTTGCTTACCACGCCAGACTTCGTCAAACAAGGTGCTATCAGCAGTAACGGAAGCAGCAGCGCTACTGGTAAGACGTACACCGGCGATCAGCGCAAAGAGCGCGAGGTAGTGGCTCCAGCCGAAGACTCGGATACCGAGGAGGGTGAAAGTGAAGGACCGATAGGGAGGCAATTGCGTACAACACCACGTCGCCGCCCAACCGGTGCATCAGCACGTCGCCGCAGCACGAATGCAAAGAGAAAGGTATCGCGCAGCTAACGGGTATCCCTCCTAGGGATAGCCTATTTACGGCAAAGTCTAATTTCCTAATTAGGAGACGAAGTAAAGGGAGGCAAGGAAACTGTGGAAAGCATAGAGGCTAGTGGCAAAAGTGTCGAGGAGGCTATACAGCAGGCATTGATGCGCCTGGGAAAACGCCGCAACGAGGTAGATATCTCGGTATTACAGGAGCCAAGCCGTGGTCTCGTTGGGCTTGGGAGCCGAGATGCACGGGTGCGCGTCACTGTACGCCCAACTACTTCAGGTACACTGAGCACCAACAATGCAGTCATTACTCCCGAAATGGCTGATGCCATTCTTGGCCCCGACGTTCCTGATCTGCCCCTTCCCGATGATGACCAGTACGAAGAGGATGAGTTCGACGAGGAAGGGGAAGAGTATATCGAGGATGAGGAGGGTGAGTTTGAAGAAGAAATCGCGGTCCCCTTCAATGTACCTCCTCTCCAAGAGGCATTTGATGCCAGTACAGTCAGTACAACTCAGGAGGAGGTAACGGAGGTCGAGACCCCTACACGTGAAGACGTCGAAATCACGGTAGATATTTTGCAGCATATTCTGCGCTATATGAACCTGCGTGCCTCAGTCCAGGTACGTTCGACCCATCCCTTAACGCTCAATATTCAAGGCATCAATGAGAATCTGGGGTTGTTGATAGGACGCCGAGGGGAGACTCTGGCTGCGCTACAACTGCTGGTCGGCCTTATTTTCGGACACCGCACAAAGCGGCGTATCCGTATTGTGATCGACGCTGAAAATTACCGCGAACGTCGTGAAGCCAATCTGCGCTCTCTGGCATTGCGTGTGGCTCAACAAGTCCGCAATTACCGCCGCTCCATCGCTCTAGAAGCGATGCCGCCACATGAACGACGCATTGTCCACCTGGCCTTATCCGATAGCAAGGATATCAGTACGGAGAGCATCGGCGAAGGTGAAGAGCGGCGCGTGGTCATCTCGTTGAAACGTCCCGGACGTTAGTTATGGTAGCGCTGGTAGCAGGGCCATATGTCCTCTGTCGCGCTCAGCGCGACAGAGGACATATGGCCCTGCTACCAGCGCTACCATAGAAATCTAGGGAAAGGTATTATGCTCCAGATTCCTCAATTCCTCGGCATTGGGCATGTCACACGAGACGTGCGTTCTGATGGCTCTTACACGTTGGGGGGTACCGTCACGTTTGCAGCTCTCACTGCATCTCGCCTGGGTTTGACAGCAGGGGTCATCACCTGTACTGACTCACAATTGATTCCTGAACTAGCAGATCATCTTCCCACTATCGTACTGCATGTACGTCCCTCGGCAACCACCACAACCTTCACTAACCAGTATAAAGACGGTTTCCGCACACAATACTTGCACGCACGCGCAGACTCGATAGAGACAACGGATATACCGCCATCCTGGCGAGAGGCACCTATTGTCCTGCTTGGTCCACTCACGCAGGAACTCGCTCCCGAAGTCGTTCCCCTGTTTCATCGTCGTCCCGGAGCCCTCCTTGCCGCCACTCCGCAGGGCTGGCTGCGTCGCTGGGATGATGATGGGCGCGTCTGGCCCACGCCCTGGCAGGCGGCAGAGCAGGTCCTGCCCTTACTCGACGTGCTCATTCTTAGCCACGACGACCTGCTCCCCTTCGCTGAAGGCAACCGCACCGAGGCCGATGCCATACTGACTCGTTGGAGCATGCACGTCCCCCTCCTCGTTGCCACTGACGGACGACACGGGGCTACCCTCTTCCGACGTGGCGTCACCAAACGCTTCCCGGCCTATAGCGCCAACGAGGTCGATCCTACAGGTGCTGGGGATGTGTTTGCAGCCGCATTCCTGACCCACCTCTACCGACATGGTAAGCCGGAGGAAGCGGTCGATTTTGCGAACTGTGTAGCCTCGTTCTCGATTGAGAAGGTGGGGATCGAGGGAATACCAACATTGGAGATGGTGGAGCAGAGGAGAAGAAAAGAAAGTCAATAAGTCAACAGAATAGATGTACCGAGGCATGCCTCGGTACATCTATTCTGTTGACTTATTGACTTTCTTTTCTATTGCCCAATCTTATTGAGCGTTTTACCCAGGTTTCCAGGGATTTCCTTGTTGAGTCCGATATGGTTGACAAGCACACGCACACCAGGGATACCAAGCAGTTCGCGCTCCAGCATACGTTTCATCTCATCGGTGGGCACCTGACCATAAAGGTGCAAGATGGCATTCTCGACGAGTACATGGATGTCCGTTGCTCCCTCTAACTTGCCTTTGGATCGCAAACCTTCTATACGGCGTGTAGCGATATTGAGCACCTCATCTTCGGCAATAATGAAATTTTTCACATTGACCACATTGGGCACCTGCCACATCGCGTTCTCGATTCTATCGCGCTGTGCCTCTAGCTCCACCTTGCCATAGAGAGCCAGCACTACACCTTTATCCGTCACCTCATCCAACTCAACTTTCACTGGATGGAAGCTGAAGGCAGTACTGCTCACCGTGACGGTGGAGTATAGATCATCACGTGCGATCTGCAAAACCTCCTGCGGCGTGAGCTCGGGTCGATAGTTGTCAGCTTCTTCGTGCAAGGGAGCCATTGGGTCCTCTAGTGCCCAACCCATAATGCCTAAAAGAATAAAAGGGATCGCCAGAATAGTGATCCAGGGATTAGCAGGAATGAACAGCAGACCGGCCACACCGACCAGAATCGCCGCGCTCAAAATAAGCGGCCACAGACTTGGGTTCGGCAGGTGGACATGATGCCCTTCCTCTTCCTCCTGTCCATGTTCCAGAGATGCGCTCAGTTCGTCCGCTGTGAGATTTGTGCTGGAAAGAGACGTTTCCATAAGCTTTCCGCTCTCCTCCGAGAATGGTTACTAGAATCTGCGAAGACATAGATATCCTCCTTTAAGCATAACAAATCTACACAGTTCTTGCAAGTGAATGATGCAGCCCCAACTAGCCATTTCTCCCTATTGATTAGCATAGGACTTGCTGAAAGAGAGTATCGATGTTAGTGTGACAGTAGAACAAAAGAAAAGAGGGGGATACCTAATAATGTTTTGTACCTATTGCAAAAACGAGCGCATAGAAAATGAGGCACCTTGTGTATATTGTGGAGCGCCCTCTCCATTAGCAGAAGATACCCGCAATAAGCAAGACGATATCTATAGACAAGGCCAGCGACAGCCCTCATTGCTTCCTGTTCCTTATCAGGGCGGAGGAATGCAGCAGGCAGATTATGAATGGTATGCGGCTCAGGAAACGTCTCGCCAAATGGTCCCATCTCAAGAGATGACGAACGTGGCCTCGAACTTGCCGGTTCCGCTGGAAGAACTTGGAGCTATTTACATCCCGCCCATGTATATCAAGCCCCGTGCCATTATTCCCCGCTACCGCATTATTAGTGGCCTCCTTAGTATGCTGATAGTTTTCACGCTTTTATGTACAGGAGCGGGCTATTATGCACAGGCGAGTGGGAAAATCAGCAGCCTCCAGAGAATAACCGGGGGTATGCTCCCTCCCAACTTGCATCCACCAACAACACCAGCACTTCCTGATCCACCAGATAGGATTGACCAGGGGCCAGCCTATCTGATTATCCCCTCGGCGACTATCACAGCACACCTCGACCCAAAAGATCACTTCTTCGCGTTAAAAAGCGATACTGTCTTCAAACCCAATCAGACCTTCTATATCATTTACAGTGTGCAGCATCCCAAAACGAAGGGTGTGGTGGTCATCAAATGGTACACGAATGGTATACTCTACACGAGTGCCACCAGCAACCCGATTGCTGCTGGAGCCAATCTCACGGGCAAAACTCCGATGCAGTATGCAAAACCAGCCGAGGGCAGCGTCGAACTGGATTGGAATGGTGTGCTGGCGCAGAGGCTCTATTTTGTGGTGAGGGAATAAGATACCTCTATTCGGGCTGGCTGCTACCATATGCGGACAGCCCAAATAGACAGAGATTATTTACACTGAGTTTCAACGGTCACATCACCGAGAACTTGTACCTGACAGGCGAGGCGCATATTCGGGTTCTTTTTGAGGTCGCCGCGCAGCCAGAACTTTTCCATGAAGGTGAGTGGGTTCGTGTTGACTGAGGGCGAGACCGCTACGCGATCGGTGCCACATAAACCATTCCCATGACAGTTGGCGAACTTCCACATACCGCAGTACACAGAAACATCATTCTCCAGCGCAGGATAGCGGACGCTATCACCTGTAGGGACTTCTACCCGAACATTTTCTCGTACATACGTAATTGTCGGCACGATTACAAAACCTCCAACCAAAATAATTGCTACTTACTTACCTATGATAACACATGTTAACAAGGCTAAACAAAAGAGAAGTTCTCTTTTGTTTAGCCTTGTTAAAAGTCAACGGCGCAAAACCGCCCAACTATGCTATAATGCCGCCAAAGCATTTGTTCTAATCGTTGTTACCTAAGAGTGGTGCAACAAGAATTTCTACACCTGCTGCGTGGTACGAAGGGGATATGTATCCAGAGTGCCGAGAGAGGTATCTAAGATGTCTATCGGAAAGATTGTCAAATCAGACTCACACATCAGCTATGTCTGCCGCATTCATGGCCCACGTGAGGTCGAAGTAGAACTTCAGCCCGCTGATTATGCCTTCGGCCGCTTTGTACGGATAGCTGTACGCTCAGGAGCAGATGATGATCCTGAGTCTTCAATACAATTTATTTTGGGAAGAAACCAGGAACCTATGACTTACGCGGTCGGTGTGATCTACGATACAATTCTGCAGAACCCTGAATTCGGGTCGCTTGGGCCACGTCTTTCCAATGAAACGCAAGTAGAACTTTTCTCCCCTGATTATATTGCCGAGAAAGCGGTACTGGTCTATGTGATGATTCTGGGCATGATGGAACTGCGTCGTACTTCTGCTGGCACGGCTGAATTTCTCTCGGTCATGCATGGCGTGCCGCTGCTCTCACTGGAGTTAGGGAGCGAGATTGAGACGATGACGGATGAGGAGGTGCAGGCGTTCCACTTCTTCTCCGATACGATCGGTCCTGATACGCAAAACGCTTATCTGCATATGGGCTATCTGCCTCATATCATCGCACAACGTAATAGTCTACTGCCGATGGTGACGTTGCGCATCATCGACCAGTTAGAACATCTTTTTCCACAGAATCTGGCATTGCTCTCTATTGTCAAACGCAACTTCGCGTGGCGACTCAAAGTGGAGACGACAGGCTAACGGAGGTTCTCTATGGTTGACTCTACCAATCCTTTGCCTTCTCGCACACCGCTCCCTCGCAAACCCGTAGGGATCACGAAGGGGCCGGGCGAAACGACACACGAGTATACCTTCGTTTCGCGTGATGATAGGCAGGAGCTCAAGAATGGCGAGTACGTCTATTATGAACTCTCCGACCCCGATCAGCCTGGGTTGAATGGCAGCATAGCACCTACACGGCGCGTGTTGGGGCGTATCATGAAGCGCATTCCTTTACAACTCTACCCAGACACCTTTCTTGGCGAACCGGAGATTGCTCCACGCCAGGTCGCTGCTATGGTCGGCTATCACTCACTCACCAATGAATTATTCGAGTTGCACGTTGCCATTATGGGCTACTATGATCCCTTGACTGGCTCGTTCATCAATCCCTGGATTCCTCCGCAATCGGGCAAGCAGATTTTCCTGGCTGATGACCAGATGCTGGCAAGTATTTTGAGTCGGAAGCGCGATAAAGATGCAGGCTCCGCGACAATCGGTTCCCTGCTGACTCGTCCTCCAAGTGCCGTCCCGATTGTCCTCTCTGTGAAAGATCTGGTTAGCACTCACCTTGCCATCATCGCCAGTACCGGAGCTGGCAAAAGCTACCTGGCAAGTGTGATCGTCGAGGAGCTGATGCAGCCACACAATAAAGCCTGTGTCCTGATTGTCGACCCACATGGTGAGTACGGTACGCTCGATCAGATCATGAATGCTCCCCAGTTCGCCGAGCCCGCTGAAGGAAGAGCGAATGGTTATCAAGCACAAGTAAAAGTGTACAAGCCAGAACAAGTGAAAGTGCGTGTCTCAACACTGGACATGGGCGACATGCGCCACCTGCTCACAGAAATGACCGAGAAGCAACAGTATCTCCTTAGCCGAGCGTTACGCAAGGTCAAGGAGACGAAGCGAGGTGCGCCCTGGACCGTGGCTGATCTGAAACAGGCCATTCGCTCGGTCTCGAAGCAAAAGGACGATGAAGATAGCGAGGGAGCCGATGACTCCAGTACAGTCCATGCACTGAACTGGCGCATCGAGCAGCGCTTTGAGCATAGTTTCACGTTTGACGATATACAACATCTCGATCTGCCCGAGATCTTCAAACCTGGTCAGTGTACCGTCCTGCAACTCAACGAGATCGACGAACGCGATCAACAGGTGATCGTGGCTACGCTGCTCCGCCGCCTGAACCAGGCACGTATGAGCACCGAGCGTGGCAAAGTGCATTCGGGTGAGATGTACCTTCCCTACCCCGTCTTCGTCCTGATAGAGGAGGCGCATCACTTTGCTCCAAGCGGCACTGAGGTGGTTTCGACGGCGATCCTCAAGCAGGTATTAGCCGAGGGGCGAAAATTTGGTATCGGGGTCGGCCTTATCAGTCAGCGTCCCGGCAAACTCGATGCAGACGTGCTCAGCCAATGTCAGACTCAATGCATCATGCGCATTGTCAACGAAATTGACCAGAAGAGTGTTGCCGCCGCTATCGAAGGTGTCGGACGTGACCTGCTCGACAACTTGCCTGCACTTTCTAAAGGCCAGGTGATTGTTGCCGGAGCTGGTGTGAACACGCCCGTGATCTGCCGCGTGCGGGAGCGTTATACCAAACATGGTGGAGAAAGCAAGGATGCGCCAGATATCTGGCGCAAGCACTTCAGTTCAGAAGCGCAGGAGAGCCGTAAGCGGGGGGAAGCTCCGTTGCAGAGTAATAAGGGCTTCAACCTGATGCGGTAATACAGTATCCTCAATGCAGACCGTAAAAGAGAGCAGGCTTGGGCCTCCCGCCGAGCATCAGTGCGAGGAAGAGTTATACATGAGGAAAACGAAAAGGTCAATGGGCTATGGCTATGCACTGGGATTTGCCATATTTGCATGGGGAGGTTTGCTGCTGCTCACCTACTCCGTGCCTCCACAAACGGTGGTAGCATTTGCCGGATTTTTCTTAGTACTGACTATCGCGTTGACCTGCACATTTGGGCCGCTGGCCTATGCTCTCGGTCAGCGTATCTTCGCATCGCGCCGTCGCCATCGCATCACATGGTATTATGCTTTACGCCAGGGGGCATTATTATCGTTTGCCGTTGTGCTCAATCTGATCCTGAGAGCGCTGCACAGTTGGAACATTATTATGGCACTGGCGATTGTGGGTGCCGCGATTATCGTGGAGGTGCTTTTCCTGGCACGGAAGTGATGCTATGCATATTCTTATTATTCGTCCGGGCGCTATAGGTGATACATTGCTCACTTTTCCAGTCATTGAGGCCCTCAAAGCTCACTATCAGGACCCCCACGTGACACTCGTCAGCAATCCTGCTGTTTTACCATTGGCCCAGGCATGGCATATTGCTGACGAGGTAGCCAATTACGGGGATACACAATGGAGCGAACTGTTTTCAACGGCAGGTATATGCTCTCCCATTATGCATAGTGTGTTGCAGCGCATCACGCTGGCGATCTGTTGGCTGCGTGATCCCGATGGTGTTGTCAAGCGTAACTTACTTGCTGCAGGTATACAGCACGAAATCGTTGCTCCTGGACGTCCACCTCAGGGAGCACGCAGGCATATTGTCGAGTACCTGGCGCAAACAGTAGGCATAGCTATTGCTGTCTCTACTCCACCACGACTACCGCCGCTCTACGCGAGCAACCTGAACGCGAACCCAATGTTTATCGCTATTCATCCAGGCAGCGGGGGAGCTAGTAAATGCTGGCCTGTCTCCCATTTCGCGGCTGTGATCAAAGCGCTTTGGGCTCGTCATGTCCCTGTGCTTCTTCTGGCAGGGCCAGCTGATACTGGACGTGTTACGGCACTACTCCAACAACTGCCATCCCCACCGCAGGCTAGTCTGCTTAACGTCGTTATCGATGCCCCACTCCTGCATGTGGCGGAACTCCTCCAGGGATGTAAAGGCTATCTCGGCAATGATTCCGGTATCACGCATCTGGCCGCTTTACTCAACGTTCCCACTCTCGCGCTCTTTGGCCCGAGTGATCCGGCAGTCTGGAGGCCTTTGGGGGCATCAGTGCGTATACTCCATGAGCCTGTATTGGAGAATTTGCAGGTAGATGGAGTAATTCGCACAATCGAAGAGATATGGATGCGGCGTGTATGAAACCATCCGTTCCATGTATCTGCGATTATTCAGGGAATAAACAGACGACAGCGGTACTTTAGGTGGCCGCCAAACAATGTGGCTATTTCTTTGGCCGATACGAGCAGGGTAAGGGCAGCATAAAGGCT
>Ga0070739_10008517_pt1 | contig 10497 bp, 12 predicted proteins | sample Coa_R1_7_FD_66445 | JGI IMG/M metagenome (GOLD analysis project Ga0070739, IMG submission 66445) | Surface soil microbial communities from Centralia Pennsylvania, which are recovering from an underground coalmine fire - Coalmine... | ecosystem: Environmental > Terrestrial > Soil > Unclassified ...
CCCGGCCCGCGGACGCTCGCCGCTGTGGCCGCCAACAGCTCCTTACATGCGCGCTCGCTGCGGGCCGGGATACCCGGCCCGCGGACGCTCGCCGCTGTGGCCGCCAACAGCTCCTTACATTGGAGGTAGCTCTTCCAACGGGAGGCGCAAGCGGTCATGTGGTCGTGAGTGCGCCGGGTAGGCTCGGCCCGTGGCCGTGCCGAAGGTCTGTGGAATCGAGACCGAGTACGGGGTCGCGCTGCGCGGTGCCGCGGACGCGAACCCGGTCCTCGCGTCGTCGATGCTCATCAACGGCTACGTCGAGCACCGCAAGATCGGGTGGGACTTCGACGACGAGTCGCCCGGTCGCGACGCGCGCGGGTTCGCGCGCGACGGCGCCGCACCGCCCGAGGTCGAGACCCACCTCGTCAACACGGTCTTGACCAACGGCGCGCGTTACTACGTCGACCACGCGCATCCCGAGTACTCGACGCCGGAGTGCGCGGACGCGCTGGAGCTCGTCTGCGCGGACAAGGCGGGGGAGCGCGTCCTGTCGCGCTCGATGAAGGCTGCACGCAGGCTGCTCCCCGCGGGGCAGGAGATCGTCGTCTACAAGAACAACTCGGACGGCAAGGGCAACTCGTACGGGTGCCACGAGAACTATCTGGTGGACCGCTCGCTGCCGTTCGCGTCGCTCGTGCGTCACCTGCTCCCGTGGTTCGTGACGCGGCAGATCTTCACGGGCGCCGGCAAGGTAGGCGCGGAGAACGGCGCCAACGCCGTCGACTTCCAGATCAGCCAGCGGGCGGACTTCTTCGAGGAGGAGGTGGGCCTCGAGACGACGCTCAAGCGCCCGATCGTCAACACGCGCGACGAGCCGCACGCCGATCCGCAGAAGTACCGGCGGCTGCACGTCATCGCGGGTGACGCGAACCTCTGCGAGGTCGCGACGTTCCTGAAGGTCGGGACGACCGCGATCGTCCTCGCGCTCATCGAGGACGACTTCGTCGACAAGGACCTCTCCGTCGTCGGGCCGGTCGCCGCGATCCGCGTCGTGTCGCACGATCCGACGTGTCGCGCCACGATCGAGCTCGCCGAGGGCGGCACGTGCACCGCTGTCGAGCTCCAGTACGAGTTCCTCCGGCTGGCGCGCAAGTACGCGGACGAGACCGGCCTCGAGGCGTGCGGCGGCGAGACCGTCGGCGGGATGATCCTCGACCGGTGGGAGACGGTGCTCGGCGCGCTCGAGCGCGACCCGGCGGCGCTCGAGGGTCAGCTCGACTGGGTGACGAAGCTCGAGCTGCTCCGCGCATACGTCGAGCGCGACGGCATCAGCTGGGACGATCCGAAGCTGTCGTTGCTGGACCTCCAGTACCACGACATCCGACCCGAGCGGTCGCTCTACGAGAAGCTCGTGCGGGCCGGGAAGGTCGAGCGCCTGGTCGACGAGGACGACGTCGTCGAGGCGATGACCGAGCCCCCGGGCAGCACGCGCGCGTTCTTCCGGGGCCGATGCCTGGCCCGCTGGGCGGACGCGATCGTCGCGGCCAACTGGGACAGCCTGATCCTCGACGTCGGATCCGACCCGCTGCGGCGGATCCCGATGATGGAGCCGCTGCGCGGAAGCAGGGCCCACGTGGAAGCGTTGTTCGAGGAGTGCACGACGCCGGCCGAGCTCGTCGCCCGGCTCGCGTCGTGAGGCGGCGCGCAGGACGCCGCCGAGGAGGATCCTGATGCCCGAACGGGAGCAGAAGAAGAAGCCGGCGCCCAAGGAGCGCGAGGCCGAGGCCGCCGAGGTGGAGGCCCCGCCCAAGCAGGGCGAGAAGATCAAGGAGGAGCTCGACGACCTCCTCGACGAGATCGACTCCGTGCTCGAGGAAAACGCAGAGGAGTTCGTTCGCAACTACGTACAAAAGGGAGGGGAGTAGACAAATCGGGCCGGACCCGGTGTTGTCACACCTCGCTCATACGATTCCGAGCATGAAGCGTTGCCCGGATTGCGGCGAGAGGAAGCCACCCGAGGAGTTCCCGCGCAACAAGCGGACCAAGGACGGGTTGGCGGCGTACCGCAAGCTGTGTGACAACGCGCGTAGTCGCGAGTCGCGACAGCGCCTTCACGGGGGAGCCCGCCACTACCACCTCACACGCCGGTATGGGACGGCGCGCAAGAGGTCGATCGTCTCATCAGGCAGCAGGGCGGCAAGTGCGCAATCTGCGGTCGACCGGCCCCACGACACGTCGACCACGATCACGCGACAGGCTTCGTTCGAGGGATCCTCTGCTTCAACTGCAACGGCGGACTCGGGCAGTTCAGCGACGACATCAGGCGCCTCGAAAACGCGATCGCCTACCTGCGGCTCGCTCGCTTGAATGCCGTCCGTACGTCGCTCGCGACACAGCTGCTCGCGGAGTGACGCGGTCACGAGTGAGGGAGTTGGTGCGCGCGGGGTCCGTGTAGGCTCGCTCGTCGATGACCGAACCGTCGTTGCCGTTCTTCGGGCCCGGACTCGATCCGGGCCCTTCGTTCGCCGACCTGCTGCGACGCGTCGCCCCGCACGCGCTCCCGGGCGCGTCACTCGACATCGATCACGTGGGCGGCGCGCCCTTCGAGATCACCCACGCGACGACCGTCCTCGCCGTCCGGTTCGAGGGCGGTGTCGTCATGGCCGGCGACCGGCGCGCGACCGCGGGCTACACGATCGCGAGCCGCCGGATCGAGAAGGTCTTTCCCGCCGACGACCACTCCGGCGTCGCGATCGCGGGCGCGGCCGGGCCGGCCGTCGAGATGGTCCGCCTCTTCCAGACCCAGCTCGAGCACTACGAGAAGGTCGAGGGCGAGCCGCTCAGCCTCGAGGGCAAGGCGAACCAGCTCGGGCAGCTCGTCCGCGCGAACCTCCCCGCGGCGATGCAGGGCTTCGCGGTCGTCCCGCTCTTCGCGGGCTTCGACGAGCGCCGGCAGCGGGGTCGCGTCTACAGCTTCGACGTGACGGGTGGGAAGTACGAGGAGCTCGACTACCAGGCCAACGGGTCCGGCAGCGTGCACGCCCGCAACTGGATCAAGGCAGGCTGGCGCGACGGGATGGACCAGGGCGCGACGGTCGCCCTCGCGCTGCGCGCGCTGTTCGCGGCGGCTGACGAGGACGTCGCGACCGGAGGCCCGGACCTCGTCCGGCGCATCTTCCCGACCGTCGCCGTGATCGACGGCGACGGCTTCCATCTCCTCGACGACGACGACGTCGCGCAGCGCGCCCAGGAGGAGATCGGTGGGCGAGAGGAAGGAGCAGGGCTGTGAGCATGCCCTTCTACGTCTCGCCCGAGCAGGTGATGAAGGACCGGGCCGACTACGCCCGGAAGGGCATCGCCCGCGGCCGGAGCCTCATCGCGCTCGAGTGCGCAGAGGGCATCGTCATCATCACCGAGAACGCGTCGCGCACGATGTTCAAGATCAGCGAGATCTACGACCGCATCGCGTTCGCGGGCGTCGGCCGCTACAACGAGTTCCAGATGCTCAAGATCGCGGGTGTGCGCCTCGCCGACTTGAAGGGCTACCAGTACTCGCGGGAGGACGTGACCGCGAACTCGCTCGCGAACGCGTACGCGCAGACGCTCGGCCAGGTCTTCACCCACGAGATGAAGCCCTACGAGGTGGAGATCCTCGTCGCCCAGGTCAGCTCGGAAGCGGACGGCGACAACGAGCTGTTCCACATCATGTACGACGGCACGGTGATGGACGAGGAGGGCTTCACCGTCCTCGGCGGCCAGGCCGACACGATCGCGCAGACCCTGAGGGACGAGTACGAGGCCGGCATCAGCGAGCCCGACGCGATCCGCCTTGGCGCCAAGGTCCTGAGCTCCGACGAGGAGCGCCTCGCGGCCGACCAGCTCGAGGTCGCCGCGCTCGAGCGGGCCCGCGGCCAACGCGCGTTCCGGCGGATCAAGGGCGCGGAGCTCGAAGGGATCCTCGAAGCCGCGTCGTGAGGTGCGCGGCGCTGCTGCGCGGCGTGAACGTCGGCCGGAAGAACCGCCTTCCGATGCCCGCGCTGCGCGACCTGCTCGCGGGCCTCGGCTTCACCGACGTCGAGACGCTGCTCCAGAGCGGCAACGCGGTCTTCGGCGCAGGACGGGCGTCACCTGCGAAGGTCGCGGCGCGCATCACCGACGGCTTGCGGGAGGAGCTCGGCCTCGACGTCGCGGTCATGGTCCGCACGCACGCGCAGCTCGCGTCGATCGTCGACGGCAACCCGTTCGCGAAGGAGGCCGCCGGGGAGCCCGGGAAGGTGCTCGTGAGCTTCCTCGCGCGGCCGCCGGCACGCGGCCGCCTCGACGACGTCGATGCCGCCGCGCTCGAACCCGAACGGTTCCGGCTCGTCGGGAGCGAGCTGTACCTGTGGTGTCCCGGTGGCGTCGGCCGGTCGCGTCTCGTGCAGACGTTGTCGGACAAGAGGCTCGGCGTCGCCGCGACGGCGCGCAACTGGAACACCGTCGCGAAGCTGCTCGAGCTGACGGCCTGACCGGAACGGTCAGTCGTCCTCGCTCGGCGCGACCACGCGGCGGATTCGTGCGAGGTCGCGCAGATGGTGCGCGCCCTCGTGGGCCGCGTGCTGCACGATCCACATCACCGGACGCGTCACGCCGTCGACGTCGAACGTCCGCTCCCACGCGAGCGTCGACGTGCGCTTGCCACGCGCAGCCAGGCCGGCCGCGGCGTCGTCCAGGGCGTCGAGCTCGCGCCCGATCTCACGCGGGTCCAGCTCGCCCGCGTCGCTCGTACCCGCCGCGACGTCGGGCAGCCGGGCGTGGTGGGTGTCGAGCGCGACGTCGAGCGCGGCGGCGAGCAGCTCCAGCGTCTCGCGGACGTGCACGACGACGTCAAGCATCGACGGCCCGCCGTCGGGCCGCTCGGCCAGCGCGAACGAGGGCACGCCCGCGACCGCCTCGCGGTAGCGGCGGCCGAGCGTCCGGATCGTGTCGAGCGCGTCGTCGACACTCAACCGCTCTTCGTCGACCCCGCACACCGGGCACCGGCGGGCGGGCAACGGATGGTCGACGGTCACCAACGGGTGAGGAGCCGCAGGATCGGCGCCACCGTGCCGAGGATCACCATCGCGAGCACCACCCGCAGCAGCCACGCCGGTGCCCGGCGCTCGCGCAGGAGCGTGTCGCCCTCGCACGCGGCGTCCACCTCGTCGACGAGCATGACGTAGCGCGCGTCCTCCAACTGGTCGGCAGGGACGTAGACGTCGACGCGGGCCATCTCACCGACAGTGAGCAGGTAGGGCGAGTCGATCGCGCCCCGCAGCTCGGGGTCGAGCCCCTCGGAGTGCAGGCGCGCGGCGAGCACCCGCGCCGGGAAGGCCCCGTTCACCGACGTCAGACGCTCCATCGCCGGCATGAAGCCGATGTTAGAGCCGGCTGCAGTTGCCTCGCCCGGTACCGTGGGGCGGGATGGACCGGCGGATCTTCGGGCTCGAGAACGAGTACGGCGTCACGTGCACGCTGCGCGGGCAGCGCCGGCTCAGCCCCGACGAGGTGGCCCGTTACCTCTTCCGCCGGGTCGTGTCGTGGGGCCGCTCCAGCAACGTCTTCCTCGAGAACGGCGCGCGCCTCTACCTCGACGTCGGCAGCCATCCCGAGTACGCGACCCCGGAGTGCGACTCGATCGCGGACCTCGTCGTGCACGACAAGGCGGGGGAGCGGATCCTGGAGGGTCTCGTGCAGAGCGCGGAGCAGCGTCTGCGCGAGGAGGGCATCCGGGGCGAGGTGTTCCTCTTCAAGAACAACACCGACTCCGCGGGCAACTCGTACGGGTGTCACGAGAACTACCTCGTCGAGCGGGACGGCGACTTCTCCAAGTTCACCGACGTGCTGATCCCGTTCCTCGTGACGCGCCAGGTCTACGCGGGCGCGGGCAAGGTGCTGCAGACTGCCCGCGGCGCGATGTACTGCGTGTCGCAGCGGGCCGAGCACATCTGGGAAGGCGTCAGCTCCGCGACGACGCGGTCCCGGCCGATCATCAACACGCGCGACGAGCCGCACGCGGACGCCGAGCGGTTCCGCCGTCTCCACGTGATCGTCGGCGACTCGAACATGAGCGAGTACACGACGTTCCTGAAGGTCGGGGCCACGTCGATCCTGCTCCGAATGCTCGAGGAGGACTCCGGCCCGTGGCGGGACCTCAGCCTCGAGAACCCGATCCGAGCGATCCGCGAGATCAGCCACGACATCACGTGCCGCCGGAAGGTCCGGCTCGCGAACGGCCGTGAGCTGTCGGCCGTCGAGATCCAGAGCGAGTACCTGACACGGGCGCTGCGCTTCGCGAAGCGTCGCGGGCTCGCGCCGCTCGAGCAGCAGGCGCTCACGATGTGGGAGCACGTGATGAGCCACCTCGAGCGCGACCCGCTGGCGTTGCGCACCGAGGTGGACTGGGTGATCAAGTACCACCTTCTCGAGGCGTACCGGATCAAGCACGACATGCCGCTCACGCATCCGCGCGTCGCGCTGATCGACCTGAGCTACCACGACGTCACCCGCGCCCGGTCCCTCTACTACCTGCTCGAGCGCAACGACCGCGTCGAGCGCACCGCGAAGGACGACGACATCGAGGCCGCGGTCGAGACGCCGCCGCAGACGACGCGCGCGCGTCTGCGCGGCGCGTTCATCCGCCGGGCGAAGGAACGCAAGCGCGACTACACCGTCGACTGGGTGCACCTGAAGCTCAACGACCAGGCGCAACGGACGGTGCTCTGCAAGGACCCGTTCAAGGCGAGAGACGAACGGGTAGAGCGGCTCATAGCTTCGCTGTAGCGATGCCGTCGTTCCGGACGGGGAAGGTCGTCGCCATCCTGCAGGAGCGCGCCGGCCTGCAGCGCGTCGACGTCGACCTGGGCAGCGGACCCGAGCGCGCGTACGTGCTCACCCAGCTGACCGGTGACGTCGTCGTCGGCGACCGGGTCGTCGTGAACACGACCGCCGTCGAGCTCGGGCTCGGCACCGGCGGGTGGCACGTCGTGCACTGGAACCTCGAGCGCGACGGATGGAGCCAGCGGGGCCCGGGCCACATCATCAAGGCGCGCTACACGAGCCTCCAGACCGACGTCGGCAGCGCGGAGGAGCACGCGGTCGAGCTCGTCGAGGTCGACGACATCCACGCGATGCCCGTCGTCGCCGCGCCGCTGCACAGCCAGGTGCCCGCGGTCGCGGCCGGGTTCAAGGCGATCGCGCCCGAGGCACGGCTCGCGTACGTGATGACCGACGGCGCCGCGCTCCCGCTCGCGCTCTCCGACCTCGTGGCCGCGATGCGCGACGAGCATCTCGTCGACAGGACGATCACGAGCGGGCACGCGTTCGGCGGCGACTACGAGGCGGTGTCGACGTTCTCCGCGCTCGCGGTCGCGCGCCATCTCGCGCACGCCGACGCCGCAGTCGTCGCGATGGGCCCGGGGATCGTCGGGACGGGGACGAGGCTCGGCTTCTCGGGCATCGAGGTCGGGCCGATCCTCGACGCCGCGTCCGCGCTCGGCGGGCGTCCGATCGCGTGCCTCCGCGTCTCGTTCGCCGACGCGCGCCCGCGCCACCAGGGCGTGTCCCACCACACGCTCACGACGCTGCGCCTGGCGTGCCGGGACCGCGTGACGGTCGCCGTCCCCGCGGTCGGTGGTGACGCGCAGGCCCGCGTCGAGCAGGACCTCGCGAGCGCCGGGATCGACGCGCGTCACGACGTCGTCGCGGTCGAGCCGCCGCCGGGTGTGCTCGATCGGCTCGGACCGGGCGGGCTCGACGTCGTGTCGATGGGGCGCCCGGTCGCCGCCGACCCCGTCATGTTCGAGTGCGCGGCCGCCGCCGGCGCGCTCGCCGCGCGCTGGGTCCGGGATCTTCCGTGAGCGACCGGCTCGAGCGGTTGCTGAACCTGACCGCGACGCTGCTCGACACGCGGCGACCGCTGACGCTCGACGAGATCGCCGAGCGCGTCTCACCGTCCTACCCCGACGACCGCACGACGCGCCGTCGCCAGTTCGAGCGCGACAAGGAGACGCTGCGGGACCTGGGGATCGACATCAGCGTCGAGAGCCTCGACCCGTTCGGACAGGCCGAGGTCGGCTACCGCATCCGGCCCGAGCGCTACTACCTGCCGGAGCTCGACCTCACCGACGAGGAGCGCGCCGCGCTCCACGTCGCGGTCACCGCGGTACGGCTCGAGGGCGAGGACGCGCGCGACGCGTTGCTGAAGCTCGGCGGGCTGACCGGTGAGGCGTCGGCGGCGGTCGCCGAGCTGCCCGCGAGCCCCGTGCTCGGCGACCTGTTCGACGCGGCCGCACGCCGCGCGCCCGTGCGGTTCCGCTACCGGGGCGAGGAGCGTGACCTCGCGCCGTACGGCGTCGTGTTGCGGTGGGGCCACTGGTACGTCGTCGGCCACGACCGCGGACGCGACGCGCCACGCGCGTTCCGCGTCGACCGCATCGACGGCGACGTGGCGGTCGGTTCGCCGGGCGACTTCGACGTCCCGGCCGGCTTCGATCCCGCGCAGCTCCTTCGCGACGACCCGATGCGCTTCGGCGACGACCGTCCGGAGCACGCGCGGGTGCTCGTCGACCCGACGCGCGCGGCATGGGTCGTCGAGCAGCTCGGCGACGAGGCAGTGGAGGAGCGGCGCGACGACGGCAGCGTCGTCGTGGGGCTCGAGGTCGTGAACCGCGACGCGTTCCGGTCCTGGGTGCTCGGGCTGCTCGACCACGCCGAGGTCCTCGCCCCGGACGCGCTACGCGCCGACCTGGTCGAGTGGCTGCGCGCCCTCGCGAACGGGAAGGCGTCGTGAGCCCGAAGGCCGTCGCGACCGATCGCCTGCGGCGCGTCCTCGCGCTCGTGCCGTGGATCCTCGCCCACCCGGGCGAGCATCTCGACGACCTCGCGTCGCGCTTCGGCATGACACGAGCCGCGCTCGAACGCGAGCTGTCACTGCTCCAGTTCTGCGGTCTGCCTCCGTACACCGCGGACCGCCTGATCGACGTCGACGTGCGCGGCGACCGCGTGACGATCCGTCTCGCCGAGTACTTCGAGCGTTCGCTGCGCCTCACGCCGTCCGAGGGCGTCGCGTTGCTGACCGCCGGTCGTGCGCTGCTCGCCGTACCCGGATCGGACCCGAACGGCCCCCTCGCACGCGCGCTCGACAAGCTGGCGGGCGCGCTCGGCGCGGGCGCGAACGTCGCCGTCGACGTCGGCGGCGCGCGCCATCTCGACGAGCTGCGCGACGCCGTTCGCGGCGGCGAGCAGGTCGAGATCGACTACTACTCCTACGCCCGCGACGAGATGACGACGCGCACGATTGACCCGACGCGCGTCTTCCACGCATTCGGCGCCTGGTACGTCGCGGCGTACTGCCATCGCGCGGCGGGGGAGCGGCTGTTCCGCGCGGATCGCGTCCGCGCCGTCCGCCCGACCGGTCAGCGGTTCGAGCCACGACCCGACTCCGAGCGGGTCGAGGAGCTCGTCTACCACCCCCGGCCCGACGACCTGCGCGTGACGCTCCGGCTCGCGCCGTCCGCGCGCTGGGTGCCGGAGACGTACCCGACCGAGAAGGTGGTCGACGAGCCCGGCGGCGGCTGCACGGTCACGCTGGCCGTCAGCGAGCGGGCCTTCCTCGACCGGCTCCTCCTCGCGCTCGGGCCCGCCGGCGAGGTGATCGCTCCCCGCGAAGAACGCGATGCCGGGGCGCGCGCGGCACGGCGGCTGCTGGCGCGCTACGACGGCCTGTGACGAGGCGCACGTGCGCGGGCGGGGCAACGCGGACGTGCGAGGATGGCGGTCCATGCCGAGCCCCCTCTCCTCCCCGCGCCCTTGCGCGCGCGAGACGACCTCGTGACCGTCGGGTCACCGGGGCCGGAGCCCGACGGGCCGGCGCTCACCTCGGACGGGCACACCGACGTCCTTCCCGCGCCGGCCGACGGCGGTGGCCCCGAGGGTCGGCGGCGCGGCCGGCGACGCAAGGACCTGCGCCGGCAGATCGTCGAGTGGGTCGTCCTGATCGCGTGCGCGCTCGGGATCGCGCTCGTCATCAAGACGTTCCTGTTCCAGGCGTTCTACATCCCGTCGCCGTCGATGGTCCCGACGCTCGAGGTCGGCGACCGCGTGCTCGTCAACAAGCTCAGCTACCACCTGCACCCGGTGCACCGCGGCGACATCGTCGTCTTCAAGGCGCCGCCCGGCGTCGAGTCCGCCGACATCCAGGACCTCGTGAAGCGGGTCATCGGCCTGCCCGGCGACACCGTCGAGGGGCGGGGCGGGCACATCTACGTCGACGGGCGGTTGCTGAAGGAGCCGTACCTGCCCGCGGGTACCGAGTCGAAGACCTTCGGCCCGGTGAACGTCCCCGCGCACTCGTACTACGTGCTGGGCGACAACCGCCCGTCCTCGAAGGACTCGACCGTGTTCGGCCCGATCTCGCGCAAGCTGATCGTCGGGCGCGTGTTCGTCCGCATCTGGCCGCTGAGCCGCCTCGGGTTCTTGTGATCTGGTCGCGCTCGG
>Ga0070739_10008518_pt1 | contig 10496 bp, 4 predicted proteins | sample Coa_R1_7_FD_66445 | JGI IMG/M metagenome (GOLD analysis project Ga0070739, IMG submission 66445) | Surface soil microbial communities from Centralia Pennsylvania, which are recovering from an underground coalmine fire - Coalmine... | ecosystem: Environmental > Terrestrial > Soil > Unclassified ...
GGCATGATGGTCGACGGCGCGACGCTCCAGGTGCCGTTCCTCGCCGACCTCGTCACCCTGGTCGATCCCACCAGCCGGCACAGCTACCTGGCCTACCTGCGCGACGCCGACCGATTGTTCGAATTCTACTTCGCCGAGCGCTTCCACATCCCGCGCGCCGAATACGAGTCCTACTGCCGCACGGTCGCCGATGCGCTCGCGACGTGCCGCTTTGGGTCCCGGGTGACCGCCGTCGCGCTAGCCACGCTGCCTGACGGACGCGACGGCTTCACGATCGCCTTCACCGACAACGACGGCCGTGCCCACAATGTGCTCGCCGCGAATGTCGTGCTGGGTATCGGCACCGAACCGGTCGCGCCCGATGCCCTCCACGCTCTCTGGCGCGAGGCCGGTCCGTCGGTGTGCCACAGTGCGCACTACCTCGACCACGCCGACCTGATCCGCACGGCCGATGACGTGACCGTGCTCGGCTCGGGCCAGTCCGGCGCGGAGATCGTGCTGGACCTCCTGCGCACCTGGCACCGCCCCGGTCGGCGGCTGCGCTGGCTGACCCGCAGCACCGCCTTCGAACCGATGGAGTACTCGAAGCTCGGCCTCGAACACTTCACGCCCGACTACGTCGACTACTTCTACGATCTGCCCGCCGCCCAGCGCGCCACACTGCTCTCCACTCAGGGCCGCCTATACAAAGCCGTCTCCGCTGACACGCTGGCCGCTATCCGCGAAGAACTCGACGCCCGTTCCTTCAGAACCGGCATCTCCGGTACAGGCGTCACGCTCATGCCTGGGGTCGAGGCCGTCGGCGGTAACTACGCCGATGACGCCCAAACGCTCACCCTCGCCCTAAGACATCGCGGCACAGGTGAAGCCATGGCGGTACGCACCGAACGCCTTGTGCTCGCCACCGGCTACGCCACACGCAAACCCGACTGCCTAGCACCGCTCGAAGCCCTCATTCAACGCGACACGGAGGGCCACCTCGTCATCGAGCGCGATCATCGCGTCGGCATGACCGACACGCGCGCGGGACTGTACGTACAGAACGCCGAGCTACACACGCACGGCGTCGGCACTCCAGACCTCGGGTTGGGCGCGTACCGCGCAGCGGAGATCCTCAACGCCGTAACCGGACGGTCGGTCTACCCGTTGCCCAGCCGTACCGCGCACACCGCGTTCGCCCCGACGGTGGCGGCAGCCGCCGATCCCGGCATCGCACTCGACCTGGAGGCCCCCGGCCATGAGCAGCACCGCAGCCAGTACCAGCCGGCCGAGCCAGGCGGTGCCGGCGCCGCCGTCCCCCTCCGGCGCCGGCCACAGCACATCGCCCAACCGCACCGGCTCGACCCAATCCCTGCCCGCTGACCCCGAACTGCGGTGGCGGCACGCGGGCCGGACCCTGTTGGCGAAGACCATTGCCGAACTCGCCTACGAGGAACTGCTGACCCCGACGGCGCAGGAAGACGGCTGGCACGCTCTCACCCTCGCCGCTCCCGCACACGCCCTTGACCGCCCCGACGGCGCCAGCAGCATGCCCGCTATCACGCCCACCATCGAGTACCGGTTTCGCGCCGACCGAGGCGCGTACGGGTCCTGGTTCGTCGACCCCGGCTCCGTGCGGCGCGGCGGACATCCGGCCGCAGACCCGCTCGCCTTCATCGCCGATGCCGCGCCGTCCCTCGGCCTTTCCGGCGAGACCGCAGGTCACCTCGTGCGCGAAATGGCCGCGACGCTCGCCGCCGACGCCCAGATCCTCGCCACCGCCACGCTCACCGCCGCGGAACTGGCAGACCTCGACTACGCGCAGCTCGAAGGCCACCAGACCGGACACCCGTGGATCGTGTTCAACAAGGGACGCCTCGGCTTCTCGGCCAACGACACCCTGCGTTACGCACCTGAGGCGCGCCAACCGGTCCGCCTGCCATGGATCGCGGTACGCGACGACTTGGCGCACTACCAGGCCATCCCCGGCCTAAGCGCCCGCCGGCTGTATACCGAGGAGCTGTCACCGGCGGCGCGCGTGCGGTTCGGCGCGGAGCTGATCAGGCATAGCTGCAACCCGGCACGGTACTGGTGGCTGCCCATCCATCCGTGGCAGTGGGACGAGACGATTCAACCGCTGTACGGGGCCGAGATCGCGTCAGCTCGCTTGGTGTACCTCGGCGAAGGTGACGACTCGTATCTGCCTCAGCAATCGATCAGGACCTTTAGCAACATCAGCGTGCCGCACCGGCGCCACGTGAAGCTCCCGCTGTCCATCCTCAACACCATGGTCTGGCGCGGCCTGCCCACCGAGCGCACGCTCGCCGCACCCGCCCTCACGGCCTGGCTCCAGGGCCTCGCGGCCAGCGACCCGTTCCTCACGGACGACTGCAAGGTGATCCTGCTCGGCGAGGTCGCGTCCGTCACGGTCGACCATCCGGTGCTCGACCGCATCGACGCGGTCCCGTATCAGTACCGCGAGTTGTTGGGCGCGATCTGGCGCGAGCCGCTGCCCGCCGCGCTGCAGGAGGGGGAGAGGGCACGCACGCTCGCGTCGCTCCTGTCCTTCGGCGCGGACGGCACGCCACTGGCGGCCGAACTCATCGCCCGATCCGGGCTGGATGCCTGCGCATGGCTGGAACGCCTCTTCGGCGCGCTGCTGCCGCCGCTGCTGCGCTTCCTCTACGCCTACGGAACGGTGTTCTCTCCGCACGGCGAAAACGCGGTCGTGATCTTCGACGAGCGTGACATCCCGACGCGGCTCGCGGTCAAGGACTTCGTCGACGACGTCAATCTCGCCGCCGCCGACCTGCCCGAGCTCGCCGAACTGCCGCAGCAGGTCGCCTCGGTGATGCTGCGCGAACAGCCGGACTACCTCTGCCAGTTCCTACACGGCGGTCTGTTCATCGGACATTTCCGCTACCTGGCCCGGATCTTCGAGCAGCACCTCGACGTCCCCGGCGCCGAGTTCTGGTCGCTCGTGCGCGCCGCGATCCGCGCGTACCAGGACAGGTTCCCCGAGCACGCGGACCGCTACGCGCTGTTCGACCTCGGCAAGCCGCACATCGACCGGCTCTGCCTCAACCGCAACCGGCTGCTGCTCGACGGCTACCGCGACCGGCCGACCCGTCCGCACGTCGAGGCGCACGGCGCCGTCCCGAACCCGCTCGCCCCGATCGATTGACCGGCCGCCTCCTGTCATGCACTGCACCCTGCCGTCCCGCGCGCGCCGGATGCGTCCCGCTCTCTGCCGCGCCCCGAACCCCCTCGCCCCAATCGACCGACCTCCACCCCGGATCCGTCCTCGGCTGTCGGCCGGGCCCCGTACCCTAGTGGCTCATGGGCAAAGCTGATCTCGAAACCTTACTCGCGAGCGCGGTCGCCGCAGTCGGCGGCGAGCCGAGGCCGGGTCAGGTCGAGATGGCCCAGGCGGTCCGGCGCGCGCTGACCGAAGGGGATCCGCTCCTGGTCCAGGCCGGCACCGGAACCGGCAAGTCGCTGGCGTACCTCGTGCCCGCCATCGCGCACTGCCTCGACCGGCGGGACCGGCGCGTAGTCGTCGCCACCGCCACGCTCGCGCTGCAGCGCCAGCTCGTAGCGCACGACCTGCCGCTGATCGCCGACGCGCTCGCCCCGGCCCTCGGCCGCGTCCCGGAGTTCGCTCTGCTCAAGGGCCGCAGCAACTACGTCTGCAAGCACAAGATCGACGGTGGCGACGAGAACGAGGGCGAGGAGGCGCTGTTCGACGCCTCGGCGGTCTCCGACCTCGGCCGCCAGATCCTGCGCGTGCGCGAGTGGGCCGAGGAAACCGATACCGGCGACCGGGACGACCTCGTACCCGGCGTCAGCGACCGCGTATGGAGCATGGTCTCGGTCAGCGCCCGCGAGTGCCTGACCGCGTCCAAGTGCCCGTTCGGCACGGAGTGCTTCGCCGAGGAGGCCCGCGAACGCGCTCGCGAGGCGGACATCATCGTCACCAACCACGCGCTGCTGGCCATCAACACGTTCGACAGCGACGTCCAAGTCCTGCCCGAGCACGACGCGGTGGTCGTCGACGAGGCGCACGAGCTGGTCTCCCGGGCCACCGGCGCGAACTCCGGCGAGCTGACCGGAGGCATGGTCGACCGCGCCGCGCGCCGCATCCGCAAGCATGTGGACGAGAAGACGCACTTGGTCTTCGAGCAGGCAGTAGAGCTGTTCCGGGAAATGCTCGACACCGCGGATGCCCGCCGTTACCCGCAGCTGCCCGAGGACGTCGTCGAGGCGCTCACCGCGCTGCGTGACGCGTCCCGACAGGTCATCAGCGCTCTGGTGCGAGGCCGGGAGAAGGGCGGAGCGAAGGGGGCATCCCGGGCCGGGGGCGGCGAGGACGGTGCCGCCGAGGTCGGCGCGGGCACCGAGGGCGCCAGGCGGCAGGCCCAGGCGGCGATAGAGCAGATCTTCGAGCTCTCCGACCGGATGCTGCTCACTTCGCCCGACGACGTGATCTGGTTGGACCGTGGCGACCGATTCAGCTCCCTGCACATCGCCCCGCTCTCCGTGGCCCAGCAGCTGCGCCACCGCCTGTTCGCGCGCACGCATACGGTCCTGACCTCCGCGACGCTCAAGCTCGGCGGCGACTTCGACGGGGTGGCCCGTTCAGTCGGCCTGTACCCCGAGGAGCGAGCGGACCGGCTCCCGGCAGACAGCGCTGCCAACGGCCCTCGCTCCCGTCGAGCCCCTTCAAGCGACTCAGCTGACGACTCGTCGGACGCGGCATCCTCAGCTCAGGATTCGAACGCGACACCCGCGAACGCGTCGGCGTCCGACGAACAGTCGGCGCAGGACGACGCCCAGGACGACACCGACCATCCAATTCGCTGGAACGCCCTCGACGTCGGCTCGCCCTTCGACTATCCGAAGCAGGGCATTCTCTACATTGCCCGGCACCTCGCGCCGCCCGGACGCGACGGGATCCGGCCCGACCAGTTCGACGAGCTCGCCGGATTGATCGAGGCCGCCGGCGGCCGCACCCTCGGGCTGTTCTCCTCGTTGCGTGGCGCCCAGGCGGCGGCAGCGGAGATCTCCGACCGGCTGTCGTACACAGTGCTGTGCCAGGGCGAGGACTCGCTGCCGCAACTCATCGCCCGCTTCGGCGAGAACCCGCGCACGTGCTTGTTCGGCACCCTTTCGCTTTGGCAGGGGGTCAACGTGCCCGGACCGTCCTGCCAGCTGGTGGTGATCGACCGGATCCCGTTCCCGCGCCCGGACGACCCGCTGGCGGCGGCCCGTCAGGAGGCGGTCGCGCGCAACGGCGGCAACGGCTTCATGGCAGTCGCCGCGACCCACGCCGCGCTGCTGCTGGCCCAGGGAGCTGGACGGCTCATCCGGGCGGCCGGAGATCGGGGCGTGGTGGCGATCCTGGACTCCAGGCTGGCCACCGCCCGCTACGCGAGCTTCCTGCGAGCCTCGCTGCCGCCGTTCTGGCCCACCGACGACACGAAGTTGGTGCGCGCCGCACTGCGCCGCCTCGATGCCGAAGCCCCCTGATCCGAAGGTTCAAAAGAATCGAAGCCCCGCGAGTCGCTATCCCCCGTATCGCTGCCGCGTCTGTCGCTATCCCCGTATCGCTGTCGCCTCTGTCGCTATCCCCTGAGTCGCTCTCGCCCAAGCGATCGCGCTGGCATAGCTGTCAAAGCTCATCGCCCTCGCGCAGCCAACTGGGCATTCGCAGCCGTCAAAGCTGATTGCCGTCGCGCAGTCGATCGCATATTCGCAGGCGTGACGGCTCATCGCCGTCGCACGAGCACGGCGCCCAGCCGCCTACTTCCAGTCCCTCGCCCTATGCACTTCAAGGCACTGAGCGCGCCGCTCAGCCTTGCCGCCGCGGTCAGGTGTCTCCTTCCCGCGGCAAGGCGCCAGCACCGCGCACACACGCACCAGACTGTGCGCTCTCAGCTGCCTCGGTCAGCCGCCCCTTCCCACGACGGCCGACCGGGCCGAGAGAGACGGCCGACCCCACCCGCCTCTCTGTCCACGCCCTGCTCCAGCACCCGCGCGCGCTTACCTCACGTGTCCTCAGCGCCGCGCCGCCTGGGCAGGGTTCTGCGTTGCAGCTAGCTCGTCTAGTTCGTCTAGCTTGTCTATCTCCTCTGACTCCTCACAGCCGCCGCATCACCGCGACCACCCGGCCGAGGATCGACGCCTCGTCGCCCGGGATCGGGTCGTACGCCGGGTTGCGCGGCATCAACCACACGTGCCGGCCCGACGGCGTGTTCTGCAGCTTCAGCTGCTTGATGGTCGCCTCGCCGTCGATCATCGCCGCGACGATCTCGCCGGACTCGGCGGTCGGCTGCTGGCGCACCACGACCGTGTCCCCGTCCCAGATCGCCGCGTCCACCATCGAGTCCCCGACCACCGTGAGCGCGAACAGCGTCCCGTCGCCGACCAGGTCCCGCGGCATCGGGATGAGCTCCTCGATCTCCTCCTGGGCCAGGATCGGGCCACCGGCGGCGATCCGGCCGACCAAGGGCACGTACTCGGTCGCGCCGACCGAGCCGCCCATCGGCAGCACCCGGCCCGCGGTCGTGTCCTCGTCCACCGGGATCGACGCGGCCGGCGCGGCGATCTGCGGCACCGTCGAGGCGGCCGCGTGCGACTGCGCCATCCGGGCCCGCCACGCCTGGGTCGGGTCGCTCGGGCCGCGCACGATGTACGCCCGCGGCCGGTTCGGGTCGCGCCGGATGAACCCCTTGTTCTCCAGCACCACCAGCTGATGCCGTACCGAGGAGGTGGACTGCAGACCCACCGCCTCGCCGATCTCCCGCATCGACGGCGGATAACCGCGCCGATCGATCGACTCCTGAATAACTTCGAGCACCCGGCACTGCCGGTCGGTAAGCCGCAGCGACAGCGGAACTCGCGTCATATCCGCCGCCTCCGCCCCAGCTCCGAGCCGCCCCGGTCCGCGCCGACGCTGCCGCACCACCGCACCCGCGGGCTTGCCGTCGCCGCCCGGCTCCGCACCGCGCGCCGCGTCTCCGCGCGCGCCGGCACCGCGACGCCGCGCCGCGGCTGCACTGCTCCGTCCGGCCATGATCGTGGTTCCCTTCCCTTTTCTCGGCCGGGGGTTCGCCCCTGACCCGACCCCTGATCCCAACCGTAGCCGAAGCGTCTGACATCCGACCAACACTTGTTCGAATATGCTTATCGAACAAGTGCGCCGCAATCCCCTCCGCCGGTCGAGCTGGTGTGCCACAGACGCTTTCGCGCGGCCGCGCGCTCGCGTTCTTCTCTGGGCTGTTGCCGTACATCCTGCTGCCACTTCCGGCTGTTAATCCGGTTTTCCACAGCGAATTCATCCGGTCGAAGGAATTTGCGCCGAACACCCTTGCGCAGGACCCCCGAAGGTGTTCAAGGCCACCTGGACCGATCGCGGAGCGTAGCTAATCAGGACACGGACACTCGTCCTCGATCGGCCGCGTCGGGGTCGCGGGCGATCGGTCCGCGTGCTAGGTTTACCCCTACATCTAGTGGCTGGTCGTCCGGAGCGTTCCACAGATTGTGGTATCGACTGGGGATTGAGCGGTTCGGCAGGTCACGGGGTTATGCACAGGGTGTGTCCACAGGTCCGTCACAGCGAGTCGCGCGGCGGCGATTACCAGGGAGGCCGGTCAACCGTGCACTGCCCGTTCTGTCGCTACACCGACAGCAAGGTGATCGACTCGCGGACCGCCGAGGACGGCACCGTGATCCGCCGCCGCCGCTCCTGCCCGCAGTGCAACCGCAGGTTCACCACGATCGAGACCGCCGCGCTGCTGGTGGTCAAGCGCTCCGGGGTCACCGAACCGTTCAGCCGCGAAAAAGTTGTCGGTGGGGTGCGCAAGGCTTGTCAGGGAAGGCCGGTCTCCGAGGACCAGATCGCACAGCTGGCCCAGCGGGTCGAGGAGGCCATCCGGGCCCGCGGCTTGGCCGAGCTGCCCAGCCACGAGGTCGGGCTGGAGATACTCGGGCCGCTGCGGGACCTCGACCTGGTCGCCTACCTGCGATTCGCCTCGGTCTACCGGGCGTTCGAATCGCTGGATGACTTCGAGGCCGAGATCGCCGCGCTGCGCAGGACCGAGGCGGGGGACGGCCCGGACGCAGGCACCGATCGGGCGGGCGAACCGGCCGTCGCAGGCTGAGCCGCGGCCGCGGCCCAAACGTAAACAGACTTAGACGCATAAGCAGACGTAGCAGAGATTTAGCAGGCGTAAGCGCAGGGAGCGGTCCACAGCCGGTGGGGAAGCCGGTCGGGGGCTAAGACGTTGACACAGAGGGACGAGAGAGGACGCTTCTCATGACGGAGACCATCAGCGGGCCGGCCCGCAAAGCCGGCAAGCAGCACGGGGTGCCTGGTCAGTCGGGCGCCGCGCAGAAGCAGTCCGACGGCCCCTCCCGCGGTCTGCGTATCGAACGGGTCTTCACCAAGCCCGGCGTGCACCCGTATGACGAGGTCGAGTGGGAACGCCGCGACGTGGTCATGACGAACTGGCGGGACGGCTCGATCAACTTCGAGCAGAAGGGCGTGGAGTTCCCGTCCTTCTGGTCGGTGAACGCGGCCAACATCGTCACCACCAAGTACTTCCGCGGCGCGCTCGGCACCGACCAGCGCGAATGGTCGCTGCGCCAGGTCGTCGACCGGGTGGTCAAGACCTACCGCAAGGCAGGCGAGGAGCACGCCTACTTCGCCACGCCCGAGGACGCCGAGATCTTCGAGCACGAGCTCACCCACGCCCTCGTGCACCAGGTCTTCGCCTTCAACTCCCCGGTCTGGTTCAACGTCGGCACGAAGAGCCCGCAGCAGGTCTCCGCCTGCTTCATCCTGTCCGTGGACGACACCATGGACTCGATCCTGAACTGGTACCGCGAGGAGGGCCTGATCTTCAAGGGCGGCTCCGGCGCTGGCCTCAACCTCTCCCGGATCCGCTCCTCCAAGGAACTGCTCTCCTCGGGCGGCAACGCCTCCGGACCGGTCTCCTTCATGCGCGGGGCCGACGCGTCCGCGGGCACCATCAAGTCCGGCGGGGCGACCCGGCGCGCGGCGAAGATGGTCGTGCTCGACGTGGACCACCCGGACGTCCAGGAGTTCATCTGGACCAAGGCCCGCGAGGAGGACAAGATCCGGGTCCTGCGGGACGCCGGCTATGACATGGACCTCGGCGGCGCCGACATCACCTCGGTGCAGTACCAGAACGCGAACAACTCGGTCCGGGTGAACGACGAGTTCATGCACGCCGTCGAGCAGGGCGGCAGCTTCAACCTGCTGGCCCGCGGCTCCGGTGAAGTCATCGAGACCGTGGACGCCAAGGACCTGTTCCGGCAGATGGCGCAGGCGGCCTGGGAGTGCGCCGATCCGGGCATCCAGTACGACGGAACGATCAACGCCTGGCACACGAACCCGAACACCGGCCGGATCACCGCGTCGAACCCGTGCTCGGAGTACATGTCGCTGGACAACTCCTCGTGCAACCTGGCCTCGCTGAACCTGATGAAGTTCCTGCGCGACGACGACACCTTTGACTCGGAGACCTTCGCCAAGGTCGTCGAGCTGGTCATCACCGCGATGGACATCTCCATCTGCTTCGCGGACTTCCCGACCGAGCCGATCACCAAGACCACCCGGGACTACCGCCAGCTCGGCATCGGCTACGCCAACCTCGGCGCGCTGCTGATGGCGACCGGCCACGCCTATGACTCTGAGGGCGGCCGGGCCATCGCCGCCGCGATCACGGCCCTGATGACCGGCGCCGCGTACAAGCGCTCCGCCGAACTGGCCGGAGTTGTCGGCCCGTACGCCGGTTACGCGCGCAACGCCGAGCCGCACACCGCCGTGATGCGTAAGCACGCTGCGGCCGCGGACGCCGTGGTGACGCTGGAGAAGTTCGACGCGGACATCCTGGATGCGGCGAAGAAGGCCTGGCGTGAGGGCATCGATACCGGCCTGGTCAACGGCTGGCGCAACGCGCAGGCCAGCCTGCTCGCCCCGACCGGCACCATCGGCTTCATGATGGACGTGGACACCACCGGGGTCGAGCCGGACCTGGCGCTGGTGAAGTTCAAGAAGCTGGTCGGCGGCGGCTCCATGCAGATCGTGAACAACACAGTCCCGCGCGCGCTGCGCAAGCTCGGCTACCACGAGGAGCAGGTCGAGGCGATCGTCGAGTACATCGCCGAGCACGGCCACGTGGTTGGCGCCCCCGGCCTCAAGCAGGCGCACTACGAGGTCTTCGACTGCGCCATGGGCGAGCGCTCGATCGCGCCGATGGGCCACGTGAAGATGATGGCGGCGATCCAGCCGCACCTGTCCGGCGCGATCAGCAAGACGGTGAACATGCCGGAGTCGGCCACCGTGGAGGAGATCGAGGAGATCTACTTCCAGGGCTGGAAGCTCGGCCTCAAGGCGCTGGCGATCTACCGCAACAACTGCAAGGTCGGCCAGCCGCTGCAGGACGCCAAGGGCGCGAAGCGTGCCGCGGCCGCCGCGGCCGCCGCCGCCC
>Ga0070739_10008520_pt1 | contig 10496 bp, 5 predicted proteins | sample Coa_R1_7_FD_66445 | JGI IMG/M metagenome (GOLD analysis project Ga0070739, IMG submission 66445) | Surface soil microbial communities from Centralia Pennsylvania, which are recovering from an underground coalmine fire - Coalmine... | ecosystem: Environmental > Terrestrial > Soil > Unclassified ...
ATGCCGAAACTCAACTTCCAGATAACCAGGATCATGTAGACAACTCCCAGGATACTCCTTCCACTCAATCTGATGCAGTACCGGAGAATCATGAAACTGAGAGCGCGGACGAACAGGATGAGGCAACTTCGTCCTCAGCAACTTCTACAACTGGCGAGCCTGCAAAGAACGATGAGGATAACAAAATAGAGGGAGAGGTCAAAGAGGCGACGCCCGAAGAGGTCATCCAGAACGCTGAAGACCGTCTTAATCAAGAAATCGAAGAGCTGTTATCTCTGCTTGGCCTCACTCAGAGCATGGTTCAGGTAACCAATGAAATGCTTATCCCTCCAGAGGGTGACTGGCAAGCTCCCGAAGGCTACCGCGCTATTATTAATCCCGGTGGCGTGGGTCAGCCACGTGACGGCGATGCACGGGCGGCCTTTATGATCTATGATACAGAGCGTGGCTTCACGTTCTATCGCGTCCCTTATGCAATAGACAAAACACAGGAGAAGATCATTAAGGCAGGGCTGCCGCCATACCTGGCAACGCGCCTGGCCTATGGTCGTTAAACCTTTTATGAAATTGGTAATCGGTCTGGGCAATCCAGGTCCTCAATATGAGCATACACGACACAATGTTGGTTTTCGCGTTGTAGATCTATTGGCAACAAAATATGGGTGGAAGTGGGAACGGCACGGCAGAGCAATGTTAGCCAGCGGCAACATCGGAACAGAAAAAGTCGTCCTCGTCAAACCTCTGACGTTCATGAACAAAAGCGGTGAAGCGGTAGGAGAACTTGTCCGCTGGCATAAGTTGGTGCCGGAAGATGTCCTCGTCGTCTACGATGATCTGGATCTGGCTGTCGGCAAATTACGCCTGCGGGCGAATGGGAGCGCCGGTGGGCACAACGGCGTAGACAACATCATTCACCATTTGCACACCAATCAGTTCCCTCGTCTGCGCGTCGGCATTGGACGACCGGCAAATAGCCGCATGGATACGATCCACTACGTCCTGGGCATCCCCCCCACCGATGAGCGTATTCTCCTCTCAACGAGCGAAGAGAAAGCTGTTGAAGCTATACCTCTAATATTCCAACAAGGTGTTTCCTCAGCAATGAACATCATCAATATCGATCCTGAAGCTCAACGCAAAGCAGAGGAGAAACGTCGCCTTCAATTAGAACGTCGCGAGCAGGCACGTCTACGTCGGGAAGCTGAACAGCAAGCTCAGAAAGAAGCCGCATCATCTGAAAACCATAGCGAAGCAACATAAATAAAATTTTCAGGAATTTGGAGAAGCAGTAGAATCTACGGCAAAAATCCCGTGAGACCGTTTTTCTTGCACATACATCACTTTCAGGCCATTCGGAAGAAGCGCCTGAAATTTTCTTTTGGCACGTTCTAACTCATCATTCTCGTCATTGGTACTATTATTATACTCGGATGGCGTCTCTGCCGCGCGCTTTCTACCTGTCCCTCTTCTCATACTATGCGCTAAACGATCCAGTTCCCGCAGGCGCTCTAGCATCTCCTCCAGGGAATCTATCCGCGATGCTGACGGGAGATTATGATCAACTCTATCATCCTCTATAAGGCTGGTTACCGGTACACCTATAGCGGCTGCAATCTTTTCTAAAGTCTCGAAAGAGGCGTTGTGTCGCGGATTGTGCCAGATCGCTCGAACAGTTTTTATATCTATACCAGCGGTTCTCTCCAGGCGCGCAATAGTGAAGCCTCTGGCCTGTGCTTCTTCTTTAACACGCAGACGTAACATATATTCCCCATCCCTTAGCTCTATGTATGAGAATGATACTAGACCCATCCACTTGACACAATGCCAATACGGTGTTATGTAATAAAGTGTGAGGTAATGTACTGGTACACGTTGGACTCCCTATCCGTAGCATTGCACCATACAACCAACCCACGGTAGACAAAATATTTTTATCTCTTCGCTCAAAAGGCATTTTGAAAAAAAACTGTGTCGTCAGTTTTTTTCTCTACAGGAAAACAGTCTAAAAGCTACCAGAATACCTCCATCGAGTGCAAACCAAGTTATCATCTCGCAACACTTGCACCTGACCCACCGCTTTTATCAGAAAATGAGGAAAACAAGCAAAAACGCACTGCCAGAGTTGAAAGGACAGGTCACAATGTATCTATCATCAGAGCTTAATCACCATTCACCCATTGTCAAGCGGGCGCTACGCCTCAGAGCAAGTACACAACTATACGCCTCATCCTATACCCCTCAAGAGCATGCGGAGGTTATGACCAGGAGAAGTACACGACAAGAATGGAACAAGTTAGAACTGGCTCCTGCCTGCGGTGTGCTCCTCACATGTTCCGCTCGATCGCAATAAATAGATATTTTTAAATGTATCAAATGCAGAGTTTGACGGGAGTGACTCTGGCTTTTTCTGGTAAGGATTGACCGCATGAGTATGCTCGATCTCTCACAAATAAACACACAACTGGTTGTTATTCAACCTACCCCCTTTTGTAACATCGATTGCCACTACTGCTATTTGCCCAATCGCTCTCTCCCTAAACAGATGACTTTGACAACCCTTGCTCGCATCTTTGAGTCGATTTTCTCCTCCTCGCTCCTCGCTCGCTCTATCACTATCGTCTGGCACGCTGGCGAACCTATGACGCTCCCTCTCCGCTTCTATGAGCGGGCCTTTCAGCTTATAGATCAGTTTAATACACAAAAAATACAGGTAGCGATGGCCTTCCAGACAAACGCTACATGCATCAACCAGCAATGGTGCGATTTCATCAAACAGCACAATATCACTGTCAGCGTGAGCCTGGATGGTCCTCAACATCTTCACAATAGGGAACGCGTCGATAGAAAAGGCAAGGGGACGTTTGAACGCGCAATGCAGGGAATTCGTCTTTTACAAGCAAATGGCATTACACCCGGCATCATCATGGTGCTGACAAAGCATGCTCTTGCCGATCCAGAAGGTATCTGGCAATTCTTTCAGGATCACCATCTTACCAATCTGGCCTTTAATGTGGAGGAGGTCAACGGCACTCACACTCAATCCTCTCTCCATTCCGATGAAGATATTCAGAGTTACAAGCAATTTTTGCACCGTTTCCTTGCGTTACGAGACATGAGTGAATACCCTCCCTATGTGCGTGAAGTCGATACTTTAGTAGATCGTGTCTTTCATCTCACTCGTCCCGTCTATGCTTCAGAAAATATTCCTCTGGCAATCCTGAGCTTCGACTACAAAGGCAATGTCTCAACGTTCGCATCTGAGCTATTGACGATGACGCACCCTCTCTACCAGAATTTTCTCCTCGGCAACGTGTTTGATGGTCCTCTCGAAACGATCCTTGCACGTCAAAAACTTCTGGAGATCAATGCGCAAATACAAAACGGGGTAGCTCAGTGCCGGGCATCATGCCCTTACTTTGACTTTTGTGGGGGAGGCTCGCCGGTCAACAAACTCAGTGAAAATGGTTCCTTCGCTTCTACTGAAACCATGCAGTGCAGGATGAAGATCCAGGCTACTATGGATGTCGTCCTGGAACGTCTGGAAGCTGCCCAGGACCTGACCGACGATGAAGAAGTTATCGTATGAAAGCCTATTCGCTGTTTCCCTTGTGGTACCGCTCGTCCATTGCACGTATGTTCTCTGACAGTTGCTTCGCTTCTTCCTCTCGTCCCACCTCTATCAACAAAGCTGTGTAGCTCTTCTGTATCTCCCTTACGGTCGAAAATTGAGCACCGAATCTGGGCACGAGAATTGTCAGCGCTCGCCAGTAGAGCGGTTCGGCCTGCTCGTAATTCCCTTGCAGGTGATATATCATACCAAGATTCTTGAGCCCATACGCCAGATTAGTATGTTCCGGGCCAAGCATCTGCTCCCAGATCTCTACTGCTCTCTTTAGCAATTGCTCTGCCTGAGTATACCAACCTCGCTCTCGATAGAGTACGGCAAAATTATTGAGAACAGCAGCCACGTCTGGATGCTCCTGCCCAAAAACGTGTTCATTCACAGCCAACGCCTTCCGATAGTACTCCTCGGCCTCTTCATATTTCCCCTGCACGCGGCAGAAGCGAGCAAGATTTGCATAGACTTTCGCCCTCCCAATATGCTCTGGCCCCAGCGCCCCTTCCCGTATCTTTAAGGCACGCTTATAATATTCTTCCGCTTGCCCATACTTTTCTTGCTCTTCGTAGCAACCCGCCAGATTGCTCAGGCTCTCTGCAATCCCCAGATCTGCCTCCTCCAGTATACGCTGCCGAATTGCCAATGCTCTTTGATAATATTCCTCTGCTTGAACATAATCTTCCAGCGTATGAGCCAGCTCACCCAGATCATTGAGCGTCTGAGCTGTATCCTTATGCTCCAGCCCCAGTACCCGTTGACGAATCGCTAACGCCTCTTCGTAGTATTGCCGTGCCAGATCATACTCGTCTCGGCTGCGCAAAACTTCTCCCAGATCATTGAGCGTCTGGGCAGTCTCGCTGTGTTCTGTTCCCAGTACACGCCGTCGAATGGCTAATGCCTGCTCATAGAGCGATTGAGCTTCGGCATGGCGTGCCCGCGCATACAAATAGTTTCCTGTCCTGTTGAGCAAGCTCGCTGCTTCAGGCAGTTCGATATTCCATTGCCTGACAAGATCTGCACAAACAAGGGCATGCGCAAGATATTGCTGACAAATCGACCAGTGCTCGAACTCCGCCTCTGGAAAGATACGATTGACCACACGCACTACTCTCTCTGCCCATATACGTTGAACAGACTTGTTCATCCCCTCCTGAAGCACATCCTGTACCAGGCGATGTATGCTTATGCAACGAGTCTCCGCATGACGCCGGACAAGCGAGAAATGCGCAAGATCATTCAATGCAGCATCCAGAGCAAACGTATCAGCGGCAACAGGTTGCAGCACAGGGCCCAGATCAGATACGCCTGCCTGCAAGATCTCTTCCGGTATACTGTCAGGATCAAGAAAAGCACAAAATTGAAGCAATTCAGCGGCTGCCCGGTTAAGACGCTTGACCTTCTTGAAACACAAAGTAAAGGTCGCCATAACCGACTCAGGATGATCAGCCCCTCCCTTTCCCCGTCGCTTTAGCAGTTGCGAACGCTGCGCTCTATACGTCGTGAGATAGCTCGCCAGACTGCTTTTTGTCTCCTCTATATAGGCACCAGCCTGATCCAGTGCCAGAGGCAAGCCATCCAGACGCTGCACTATTTTTCTGGCTGCAGCAATATCAGCAGCGGATACACTTTCCAGCGCGACATCTTGCACACCTTTTGCCCGCCGCAACAAGAGTAGCACTCCTTCATCCGGTTGCATTTTTTCAACAATCAGCGTACGGCGAGCAAGGTCGATCTCTTGTACACGTGTAGTAACTAACGCATCCCCTTTCCCCTGCACGGGAATAAATTTGTCCAGTTGAGCGACATCTTCGACATTGTCCAGAATCAACAACCACGGTGTATGCTTCTGTAACCATCTTTTCACTGCTGCAACGACGATATCCTGATCCTTCCCATTGCTTGCAGGGAGGTTCAGCAGATCCGCCAGGTGGACAAAACTGGCGATGATATCCTTTGTCGTATCAGCCTTGATCCAGCAAATCGTTTGATACTCACTTCTGTAACGATAGGCATATTCCACCGCAATTTGCGTCTTGCCAATGCCGCCAGGTCCGGTAATTATCTGTCTCAATGGAGTCGCAGACTCGCTCATGCGAAATTCGCGATGCAGACCATCCAGCATGTCCTCGCGAGCAGTAAAGAAAGCATTGAAGTCATATGGCACGTGCCAGTACTTCAGCAGTTCTCCTGATTGTGCCGGTACCATACCCAGGGGTGACATAGGCTTTTCATTACGTAGAAAGTTGATAAGATTGACGATACCTCTCACAATGTTAACAAAAGCATCATCTCTATTTCTCCAGTTTGTTACTGGCTTCTCGCTATCGGGCAGACTTTTCAACCTGCCAATGGAGAGATAATGCCAGAGCAGCGGACGAAGCAAGACAGGAACTACCGTAAGCTCACCTGCATCATGCTTCTCCAATGCCTGGCTCTCAATACTCTCATAAAAGTCTAAATCGATACAAGCAGGGCTGATCAGAAATAAGAGAATATCAACATTGCGCAGAAACGTATCGATAGCACTTTTCCTCTCACTGCCAGCTTTCACATCATCATCATCCCAGATTTTTATCAGTTTCTTTAGCACTAATGGCTTCAAGTGCTTCTTTAGCAATGTACGTAATTCTTTGTCTTCGTCAGCCCCGAAAAGAAAAATACCTATCATTCTTTGACTATATGCAATAGACATCCCTGTTCATTCCCTCAAAAAATATGTCTTATTGCCAGGAAAACATGTATCAACCTCTCTTTATACTATAATCTGTACTACTCAAATTTTCAACTTCTCTTTTCTATTTTTCTCCAGCGGCTCCTACACGGTTGTTCATGGACACCCAGGGTGAGCTGGGCACAGGAACTAGTAGAAACTCACACCAAATCACTTTTCCGTTTTTTGAGCAGACAAAAAGAGTAGTATAATAGGATCTACTACCTGACCGTTGCTCACTGATAACTTCAATTTATCGCCTGGCAAGCAACTACTCATTACCAGGAGCCTCAAATCAGATCTTTCTCTTTCTGACACTTGTAGTTTGCCACTACAAGCAATTTTAGCAATTTTGATCTTTGAACCTTCCCACGGGTTGCGCAACGGGCCGCACTTTTGACTAAGATGACCTCCCAGGCTCGTCCAACTCAGAGGAACAGAAGTTCGTCCAGCCCCTTCGGCTTGTCAATTTGAGAGCAAGAATCAGATAGTTTTCTCTCCTGAACGCTTGTATCCTTTTGAGGAGAACATGCCGTGTGTTCTTCACGCGGTTTCCAAACCACTGTTGCCTATTCAGATTGAAAAAGACAAAAGAAGGAGAGTTAAGGGATGAGTAACACAGGCAGCTTTGCAGACAAGGTGGTGCTTACCACAGGAGGAGGAACTGGCATTGGGCGAGCGACCGCTCTCGCCTTTGCCCAGCAGGGTGCACAGGTGGTCATCGCAGGACGCCAGACGAAGACAGGGGAAGAAACCATTCGTCACATTCGAGAAACTGGCGGCAAAGCAGACTTCATCCAGACGGATGTCACCGATGAGGCTTCCGTCAAGGCTCTGATTGATACCATCATCCAGACCCACGGACACCTTGATGCTGCTTTTAACAATGCTGGAACTGCAGCTCCCTTTGGACCGTTGTTCGAGGTCACAGAACAGGTATTTGACGAGACGATCAAGGCCAATCTCAAGAGCGTCTGGCTCTGCATGAAGTACGAGATCCCCCAGATGCTCAAGCAGGGCAGAGGGGCTATTGTGAACACGGCATCAACGCTTGGACATGTCGGGACAGCAAACATGGCTCTGTACGTGGCAGCCAAACATGGTGTGGTGGGATTGACCCAAACGGCAGCGCTGGAATATGCTTCCCAGGGCGTGCGCGTGAATGCAGTCAGTCCTGGTTCGATTGAAACCCCTATGGGAGAACGCGCCTTCGGTAGCCTGGAGAACTATCGGCAAGCAATGTCACCAGCCTATCCCATCGGTCGGATTGGGTTGCCTCACGAAGTGGCAGAGGCGGTACTCTTCCTTTGCTCTGATGGAGCGTCGTTCATTACCGGTCAGGCACTTGTTGTCGACGGGGGAAATCTCGCCCAGTAGACGATCCTCTCATCTCGCGCACGCAAGACACAGGGCAAGAAGAAGGTTTTCCCTTCCCATCATAGCCGGAGAGCTCGCTGCCCTCTGGCTATGATGTCTATGCATGAGCAGCGCGAGGAGACCTCGATTTCTCTCATCTTCTGCTCTTTTCGCCTCCCACTCCTCTGTTTCTACTATCCTTCTGGAAAGAGGCGTTCAGTTCCGCGCCATTTTCGCTTATCCTATGAGAGCTTAGCTCTTCAACAACCTCGTTGCGCATCCCGTGGGGCCTTTGTCAAACTGTCAGTCAGTTTGTCAGTTCTACAAGTTTCAGCCATCATCGGAGCACACTGGAAATAGCCCTGAAAAATAGCACAAGAGCATTGCACAGATATATTATGTGCGGTATGATTAAGACAACAAATTAGCAGACATGACCCCCCTACGCGGTTACCCGTAGGGGGTATCGTCATGGTGTCGTTGGAGGATGTTGTGACATTACAGGGATTGCTTGCACTCTTAGCACAAAGACCAGAATATCGCCGTCTCATAGATCAATTGCGTAAAGCGGAGGGAGTGCCAGCCCTTACCGGAATTACTGAAGCTGCGCGACCCTATGTCGTTGCTACCCTTGCTCAAACTCTCAAACAGCCATTGTTGATCGCTGTTCCCGACGAGGTGCAGGCAGGCCAGATGGTGGAAACACTCAAGCTGTTTCTGCCCAATCCAAGTGATATCTTCTGCCTGCCAGATCGTGATGCCCTGCCCTATGAACGACTCATGGGTGACGCACAAACAACACAGCAACGTATGCAAGCACTCATCGCTATGGTCGAGCGCGAACGTACGACTATTGTGGTGTGTTCAGCACGGGCACTTACACAGCTTGTCATCCCCCCGCAAGAGTTATCTGCCTCTCTGTATACTTTAGAGCCCGGGCAGGAAGTGGACCTCACCTTGATGTTGGAACACCTCTATAATCTCGGCTACCAACCGGTTGCAGAAGTAGAAGAGCCTGGACAATTCAGTCATCGCGGTGGCATCGTCGATCTCTTCCCTCCAACTCTCCCACGACCTGTACGCGTTGAATTTTTTGGCGATGAAATCGAGTCCTTACGCACATTCGATCAGGAAACACAGCGTTCTCTTAATCCTATCCATAAGTGCATTGTTGGCCCCGCTCGCGAGGCATTGCCACTTCGCGGCCCGGAGGCTGCTAAAGAATTAGCCGAACTGGACAGCAAAATCCTGCATCGCGACGCCGAAGAACTTTGGAAACACGATCTGGAAGAATTGAGTCAGCGCCACTCCTTCGAGGATATCGCTTTCTACCTGCCCTATCTCCATGATCAGGCAACGGTTCTGGATTACCTGCCTCGTCAAGGATTGCTTATCCTCGACAATCCTGCCAGCATCCAGCACATCATTGCCGAACTTGAAACGCAGGCGCAGGAGATGAAAGAGAATCTGGAGCGCGAGCGCGCCAATCCAGCCCATCTGCGCGATGCCCATATGACCTGGGCACAGGTGGAGCTACAATTACAGCAGCGTCGCCAATTGCGCTTCGCCGATATCCTTTCGACTGCCGAGGGCGATTTCGATGTACGCCAACATGGCGGCACCGAATTGATCATGCCTCCTTTCAGCAGCGCCAACTCCTACGGTGGCCGACTACGCGCCTTCGTGCTGGACTGTCGTAAAGCCCTCGACAATCGCGATCGCGTCGTCATCGTAACGGCTCAGGCACGACGCATGGCAGAAGTACTCAGCGACGAAAGCATTCTGCAAGAGGCAACCATCCATGTCAGCCCCGGCACCAACATTAACCAGCTCCCGGAAGCTGGCACGTTAACGCTTATCCAGGGACAGCTAGTAGAGGGATGGGAATCTCGCTCCCTGGCCCTCTACGTCTACACAGATACCGAAGTCTTCGGCTGGTCCAAAAGACGCAACATTCAACGCCGTAAACCTGTTACCCCGGCCTCCTTCCTGGCCGAGGTCAATCCCGGTGACTATGTAGTTCACCAGGAACACGGCATTGGACGCTTCGAGGGCCTGGTCAAAATGAATATGACCGGCGTCGAACGCGAATATCTGTTGATCCATTATGCAGGCACTGACAAACTCTATATCCCTACCGACCAGCTCGACCGCGTCACTCGCTACATTAGCATGGGCGAATCCGTCCCCGCGCTCAGCAAGTTGGGTACTACAGAATGGACACGCGCCAAATCTAAAGTCAAAGAAAATGTGCAGGAAATTGCTCGCGAACTACTACGACTCTACAGCGCTCGCGAAGCGGTCAAAGGACATGCCTATCCACAAGACTCTGAACAGCCCTGGCTACAAGAACTGGAAGATGCCTTCCCCTATGAAGAGACCCCCGATCAGGCTCGCGCCATCGAAGAAGTCAAAAACGATATGGAACAGCCGCGACCAATGGATCGCCTTGTGTGTGGCGATGTCGGTTATGGCAAAACAGAAGTAGCCCTGCGTGCCGCTTTTAAAGCCGTTCTCGATCAACGCCAGGTAGCCGTTCTCGTTCCTACTACCGTCCTGGCTTTGCAGCACTATAACACCTTTAAAGAGCGCCTCAAAGCCTACCCGGTTCGCGTCGAGTTACTAAGCCGTTTCCGCTCTGATAAAGAGCAAAAAAAGGTATTGGAAGATCTGGCCTTTGGGAAAGTAGATATCGTCATTGGCACCCACCGCCTCCTGCAAAAAGATGTCGTCTTCTTCCACCTGGGCTTACTCATTGTTGACGAAGAGCAGCGCTTCGGCGTCGTTCACAAAGAACGCCTAAAGCAAATG
>Ga0070739_10008521_pt1 | contig 10496 bp, 7 predicted proteins | sample Coa_R1_7_FD_66445 | JGI IMG/M metagenome (GOLD analysis project Ga0070739, IMG submission 66445) | Surface soil microbial communities from Centralia Pennsylvania, which are recovering from an underground coalmine fire - Coalmine... | ecosystem: Environmental > Terrestrial > Soil > Unclassified ...
TACATGTTGTGGCTGTACCAGCGGGTGATGAACGGCCCGGTGGCGCAGGGCAATGAACGGATCCGCGATCTGGTACCGCGGGAAGTTGTCGTCGTCGCGCCGCTGGTCGCGCTGCTGCTTATTCTGGGGATCTATCCGAAACCGGTGCTGGACATCATCAATCCCGCGGTCGGCCACACCATGGCTACCATCGGCCAGCACGATCCGGCACCGAAGGTCCCGGTCACGGCGGTGGGCGATCACAAAACAGCTGAAGGACCGCACCGATGAGCATGCCCACGCCCAGTGTCGAGTACTTTGTGCTGTCCCCAATGCTCATCGTCTTCGGGGCCGCGGTGGTTGGTGTGTTGGTCGAGGCGTTCCTGCCGCGACGCTTCCGATATGCCAGCCAGGTGACGCTGTCGTTGGCTGGATTGGTTGCCGCGTTCGTCGCAGACATCATGGTAGGCATGAGGATTCCCTCTTCTGGTCAGACGGCGGTGATGCGGGCAGTGGCAATAGACGGCCCCACCTTGGTTCTGCAGGGCACGGTGCTGCTGGTCGCGATATTGGCCATCCTGTTCATCGCTGAGCGCAGTGCCGTAACGAACGCCCGCGTCGGGCCGGGCGCTGCCACGGTCGCGCAGCGTGCCGGACTGGATTTTTTTACGCCGCAGGCCTCTGCGGTTCCCGACAGCGTGGCTGAGCGCCAAGCGATTCAGGCCGGGTTCGCTCAGACAGAGGTGTTTCCGCTGACGATGCTGGCTGTCGGCGGCATGTTGGTGTTCCCCGCCGCCAACGACCTGCTGACAATGTTCGTAGCGCTGGAGGTGCTGTCACTGCCGCTGTATTTACTGTGCGGGCTGGCCCGGCATCGCCGCCTGCTCTCCCAGGAGGCGGCGGTCAAATACTTTCTGCTGGGCGCCTTCTCGTCGGCGTTCTTCCTCTACGGTGTGGCGCTGCTGTACGGCGCGACCGGTGCGCTGACCCTGGCGGGTATCCGCGATGGGCTGGCCCAGCACCACGACAACTCGATGGCGTTGATCGGGGTCGGGCTGCTGGCGGTCGGCCTTCTGTTCAAGGTCGGCGCGGTGCCCTTCCACTCCTGGATTCCCGATGTCTACCAAGGCGCGCCGACCCCGATCACCGGATTCATGGCCGCGGCCACCAAAGTCGCCGCGTTCGGCGCGCTGATGCGGGTGGTGTATGTCGCGCTGCCGCCGCTGCATGACCAGTGGCGGCCCATGCTGTGGGGCGTCGCGATCCTGACCATGGCGGTCGGGACTGTCACCGCGGTGAACCAAAACGACGTCAAGCGACTGTTGGCGTATTCGTCGGTCGCGCACGTCGGGTTCATCCTCACCGGTGTGATCGCCGCTGTCCCGGCTGGGGTCTCCGGGACGCTCTTCTACTTGGTCGCCTACAGCTTCAGTACCGTGGGCGCGTTCGCCGTCGTGGGTTTGGTCCGCAACGACGACGGCGACGAAGACGCCGACATGACCCGCTGGGGTGGGCTTGGCCGCCGCTCACCCATTGCCGGCCTGCTGTTTTCGATGTTTTTGTTGGCGTTCGCCGGTATTCCACTGACCAGCGGCTTCGTCAGCAAGTTCGCGGTGTTCAAGGCCGCTGCCCAAGGTGGCGCGGTGCCGTTGGTGATCATTGGTGTGGTCGCCAGCGGTGTCGCGGCGTACTTCTATGTGCGGGTGATCGTGCTGATGTTCTTTACGGATCCGCCCGCCGAAGCCCCCCACGTGGTGACCCCCGGCGCGTGGACCAAGGCGGCGATCGCGGTATGCGCGGCAGTAACTGTGCTGTTGGGAATCTTCCCGCAGCCGCTGCTGGATTTGGTCGAGCGGGCCGCGCAGTTCGTGAGCTGACAATGACGACCCGGCAGTGGGTTCGTGTCGAGGATGACGGCGCGGTGCGCGTGCTGACGATGAACCGTCCGGAAGCGCGAAACGCGTTGAATATCGGGTTGATCGAATCGCTCTATGCGGCTTTGTGCGAGGCTGATGGCGAGCCGTCGGTGCGCGCGGTGGTGCTCACCGGTGTCGATCCCGCCTTTTGCGCCGGGGTGGACTTGAAGGAGGCCCAGGGCGAAGGCATGTCGTACTTCCAGCGCTACCAGACGCATAACTGCATCGTGCGAGTGGCCGAGATGGCGACACCGGTGATCGGGGCGATCAACGGCCCGGTTTTCACCGGAGGGCTTGAGATGGCGCTCGGTTGCGACTTTTTGATCGCCTCGAAGCGCGCGGTGTTCGCCGATACCCATGTGCGGGTCGGCATCCTGCCCGGCGGCGGAATGACGGCCCGACTGCCGCAGCTGGTCGGCACGGCGATGGCGCGACGGCTGTCGATGACCGGCGAGGTCGTCGATGCCGCGCGAGCCGAGCGGATCGGGCTGGTGACCGAAGTGGTGCCGCACGACCGACTGCTGGCTCGGGCCGCCGAATTGGCGGCGCAGGTCGCCGAGGTACCGGGGCCGAAAATGGCCGCCCTAAAGCAGATCTACGTCACCGGCTCGGCCGCCGTCACAGGCCCGGCGCTTGCGGCCGAGCAGGCCATCGCCGGCGCCCAGCACGCCGACACCGCTGATCTTGCGGCCCGTTACGCCGAGATCAGCGAGCGCAACCGCCGCCAGATGGGACGCTGACACTCCGTTGCGGGGGACGTCTTCGAATATCTGGCTAAACCCAGTTGTTTGGGCTGCCGGTGGTTCCGACGGTGTTCTGGGCGTCCCGGTGACGTTGCCGGCGGCTTGGCGGGTCATCGTATTGCGGCGGGCGTGAGTGTAGCTGGTATGGCGATGATTACGCGACGGTTGGGCGTGCGTGGTCGGCTTGGGTAAGCCTCGTCGTGGTGGGGTCGTTAGGCGGCGCGGTGTAGGCGATCATGCGGCCGCCGTAGAAATTTGGTCGAGGGTGTCAGACCGTGGGCCGATTATCGGCAGGAAGAAAGCACGGTGGCCGCCGGCCGGGAGTCGAGGTGCTGGTATTGGTGATTCTGCGAAGAATATCTGGAAGCTCCGGTAACCATCGCGGCTCAAGAAACAGGTCACGGCGCTCGAGGCGACCGAGTCCTTCACAAATTCCGACTGAAGTGGGCCTGGATGGCCGAGATGGTGGCCACGACCGCATCGGCGCTGGCGCCCCCGAACGGGGCGACGCTGGCAAATCCGTGTGTAAGTGCGTTGAACTGCCGGTGATCCACGGTGACACCGGCCGAGCGCAATGCCGCGGCGTATTCATTACCCTCGTCACGCAGTGGATCGAAACCCGCGGTGATCACCAGAGCGGGAGCCAAGCCCGACAGGTCGGCTTCCTTTAGGGGTGATACCCGCGCATCGTCAGCTGCCAGTTCACTGCCGCGCAGATATAGGTCTATAAACCAATCCGAGTCTTGCTTGGACAGGAAGAAACCTTCGGAGAATAAGGTGCGCGATCGAGTCTCTGCCGACAGGTCGAGGACCGGATATAGCAGCACCTGCAGCGCTGGTTGCGGAAGGCCCTCTTCGCGGCTGCGCAGTGCGACGAGGGCGGCCAGGTTTCCGCCGGCGCTGTCGCCGCCGACACCGATTCGGGATGGGTCCGCGCCGAACTCGGCGGCGTGTCTGAGTGCCCATCGATAGGCGGCGATACAGTCGTCGACGGCGGCAGGGGCCTTGTGCTCAGGTGCCAGCCGGTAGTTCACCGATACGACATGGATGGCGGCGTCCCTGCAGATCATCCCGCACAGGCCATCGTGGGATTCGATGTCACCCACGACAAAGCCGCCACCGTGGAAGAACACAAGTAACGGCGCCGGCTTAGGAAGGACCGGCCGGTAATGCCGCATCAGCAAGGGGCCATCGGGACCGGCAATCGCGAGGTCCATGGTGGGGACAGCGACTCGGGCGCCCATCAGCGCGTGCGACTGTCGCATCAGGGCGCGGGCGATTCCCGGGTCGCCAGTCGCTGACAGCCCCCCGGTACGTGTGCGCCGTTGGGCGGCAAGTATCAGTTGAAGTGTGGTGTCTAGGGTGTTGCCGTCAATAGTGATTCGTGTTCCTCCTGCGAGGAGAAGCTTCAGCCAAGACGGAATCCAGGGCATGACCTTTACACCGATGCCGAGTGCCGCGTTTGTCACCGCAAGCGGACGGGCCTGGGGCGGCTTGCGCCCCATAGCTGCTCCCCTATGGAATGCGAGTCGGCAATTCACGACAAATCCTCCCGCGGCTTCACAAAGTGTCGACGGCCAATAGCCGTCGCGTTCTTCAACTTCCCGAGGCACTGTAATATGGAACATATATTTGGTTCAAGGGAACCCAGCTGCCCATTCCTGTCCCGTGTGTCATAGCTGATCGCAATCACTACAAGAGAATCGACCGATACAAAGGTCCCCGCGCTAAACAGCGCCGCTAGCCGCGGGTGGTTCCGGAACAGAGATTTGGTCAAACACGGTGCCCGACCGTCGCGATGGTGGTCGAATACCGCTATCAGCCGGTTGAGGCACCGGCAGGAACTGCAAGGCATCGGACGAGAGGTGCTGCCGTGAAACGGCTCAACGGTATGGACGCCATGCTGCTGTACTGCGAGGCGCCCAATCTGCACATGCACACCTTGAAGGTCGCCGTCCTCGACACCGCGGATTTCCCCGGTGACTTCACTTTCGACGTGTTCCGGCGCACCTTTCGACAGCGGTTATCCCTGCTCGAACCGTTGCTGTACAAGCTCGTCGACATTCCGTGGCGGCTCCACCATCCGATGTGGCTGGAGAATTGCGAGGTTGACCTGGACTACCACCTGCGGCGAGCGCAAGTACCCGGCCCCGGGGGCAGACGAGAACTCGACCAGCTGATCGGAGAAGTCGCCAGTAGGCCGCTGGATCGGAGCCGTCCGCTGTGGGAGTTCTACTTCGCTGACGGGATGGCCGATCAGCGAGTCGCTCTCATCGGGAAGGTGCACCACGCCTTGGCCGACGGCGTCGCGTCGGCGAATCTGCTCGCCAGAGCAATGGATCAACCGGGGCCGATACCGGAGCAGCACGAGAGCTATACCGCATGCCAGCCGCCGTCCACACCGGAGTTGCTGCGCGCTGCCGCCCGTGACCACGCCCAGCAGGTCGTCGAGTGTCCCGCGGTGGTCAAGGACGCCGTGTCCGGCTTCTGGCGGTTGCGGCGACGATCCCGCGAGCGAGGTGCGCTGCCTAACCTGGCGCGTCCCTTACATGCACCCCCGACCTTCCTGAACCACGTGGTGTCGCCGGCGAGAACATTCGCCAGTGCGACGCTGTCGCTTGGCCAGACCAAAGAAGTGTGTAAATCGTTGCGGATCACGATCAACGACATGGTGCTGGCCATGGCGGCGGGAGCAATGCGGGAACTGTTGCTGCACTATCACGGGCCCGTCGACCAGCCGATCGTGGCATCGGTGCCGGCCAGCACGGACCGCTCGCCCGACCGAATCACCGGTAACGAGTTGAGCGGTATGGCGGTGTCACTGCCCGTGCACATCGGCGACCCGCTGGAGCGTGTGCGGCTGACGTCTCTCGGTGCCTCGATTGCCAAGGAAAATTACGAGCTCTTCGGACCCCAGCTGTACAGCCGGTTGATTGCATACGTGCCGCCCTTCGTGGCGCCTCCGGTGTTGGGATGGCTAGCCGAACGCGATGCGCGGAACAGGATTTTCAACGTCCCGGTCTCCAACGTGGCGGGGCCGCGCGAACGCGGCCACCTGGCCGGTGCGCCGGTCAGCGAGATTTATTCCGTCGGCCCGCTGATCGCCGGCTGCGGCATCAACATCACGGTCTGGAGCTACGTCGACCAGCTCAACATCTCGGTGTTAGCCGACGACCGCACACTCGACGACACTCATGAGGCTACCGACGCCATGACCCGCGCCTTCGCTGAAATCCGTCAGCAGCAGGGTTTTCCGGAGCACTCACCGAGGTACGGACAGCTTTGCCGCCCGCGGTCGCCGCGTCGTCACGGTAGAGCGTCGCGTCGTCAGCCCAGAACCGGAAACCGCCGCTGTCGAGCCAGCTTGTCCAGCGTGGTCTGCATCACCGAACGGATGTAGGTGTCGACCTCCGCGATGTCGGGCTCGACGCCGAACCGGGCGATGACGTCGATCGGTTCCAGAACCTCTGTGACGATCTTGGTGGGCAACGGAACATTGGGCGGCAGGATCATGCTCAGCCCGAATGGAAATCCCAGAGTCAGCGGCAGTATGTCCGACCGCAACCGTTTGAGTCCCAACCGCTTAGCCAGCCAGGTGCCGCGGGTCAAAAACAGCTGGCTTTCCTGAGCGCCGATCGACACCGTGGGCACGATCGGCACGCAGGCACGAATCGCGGTTTTCACATATCCGGTGCGGTCGTTGAAGTCGACGATGTTCTCCGCCAGCGTCGGCCGGTATGAGTCGTAGACGCCGCCAGGAAACACCAGCACGACACCGCCTGACCGCAGCGCTTTTATGGCGCTTTCGCGGCTGGCGCGGATTACACCGATGCGGGCGAACCAACTCGACAGCGGTGTGGCGAACAGTGCATCGTGACCGAGGGTGTACAGCGGGCGATCATAGCCGAACTTGCCGTAGAAGGCCGTCGCCAAGATCAGCACATCGGGGGTGAGCATGCCGCCCGAGTGGTTGGACACAAGCATTGCCCCGCCTGCCGGCGGTACCCGGTCCAATCCACGTGCCTCGAAGCGAAACCAGCGCTTGGCGATCGGTGCGGCTGCATCGATCATCCGTTTGGTGAAGCCGGGATCCCACCCGGTAATTCGATGAGTATCAATGCTTTTGCCGTGTATGTCGTCGGCGTTGCATCCACCTTGGCCGTCGATCACCGGAGCGGCCGGAATTCCAGGTGCAGTTCGGTCAAGCCTCGCATGATGTAGGTGGGTTCGTAGCTGTAGCGGCGTGCGCCGGGCGGGCCGTGCACTGCCTCGGCAATGGTGATGTCGGCCATCCGGTCGAGAATCCGGTTGAGCGATATCCGCCCCTCGGCCCTGGCAAGTGGCGCGCCGGGACAGGAATGCGCGCCGCGTCCGAATGCGATATGTTCGCGAACATTCGGCCGGTCGACGCGGAACTCGTCGGGATTTTCGAACTTCCTCGGATCGCGGTTGCAAGCCCCGGGCAGCAGCATCATCGTGGAACCGGCGGCAATTGGGACGTCGCCGACGGTTGTCGACGTGCGCGCCATGCGGAAGTAGCTCTTGACCGGACTCTCGATGCGTAGTGTTTCCTCGAGGAAGACGGGGATGCGGCTGCGGTCCTGGCGTAGCAGTGCCTGGATGTCGGGACGTTCGCCGATCAACCGCATTGCGGCGCTGACCAATTTCGTTGTGGTTTCCTGTCCCGCGGCGAACAGGAACGTCGCGAGCCGCACGACGTCGATGACATCAGGGGTGGAGCCGTCGGGATACTTTGCTTCGGCCAACTCGCTCAGCACGTCCCCACGCGGCTCTCGTCGCCGCTCGACGATGTAGGTGGAGAACTTGTCGTCGAGCCACTGCAGAGGGTTGTGCGCGACCCGGTCTTCTTCCAGTGCGCCGACAAGCTGTCCGGCGAAGACGGCCCGGAATTCCTCGTGATCTTCCGCGGGAACGCCGAGGAGATCGGCGATCACGAGCATGGTGAAGGGTTTCGCGTACTCCTCGAGAAACTCGCACTTTCCGCGGCTGACGAATTCGTCGAGCTGCCGGTCGGCCAAGCGCCACATAAATTCTTCGTTTTCTTTGAGCCGCTTAGGGGTAAGCAGCCGGCTCAGCAAGCCTCGGATGCGGGTGTGCTGCGGAGGATCCTGTGTCACGATGTGTTCGCTCATCGGAATCTGGTCGCGATGCTGCTCGATCAACGCGCCGATGTCGTCACCTGCGGGCTCGAACGGAAGCTCGGGAAACGGCCCGCTGACGGCGTTGCATGAGGAAAATGCGGTGTCCTTGTACACCGACAGAGCCTCCTCATGCCCGCTTACCGCCCATACGCCGTGATGCGGTTCACGAAACACTGGGCAGCGTGAGCGCAGATCGTCGAAGTACGGATACGGATTGGGGATCAGCGACTGGTCGGTGAAGAAGTCGACGGATTCGAAATCACTCACGAGGTCTCCCGGAGGGTTCGCAGTACCGTTGCCGACGCTGGCGTGCCTGTCGCAGCCGGCACTGCCTGCTCCGTCATTGCACGATGGCTGTGGTATCGGTAACGCAGGCGGCAAAGCGGGAGTTCAGTCACGCCGTCTGTTCCGCTGGTGCGTCGAAGAGCACCGGCACCGAGGTCGGCGAACGGAACACCTGGCCCCGGATATGCGGATCGTCGCCGTCTGGGTCGAGCCGCAGGTTTGGCAGCCGGTCGAAGAGCAGGTTGAGCGCAACGCGCATTTCCAGCCGCGCCAGATGCATCCCCAGACAGACATGGACCCCATGGCCGAAACCGATGTGCGCCCGCGGCTGACGGAAGATGTCGAAGCGATCCGGGTCGGGATACCGATCTTCTTGCCGGTTGGCCGCACCGAGCACGGGCATGACCGCCGAGCCCGCTGGGATCGACACACCTGCCAGCTCGGTGTCGCGAGTCGCGACCCGGGTGATGGTGAGCAATGGCGGTTCCCAGCGGATCGCCTCTTCGATCGCTTGCGGAATCAGCGACCGATCCGTGCGGACGGCGTCCAGCTGATTAGGGTTGGACAGCAGCGCGAGCAGCAGGTTGCCCAGTGAGCGATACGTGGTCTCAATACCAGCCGGCAGCAGCAGCCGCAAGAACGAGAAGATCTCCTCGTCGGAAAGCCTCTCACCGTCGATCTCAGCTTGGGCCAGGCCGCTGATCAGATCGTCGCGGGGCTCCTGTCGGCGGGCAGCGAGGATCGGAACGAAATACTCCCGCAATGCTTCTGACGCGGCGAGGCCCCGCTCGCGCTCGAACAGGATGCTCAGCAACGCAACGGACCAGCGCTGAAACTGCGGATAGTCCTCGCGCGGCAAACCAAGGAGGCCGGCGATTATCTGCGTGGGGTATGGGAACGTGAATTCGCTTCTCAGATCGGCGTGCCCCCGATCGGCGAACCGGTCGATCAGCTCGTTTGCCACCTGTCCGACGAGTTCGTGTTCCCAACGCGCCAACGCCTTTTGCGAAAAGGCTTTGGAGACAAGGGCCCTGTGGCGGCCGTGCTCGGGCTCGTCCATTCCGAGCATGACGTGCTTGCCCAACGCGTCACCGAATGCGTCGATGATGATTGCGGACGAGAACGTCTCGTTGTCTCGCAGCATCTGCTGGACCTCTTCGTGGCGATACACCATGAACACGGGCTTGGACTCTTCGTGGGGCATCGTCGATGTGTCCAGGCGCTGGACCGGCTGTTCGCGCCGCATCAGGGCGAGCCCGGTGTATGGGTCCCGGACATCGCCGGACACCACGTCATCGAACTTGCCGAAGTCCTCGAGATCGTCAAACAGGTCCACTCTGCTGTCTCTCCTTCAGCCGGCGGGGTAGCCCACCGATTTGATTTCCGTGTATTGGTCGAACCCGGCCACGCCGTTCTGCCGGCCGACGCCGCTGGCTTTGTAGCCGCCGAACGGCGTATCGGCGCCATACGGTGCGGCACCTTGCACACCGATGAACCCGGCCCGCAGCCGGCGCGCCACCGCCAGGGAGTGCTCGACGGAACCCGACATCACGTTGCCGGCCAACCCGTACATGCTGTCGTTGGCGATGCGGATCGCATGCTCTTCGTCGTCGAATGGGATAACGGAGAGGACCGGGCCGAAGATCTCTTCCTGTGCGATGGTCATCTTGTTGTCGACGTCGACGAAAAGAGTTGGCCGCACCCAGAATCCCTTGTCGAATCCGGCCGGTGGTTCGGTGCCGCCGACCAGGCAGGTGGCGCCCTCGTCGATGCCCTTTTGGATGTAGCCGAGCACGCGTTTGCGCTGCTTGTTGGAAATGACTGGGCCGCAAAGGGTTCCAGGATCCTGCGGGTCTCCTGGGGAGACGTTCTCGTACATCGCCTTGAGGTTGGCTACGCCTTCGTCATACCGAGACCGGGGCAGCAGCAACCGAGTCGGGTTCGCGCAGCCTTGTCCGGCGTGCATGCACGGCGCGATCCCAATCGCACACGCCATCGCGAAATCGGCGTCCTCCAAAACAATTGTGGCCGACTTGCCGCCCAGTTCGAGGAACAGGCGCTTCATGGTCGCCGCGCCCTTCTCCATGATCCGCTTGCCGACCACGGTAGAGCCGGTGAACGAGATCAGATCGACCTTGGGCGACAGCGTAAGCTCCTCGCCCACCAGGTGATCCGACGCGGTGACGACGTTGACCACGCCGGCCGGGATGTCGGTGGACTCGGCGATCAGACGCCCCAGCCGCGTCGCGTTGAACGGGGTGTCGGGGGCCGGTTTCAGTACCACGGTGTTGCCGGTGGCCAGCGCCTGGGCGAGCTTGTGGATGGTGACTTCGAACGGGAAGTTCCACGGTGTGATCGCGCCTACCACCCCCACCGGTTCGCGCCACACCTTGCGGGTGGTCATCTGACCG
>Ga0070739_10008523_pt1 | contig 10495 bp, 7 predicted proteins | sample Coa_R1_7_FD_66445 | JGI IMG/M metagenome (GOLD analysis project Ga0070739, IMG submission 66445) | Surface soil microbial communities from Centralia Pennsylvania, which are recovering from an underground coalmine fire - Coalmine... | ecosystem: Environmental > Terrestrial > Soil > Unclassified ...
TCCATTGCCGGCGTTGCCGTGGCTGCTGGTTGCAGGCGCGCTTTCGGCGACCGGACAATTCAATCCGCTGCTGGCCGTTGGCCTGACCGTGGCGGCCTGCCTTCCAGCGGATGCCGTCTGGTTTTTTCTCGGCCGTCGGCGCGGCAATCAGGTGTTGCATCTGCTCTGCCGGATTTCACTGGAGCCGGATTCCTGCGTTCGCCGAACGCAAAACATTTTTTTTCGCCACGGGATGCGAGGTGTGATTGCGGCGAAATTTCTGCCGGGTTTCGGCACAATGATCCCGCCGCTTGCGGGCATGTCCGGCGTCAGTGCGCCGCGCTTTTTGATGATGGACGCGCTCGGCTCTTTCATTTACGGCACAGTCTTCGTCGCCGTGGGATTTGTATTCAGCCCACAGATTGAGCAGATTACCGCCGCGCTTTCGCGCATTGGCGGCAATGCTGTCCTTTTATTGATCGGGCTGGCGACGGCTTACATTGCGTTTAAAGTTTGGCGCCGGCAGAGACTCTTGCGCCAGTTGCGCATGTCGCGCATAACGGTGGCCGAGCTGCGCCAGAAAAAGGCTGCCGGCGAGGACTTGTTCATATTGGACCTTCGCACCCGCCAGGAACTGGAACAGGACCCCGCGGTGATTGACGGCGCGATCCACATTGAAGTCGCTGAACTGGATACGCGCCTCGACGAAATCCCGCGCGACCGTGACGTCATCCTTTACTGCTCCTGTCCGAATGAAATCACCAGCGCGCGCGTCGCCTTGTCGCTGCACCGAAAAGGCATCACGCGCGTGCGGCCCCTGCTTGGAGGAATTGATGAATGGCGGAAATTGAATATCACAGTTGCGGAAAAATCGCGATTAACGAACATCGTTTGAGATGGTGGCTGGAGGCGGAATCGAACCGCCGACACAAGGATTTTCAGTCCTCTGCTCTACCGACTGAGCTATCCAGCCCCATTAAAGGCAAGTGAGCAACTCTTCCACAGCCACGCACCGCTTTGCAAGTCTTAAAAAAAATACAAAGGCCACGCCAGTGGACGAAGAGAATCGGCCAAGCGCGACGGATTCTTTATGAATTCAGTCAGCAATGGTTCGCCAACACCAAATCCCTGTCCACTAAAAGGGCAGTTCATTCAGCATGGCGCGATTAATGGGCGAATTCCGAGGTTCGTTCCATGCTCAGGAACTCGCCTCGTTCGGCATTGTTCTGAAATGGTTTTACTCTTCCAAGTGCTTGCATTTTGCAGTGTTGTGCAACGTGAATTGACATTCCAAAGCGTTTACGCCAATTTCCCCCGCTTGAATGGCACCCGTGTTGCTTTTAGGTTGCAACCAATTATATATGCCTTTAGGACGTGACTCATGGCAAAAGCATTGATCATAGCAGAGAAACCCTCCGTGGCCGGCGACATCGCGAAGGCGCTGGGCGGTTTCAAGAAAGTGGACGATTACTACGAGAGCGATCATTACGTGCTCTCGTCGGCAGTCGGCCATCTGCTTGAATTGACTGTTCCCGAGCAGTTCGAAGTCAAGCGAGGGAAATGGACCTTCGCGCATCTTCCCATCATTCCGCCGCATTTCGACCTCAAGCCCATCGAAAAAAGCGAGCCGCGGCTCAAGCTGCTGACCAAATTGATCAAGCGAAAGGACGTTGACACCTTGATCAATGCCTGTGACGCCGGGCGCGAAGGGGAATTGATTTTCCGGTACATCGTCCAGCACACGAAGGTGCACAAAACGATCAAACGGCTTTGGCTGCAATCCATGACGCCTGCGGCCATCCGCGAAGGGTTCGAGGCATTGCGCGGCGATGAAGCGATGCTGCCGCTGGCGGATGCCGCCGTTTGCCGGTCTGAATCCGACTGGCTGGTGGGCATCAATGGCACGCGCGCGATGACGGCCTTCAATTCCAAGAGCGGCGGTTTTCATCTCACCACCGTCGGTCGCGTGCAAACGCCAACGCTTGCGATCCTCGTCGAGCGCGAGGAAAAGATCAAAAAGTTCGTGCCGAAGGATTATTGGGAAATTCACGGCACGTTTGGCGCAAAAGCCGGCGAATATGCCGGTCGCTGGTTCGATGAAAAATTTTCGCGAGACAAGCTTGATAAGAAGGACGGTGAAGCCGATTACCTGCGCGCCGAGCGCGTTTGGGAATTGCCATTTGCCGAGGCCATCCGGGCGAAATGTTTGGGCAAACCGGGCGTCGTCACCGAGGAAAGCAAGCCAACGACGCAGCTTTCGCCGTTGCTTTATGATTTGACGAGTTTGCAACGCGAAGCAAACGGGCGTTTCGGTTTTTCCGCCAAGAACACGCTCGGGCTCGCGCAGGCACTTTACGAAAAACACAAGGTCCTGACCTATCCGCGAACGGATGCACGCGCCTTGCCGGAAGATTATCTCGGGACGGTCAAGCAGACTTTGGGAATGCTGGAAGGCGTGACCGGTTACAGCACGTTCGCGGCGCAAATCCTGACGCAGGACTGGGTCAAGCCGAACAAGCGCATATTTAATAATGCGAAAATCTCCGACCACTTCGCTATCATTCCGACCGCTCTCGCACCGAAACATTTGAGCGAGCCTGAACAAAAGCTTTATGACCTGGTCACGAAACGCTTTCTGGCCGTGTTTTTCCCGGCGGCGGAATTTTTGGTGACGACCCGCATCACGCGGGTTGAAGGCGAGCCTTTCAAGAGCGAAGGCAAGGTGATGGTCAATGCGGGCTGGATGGCGGTCTATGGCCGCGACGTGCAGTCGGACGACACTCCCACGCTGGTCGCCGTGCAGCCGGGTGAATCAGTCAAGACGGAGAAGATAGACATCCAACAGAACCAGACCAAACCGCCGGCAAGGTATTCGGAAGCGACGTTGCTGAGCGCCATGGAAAGCGCGGGCAAACTGATTGATGACGAGGAATTACGCGCCGCCATGAGCGAAAAAGGTCTGGGGACTCCCGCCACGCGCGCTGCAATCATCGAGGGTTTGCTTTACGAAAAGTATCTGGTGCGCAACGGGCGCGAATTGCAGCCCACGGCCAAGGCATTTTCGCTTCTCACGCTTTTGCGCGGGCTGGATATCCCTGAATTGTGCTCGCCGGAATTGACGGGCGATTGGGAATTCAAGCTGCATGAGATGTCGCGCGGCAGGCTGAAACGCGCGGAGTTTATGAAGGAAATCGCGGCGATGACGAAGGACATCGTTGCCAAGGCCAAGCGGCACGACAGCGACACAGTCCCGGGCGATTTCGGGACGTTGAAGACGCCTTGTCCAAAATGCGGCGGCGAGATCAAGGAAAATTACAAAAAGTTCCAGTGCCAGAAATGTGATTTTGCGTTGTGGAAAATCGTCGCGGGCCGGCAGTTGGAAATCGAGGAAGTGGAGGAGTTGATCAGCAAGGGGACCGTGGGACCGTTGCAGGGTTTTCGCAGCAAGATGGGCAGGCCATTCGCGGCGGTCATCAAAATGGCGCCTCCAGAGTTCAAGCCGGAGTTTGATTTCGGCCAAAACCAGACCAATCCCGACGGCACGGTGCAGCAGATGGATTTCACCGGGCAGGAACCGGCCGGCAAATGCCCGAAATGCGGCGGGCGCGTGTTCGAGACGGCGATGAGTTACATCTGCGAAAACGCGGCGGCAGCGGCCAAGACTTGCGATTTTCGTTCTGGCAAAATCATTTTGCAGCGGCCCATCGATCGCGCGCAGATGCAAAAGTTGCTCGAAACCGGCAAGACCGATCTGCTGGAGAAGTTCATTTCCAAAAAGGGCCGGCCGTTCAAGGCGTATCTCGTCAACAAGGACGGCAAGGTGGGTTTTGAGTTTGAGCCGCGCCAGCCCAAGGGCAAGGCCGCTGCAGCAGCAAAAAATGGAGAAGCGACAGAAGCCGCGCCGAAGATTGATTTCAACGGCAAACAAGTGGTAGGCAAATGCCCGAAATGCGGCGGAAAAGTCTATGACACCGAGGCGGGTTATTTGTGCGAACGTTCGCAACAGGACGGGAAGGCTTGTAAATTCAAGATCAGCCGCGAAATTGGGCATCAGCCCATTGAGCCGGAGCAGGCGAAAAAAATTCTTACCGAGCACAAGAGCGATTTGCTGAACAAATTTATTTCGAAGACCGGCCGGCCTTATTCGGCCTACCTGGTGATGGACGACAAGGGCAAGATCACGTTCGATTTTCCGCCGCGCGAGGGCGAAGCGGTCCATAATTGATCTCAATGCCCGCAGCCCAGCCAGACGCGCCAGCCCTCAAAGATAAATTCATCGAGAAGTTTCTCGATCACCTTGCCGCCGATCGTGGCGCTTCGGTTTACACGCAACGCAATTATCGTCAGGCGCTTCTTGAATTTTACAAATGGCACCATGATGAGCGCCATCAGGCACCCGCATGGCATGATCTGCAACGGGACGATTTTCGCGCTTATGTGCGTTTTCTCGGGCGCGGCAATCTGAGCCGCGCGGCCATTCAACTGCGCTTTTGCGCGTTGCGGGCCTTTTATAAATCTCTCATCCGCCACGGCGAAGTCGCGAGTTCGCCCATCAAAAATCTTTCGCTGCCCAAACTGGAAAAGCGGCTCCCAAAATACCTCACACTTCGGCAAATGCTGGATTTGCTCGACGCGCCGTTGAAACCGCTAGGCACGCTTCGAAAAAAAGGCCCAGGCCGACCCATTGTCGCGAGCGCATGTTATCGCGACACGGCGATCCTCGAAACAATTTATTCGTGCGGCTTGCGCATCAGCGAACTGTGCGCCTTGAACGCGTCGGACATTGATTGGAACGAGCGGATGGTGCGCGTGCTGGGCAAGGGAAAGAAGGAACGGATGGTACCCATCGGCGAACCGGCGCTGGCCGCGATACGCAATTATTGGAACATGCTGGATCAGCCTCCGGCAGGCAATGCGCCGGTTTTTGTTTCGGAGCTGGGTCGCGGCGGGCCGCTTTCGCCGCGCATTTTACAGACTCGATTAAAGAAATATCTCGCGACGGCAGGACTGGACCCAAAGCTCACCCCGCACAAACTGCGACACAGTTACGCCACGCACCTGCTGGACGCTGGCGCCGATTTGCGTAGTGTGCAGGAATTATTGGGCCATGCGCACCTCGTCACGACGCAGATTTACACACATCTCACCACTGAACGATTGAAGCGCGCTTATGATCAAGCGCATCCGCGAGCGTAACACAGAGTCTGGAGTGGCCCAAAATGGGACATCTTGCTGCGTGAAAATGGCGCGCCAGCGAAATTTTGATTGATTTGTACCCGTGCAATGGGAACTATTTATTTTCTGAAAGGCAAGGTGCTGCCTTTTGCCGATGAACAAAAGTAAGAAAAAAATCCGCGTCCTGTTGGCAGACGATCATCCCGTCGTCAGAAAGGGCATTCGCACCTGGCTGGGCGAAGTCAAAAACATCGAAGTGATCGATGAAGCCGTCAACGGTCAGGAGGCTGTTGCCAAGGTTAAACAATTCTTGCCGGATGTCGTCCTGATGGATGTGGACATGCCGAAATTGAGCGGGCTCGACGCGACCAGAATAATCCGTAAGGAATGCCCCAACACACGCGTGCTCATCCTTTCCATGCACACGAACAAAGCGGTCGTGCTGCAAATCATCCAGTCTGGCGCGCAAGGTTACGTGCTCAAGGACGCGCCGCCTGCGGATATTTTGAAAGCCATTGAAATGGCCGACAGCGGCGAGCCGTTCTTCAGCCCGAACATCAGCCAGATCGTTTTAAATCAATATTTGGCGGAATCCACAGGGCAGGAAGCGGAAGGGGCGGCCAAGTTGACGAATCGCGAACGCCAGGTGCTTGCAATGATTGCAGAAGGCCAGAGCAACAAGGAAATGGCGAACAAATTGGGCGTCGGTGTGCGCACCATCGAGACCCACCGCGAGCGCATGATGGCGAAACTGGACATCCACACCGTCGCCGGATTGACCAAGTTCGCCATCGCAAACGGGATTGTTAATCTCGAAGATCTTCCCGGGCAAACCTAGGCAAGGACTCGCTGCCGCGTCCATCTGGATTCAATTTTACGGTCCCTTGCTGGCCATTTTGCTGAACGCTGCCGAGCCTGAGCTTTTCTTTTCCGTGTCGTGCCGCATCGCTTCCAGGTTGCGCGCTTCGGTTGCAAGCCGCGTCAATTTCGCGTCAGCTTGCTTTTCTTCGCTCAAATTTTCCTTTAATAGCGGCAGGACCGAGTCGCGGCCCAATTCTTTTGCCCAGGTGCACAATGCGCCATACGAAGTGATTTCGTAATGCTCGGCTTTTTGGCCCGACGCAATCAGCGCGGCGTCAATCGCCGTGTTGCCCTCGAATTCAGTCGCCATCATTTGGCCTTCGTCGATGATGCCTTCCAGCCCCTTGCAACTTTTTCGTTGCGGTTCCTCCCCCAGCGCGCGAAAGACCTGCTCGAGCCGGTTCACATGATTTTTCGTTTGCGCCAAATGGTCGTTGAACGCCTGGCGCAATTCGCCTGATTCGGCATTTTCGGCCATTTCCGGCAACGCCTTCACGAGCTGCTGCTCGCCGTCATACATGTCTTTCAATTCTCGTAGAAACAATTTCTCAAGATCATTCATAACCCATTCTCCGTTTGCATTTTCAATCCAAATAAACATCGGCCACGCCATTGGGAATGCAACAGCCCATTATGGGGAAATCTAGTTATTCGAAATCGCTGTTGAATGAAAACCACGTGGATCTTGGCAAGACTCGCGCCCATTCAGAAGGATGTGAATAACTTGTGGATTAGCTGTGGATAAGCTTTGGTTGCAATCCCCTGCAAAACAGGGCAAAACATACTCGGCAGAACAATTGAGTTCGTCGTTCAAATACCGGTTTAGAGATCTTTGTCCGGGGCCCGAACTTGCCTAACGGCATCATCCCGCTTGCGGGAAGGCCAATCTCCTTTGAACCATTTGTTCTGCTCTTCTTTTTGGGGTGAAACCCCCGTTGTCCCCGCCCCTTCCAGCGAAGAAATTAATATATGAATAACTGGAAGGAATCTGACTGGTTCAAGAATTGGCTGGCGATTGCACGGCAGGGTCAAAACGCCATGCGGCGGGCGGAGGGCCAGGGTGAACTGCCCCCGGCTCTGGCAGACCGGCAGTCCGTCGCGCCGGCAGAAGCGACCGAAGTAGCGCCTGCAGCCGAATGGCAAACGGCGGAATGAGGGCCACAATCAACTGAGAAGCACTGGCTCCAATTTGATAACAAACCCCAAGCCTCAACATCACGCGCAGGCTTTAAACTGCGAACCCCATGGGGGGGGAGGGGGTTTTTTCCGCGGGATTTTTTGCAACTTTATGAAATTTTGCGGAATTTCAACAACTTACAACTTTCAACTTGCTTCGCGGTAGGGACGCGCTGCTGCGCGTCCGCTGTCCGCGGCTGAAAACGTAAGTTTTCACCCTCCCCGTTCCAATTTTTTCCCCGTAGCTGCAACAAGCCGCAACAAGGTGCAACAAGGTGCAACAAGGTGCAACACCCGGCCAAAATCCGTCCCAACTCGAAACACGGAACTGTTTTCCCTCAACCCTCAACAATCAACCTTCAACCATTTGAAAGGCTGTCCGCGCTCCCACGCGACATTATCCGAAACAATGCGACACAGCCCGGAACGGTTACATGGTTAAATGGTTACATCGTTACAATAACCCCCACGCGGACAAGGCTGTCCGCGCTCCCGCCCAACCGGAATCCGGAACCCTTAAGGCCAGCCAGGATAGAGGATGGCAAAAATCCGCCGGATAGTTTGATAGCGCCCATCCAGCATCCAGCATCAAGAATCCAGCGACCAGCATCCAGAACCCGTATCCGATTCAAATGTCAAAGAGCAGCGCGAACGATAAACGTTCACGCGTCCGCCATGTTTCAACGGAGGGGCGGACATCCTCCTCGCGATGAGGAGAATAGCAGCGCCCTGGATTCTGTCAAGCACATTTTATCAGTCACTCTGGAACGGGAACATTGGCCGCTTCCACCTTCTGGAGCTTGGATTTTGGCGCCTCGGTTTATTTTTTGCCTTCCCATTTCACCGCATTCACAATGATGCGCAGTGGGATTTCCTGCTTGTAGATGGGGTAGGTCTCATGACCTGGACGGAAGTAAAATACTTTTCCTTTGCCGACTTTCCACGCGCAACCGCTGGTGAATGATTCGCCGTTGTCCCAATGCTCTTCAAAGATGACCGCGTCGGGTTTGGGGACATGGAACGGTCCGCCGTAAACTTCCGTCTGCGGAATGTCGAATTGCGCGGGAATACCTTCGGCAATCGGATGATGCGGTTTCAACGTGGTGACATGGCTTGGCTTGCCGGCATTCTCCACCATCGTAAAGATGCAGCCCGGCATTTGAACTTCTAGCGTGTCGGCGCCGTCATCGGCCTTGTAACGCCGGAAGGAAGGCGGCGGTTCGTCACGTTTGGTCATGCCTCCGCGCCAGGGAACTTTCACAATCTTTACTTTTTCGCGCTCGGATTTTGGCACAGATTTCAACGCGTCCTCAAGCGCGCGCTCGCCCATCGCAGCAACGAATGGCTTCGACCAATGCGCCGAATGCAGCGCAATGAGCGACAGCTTGCCCGCTTTCAGACGGTCAATCACGGCCTTCACATGGTCGTCTGTGACTGCTCCATGCTTCTGATGTCCCCACCAGATGAGCACATCGCAATTGTCCAAAATATCGTCGCTCAAACCCTGATCAGGATCGTTGAGGCCAACGGATTTGACGCTGAATTCGGGATGCTGTTGTAATTCCGACGCCAGCGTGTTGCCGAGATAATCGCCGTAAGCCGATTTCTGCGCCTCCTGCCGTTCGTCCCAAACCACCACGCGGATTGGCTTTGCGGATGCGGAATTAACCACCGCAAGCATTCCGAGAAATGAAATGAAGCCGCATAAAATCAAGGAAAGCTTATTGAGAAAGGAAGTCAGGCAGACAGGAATTATTGAGTTCATGGGAAAGATTCGTACGTCGGTGCGCAAAGAGAGTCAATGAGGATTTGGGGAGGAGTTGGTAATCATGGACGGCCGGGAGTCGGAAACATCGAACATCCAACATGGAACGCTGAACATCGAAATGCCGAAGGTTTCATTCGGGTTTCAGCGTTTTCCTTCACTCGGGATTCGGCGCGTTATCTGTTATTATTGGGTTCATTGCGCATTTTTGAGTGCTTTCTTCAAGCCTTTTTCGCAGGAATACGGGGCCAGTACCCCATGGATGCCCCATCGAAAAGCACTAAGATTACGCCCATCACTTTGCCTATCTATGAATGAATCGAATGAAGGGAAATCCAAACGGAAGCCTAACTCCGCCTTTATGAAGCCGGTGCAGCCGGATGAAAAGCTTGCGGCGGTCGTCGGCAATGACCCGCTGCCCCGCAGTGAATTGATCAAGAAACTTTGGGCGTACATCCACAAGCATGGATTGCAGGACCAGAAGAAGAAAACGCTGATCAACGCGGACGATAATCTCAAGGCGGTGTTTGATGGGAAATCGCAAGTGACGATGTTTGAGATGACCAAGCTCGTTTCCGGCCATCTCCGTTCATAGGAAGCAAATGAACCGGGCGCGGCTGGAGGAGCCGCAGGATGTTGGGAATTGAGAAGTCCGAAGGACTTCCTGACTTCTCAAACCGCATTCTGCGATTGAAGACAGTCGCGCCCGTATTTTCTCTTTTCATTAGCGCCGGACAAACCAAACGGTTGTGTCGAGGGACCAAGTTGAATCTTGAACCGCGCTTCCGCTGGCGGCTAATCTGCGCGGGTTGAAATCCGAGCAATCACCGGTTCGCGCTTCCGAAAAACAGGCTGCTCCTCACTCCATCAACGCCGGCCTGCTCCCTGCCCTTGGATTGTTCACCACCATCATGATGGTGGTCGGCGGCGTCATCGGCTCCGGCATTTTTCGCAAGCCGGGATTGATGGCGGGCCAGGTCGGTTCTCCAGCAATTCTGTTCGGCGTCTGGTTCATTGCAGGCGTGCTCACATTGTTTGGCGCGCTCACCAATGCCGAGATTGCAAGTGTCATTCCGGAAACAGGCGGGCAATATGTTTATTTTGAGAAGATGTTCGGCCCGTTCTTTGCCTACCTTTATGGCTGGGCGGTTTTCGCGGTCATCCAAACCGGCTCGATTGCCGCGGTCGCGTATGTGTTCGCCGAATATGCAGGCGAACTCGTGCGCTTGCCGCAACTGGGTCCAGCGCTCTCATCATTCACGATCCATTTTCCGTTCATCGGCGACGTTGCGCCATTGGCGGACATCGGCGTGAAAAGTTTGGCTGCGGCACTTGTCATTGGCTTGACCGTGGTGAATTACATCGGCGTCAAGCTCGGCGGCATCGTGCAGAATATTTTCACCATCGCGAAAGTGGCCGCGATGGCGGCGTTGTTCATCGGCGCATTTTTTCTTCCGACTGGCGGCGCGATGGCAAATTTGACGACCCCGAGCGCGGTGATTCATCCGGCTGGTTTTGCCTTGCTGCTCGCGATTGTGG
>Ga0070739_10008525_pt1 | contig 10493 bp, 9 predicted proteins | sample Coa_R1_7_FD_66445 | JGI IMG/M metagenome (GOLD analysis project Ga0070739, IMG submission 66445) | Surface soil microbial communities from Centralia Pennsylvania, which are recovering from an underground coalmine fire - Coalmine... | ecosystem: Environmental > Terrestrial > Soil > Unclassified ...
GGCTTTCAGCCAGTCGCTGAGTTGGGTGGTGATGCCGCCCTTGCGCGCCATCCAGCGATCGCGAAAGACTTTCCAGTCCGCTTCGTTCGAAACCGCAGACGATTCCTGCTCCAGCGCCGCTTTCAACTCGCTCGCCGCTCGGTCGAGCGTCGCAGAGGAATAGTCGTCGAGTTTGGGAATGGAGTACATGAAGCAGTTCTCAGGTCCCAGTTGTCAGTTACCTAGCGGCAAAGCGGCGAGGTTCGAGAGAGAACGCAGGGGTCCTTCCACCCGCGCCTACTCGCAAGCTCGGCCGCGGTTCGCTCAGGATGACAGGTTAAGCTTTTGCGGCGAAACCTACGCTGCGCCCAGCGCGCCCTTGGCCTGCTCCGCGAGACCCTTAAACGCTGCGGGGTCAGCGACGGCGAGATCGGCGAGGATCTTGCGATCCAGGTCCATGCCGCTTTTCTTCAGGCCGTTGATGAACTGGCTGTAGCTGAGACCGTTCTCGCGGGCGGCGGCGCCGATGCGCACGATCCACAGCGAGCGGTACTGGCGCTTTTTCTGGCGGCGGCCGGCGTAGGCAAAGTTCAACGCACGGTCCACCGACTCCTTCGCCGAGCGATACAGTTTTGATTTGGTTAGGTAATAACCGCTTGCGCGCTCGAGAAGTTTTTTGCGCTTGGCGCGGCGCTTGGTTCCACGTTTGACACGAGGCATTACAGTGCTCCTTTTTGGTGTTTATTCCGGCGGTTGGAGGCAAGGACAAGGCGCCTCTTCACACGCCCGGCGCAGCTCAAATTTTCCGCCGCACCCAAATTTCGCGGGGAGTACCCGCGCTACATGATCACTGATACGGGATCATGCGCTTGATTTTGCGCGCATCGGCATCGCTTACCAGTGCGCCGCCGCGCAGTTTGCGTTTGCGCTTCTTTTCCTTCGAAGTAAGGATGTGGCGCAGATGAGAATGGCCACGCTTCACCTTGCCCCCGGCGGTTTTGTGGAAGCGCTTGGACGCGCCCTTGTGCGATTTCAGTTTCGGCATAGTTCCTCAAAATAGTAAATGATTCGGGACGTTTGCGCGAGTTTCCCGGCAGAACTCTCCCTTACGTCGCGCCCGTCGAAAGCGGTGCAGGGGTCTTTCGACTCGCGATCATCTCGCGAGCTCGGCAAGGGCTCGCTCAGGCTGATAAAGGTGGTAGCTAGCTGGCGCGCCCCTGAGATGCCGGTTGGCCCGGCGCCCCGGCTGCCTTTTTCGGCGCCAGGATGGCGTGCAGCGTGTTGCCTTCCTGCCGCGGACGGAACTCCACGATCCCGTGGTCGCCAATATCTTTGATCAGGCGCTCCAGAATTTCCCGTCCCAGGCCGGTGCGCGTCATCTCGCGTCCGCGGAAGAAGATCGTGGCCTTGACCTTGTCACCCTCGTCGAGAAAGCGCAACACATGGTTCTTCTTCGTCTCGTAATCGTGATCGTCCACGTTGATGCGGAACTTCACTTCCTTGACGGTGATGGTCTTCTGGTGCTTCTTGGCTTCGCGCTCTTTCTTCTCTTGTTGGTAGAGGAATTTCCCGTAATCCATGATGCGGCAGACAGGAGGAACCGCGGTGGGAGAAATCTCAACCAGGTCCAGGTTCTTTTCGCGAGCCATCTTCAGGGCTTCGAAGGGCGGCATGACGCCGATCTGCTTGCCTTCATCGTCGATGACGCGAATCTCGCGGGCGCGAATGCGCTCGTTAGTGCGAATAAAACGCTTGTCGATAAGATCCTCCGCCTGTTTTCAGGCGCTCGAAAGATGGAAAATTATATCACGCGCACGAGGGGTTTCCTGTACAGGATGCGACACTTACGCCACTGTCTTTCCGGATTCAATGTTCCCAAATAAAACGCCGCTACGTAGATCTTCGACCCACGCCGAAACCCATCGATTGGCATCGATACGGCCGGTGACGCGCAACTTCAAATAGTTATCTGTCAGTGCTTCGGTGTACTCGCCATCGAACACGCTGAGGGTGATTGCCTGGATTGCTTTCCCGACAAACGACCTTTGGAAGGCAAGCTTTTTGGCGGCCGCGAGCTCGCGCAGGATGCGGTTGCGTTCGCGAGCGATCGGCACAGGGACTTGATGCGCCAGTGAAGCGGCGGGCGTTCCCGGCCGCGGGGAGTACGTGAAAACGTGCAGGTACGTGAAAGGAAGTTTCTCGACCATGCACCGGGTCTGCTCAAAATCATCCTCGGATTCGCCAGGGAATCCGACCATCACGTCCGCGCCGATCGCCGCATCCGGCATGGCTTCGCGAATCCTGTTAATGCGGCCGGTGTAATGCCAGGGGCGGTACTTGCGGTGCATCAGGCGGAGGACGCGGTCGCTGCCCGACTGCATCGGCACGTGCGCATGCTTCGCGATGCGGGATGAGCCCGCCACCATTTCGATCAGATCTTCGCTCCAATCCATCGGCTCGATCGAGCTGAGCCGGAGCCGCTCGAGGCTGGTCTCCGCAAGAATCGTGCGAACAAGATCTTCAAAGCGCAGGCCGGAAGACAGATCGCGCCCCCAGCGGCCCAGGTTGATCCCGGAAATCACCACCTCGCGAAATCCCAGAGCGACCAGCCCATTCACTTCCTCGAGCACCTTTTGCAGTGGAAGCGACCGGCTCTGCCCGCGCACGTACGGAATCACGCAAAACGAGCAGCGGTTGTCACAGCCATCCTGGACCTTGAGGTTGGGGCGGGTACGCTCGGAGGCAAAATCCGCATCAAAGACGGGCGCCGCCATCAGTTCGGTATGGGCAAAGATGTCGCCCACAAGCAACTCAGGGTTGGCACGATTGATGTCCGACAGCGGAATGAAGGCGCGCGCAGCGTTTGTGGCTGTGGCGGCTGCCATTTCGGCGACCTGCTGCTTGTGTGAGTTGCCGATAACGGCACTGACACCCGGCAAAGCAGCGATCTCCTGGGGCGCGCGCTGAGCGTAGCACCCGGTTACGACGATGCGGCAGTTGGGATTTTCACGATGAACACGGCGAATGGCAGCTCTTGCATCCTGGTCGGCAGCGGCTGTGACCGTGCACGTATTCAGGATGACGACTTCGGCATCACCCGCGGCTTTGGCACGATCCATGCCTTGTTGCGCCAGTTGGCGTTCGATTGCCGCACCATCTGCTTGTGTTGCGCGGCAACCGAAGTTCTCCAGATAGAACCTTGACACGGTGGTATTATAGCAACGGGATTTCACACACTTTTTTAACGTAAACGTTGCATTCGCAACCAAACTAGGCAGGAGCAGCATCTCAGGATTACTGCGGTAAAGGTCGACCCTTCCCCTGGAGATTCCTTATGAAACGTCGCATTTTGCTGGTGGACGACGAACTGACAATCCTCCTTACGCTGAAGGCAGTCCTCGAGATCAACGGGTTTGAGGTGGAGACCGCCGTCTCTGCGCGCGAGGCGCAGCAGAAACTGAAGAAGAACACCTACCACATGGTCATCACCGACATGCGGATGGAAACAGAAACGGCAGGATACGACGTAATCCGCACGGCTAAGAAGCAAAGCTACAATCCCGCGACGGCCATTCTGACCGCGTATCCCACTCTCGGAAGCGACTGGAAGTCGGAAGGCGCGCACTCTCTGCTGGTGAAACCGGTGGGCACGGAAGACCTGTTGCGCCAGATCGAAGCCCTCCTGGTGCAGCACGAAGATTCCAAGCAGCGCAGCAACAGCAAGACAGCGCCCACCGAAGCTCCTGTGGCCCGGCAACAGGCCAGCCGCAGAGCCGGGTAAGCAGTACGGCGAATTTTCCAATCATCAGCTCAGTGCCGCAGTTCTGACGAAATTTTCATCAAGGATGAACTGCACGTACACGTAAGTCATACGTGTACATGGATTTCCCGACATTCAGGTGTGGAAGATACCTCAGGCGTCCGCGTCGCGTAGAGGCTTCGAACGCGTCGTCGCGGTTGTCTTATGCCGTAGCAGCAGTGGTCCGGCGCTGCTGGAAACACTCGCGACAGAACACTGGTCGGCCTTGCGTTGGTCGGAAGGGGACAGTGGTTTCCTTGCCGCACTGCGAACAGGTGGTCCGGGTCTCAACCCGCGTGAACGTAGCCGTGGGGGCGGGGATCGAACCCAACAAAGTAGCTCGCTTGGCTTTGCAGGGTTTGCAGCGTTTGGGTTCGTTCTTGAATTGCTTGTCGTGGAAGAACAACTGTTCGCCGGCTGTGAAGACGAACTCGGCTCCACAGTCGATACATTTTAAGACCTTATCCTGGAATTCCATGGAGACACTCCCTTTCGAGCTGATCCCTGCCCGCATCCAATCGGCGGAGAAAGCAGCGCACATCGTTACCCGGCCTGCCGTGCCGAACTGCGCGGTCCTGGACGCAGGGCCATTCCTTCCAGAACCTGCAACTGCTTTCGCCGCACGCCTGAGCGCAACGGAGTAGGACGCCGTTATGAAATCGGGACTGCCGTGATTCAACCCCGCTCCCGGGAGACTGAATTCGGAGCGGTAAAAAAGGGAAAAGGCCGCCACCTGGGAGCGACGGCCTGGAATGATTAGTCCTGTTCTTTGCGCGCCTTCTTTCGGCTACGTTTACGCGCCAAAGCTTCTTTCGCGCGTTTCTTCTCGCCGGGCTTCAGGTAAAAGGAGTGACGCTTGACCTCCTTGATGATGTCTTCCTGTTGCACCTTGCGTTTGAAACGGCGCAGCGCGTTTTCTAATGATTCGCCTTCTTGAATTCTTACTTCAGCCAACTACACACACCCCCCAACCGGTCCGGTTGGACGGTGTTAGTTATTGCAAGGTTGAAGGGGCAAAGTCAAGGGGAAGATACAATTTCGCCGCTAAATACGCCGCTCGGGACAGCGCTGTGTCTCAAATTGCGCAGCGCCCGTGGTGCATCGTTTCGGATTCCTATGTTGCCGAAAAAATGTCGGATCTAAAACGTAAGCTTCAAGGCCAATTGCACCTGCCGCGGCGCGTACGCGCTGGTGGGCTGCAGGAACCCCGGAGACTTGCGGTAGTAGCCGGGGAAGTACTTGTTTCCAATGGAGTTATCGAATGGCACGAAGGTCCCCGCATTGTTGTTAAAACCATCGTCGGTAATAGTCATGCGCTGATTGTCACGGTTAAGAAGGTTGAAAGCTTCGGCAATGAATTCCAACCGCCAACGCTCACGGAAGTGGAAGCTGCGCGTAATGCGGAAGTCCAATGTGGCGTAGTTCGGGCCGACAAAAGAATTGCGCAGCGTTCCCGGAAGACGGTCGTTGCTGGTGTTGTCATCGCCATTGGCATCGCCAAAGATGCGCGCGTCCACCGGCCGGCCGCTGCCGTAGGTCACGATGTTTGCGAAACGCCAATCATTGAAGAACAGGCCAAGAATTTCGTGGCTGCGATGGAACGGGCGCGGCTCGGCAATCCACGACAGCACGAAACGGTTGCGCTGGTCCGTCACACTGGGCCCCCACTGGTTGGGGGCATAGGAGTTCTCAACCGTGGAAGGCCGCCCAGCCACAAGCGCGTCTTGTCCATCATCCACGGCACGCGCCCATGTGTAGGCTGCGCGGAAATAAAGTCCGTTTGTCATGCGCCGCCGGACAGATGCGGTGAATCCGTGATAGTCGCTGCTGGCCGCACTTTCGAAAACATTGATCGCGCCAATCTGCGGGATCGGGCGCTTGAGGGGATTGACGCACGGCGGATAGGGGCAGGTCATTGAATCGGTGAACTGCCAGGTCGAGAAACTGTTCACAGTGTAGTAATCGCCGAGGAAGGTGCTTCCGGTGGGATCGTAGACGGGGTACTGCACCGTAATCGGTTCGGGCAGGTTCACATCGCGGGCGCGAATCAGGTTCTCCCCGTGCACATACAAATAAGAAATGCCCACGGCCAGACGATCGGCGATCTCGCGCTCGATGCTGAAGCTGGCCTGATGGACGCGGGGAGTCACAAAGTTGTGGGCGAACGATGAAATTTCAGTGGTGAGGTTTCCCGCGAGAGCCGCGCTCGCCGCACACGCGGGGGCTTTCAGAGGGCAGTTCACCAGCGGGTTGGGGTAGGTCGGGAACAGCTGGTGATCGGCATATTTGGAGTTGTCGAGGATCAGGTTAAAGCTGTTCAGGCCGTTGTCGGTTTCGATTGCGGATGTATAGATGCTCGGAATCCGCGTGTAGAAGAGTCCATAACCGCCGCGAATCACGATGGGGCGCTGGTCTCCGATCGAATAGGCGAAGCCGACGCGAGGAGAAAAATTGTTCGGCTGGTACGGCAGTTTGCCTGAATCGGGCCAGAGCGGATTTGTGACCAACCCCTTGGTGTTGAATGTTTGCAGGTCGTAACGCACCCCAAGATTGAGCGCGAGGTGGCCGGTGACGCGCAAAGTGTCCTGCGCGAACCAGGAGTATTCGTTCGTGTCGGGATGAGAAACTGCAGAGCCAAAGTTCTGGATGTAGTAGCGCGGAATGTTATGAGCATAGGCGCGCAGCGCGGTGGCATGCAGGCCGTAGGTCATCGGCTCCCAGGTGAACGGATTTACGCGGATGTTGTCGAAGATGTATTCGCCGCCGAACATCGAGGGAAAGAAGTTCTCCAGTTTTGTCAAGAGAATATCGCCGCCGAGTTTCAGCGTGTGCCGGCCTGCGGTAAGGCTCAGCGTGTCGGCGATGTGGACGCGGTGTTCGTTGGTGCGGCGCGGGAGAATTGTCGAGCGCCCAAATCCGTCGATGATGTCGTAGATGCGCGTGAGCGGATAATTTGAGTTGGTGCTCGATTCCTGCAGGTCGCGGGAAAATTGCACGCGCAGATGGCTTGTGAGGCGCGATGTCAAGGCGCTGGTCAGAGAGACGTTCACACTTTCGGTCGCAACGTCTTCTTCGCCATTGTCGCTGATGGCGTAACTCGTTATCGGGCTGGCCGGATCGAAGAACACATTGTTTTCGCCGTAGTAGCGGGACGTGTTCACCCGGGCAGAAAGGTAGTGGCGCGGGGTCAGCGCCATATCTACTTTAAAGAATCCGGTGTTGCCGACCAGCCGTGACTGGAAGTTTCCCGCCAGCGAGGTCAGTTGTTGGGCAGCTGCCAGCACGCGGGTTTTGTCGGTCGAGTCGTAATCGCCCGGGATCGTGGGGTACTCGAAGCTGTGTGCCACAGGAACGATTTGCGAGCTGCCATTTAAAAACCGCACTACGCTGGGCACCTCGAACACATGCTGATCAAAGCCGGTAAAGAAGAAAATTTTGTTGTGCTTGATGGGCCCGCCTGCGGTGAACCCGAACTGCTGCTGACGATCAGTGGGTTTGAAGTCGAGGAACCCGGGCTGCGCGTTAAAGGCGCTGTCCCGGAGGTAGTAAAAGAGCGATCCATGCATCCGGTTCGAACCCGATTTGGTCACAATGTTCACCACGGCCCCGCCGGAACGTCCCAGTTCCGCGCCGTAGGAATTCGACGAAACACGGAACTCCTGCACGACTTCGTTGCTGAACTGGTACGGTGCGCGGTAACGGCCGCGCGCCTGGGAAAAGAAGGCATTATTGTTGTCGCTGCCGTCCACCAGATAGCTCGAGTTGTAGCCGCGGATGCCGCCAAAAGACAGGTCGCCGTTGGAAGAAGAAGTGAGGCTGCGCGGATCCTGGGTGACGCCCGGCGTGAGTAGCACGAGATCGGTGAAACGGCGTCCATTGATGGGGAGCTGGCCGATGGCGCGCTCGTCGATCACGCTCGCGAGTTCACTGGATTGCGTTTCGACCATCGGCGTGTCGCCCGAGACATTTACGGTTTCTTTTGCGCCGGCCACGGCCAGCTTGATGTCGAGTTCAATGGTGCCGCCGATGTCGACTTTGATTTTCTCGCGTACATGCGGCGACATGTTCGAGGCCTCGATTCGAACCGAGTAAACCCCCGGGGGGAGCAACTCCAACGCGAACGCACCCTCGCTGTTGCTGGTGACTGAATAGCGAAATCCGGTGGCGGCATTTACGGCGACGACATTTGCCGAAGCGAGGCGCGCACCCGCAGGATCGCTAATGATGCCGCGGATCGCGCCGGTGGACGCATCCTGCGCGACCGCTCCCGCGGAGAGTGACAGGAGGATCAGTATTGCTGACGCGATCAATGCAACACGAGAGGAATTGGGAATCATTCGCCGCATACGCCACCTGGAGACGAGAATGTGACACCACTCGCCTTCATAGCACCGGCGGGGACGAGGGTCAGTGCGAGGAGCGGCGTTGTCCTGCGCTGGCCGAATTCACAATGGGACGGCACTCACACGAGTTGCCAATGCGGGTGCTCTGAGATTTTCTTCCGCCGACATTGGCTGCGTGCTCCCAAAAAGAATCGCTTGTCACAAATGGGTTTTCACCACAAGGACACAGAGGAGCACACAGGAAAACAAAGTCCACCACAAAGGACACGAAGGCGCACGAAGGGAATCTCTGTCTTTTAAACGAGCCGCCAATGCTGATGCAGGGTACCCCGGCCGACAATCACGAGAGATCATGCGTTACTTCCATCTTCCTTCGTGGTACTTCGTGTCCTTTGTGGTGGATTTTTTCTTTATCGTGGATTTTGTTTCCTCTGTGCTCCTCTGTGTCCTCTGTGGTGAGTAACCCTGTGTTCGTGGTATTTTCGAGAACTTCGATGATCCGCTCCTATAAAGGCATCACCCCGCAGATTCCGGCCAGCTGTTACGTGGATGAATCCGCGCAGATCATCGGTGATGTCGTCCTCGGCGAGCACGCCAGCGTGTGGATGAATGCGGTCGTGCGCGGGGACGTGTTCGGCATCCGCATCGGCGCGAATTCCAACATCCAGGATTGCAGCGTGCTCCACGGCATGAAGGAAAAGTACGGAGTCAACGTGGGCGACTGGGTCACCGTGGGACATTCCGTCACGCTGCACGGCTGCACCATCGAGGACCGTTGCCTCATCGGTATGGGAGTGGTGATTTTGAATGGGGCGCGGATCGGCACCGGCTCGATCATCGCCGCGGGCACGCTGATCCCCGAGCGCACTATCGTGGAACCTTATTCTTTATGGATGGGCTCGCCGGGAAAATTTCGCCGCAAGCTCGAGGAAGCCGACCAGCAGACGATCCTGATGTACGCGAACAATTATCTGGGGTACAAGGAATCATATTTGCGTGAGAAGTAGTACCGAGTACCGAGGCTGTGCTTCACCAGGAATTCGCAACTGGAACTGAGAACTGAATGATTAAAGCCGTCCGAGGCATGCGCGACCTACTCCCGCCGGAGACGGCGCTGTGGAACTTCGTCGAGGCGGCCGCGCGCGATTTATTCCGCGACTATAACTTCCGCGAGATTCGCACGCCCATCATCGAGGAAACCCAACTGTTCGCGCGGTCCGTAGGCGAAGCCACGGACATCGTGTCGAAAGAGATGTACACGTTCGAGGATCGTGGCCGCGCCGAAAGTGACAAGCGCCAGTCGTTGACCTTGCGTCCGGAAAACACCGCGGGCGTGGTGCGCGCGTATATCGAACACAAGTTGTGGGAGCGCGGCCTGCAAAAGCTTTTCTATATCGGCCCGCAGTTTCGGCGCGAGCGCCCGCAGAAAGGCCGCTACCGCCAATTTTTCCAGATAGGCGCCGAGGTGATCGGACCGCCCGCCTCGGGAAGCGAATCGCCCGCGCGCGATGCCGAAATTCTCGAGATGCTGGCCAGCCTGCTTGATCGCCTCGGGATCGCGAACTGGACGCTGCAGTTGAATTCTGTCGGCTGCCCCGCCGATCGCGAGCGCTACAACCAGGTGCTGCGCGAAGCCCTGGGTCCGGTGGTCGGCCAGATGTGCGAAGACTGCCAGCGCCGTGCCGTGACCAATCCGCTGCGCGTGTTTGACTGCAAGGTGCCCGAGGACCAGCCGATCATCGAGAAGTTGCCCCGCATCAGCGACTACCTCGACGAGCCCTGCCGCAAGCATTTCGAGGAAGTACAGGGAATTTTGCAAGCCGTGGGCGTGCCGTACACGCTGAACAACCGCCTGGTGCGCGGACTGGATTACTACACGCGCACCGCGTTCGAGTTCACGCACGGAGCGCTGGGAGCGCAGAATGCAATTCTTGGCGGCGGGCGGTATGACGGGCTTTCGGAGTCGCTCGGCGGCCCGGGTGCGCCTGGTATTGGATTTGCGATCGGCGAGGATCGGCTGGTGCTGGCGCTCAGCGAGTCGGCGGAAGCGCTGTCCTCACCGCCCGACGTTTACATCGCGCCGCTGGGAGAGGGAATGAATCGGGAAGCTGCCCGCGTTGCCCGCGAACTCCGCCGGCACGACGTGATCGTTGAATTAGGCGATGAAAGTTTTCGATTGAAGAAATCTCTGGAGTTGGCCAGCCGCATGAATGCGCGGTTTGCGCTCATCGTCGGCGAGAACGAGGTGAAGAGCGGCACGTTCGCGCTCAAGAATCTCGCGACCGGAGAGCAGGTTTCCGTTCCTCGCACAGAGTTGCCGTCACGCATTCAGAAGATCGGGTGATCGGGCCGTCGGGTCATCGGGCCATCGG
>Ga0070739_10008526_pt1 | contig 10492 bp, 5 predicted proteins | sample Coa_R1_7_FD_66445 | JGI IMG/M metagenome (GOLD analysis project Ga0070739, IMG submission 66445) | Surface soil microbial communities from Centralia Pennsylvania, which are recovering from an underground coalmine fire - Coalmine... | ecosystem: Environmental > Terrestrial > Soil > Unclassified ...
GGATTGCAGCCGTGGGCGGGTGCGATCCGGCTTACAACCTACACGCAAGAACAGGCCTGGTTTACGAGCTACTGGCACACCATCCGACCCTATCTCCAGGCTGCGCAACAGGAGGGCGCGGAGCAACTGGCGTTTGGGACCGAAGAAGAGTGGTTACAGGAAAACGCCCCTGCTGATCTGTGGAATACGCTCATTACCAATGTGAGCGGCGTCTACTCCGGGACGTTGACCTATGATATCAACTGGACCTCGCTGGTCATGAAAATACCGACCTGGATGCATAACAGCACGTTAAAAATGATCGGAGTCTCCGCTTATGTGCCTCTTGTTGACGCTGCTGAGAGAGTTGATCCACAGCGTATTTCTTCACTCTGGGCGGCGACGGTCAAGCAAAAACTTGATACATTTGCCCTTGAACTCGGCGAGCCTGTATTTATCTCCGAAATTGGGTATCGCAACAGTTCAGATGCCCTCTATCAACCGTGGCTGACGCAGACTTCGGCACCGACTGATCCAACGGAGCAGGCCGCTGCCTGCGGCGCGGTGCTCGCGAATGCCTTTCATGACGAGCATATCCTGGGTAGCTTTTTCTGGGGATGGGATAACGTGGAGGCTTTTAATCTCAAGGACTCTCAGGCTGCAAGCGCTATTCAAACACAGTATCAATCTTTGCAGGGATAGCAGAGGAACCACACCACATGACCGAAACTTCGCAATCATCGTTTGAACTTTCCCGGTCTGAACCGGGATCTGACCAGGCCCAGGCCGTGCCCGAAACCCGACTTCCTCTCTCGCCCCTGCTGCGGCTTCCCCAGAAGGTCTCGTTCGTTGCTCAGACACCAGCAGGCGAGCCGGAACCCTCGCTGGCTGATACGCCAACCAGACAGGAACCAGTGATCTCACTGGCTGATATGCCAACCAGACAGGAGCCAGCCATCTCGCTCGCTGACATCCCGACCAGGCGCGTGCGGGCCGTTTCTCTGCCTGGCTTGTCGGCCACACCCATTCCGGTAAACCTCTCGCCTGAGACTCCCTTTCAGGCTCCAGTGGAACCTCTCGATGAACGCTTGCGCGAACCGGTCGAACGCTACATGCAGTGGCTCCAACGCAATAATAGCTTGCAGACCCCCCTCGAAAAATTCCAGTTATATCGAGAATCGTCAATGCAAATGCAAAAGGTGGGCAGGAGAGAAGTGCGAACCTTCGCGCCTTTCCAGGCAGATTGGTCCGCTCTGCGGGTCATCACGCCTCCTCAGGTGCTTCTGCTTGCGCTTCTGCTTCTCTGCTGGGGAGCGGGTTTCTTTTTCCTGCGTTTGACCATGATCACTGTGAGCCTGGGGCTGGTAACAGTGCTCTATATTCTCGGCTTTATTACAAGCAGTTTGCTGTCCACCAGCTCGTTTGGGAAAGATTCAGGAGAGAAGATTGACGAAGAGATTATTCTGGCCCTGGATAAGCAGGGAGCAGCATGGCCGCTGTACACGATCCTCTGTCCACTCTTCAAAGAGACGGAGGTTGTGCCCCAGTTCGTCGCGGCCATCAAGGCCTTACATTATCCTGCTGACAGGTTACAGGTGCTTTTCCTGACCGAAGAGATTGACAAAGAGACGCGCACAGCGCTCTATACCATGCAATTGCCGTCCAATTTTGAGATTTTGACCGTGCCCACGGGCGCGCCGCAAACCAAACCACGCGCCTGTAACTTCGGTCTGCTGCAAGCGAAGGGACAATTTATTGTTATTTTCGATGCCGAGGATCAGCCGGAGCCCTATCAACTCAAGAAGGCCATTCTGACCTTTGCCAATCATGGGCCTGAGCTGGCCTGTGTGCAGGCAAAGCTCAACTATTATAACACCAGGCAGAATCTGCTCACCCGCTGGTTCACTGCTGAATATAGCACCTGGTTTGATATTATGCTGCCGGGTCTTCAACGCAGCGGCCTGTCGCTTCCACTTGGTGGTACCTCGAATCATTTCCGTACAGAGGTCTTATGCGCGCTGGGAGGATGGGATGCCTTTAATGTGACCGAAGACTGTGATCTGGGCCTGCGCATCTCGCAGTACGGCTTAAAAACAGCGGTTCTGGATAGCACTACCTATGAAGAGGCAACCTCGCGTTTTAAAGCCTGGCTGTTTCAGCGTTCGCGCTGGATTAAAGGGTACATGCAGACCTACCTAGTACATATGCGACACCCATTGCGCGTGTTGCTGCGCGGCCATGTGTCCAAATTTCTCTCTTTGCAGCTTATTGTAGGCGTCTGGACCTTTGTGCTGCTTGTCAATCCTATCATGTGGGGCTTGACACTCTGTTACCTCGTTTTGCGTCCTGAGCAGTTATATAGCGTACTGTTCCCTGGCCCGATACTCTACATGGGCACCTTCTGCCTCGTCTTTGGCAACTTCTTCTATATTTATATTCACTTTCTTGGCTGTTTGCGCCGCAAAGAGTATACATTGATCAAGTGGATTCTGCTGCTCCCGTTCTACTGGGTGATGATGAGCATCTCGGCGTATATCGCTTTCTATCAGCTTATCGTCAAACCGCATTACTGGGAAAAAACGCAGCATGGCAATCATCTGGCCGCGAGTGCCAGGGCCCGGCAGGAGGGTTTGTTGGGCCAGGTATTGGCTCAGGAGGGACGCTCTATTGTAGCCTCGATGCCCACTGCGCGCGTGCAGGCGCTTCGCCTGCTGCGAAGTGGCGGCGTAGCGGCTACTCTAGAATCAACAACCCAGCGTGTTGTAGCGCTACGCAGCAGCTTAATCCGCCAATTGGGGCCACACGAGCAATTGCGCAGGCTGCCTCTCGTGCTGGTTCAGGATCGCTGGTTGATCGCCGTGATGATGACAGCGCTCGTCGCCAGCATCACAGCGACGGTCTATGCGTTTCAACACCATACCATCCTACTCTACTCGGACGCCTATTTTCATCTGCGTATCGCCAGGCGTATTTTTGATAGCGCGACGCCGGGCATTGGTCAATTTGGAACCACCTGGGTGCCTTTGCCTCATCTGCTCATGCTGCCGTTTGTCTGGAACGACTACCTCTGGCGTACTGGCCTGGCGGGCAGTATTCCAGCTATGGTTTGCTACGTCGTCTCGACCATCTATCTCTATCTCTCTGGCAAGCGCCTGACCAGGAGCGGAGTAGCCAGTGCCATCGGCACACTCGTCTTTGTGCTCAACCCGAATATTTTATACCTGCAAGGGACGCCACTCAGCGAACTGGTGTGTATCGTGACGTTTACTATGGGAGGGTATTATTTCCTGGTCTGGGTGCAGGAGAACCGTTTGCGTTCCCTGGTGCTGATGGCCGCGAGCACCTGTCTGGCGACAATGGCCCGCTATGATGGCTGGTCGCTTTTTGGGGTACTCTGTCTCCTTGTGCCCGTCGTTGGCCTGCTCAAAAAGCAGCGTTTACGTCAGGTCGAGGGGAGCCTGCTGGTCTTTCTCCCGCTTGGAGGGTTGGGCATCGTGCTCTGGCTATTTTACAATCTGATGCTCAGCGGGAACGCGCTCTATTTTCTGAATGGACCATTCTCTTCAAAGGTCCAGACGCTGGTCATTCACGGCACGCCAACCGCTCTCTACGCATATCACAATCTCTGGCAGGCGGTGCGTTTTTACTCGCTGAATGCGATTAAGACGGTCGGGCCGGTCTTTTTTGGACTGGGCCTGCTGGGACTGGTGGTTTTCCTGCTGCGTCGCCGTTCATTGCTCGATACCCTGGCGATGCTCGTTTTCTGGGTCCCCTTTGGCTTCTATGTACTCTCGCTCTACGCAGGGCAGGCCACGTTGTTTGTGCCTGGCGCGGTACCCTCGACGGTTTCGTTGCACAATCAGTTCTTCAATGCACGTTTCGGCTCCGAGGCTGTCGTACCGATCGCGCTATGTGTCACAACCCTGTTGGCTGGTTGGAAACTTCCGCGCTGGCAACATAGCGGACGCGTGCTGGGAGCCAGCGCTGCTCTAATGATGGTCATCGCGCAGACACTGGTCATCGCCACTGGCGGGATTATCACCCTGGAGGATGGCCTGTATGGAGTTTCCTGTGATTCAACCCATACCATAAATACCTATCTAGCTCAGCACTACAACGGAGGAAAAATTCTGGAAGAGGTCTTCAGCTCTCCCGTCGATGGGTCTGAGGCCAATTTCGATTTCAGAAACATCATCTGGGAGGGATCGTATAAAATATGGCCGCAAGCGTTGGCAGATCCAGCTTCATACGTGGATTGGATTATTGTCAACCCGACTGATCCCAGCGATCTTATCGCACAAGAGGTTCATTTGCAGAGTCCACGGTTCCAGACACAGTTTACCCTCGTACTTCAGGAGTCATCGGGCTGGCGTCTCTATCATAAGACTGGCCTTCCGCCCCTACCAACACGCCCGATTCCCACGTATCTCCTGACTCAACACCAGGCATGTGATGCCGTTCTCTCCTGATGGCCCTGTTGTAAATTTTGAGATCCCGATGGCGGAGCGCAAATCCGTAGGCTATGCGCCATTTGACACGCACTCAGGCCTCCTCCACTATCGCTCTCTTGACAGGTCATTGCTTGTCAGGTAAAGTTCTCCTATAGAAGAACATTGAACTCAATGAAGGAAAAAATTGTGTTGGAAACTGTTGGAGCTTTAATTAACGCAACCAGATTCCCCGCATAAGCGATCACGCCGGGCTTATGCGGGAGGAACATTGGCCGCAATTGCGCAACTCACCTATCTTGCCAGTATAGGTTGTGTTCATATAGCTTTCTTCCTCTCTCTCATCTCCGTGGCGTGTATCGCCGGACATCTCGCGTACATAAGGTGATTCTGCGATAAGATTGTGCCGCGCATCACATCCTCCTTTTCGCCGCTTTACCCAATGTGTCTGCGAATGTCTCCTCTATGGTCCATCAGGGCATTTCACCTTTTTAACCATAATTATGTAATCACAAAGCTCCAGATAGGATCAAAGTGCCCTGCTTTTGTTATGCTGTCTTCGCCTTTAGGGCAGCTTTGATCCCTGGAGATGAAAGGTTCTCATCATGGCATCAAGCTACAAGTTGGGAGAGAGACGGCGTTTTCGTATGGCTCGGATTGCGGTGGGCGTTTTCTTTTTTTTGAATGGAGTCATGACAGCTGCTCTCTCGACACGTCTTCCTGCGGTGCAAACGAAGCTGTCCCTACCGCCAGGTCCATTAGGACTCGCTTTATTCGGGTGTACCATTGGTGGGTTGGTTGCAATGAATATTGCCGCTCGTCTTTCCAGGCGCTTTGGCAGCAAGATCATTACGATTATTGCCACGCTCTGTATGGGGATCGCGCTCCTGCCGGTTGCATTGGCACCAGACTTCCCAATGCTAGTCCTGGCTCTTGTCTTTTCTGGTATCGGTTCTGGTGCAATGGATATTGCCATAAATATCCAGGGCGCCGAGGTTGAGCAATGTTATGGTCGTCCCATTTTTAACTCATTCCATGCTTGCTTTAGCGTGGGAAGTCTGCTGAGTGCTCTTCTCGGTAGCACCCTGGCTACTTTCAACGTGAGTCCCGAAGCCCATTTTCTTGCTCTCTTGATAGGTGTTGGCGCGGGTCTTGTATGGAGTTCGCGTTTCCTTTTAGAGCCAGAGCCAGTATCGTCTGTGCCTGGAGATCAAACGCGGAAAGTGCGCTCTCTCCATTTCTCTCGGACTCTCATCCTGTCAGGCATGATTGCCTTTTGCACCTTGCTTAGCGTAGGGGCGATGTTCGATTGGAGCGCGCTGTATCTGTCTGGTACTCTCCATACAGGACCTGGTCTGGCTGCGGCTGGCTTCGCGACGTTTTTGGCTTGTTCGGCTCTTGGGCGAAGCGTTGGTGATAGGCTGACAATGCGCTTTGGTGAGGTCAGGCTCATGTGTAGCTCCTGCGTGCTCGCAGCAATAGGGCTCGCCCTTGCCCTGTTGTTTGCCTGGACACCGGCAGCGTTTTTTGGTCTGGGCCTGGTTGGAATCGGCCTTTCCGTTCCCTTTCCTCTGGTATTGAGCGCGACAGCTCGTCTTTTCAAACAGGATACGAGCGTGGCCCTGGCGACGGTCACAACCTGGGGATATTGTGGCATACTTGCTGGCCCACCTGCCATTGGGTTTGTTGCTGAGCGCGCGGGGCTACGTCTCGCGTTAGCACTGGTGGTGCTCCTGTGCCTTCTTGCTGCACTCTGTTCCCCTTTGCTACATACAAAAAAGGCTGAAGGAAGCTTGCAGGATCATAAGCAGATATTTCACTCTGAAATGGGAGAAAGGAGTGTCGATAATGTGCATTAAACATTTAAGCTATCGTTGATCTTATAAGTATCACGAATGCTCTCTGAGAAGGATGAATATATTTTCACCCGATTTTCGTGAAATGGAAGAGAAAAAATCGCAGATTTTTTCTCTTCCATTTCACGAAAATCGGGTGAAAATATATTCATCCTTCTTTGTAAAAAAATGAGATGATCCATAAAGTCATGTAAAAAATGAATATGCCTTATTTTCGCTCATATACATAAAATGTATGAGACAGTGTGTTCTTCTCGTCAAGCGCACCTGCTTGTGTGGAGATTAGACGGAAGGCACTACGATCCCACTCCGGGAAATATGTATCGCCATCTGTCTTATAGTCAACCTCGGTGATGTAGAGGCGATCGGCCAGGGGCAGGAACTCTCGATAAACCTTCTCGCCTCCCAGCACAAAAAGGTCATCATCCAGCGCGAGCGCTTCTTCCACGCTATGCACCACTTCTACACCGGGGATTGTAAGCGTTCTATCGTAGGTCAGTACTACATTGCGTCGATTGGGGAGTGGGTGTCCAATCGACTCGAAGGTGGCACGACCCATGACAATCGTATGACCGCTGGTGGTGCGTTTGACATAGCGTAGATCGTTGGGCAGGCGCCAGGGGATCTTGCCATCCTTGCCGATGACGCGCCCATGAGCGTACGCGACGATCAGGCTGATCATACGGCGATCTCCCCCTTGATATTTGGATGCGCCTGGTAGTTCAGGATTTTGATATCCTGAAAGGTAAAGTCAAAGATTGAGTGCACATCTGGATTCAACTCCAGCGTCGGTAGTGGCAGCGGCTCACGTGTCAATTGCAGCTTCACCTGATCGATATGGTTCAGGTAGATGTGTGCATCGCCCAGCGTGTGGACAAATTCGCCGATCTGCAATCCGGTGACGTGTGCGATCATGTGGGTGAGCAGTGCATAACTGGCAATATTGAATGGAACGCCCAGAAAAGTGTCACCGCTGCGCTGATAGAGCTGGCAGGAGAGCCGACCTTCGGCAACATAGAACTGGAAGAGGCAGTGGCAGGGTGGCAAGGCCATATCGTCGATCTCTGGCGGATTCCAGGCTGAGACGATCAAGCGGCGCGAATTGGGGTTGCGCCGAATTTCATCGATCACCCACTGGATCTGATCGACCGTCTTGCCATCTGCACCCTGAAACGAGCGCCACTGTTTGCCATAGATCGGGCCGAGGTTCCCTTCGGCGTCTGCCCACTCATCCCAAATATGTACATTATGATCGTGTAAATACTGTATATTGGTCTCGCCGCGCAAAAACCAGAGCAACTCGTAAATAATTGAACGCGTATAGAGCTTTTTCGTTGTGAGCAGAGGGAAGCCAGCACTCAGATCGAAGCGCATCTGATGCCCGAAGATACTTATCGTTCCAACACCCGTGCGATCCTCTCTCTTGATGCCATCCTCTAAAATATGCCGACAGAGATCTAAATAAGCTTTCATGCTCCACCATCCTTCAACGTTCCTACAAATGATTGTAACAGGCACAATAGCTCTGTTGCCCTCTATTCTATCTCGTCTGGATTGCGTTTGGGAAGAGGGATAGCGAATTTATCAGGGCCATTGAATGTTGGTTGAGGTGAGTATGAAAAAATGGGCAGCGCCCATTTTTTCATACTCACCTCAACCAACATTCAATGGCCCTGCGGATTTATCCTTTTCAAAAATACATCACTAACGCCTGGAAACGACGGCGAGCAGATCGTTTGCGTATTCCACTACAACAACTAGAACAAGAGGGGACACAATTCTCTGGCGTGGTTCCACCACGCGGCAATGGGATGACATGGCTCATCACATCAAAGGGTCTGGATTGACAGTAGGCACATTGCCAGTCAAAGCGCTCTAAGATCATGATCCAATCGACGATATTCAAAGTTGCATCGGCCTTCATCGTACGGGCACGTCGCACCTGAGCCTTGACTCGATCAATTTCTCTAATGATAAGCAGGTAATTTTCTTCGGTTCCCGCCAGTTGCCGTATCTTTTCTACGCGAAAATACTTTTGTTCAGCTGCCCGTTGAGCAACGCGAAAGATGGCCTGTCTATCCTCTGGAGTCACATTGCTTACTTTCTAACAAGAGAAAAATCCATCAGTTCTCTCAGAGGCTTGTGAAAGCGCAGGGAGAAGATCTGATGGATATCACTCCTATCGATACTGTCTGACGAATAGATGATGACTCTACTTTACGTTAGTCTCCAGCCGTTGCAGCACTTTCTGCATTCTCTGTTAGCGCTGGCTTATGACCATTGACAGCGGCAGACCCATCGCCAGCTATGAGTGCATACTCAGGATAGGCGGCAGCTCCATGTTCGTGCAGATCCAGTCCTTCGAGCTCGCCAGCTTTCGAGACGCGAAGCACGCCAATCTTTTTGAGGGCAAACATCATGAGCAAGGAGATTGCCAGGGTTGCCAGAACCGTCGAAAATGAGCCGAGCGCTTGCCAGCCAAGCTGGGTCACACCACCGCCATAAAACAGACCTGTTACCACGTTACTCGTGTCAGCTCCGGTCGGAGTTGGCGCTCCATAGGCACCCGATGCAAAGAGGCCAAGCGAGAGCGTGCCCCAGATACCAGCAATGAGGTGAACGGGAACCGCGCCGATAGGATCATCGATACGCAGGTATTCCAGCAGGTCCAGGCCCCATATCACAACGAGGCCACCGCCGATACCGATAAAGAAAGCGCCGACAGGATCAACCCAGTAGCAGGGACAGGTGATGGCGACCAGACCACCCAGGAAGCCATTGACCGTTAGTCCGAGGTCCCACTTTTTCGTGCGTGCATAGCTGTAGAACAGAGCGGCGAGACCGGCAGAGCAGGCGGCGAGTGTGGTATTAAATGAGACTCGCCCGATCCCCACGGTATCCAGGGCAGAAAGCGTGCTGCCGGGATTGAAGCCATACCAGCCAAACCACAGGATCAAACCACCAACTGCGCCGATGATCAGATCGTGAGCTGGAGGAGGAGTGCCACCATCGCGCTTGAAAACGCGTCCCAGACGTGGGCCAAGAGCCAGAGCGCCAGCAAGGGAGATTGCACCACCAATACTATGCACTACCGTCGAGCCGGCAAAATCGTGGAAACCAAGAGCGGCCAACCAGCCGTCCGGTCCCCATGACCAGTGACCAATAATAGGATAGATGAAGCCGGTTACACCGATACTATAGATGATATCGCCCCAGAAGCCGCAGCGTCCGATCATAGCGCCAGAGGTGATGGTCGAGGCGGTATCAGCGAAGGCGAACTGGAAGACCCAGAAGGCCAGCAGCGGAACGCCGGTCGCCATATAGGTTGGGCTGAGGCCCATCAAGAAGAAGCCCTGGGTGCCGATGAAGGGAGTGCCAGGCTCAAACATGAAGGCGAAGCCCCAGGCCCAGAACAGCACACCACAGATACAGGTATCAGCAATACCTTCAACCAGAATATTGACGGACTCGCGCGACCGGGCAAAACCCGCTTCGAGCATGACAAATCCGACCTGCATACAAAATACCAGAAATGCAGCAACTAACGTCCAAACTGTATTGACAGCGTTAATCGTTGGCATGTCAACAGGTGTTCCGTGAGTTGCAGCGCTGACCGCAGTGGGGAGAACCACCCACATTGCCATAAGCACCAATGCCAGACCCAGCAGTTTTCCTGCCATGAAGAAGGCAACATTCTTGCGGAGAAGTGGATCGCGCATATTGGTGCGCAGGCGATTCCAGGTAGCACGTAAAAGCCTCGTGAGCATCCAATTATTCCTTTCATAAAAAAAGAAGCAGAGTAGAAGAGGCACTCCCAGGGATGAAAGATGAGAATGGACTCACTGATGAGTAGTCAGACCCATTGTAAAAACCATCCATCAGGTCGTGATGAGGAAGGAATCTTCATTGATGTCTTTCACAGATTTTTCTCTTGTTGAAAGTATAGAGATTTATACTGCCTGGTAGTAGAGGTAATCTATCAGAAATTACCTCTACTCATTTGGATGTTTTATACAAAAATCGGCTTCTTTTTGAGCGAATCTTGAGAAAAATCGGTTTTTTCTTGAGCATTCTCTGAGAGAAAACTGCTGATTTTTTATAAAAGTAACAAATCCTGAGTTGATGAGACTGAGAAAGACTTTATGAATCATCCCTGATTTAGGATAAAACTCTTGACACCCGATGTTCGTGAAATGGAAGAGAAAAAAT
>Ga0070739_10008529_pt1 | contig 10491 bp, 9 predicted proteins | sample Coa_R1_7_FD_66445 | JGI IMG/M metagenome (GOLD analysis project Ga0070739, IMG submission 66445) | Surface soil microbial communities from Centralia Pennsylvania, which are recovering from an underground coalmine fire - Coalmine... | ecosystem: Environmental > Terrestrial > Soil > Unclassified ...
GTCTCGGCCGGCGACGTGCTTCCACTTTCAGAGCTGATCCGCACAATGATCGTGGACAGCGATAATCTCGCCGCGAATGTCCTTATAGCCGATTTGTCACCGGATTTCATCAACGATAAGAGCCGTGAGTTCGGTTTGCACGATACGAGAATCTTTGGATATTTTGAGGACCTCCCCTCGGCGCCGCCACGCGCCGTAACAACGCCGTCTGACACAGCTCATCTGCTAGACGTGCTCATAGAATCCCTACAGGGAGATGGTTGGGGCATTACGCGTGACTGCGCTCGTATCGCGCTACATTTCATGTGTGAGCAGACGGATCGCTCGATGCTGCCTCCGGATTTGGATAACGCCGTTCGCATCGCGAGTAAGACCGGCGCGGTCTCGGGAGTCCGTAACCAAGCCGCAATTATCGACCCGTTCGGAACACATCCGCTTTTTGCTGTCACGTTGATTAAAGACCTGCGACCACCGCATTTTGGCGATACGTCGGCGTTCACATCGTACGATCGCGCGGTTCAGGACGTTCAGCACTTAATTGCGGATGCATACGCAACATCGTTAACGTGAACCTCACTTTAAAGCACAATTCTCGCTTTAAAGCACAATTCTAGAAGGGAGCATCAGTGCGAACATATGGATCTCTGATAAAAAGCGCGACGGCCCTCATTGCGGTCGCGGGGCTGCTCGTTGGCTGCGCACATCACGGCGGTACCGCAGGCGATGCAAATGGATTCATTCCCAACGCTTACGCGCGCCATACGATGGCCGGCGGCGGCAGCAACGGAGAAGACCTCAAGACAATCGCAAGCATCATTGTCGTCTGCCCAAACTGTACCGGCGGCGTCAATTCCTCGTATTCCATTTATGCAGGCGGAGGCGGCGGCGGAAGCGACGGTACTCGTAGCGGCAACGGGCATTATGCGCATAGAAGCGATGCGCTACCGCCATACAGCAAGTTGGGTTGCACGACAGCCCGACAGACCGCCCTCATGGCAATGGCCGGTATCTTCACGAATGAATTCAACAAAACCAAGTACGACTCCAATGGAAACATCACGAGTGAGACTGAGGCCGCCGGTTACGTTCTACTTAACGTGAATACGCAACAACTGGCCTACACCAACCCGTACGAAACCACGAACAGCAATGGGCAGTTCAATCTTCCTCCCTCCCCAAGTCTCGGCGCTTCAAATTGGGAGGTCGTCGGCTATTACCACACGCATCCGAACAACTTTCCAGAGACGTTAAACTATAACGGCATCGATAGCCCCCAATACAATGCCGTGGAGCCCAGCGGGATCTATACCAACACGCTCTTTTCATATCAAGATGAAGCCACCGCAGTTGGGTCGAGTCCCCCCGGCTCAAGCATGTTGGCGTATGTCATGTCGTATACCGCATCCATGCAGGGCGGCAGCGGTACGATCAAATGGGGTGAATTTAACCCTGGAACCGATGGGAAAAGCGCCATTGGGAAAACGGATTCTAGCCACTACCAGAGCGGAGATTTAGGCGGAAATTCAAGCCTTGGCTCCGCCAGCTCGTACAAGGGGCCTGGATGCTAATGAAATATTTACTTTTTTTCGTCGCGGCTACGACGCTTTCTACGATCACCTCTCTCTCGGCATTCGCGTCCTCAGGCGGGGCGTTTTCGCTCCCCGGGTCCGCAGTGGCTGAGTTCCGCCGTCAAATTGCCGTGACTTCGGGGAGCGCCGACGCGGCGGATCGGTTGGAATTCATCTACACGCGTCCAAGCCACGAGTTGGTAACAACGGACGCCGGCAATAGAATATCTTCGAAAATTGTGGCGCCTGACAACCAGGCTCCGATAAACGCAAACACACAATCAGTTAGGATCAGCGGGCGCGTTGCACTGGCGATCGTTCGCGGCATCGACGAACGTACCCGCCCTATCCTTCCGTCGATGCTGCAACGCGAACGTGAAGGCCGCTTCACAATTGTAGGATACGATCACGGAACGTCGATCTTTTTTTCGGAAGAGTTCGTATCGCCGTCGTATGCTGCGCAGTCCGCTAATCCGCTTTCGCTCGACATTTGCACCCCTCACGTATCCTACTTGATCGCTGTTCCTTCTTACACCATCGAGAAGTTGGATGTAAATTACTGCGGTCTTACAAACTAAAGGACGTAGACAGCGTCCCTTGTTGAGGTTGCTTAGAGTGGCTGCTGTGGTTGTTGCTTTAATTGCAGCTTCCACAGCTGCCGCTCTCTGCTATTACGAACTGTACCGCCACTCACAGCAGGTTTCGTGGGAAATGGCGCCGTACTGCCGTCGGAGCGAAGATGGTCCAGCTTGCGTCTTTCGATGGCTGCGAGAGCACCGTGCGACGATTAGACGCGTCGCTCGAGACCGAAATATAACGCCACTTGCGATCGGCGGCGTCATTGCCTTCGAATCACTGGAAGACGTAGACCCGCCGCAGGTCGCGCCGCTCGCCCGGTACTCGGGTCCCGGTAAAGTGCACTACAAAAATTGGCGCTTTTGGGAAGGCGAACCCGTAGCCAAGGCGGTTGAAGATCGAGGCTATCTTCCTAAACAAACGATGTCTTCGCGACGAGACCTGCTCGCCACTGCGCACGGAGCGATATCGTACATTGGCTCGATCCTCACGGTATATGCCGACATTGCGAGCAAGCGCGGCTACGACGTTCGGTGTAACCCAGCACTACTTGCGACGTTTTATAGCGCATGGGATTTTAGTTCCGAATCGCGTTTGTTAGAAAAACACCCACGAACGCTGCGGCCAAACGACATCGGCCAATGGGTTTCGGTAGAGCAAAAATATCTCGGGAACGCGATTGGCGACTCATCGTCGAAATGCTTCCGAGATCCGTAGTGCCGCCACGACGAGCGTAACTGATTTTGCTTTTTTTGCTGACGTTCAGATAGCCGCGGCAGTGTACCAGGTTCGATTTTCAGCGCGCTTCGCTCGGTGTTTGATGCAGTGCGCTCACGGACTGCGGATCGGAAAGGCTTGCACTAGAACCTTCCTGCCACGATGCACTCGGTGAGTGCGTCAATGTCTATCCCCAGTATCCGGTCGTCACGTTCATCCAGTGCCGTTCGGCGACTCACGTCCTGCAGCACATCGTAACTCATCACGGCCGACATGAGGCTATCGCTGACCGCTTTACGCGCCGCGCGTACGCGCTGCCGCTCCCATTTCGGACGCCGGTTGAGGTGTTTGTGCAGCCCTTCAGTGAACAGAATTTTCGCCCGCAGCGCCTCAAACGAGTACCCTCTGCCGAGCCGATTCATCACGCGAATCAGGCTGTTCAACGACTCAGTGTACGCGTTTGTGATCGGGTGGTCGAAATAGTTGAGGATCGGGTCGTGCCACGAGCGCCACGCGGTCGTGATCGGTGCGAACGCCGCCTTCAGCGGGTCCGGAATGCTGCGGGCCCACTTGCCGTAGCGGTCCACGGCCTCATGCTTGTCCTCTGCGCCGTAGACGGCGAAAAACGCCTCTTTGAGCCGGTACGCTTCGCCGAGTTCTGGGTGCAGCGTTGACCACGAATTGACCAGAAACCGCTGCTGCGCCGTCAACTCGTGTTCACGCTTGAGGAGCACGAAACGATCGTGCATGAGCCCCCGTCGCTCTTTCGGCGAGAGCCGACTGCGCAGGGTCTTGCGGACCTGCTCCATCGCGACGTTCGCCATGCGGACGACGTGAAACTTATCAATCACGATCTTTGCGCGGGGCAGCACGGCGGCGACCGCATCGCGGTAGGGCGTCCACATATCCATCGCTACGTACTTCACGCGATCCCGCCCCTTCATCGCGTGGAGATAGGCTGTGACCGTGCGCTTATTGCGGTCGGGTAGGATGTTGACGATGGCCTTCGCCTCAATGTTCGAGACGACGCAGCGCGGTTTGCGAATGATATGGATTTCGTCAATACCGAGCCAGCGCGGCACCTCGAACCGAACCTCTGCTTCTAAATTGGTGACGTGATCGCGGAAAATATTGCGAACCGTCCCTTCGGTGACGCCCACGTCCTCCGCAACCGAACTGAACGTGCGCTTGAGACTTTGCGATCCGATCCAGCGAACAAGGCGCTCCGTCATCGCCCGTTTCTCGGAAACCGCTGGAAGTCGCTCGAATCCGGTCTTTTCGCAATCATTACAGCGGAATCGGCGAGTACGGACGTAGATGCCAACGCGCTTGCCGTGCATCGGAAGATCCTTAACCACCTGCTCGTGCGCGCCCCAGGCCGACACGTTCGAGGAGCCGCAAAGGCAGACCATGTGCGGCGTCAATGTTTCGGCGTAGACATGGTAGTCGTGCTCGGTTTCCTCGACGCGCTCGACGCGGTACGCGGGGAGATTGAGAATGTTTCCAGTCACAAGGGCATATCCGCGACGCGGCCGCTCATGCACCTCATAATTCCCGGTCCCCCTTCATTCCAACAATAGATTACGATATTAGGTTACCATGCGGGGAAGCCGTCGTCAACAATGCAATACGATATTGCAAATGCATTACAAAACCGCCAGAAGAGGCTGAATCAACAATAAATTACGGATACCGCTAAAATTGAGCGTTAACCAATCCTTCACTGATCTCACAACCGGCATGGTCGAGATCCGCGACGCCGTTCGCGATCTCGCTTCGAACGCCGCCTTACGAGCGTCGACGCGCCACCCGCCGAGGGCCTGACGGGTAGCCCGACTTCTTAGCCCACGGATAACTGGAATTGCGGCGAACTTCACTCCTGGAATTGACCCATTCGTTAGGCCAGCGGTCGTTGTGAGGTTCGTCGCCTAGATCGCTATTTTTGCCGACAGGGCAAAGGCTTTCGGCGTTTCGTTGGCCAGTGACCAATGCGCTCGAGCCTCGTTGTACTCGCGTTGCCACGCGTGGAAACGGCGGCCAGGAATTGACCCCTTTTCGGCGGTGAGGATTTGACCCCCAAGGGGTCAGTCTTGGCCGCGTTTCCAAGGCGGGCGTACAGCGATGCAAGGAGGACGCGTCATATCTTCTTTCCTTTTTGGCGGAGGCACGGCGCGCTTCGGACGCCGGCCTGTTTGTCGCGTACCTGCGCTGGGCCACCGGTTTGCTCGAGTCGCGCAATATCGGCCGCGAGCATTTGGTAACGAACGCACGCCGCCTCCCCGAAGGGAAAGCCGAGCTGGCAGCACATTTTTTGCAGGGCGGCATCGACGCGCTTACCCAGGGGCAAATCACGGCGCAGGCCTCGCACCTCGACGGCGATGCGCCGATCGACGGCCTCGCTCGAGCGTATCTCGCGGCGCTTCTGCGCATGGATCGCGCGTCGGCATATTCGCTGGCGATCCGCGCACTTGACGAAGGCGTAAGCATTCGCGATCTGTATCTCGGCGTTTTTGAACGCGTTCAATACGAAATCGGCAGATTGTGGCAAACGAACGCGATTAGCGTCGGGCAGGAACACTACTGCACCGCAGCCACGCAAAGCATCATCGCCAAGCTCTATGATTATCTGACTATCGCCGAACCGTGCAATAAGACAGTCGTCGCAACATGCGTTTCCGGCGAGCTGCACGAAATCGGGCTTCGAATCGTCTGCGACTTTCTTGAAATGGAGGGCTGGACCTCGATTTACGTCGGCGCGAATACTCCGGCTGCCGATATCATTCGCTTGATCGTTCGTGAGAAAACCGACGTCCTTGCAATTTCTGCAACGATGACGTTTCACGTCCAACGCGTTCGTGAAATTATCGACGCCGTGCGTAAATCGATGCTGCAGGTGAAAATTATCGGCGCGGCCGTTCGCGTTGCAGGGCTGAGCAGCCCATATCCGGTCGAAGTACTTACGCGCCTGCACTACTTTTTGTCCTATGAACATGATTTAGCTGCCGCAATATATGCTCGCTTTGACGTGACCGTGCTCTAGCCTACAATACGCGATTGCCGGGCATCCGCCGCCGGTACTCGTGCGTGGCGGCACTGCAACGCTGCTGAACGGGGGCGGAACACCGCTGGGGCTCGACATCCCCGGCGCGAGTGGACCTCCAGCTGCGCCGTGCCACCTTGCAGCGTGGCGATCGCGTCATCTTCTACACCGACGGCCTAATAGAAGCCACGCGCAACCTGAACGACGGTTTGACGCGTTTGCTTACCGCAGCGGCGACATGCGCTGCGGACGGCCAAAGCGCAAACCAGCGTGCAGAGTTTAGTAGAGCGTGTACTGCAAGGGGTCGAGCCCCTCGACGACATCGCCGTCCTTGAGGTTCACGTCCGGTGAACAATGCGCCGCTCTTTGTTGCGCTCAGCAAGTTCGAAGTTCGAACCGAAGAGATGGCCGAAGCCGTCCGGCAGGCATTTGTCGAGCGGCCGCATTTGGTCGAGGAAGCCGACGGCTTTGTTCGTCTTGACGTCATCCGTGCGCAAGAAAATCCGCGCGAGATGTGGCTCTTGACGTACTGGCGCGATCGCGACGCGTACGCTGCTTGGCATAAGAGTCACCAATATCACGACTCCCACGCCGGCATTCCATCCGGGCTGAAGTTATTTGCCTCCTCGACGCAGCTTCGCTTTTTCGAACACGTCGCGTCGTAGGCGCCTTGAATCGTTAGCGCGTTCCCACCAAACCAATGGTTGCATCAATAAGCTTCTTGGGATCGTAGGCGGCTCCGCCACGCACGACGATCACCGGGCGTTCTATGGCAGTGATGTCGCGTGCGATGTCGCCATCGAGCAGAACCAAATCAGCATCCTTGCCGGGTTTGATGCTTCCAATGCGGTCGAACCGTCGCATTGCCTTTGCGCCATTGGAAGTCGCGATCTGAATGGCTTGAACGGAAGAAAAGCCGGCCGACACGAGCAACTCGATCTCGCGCTGATCGCAAAAACCAGGAAGAATGCCGACGTCCGTATCCGCGCCTTCCGTGAGAAGTCCGCCCGCGGCGACGAATGCGCGCTCGAATGCCATCTCGAGTGTGAGCATGCGGCGCTCTTGGGCGATGTACGGGAGCGGACTCGTGAATCTTGCAAGGTACGCTTTCCTCGATTCGGCGTTGAGTAAGGAAAGTTTACGCTCGTTCAAGCGCGGTGCGAAGTCTGATTCCAAAACTGCAAGCGTAGAGGTTACGGCCACGTGATGGGCGACGAGCTTGGCAATGAGCGACGCGATGCGTGGATCGCTCGCTTGAAGTTGTGCCCAGCTGCGGAAAAGATCGCGAAAACTTGGACACACATTCGGCTGCTTGTCGGCAACGAAGTCGCTCCATTGAACGATGCCGTGCTCGAGCTCATCGATCCCCATGTCTGCGGCCTCGCCGGCGGTAACGGCGCACAGGTGGCCGCTGACCATTGCGCCGCGCGCATGCGCTTCGTCGATCGTCGCTTTTAAGTTGTCGCGCGTGATGGCAAAGAAACCCTTAAAAGACGTCACACCCCGTGCCGTCCAGTAGTCTACGGTTTCGCGAGCATCTTCCGGTGAACTCAGTGAGGCATATTGCAGCAGCATCGGTTCAGCGGGGCCGGAAAGATATGGCCCGGTGACATCGAGATCAGGGCCGACCATTGCGCCGGACGCTATGCGCTTCTTTAATTCGATTTCGCCGTAGGTGTCGAGAGAACCCGTGGTGCGTGCGGTTGTGACACCGCCCGCTAAATACAGCTTCGGCGCGCTGAAGTACATCTCGGCGCCCATCGTCGGGAGATCGTCACTCGGAGCGTCGTAGTAGAGGTGCTCGTGCATGCCGACGATCCCCGGGATTACTGTTCTTCCGCGCCCGTCTACAACGTGCAATCCCGGTTCAAGGGAGACCGCGTTCGACGGACCGGCGGCGGCGATTTTGCCGTCCTTCACGACGACGGTCCAGTCACGCTCCGGTGCATTACCTAAACCATCGACTACTTCCACTTGCGCGATCGCAAAAGGCGCCTTCGGAAACGTCAGATAGGATGCTACATCGGCGTGAGCAACCCCCGGCAACGCAACGCAAGCGGCAGCTACGAGTGGGACGAGAAGCTTCATCCGCTATTCCTCCTTCCCTCAGACGGACGCCGCGGTATTTGCACGACGCCGTCCGCACACCCAACGGTTCTAGTTCATGAACGAAAAACCCGCGCCGAAGTAGCGCTGGCGCTGACCGCCGATGACCGTCGGCGTGACGCCGAACTCGACGTCGAACTGCAGATGCGAACCGAAATCACGGATGTAGCCGAAATCCATCTCGCTCTTTGCCCCCAGACCGGATCCCGCTTGCGAGAAATAGGCGTATTCCGCAAAAAACTGCGAAGGGCCCGGCAGAGTCGCTGTTGCCTCAAATGTCGGAATGAACGCGAAGTAGGATTGAAACGCGCCGGACGAATCGGCTGCGCGCAGTTCGTTGAAACCGACGGTGCCGTTCACGCCGAGCACAGAATTGATCGTGTAGCCCCAGTTGAAATTTCCGGCGTACTGCGGGCCTTTGCCGCTGAAGGCTTGACTGCCGGTCGGAACGATGAGCTCAGCGTTGACGCCCCAGTCGGCGTTGGAGCTGTATCCAAGCTCGTATTTGGCGCCGATTGCCGCATCGCTCCAACCGCTCGTAACGGCATTTCCTAATGATGATGTATTGTAAAGCGGCGGCGTGATTTCCAGATCCAAATGGGGATCGCTGGTTCCGAACCGCAGCAGCGTTGCGCCGTACGTCGAAACGTTCCCCGCGCCCATGCCCGTGACCGTCGAATTCAGCCAGCCGCTCTCGATGTCGAAGCGGCCGCTGCGCACGGTACAAACACCCGTGCCGATGGTGGGCCGATTCACGATCGAAAGAATCGAACCGCACGGATCGGACGGCGTCGCCTGCGGCGAGGGTGACGGCGAAGGAGTGCCCTGAGCAGATGCCGTCGCACGGCAAAGAAGCAATGCGGCGGCGCACATGATGATGGGCGTGTATCTACACGCCAAGCGGATACGCTTCCTCACCATGCAGGATCATATCGAGTCCTTGTTGCTCACCTTCGCGTACGACCTTCACGGGCGTGATCAGATTGATAAGCCACAGCATGGCATAGGTGAAGCCGAACGCCCACGTGCTGCAAACTGCAGCTGCCGCAAACTGCTTGCCCAAGAAGGCCGGGTTGCCCGCCACCAATCCGTTCGCGCCGTTCGGATTCCACGCCGTTGAGGCGAATACGCCGAGGAGCACGATGCCCAAAAACCCGCCGGCGCCGTGCACGCCCCAAACGTCGAGCGCGTCGTCCCAGCCGAGCCGATTTTTCAGCGCGACTGCATAGTAGCAAATCAAGCCGGCGGCAATTCCGACGATGATTGCCGTAACAGGCGAAACGTAACCGGCCGCGGGGGTGATCGTTGCCAGGCCTGCCACGGCGCCCGTAAGCAAGCCGACGAATTTCGGCTGACGGCCGTTCGCCCACTCAACCAACAGCCACGTCACCGCTGCGAACGATGCCGCAACGTCCGTATTCAAGAATGCCGACGCCGTGACTGAATCGACGCGCAGTTCCGATCCGGCGTTGAAGCCGTACCACCCGAACCACAGTAAGCCCGTGCCGAGCGCGATCAGCGGGACGTTGTGCGGTTTGTTTTCAATTACATAGCGACGGCCGACATACAACACCGACGCGAGCGCGGCGAAGCCGGCCGAAGCGTGCACGACAATACCGCCCGCAAAGTCCAAGCACCCCCACTTTGCGAGCACGCCGTCGGGACTCCACAGCATGTGCACGAATGGGAAGTACACGAAGATCAGCCAAGCGGTGAGGAACCAGAAATACGCTTTGAATGTCACGCGGTTCGCAAACGCGCCGGTGATAAGCGCCGGCGTAATGATCGCAAACATCATCTGATACGCGATATGCACGACCAATGGAATTCCGGCGTCGTTGCCGGTGAACATGGTCCTCAGCGTGACGCCGTGAAAAAATGCGTACGTCAAAGGATTGCCGATGATGCCGTGAACGTCCGGCCCGAAACACATCGAGTAGCCGAAGGCAACCCACAGGACGGTCGTCCAGCCGAGCGACATGAAACTCTGTATCATGATGCTCAACACGTTCTTGCGGCTGACAAGGCCGCCGTAGAAGAAGGCGAGGCCCGGCGTCATCAGCATGACGAGGCTAGCGCAGAGCAGCATGAATCCGGTGTTGCCGATGTTGACCGCGGAAGCGTTGCCCATGGAGTGATCCTCCCCAGACGCAAGTGCGGCCGCCGGTGGCTGCCCGGCGGGCGCTTCTTAGCCTAGTTTAGTGCTCCTTGCGACAAGACCTTCGGTTGAATAAGCCAGACGAATTTGCCGAACGGCGCATGTCGCCGCGTCATTCGGATCCTTTTATTTCGGGCTCGGCCGAGGTGCGGGAACGATGCCGCAGGTCTGACCGGCGGTCATGATTTCTTTGGAGAACGCCAGCTCTTGCAGGCGCAGTTCTCTGACGACCTGCGCGACGTTGCCGTAGTGTGCGATCTCGCTCGCATTCGCCTGCGGAAGCACCTCCGGATCGTCTTCGCTATGCGCATCTGCAAGCGCGGAAG
>Ga0070739_10008530_pt1 | contig 10488 bp, 14 predicted proteins | sample Coa_R1_7_FD_66445 | JGI IMG/M metagenome (GOLD analysis project Ga0070739, IMG submission 66445) | Surface soil microbial communities from Centralia Pennsylvania, which are recovering from an underground coalmine fire - Coalmine... | ecosystem: Environmental > Terrestrial > Soil > Unclassified ...
TTTGTGTCAATACTCAGGACTGACCCGTTTCCGAATACGTTTACGATGGCTTGCGGCGCAAGCGCATTACACGCGATTACACCTGGAGCGGTGCATGGGTCAAGACCAACGAAACCCGTTATCTCTATGACGAGATGTTGGTCATTCAAGAGCGGGACACGAACAACAATCCGCTCGTCACTTACACGCGTGGTCTAGACTTGAGCGGTTCACGGCAAGGAGCAGGAGGCGTCGGCGGATTGCTGGCCCGCACGGACGCGAATGGTTCTACATTTTATCACAGCGATGGCAACGGGAACATCACTGCCTTGATCGATGGGAACCAGAACATCGTTGCCCGATACGAATATGACGGTTTTGGCCGCATGATCGGAAAATGGGGCGCTTTGGCCGATGCCAATGTTTATCGCTTTTCAAGCAAAGAATTTCAACGCAATAGTGGGCTTTTTTATTACGGCTTTCGCTTTTATGAACCGAATTTTCAGCGATGGCTGAATTCTGATCCGATTGGGATTCGAGGTGGAATCAATCTTTTCCGGTTCGCACATAACAATCCATTGAGTTGGGTTGATAAATGGGGATTACAAGAGGGAGACGCAGCACCACCGACTGATCCAGAGAATCCTGGCGCGACTTACACACCGCCAAATGTAGAATTTGAGACAGCTATCGACCAAGCCGCCAAACAGATGGCAAATGACGACTTGGAACTACCTCCAACGTGGACCCCAAATAGCTCTGACGAACCAGCGTTTGAGCCGGTTATTCCAAAGACCGATATTGATCCTAACGAACAGCCAGATATTGGCCCGTTACCACCTACGATCTCGCAAGTATTGGATCCAGACACTGACTCCCAATTTGAAGAGGGTGACAAGAATTTACATGATATAGGTCGTGAGTTAATTCGTGAGCAGCAAAAAAATTGCGAGAGAAAACTGCCACCCAAACCGAAATGGCCGGGCAATGATCCAAAAATTGCTCCACCAGGGTTCAATTGGAAGGGTAAACCGGGCTCGAACCCCGGCGATCCGGAAGGAGCTTATTATAATCCAGACACAGGCGAAAGTCTCAAGCCCGATCTTGATCACCCTGACCCCATCCCCCCTCATTGGGATTATGTTGCGCCGGACGCAAATCAATATCGTATATTCCCTGACGGGAGTGTAGTACCAAAGGGATAATATGCAAGCTAAGCCCGACGATTGGCGACTGCGAGGGCAAGATCAATATCTTGCAGGTGCTGTGCTTTTTTGGCAAAGATATACGCCTTTCAGCAAAAAATGGGACCATGACCACTGCGCATTTTGCTTCCGAAGGTTTTCTACGCTGGACAACGATCTTCATGAAGGATACGCCACAGCGGGTAATGTGTATTGGATATGCGAGGAGTGTTACGAAGACTTCAAAGAGATGTTTAAGTGGACGCGTTCAGAAACTCCGCCCAATGCTCCGCATAATTGACCTTAACTGTTACCGGGCCGAAATCCTATCGTACCATTTTGCCAAATTGTGGTCGTAAAAACCCGGGATTTTGGTTCAGTGCCGTCGTAAAACGTGGTATGCCGGAGGGCGTACGATAGAACTGGAAATTCAAAAATGGCCAGATTTGAAAAATGTAGCCGAATTAGGACTGCATCGAAAACTGTGCCAAATTCGCGTCGTACAGGTGTGCAAAGTTTTGTCGCCAAATTCAGGTCGTACGTTTTTGGGCTGAAGATGGCCCAGGAGCCGAGAGCGGCTGATGGTATTGTCTGGATGTCAGAAACTCGGACTGGCCGTTTTAACAAGGGTTTGCAAAGCAACGGCGCTGTGCGGCGCGACTCGGTTCATTGGGATCATTGCAAAGGGAAGGACGGCGCGCTGACGGCACTTTCCTACGACGGCACTGCGGCACGCGTCTTTGCAGATTGCACGATTACGACACCGATGGCTGGTTTCCAATGCTATCTAATTCGGCAAAAAAGCGGCACTTTTTACGACCAGAATTCGGCACTTAACAGCTCACTGCGTTCGCCTCGCTTCGCTCGAAAATGTGGATTTCTGATCATGCGCACACTCAGGGTAGGCACTCTCGCAATCGCGCCAACCCTGGGCTTTGAGACGGAATCATCCTCGAGGTTCTTAAGAAGCAAGTCTTACCAGCATTCCAGATAAAAAATGCTTGCATTGCAGGAAGAACATGCTATTTTCGATGCCGACAGGGCGGTCCGCCTGCGCTAAAGCTACGGGCGGCCCAAACCTGCGGGTGTAAACCCGCCATCGCCAACTGGCGAAGGCGGAGGGGTCCGCCGTCGCTTCCGCCATCGCCAAGGCTAGGGCGGACAGGAAAGCTATGGCGGACAAGTTGTTCTTTGACATTTGAATCGGATGCGGGTTCTGGATGCTGGATGCAGGATCCTTGATGCTGGATGAGCGTAATGGTTCCGTCCAGCCGATTTGCCATCCTCTATCCTCCATCCTCGCGTTAGGCGGACGCGCAGCAGCGCGTCCCTACCGGGTGCAGGCTACGCCTGGTCGGATTGTGTCGCCTTGTGTCGGATAATTCGGATTGCGTTGGAGCGCGGCTCGATGAGCCGCAGCGCAAGGGCTGGCGATTATGCTCGGGACCCCTATAGAATTGCTGTGGGTCCGCCGATCCGCGCTCCGTTACAGGCCGACACGGAATTCGACGGGCGTTTCAGCTTGTTTCACCTTGTTTCACCTGGTTTCAGCTATAAGGGAAAAAAATTGGAAGGGCGCGAGGCGAGCGTAGGGGGCAAGTTTAAGGTTTCATGTTTAAAGTTTAAAGTTGCCGTTCCGGAACGCGGGATTTGACTACCGCCTGAAGGCGGGACTCCAAACACGGAGTTTAAACTTGCCCGCTCTGAAGACCTTCGCCCTCTTCGCGGTCGTTGCGCGACACTGCCTCCCTGAAAACTGACGTTTTCAGCTCCAGCATCCAGCAACTAGCAACCAGCATCGAGCGTCCAAGTTGTAAATGGTTGAAATCCCGTATAGTCCCATATCGTCCCGGGCTGTCCGGCCAAAACCAGCCCCTCCCCAGTGGGGGGAGCCGTAGGGCGCCAAACGTTTGGCGTTATTCTTCCCGAAATCGCCGTTCCTTTTTGCGGGTCGCCCGGTGGTGCTTGGCGGCAAGCATTCGTTCCTTGGCGGCGCGCGGTCTTTTGGCAGTCTGTCGGCGCAATTGTTCGCGTTGATGCACTGCAGCGGCTGCGGCATCGCGTTCACGCTGTTGCAAGGAGGCGAGCAACCGTTCGCGCGCAAGCTGACGGTTCATGGCTTGCGAACGCGAATCCTGCACGGTCACGCTGATGTTTGTCGGCAGATGGCGAAGAGTAACGCGCGTTGAAACCTTATTGACATTCTGTCCGCCGGGACCAGACGCGCGGCTGAAAATTTCCTCCAGCTCGGCTTCATTCAGGGCAGTGATCGGTTTCATTTTGTGCCGCCTTTCATTCGTATTATGCCGGGTTGCAGGGGCTGGACAAGGATGAACTCGCCGCGTTGGGCACTACTTGATTGCCAGCGCGGAAAGGAGGGTTATTGGCTATTCCATCGTTGCTATCGAGCCCTTTGAATTAGAGTAGATTTCATCAGCTATGACAGTTACCGCACAATTTCAGGACCGTTATGAGGCCGGTCGATTTCTGGCTCGAAAATTGGAGCATCACGCCGGGGATCCGTCGCTCGTTGTGCTGGCATTGCCACGAGGCGGCATTCCCGTCGGATACGAAGTGGCTAAGTCTTTGAATGCGCCCCTGGACATTTTTTTGGTCAAAAAACTGAGCATGCCGGGTTACGAGGAACTTTCATTGGGCACGGTGGCTTCCGGCGGCGTGCGCCTCCTCAATGCCGAAGGCATCCACCACCTCGGGATTTCGCAAAATCTTGTGGATGCGCTGGTGCAGGAGCGCGAACAAGATTTGGAACGGCGCGAAAAGATATATCGCGGTGAACGGGCGGCGGCGCAAATTGAAGGCCGGAATGTGATCATTGTGGACGACGGTCTTGCCACGGGCGCAAACATGCGCGCAGTCGTGCATGCGTTGCACGAGCGCCATCCCAAATCTGTGACAGTCGCCGTGCCAATCGGCTCGGACGACACCTGCCAGCAGATGGCCCGCGAAGCGGATGAAGTGGTTTGCGCCCTGACGCCGGACCCGTTCTATTCAGTGGGCGCGTGGTATTCTGATTTCATCCAAATCACTGATGAAGAGGCGCGTGAATTGCTCGACCACGCTGCGCATGAGAGGCGGGCGAAACAGGCGCAAAGAATCAACCAGCCGCGCCCGGAAAAGTTCGCTGCTTGAAACCGCGTTCCAGCAACAGTGTTGAAGACCGGGAAAAGGAACCGGAGAAACCAGTGGTTTCAGAGGCGCGATCTTCACCAGAACGGAACGTGGCCATCTTGCTCTCGGTTTTCCTGGTGGTCGCGGCGCTGCGGTTGCTGCGCGAGCTGTTCCTCCCATTGGCTCTGGCAGTTCTGTTCAGCTTTTTGCTTTCTCCGCTGGTTACGCGCTTTCGGCGATTACATTTGTGGCGCGTTCCTTCGGTTTTCATCGCGGTATTCATCGGGTTTGCGATTCTTGGTTCGTTGGGGATGTTTCTCGCGAGCCAAATAGGGGATGTCGTGCACAAGCTGCCTGAGTATCAGCAGAACATCGACAAGAAATTCCAATCGGTCACAAAGAAAGGCAGCGGTTTTATAGGGCGCGTTTCCGGCTCTCTGGAGCATTTGCGAAAGCAACTCTCGGAATCCTCAACTCCGACACAACAAAAGGAGCAAAACAGCCAGAATGGACAGAAGGAAAAGCCGACTCCGGTCGAGGTGCAGAACACTCCCTTTTCGCCTTTGACAATTCTGCGGAAGGTGGTGGGTTCGTTGTTCAGCTTCCTAGTGGGGGTTTTCATCGTGGTGGTGTTCGTGATTTTCATGCTGATCGAAAGGGAAAATCTGCGCGCGCGGCTGGTCCGTTTCATTGGCGGGCCAAGCGAACAAACGACCGAGCTGTTGGATGAAGCGAGCGCGCGCGTGACCCGGTATCTTTTGATGCAATTGATTATCAACGTCACCTATGCGATTCCCATCGCGCTGGGGCTCTTTTTTATTGGCATCCCAAATCCCATTTTGTGGGGAGCGCTGGCCGGGTTGCTGCGATACATTCCCTATATCGGTGTGTGGTTTGCCGTCGCGGTAGCCGCTTTCTTGTCCCTCGCAGTGGACCCGGGCTGGGCCAAGCCATTAATGGTCTTGGGATTGTTTGCCGTGGTTGAGATCATTGTCGCGAACGCTATCGAGCCGTGGCTGTATGGTTCGTCAACGGGCATCACACCGCTCGCAGTCCTTGTCTCGGCGGTTTTCTGGACGTGGCTTTGGGGACCGTTGGGATTGCTGCTTTCCACGCCACTGACAGTCTGCCTGGTTTCCGTTGGGCGTTACATCCCGACCATGAGTTTTTTGCGAATTCTCTTCGGAGACGAACCCGGCGATATTCGCAAAAAAAATCATTCCAAGGGCAATTCAGAGCCACGTTCGGCCGCTTGATAGCTCAACTTCCCGTCCACGATTTGTGCTGCAGAAGTGAATGGATGCAACTCGATTTTGCCTGGTCCCATGATGTGCGAAACAGCCCAGCCTCGTGCTTTCAAATCATCGGAGATGAGCCCGCGATGACATTGCCACCAAAGTGCCTCAGCGCACATGATGGCCGTGCGTGATTTTCTTGCGGCTTCCTCCAAACGCTCCATCCCGGCGCGGAATTCCGGGGTCATCATATAATCGGCATATCCGCGGAATGCTTCGTTTCGCCAGGCAGTATTGACGGAATCTGCGCGTGCTGCGCGGCGTCCGCCGAGTTCGGGGAGGTGAAGATATTTGATTCCAGCCCCCGCGAGTGAAGCAGAGAACTGTTCCTGGCTGAACTGCGGATGACGGCGTGAACCTGGAAATCGCCGCACATCAGCGAGGGCGTTGATGGCGTTTTCCTGCAGCAGAGCGAGGAAAGCGCCGATGCTGCGCGTGGAATGTCCGATCGTCCATATTTCACCTTGGCTGGCTTTCATTTGCTCAATGTTGTAATAACCGGCATGGCACAATATAAGCCAAAAGCAAAATTGTTCAGGCCGCTCCCGCGCGCATTTTTTGAACCATCGGCGGAAATTGTGGCCGCGAAATTGCCGGGTCACTTGTTGATCCGCAACACGCCCCAAGGTCCTTGCGGCGGGATGATCGTTGAGACCGAAGCCTACATCACCGGCGACCCGGCGGCTCATTCGTTCCGAGGCCAAACCAAACGCAATCGCGCGATGTGGGGCCCGGCTGGCTATAGTTATGTCTATTTCATTTACGGCAATCACTGGTGCTTCAATGTTGTCTGCTGCCCGCCAGGCATCGGCGAGGCCGTTTTGATTCGCGCCATTGAGCCGACGGTCGGACTGGAAATCATGCGCGCGCGCCGACAGGTTGCCAATGTGCGGGACCTGACAAGCGGGCCGGGAAAATTGTGCGCGGCGATGGATATTGACCGCAGGCTCGATGATGTTGACTTGTGCGACACGCAATCGCCGGTGTTTGTCGCAGAAAATCCGCAACTTGAGGCGGCCCTCAAAAAATTCGGCCCCATGGTCACGACCACCCGCATCGGCATCACACAAGCCGCAACGTTGCCCTTTCGGTTTTATCTTGCAGGCAGTGAGTTTGTTTCGCGGCGCATTTCCGCGCGATGAACCCAGCGGCATTCTTACATTCTTGTCCTTGGGAAAATGGCGGATTAGCCTTTCCTCATGGCAAAAAAAATCCAGTCCAGACGCGGCCCGCATTTTGTAGTCGGGCTCATGTCGGGAACCTCTGCCGACGGAATTGATGCTGTCGTGGCCGAAATCTCCGGAACGGGGAACGGATTGAAGGCCCGGTTGGTGGCGCATCATCAGCAGCCTTTTGCAAAAGCGCTTGGCAAACATATCCTGCACGTTTGCCTGCACGGGACAATTGTTGAGATTTGCGAATTGAATTTTTTGCTCGGTGAGCATTTTGCGCGCGCGGCGCTTGCCGTCATCCGCAAAGCAGGATTGCAGCCCAAAAACATCGCAGCGATTGGATCGCACGGGCAAACCATTCATCACCTGCCGCGCGCGCACACGCCTTCCACGCTGCAGATCGGTGAACCGTGCATCATCGCCGAACGCACCGGCATCACGACTGTGGCGGATTTTCGCGTACGCGACATGGCGGCCGGCGGACAGGGCGCGCCGCTGGTGACTTATGTGGATTGGGCCTTGCAAACAGATTCTTCGCGCCCGCGCATTCTCCAAAACATTGGCGGGATAGGGAATCTGACTTTCCTGCCCGCGCGTGCATCGTTGAGTGAGGTGATTGCCTTCGACACCGGCCCGGGCAACATGGTCATTGATTCCGTCGTGAGCACATTGAGTTCCGGCAAGTTGCGCTACGACCGGAATGGGCAATGGGCTGCGAAAGGCCGGGTTTCGGAGAAGCTTCTCGACAAAATGCTGGCGCATCGATTTTTTCGCGCCAAGCCGCCGAAGACAACCGGACGCGAGGAATTTGGCGAAACCTTCGTCCAAGGACTTTTGGCATCGGCGGGCAAATTTCGATTGTCTGACGCGGACATCGTGGCGACCGCCACTGCACTGACTGCAGTCAGCATTGCCGATGCTTACGAACGTTTTGTATTTCCAAGGTTGCCCGCATCCGGCCTTAAGAACTTGCAAGTGATTCTTGGCGGCGGAGGCGCAAAGAATGTGACCTTGCGGCGAATGCTGGCTGCGAGGATTGCACCGGCAGAATTGCTGACGCAGGAAGATTTGGGATGGTCCAGCGCAGGGAAGGAGGCGCTCGCCTTTGCGATTCTCGCCCATGAAACCTTGCAAGGCCAGCCCTCCAATGTGCCATCTGCGACGGGTGCGCGCTGCGCAGTAGTCTTGGGCAAAATCATTCCCGGAAGCAATGGAGTTGATTTCTTTCATTGAACCTGTTTCGCGCGCAGGATTTCCTTGAATGCCCGATGGGCCACAATCAGTCTCAGCGCTTTTTTCAGCAACGTTTTGCCCGGCTCAATGCGGTGCCACGGCGACGCGCCGGAAGGATGGGGCAGGGGAATCAAATCGAATTCATGGTCGCCAAAAGTCCCTTTGAATTTGCGGCCAATGATTTGGTCGAGTTTGTCCAGTGGAAGGAATTGTTCGATGGCCAGCTTTCCAACTGGGATCACCAGCGCTGGCCGGAGAATTTCAATCTCCTGCTTGAGCCAGGTGGAACAATTCGTGACTTCATCAGGCGAAGGAACGCGATCACCGCCTGTGAGCTTTTTTCCGGGGAAACAACGGCAAACCGCGGCCATATAAACTGAGGAACGAAATTCCGCTTCGCTCAAACCGGCTGCTTGCTGAAACCATTGGAACAGAGTTTTCCCGGCTGTCCAGGCAAACGGTTTTCCCATGACAGGCTCCTTGTCACCGGGCGCCTGGCCGACCAGCATGATTTTGCTCACCACCGCGCCGCCGCTGACGACCGGTTGGTTCATGTTCGCGCAAAGTCTGCACGCGCGAAGTCGTTTTACATGCGCGTCCAGAAGTTTCGCCGTCTGCCTTGAATTTCGATCCACAGATAAAATTGAATCAGCAATCAACGTATTCACAGGATGAACAAATGCACAAAATCAATTCTCGCAGTTTTGTTGATTCCGCAAATTCTTCGGCGAATTTTGTTCGCTTCCAAATTTTTAAGGTTAGATTGATGCCATGGACAATGAACTCTCTGAGCGGTTGCAAAAAGTTGAATCGAGCCTTGCGCATCTGGAACATCAATACGACCAGCTCAACCAGGTCGTGACGGAGCAGGCGCGGCAGTTGGCGAAAATGCAGGCGTTGCAACAGAAAATCTCGAAGACCGTCGAAGGCATGGAGCTCGAGCGTATCAAATCCACCAATGCCAAACCGCCGCATTACCAATAGCATGTCGCACCTCACTTGCTGATTCCGCGCTCGCTGGTTTTTACGAATTGCAACAGGTGCTGCAGTTCGGGAGAAACAGGAAGCTCCTTTTCGATGCGCGAGACGGCGTTGGGAATCGTCAAACCTTCGCGGAACAAAATCTTGTACGCCTGCCGCAAGACCGATTGTATCTCTTCGGAAATGCCATTGCGTTCCATGCCCACTTTGTTGACCGTCCGCACTTCCGCAGGATTGCCGTCCGCCAGCATAAAAGGAGGCACGTCCTGAACGACCTTGGAGCAACCGCCGATGATCGCCATTTTTCCGATGCGGCAAAATTGGTGCACCGCTGCCAAGCCGCTGATGACGGCGTAATCTTCCACCCGCACATGTCCACCCAACGTGCCGACATTCGACATGATGACATGGTCCCCGATGGTCACGTCGTGCGCCACGTGGCTGTAAGCGAGCAAATTGTTGTGCGAGCCGATCGTGGTGACGCAGCCGTCGCTGGTGGCGCTGTGGATGGTGACGTATTCGCGGAAAGTGTTGTTATTTCCAATCTCCGTGCGCGTGGTGCCACCCTTCCATTTCAAATCCTGCGTGCGCAACCCGATGCTCGCGAATGGATAGATCTCATTGCCTTGTCCCAGCCGCGTATGCCCGTCTATCACCACGTGCGAATGCAGTTTGCAACCGCTGCCAAGCACCACGTGCTCGCCAATCACACAGAACGGCCCGATGACGCAATCGGCGCCAATCTGGGCCATCGGATGAATGACCGCGGAGGGATGGATGGTGTTCATCTCAAGATTCCACCAGCATGAAAGTCACTTCCGCTTCGCTCACCACGTCGCCGTTGACCGAGCAAGTGCCCTTTGCCCTGCCGATCTTGCCGCGAAACTTCGTCAGCTCCACATCAATCACCAGGCTGTCGCCGGGACGCACCGGCTTGCGCCATTTGACGCTTTCAGCCGACATGAAATAGGCGATTTTGCCGAAACTTTCGGCCTGGCGCAGCGTGAGAATGCCTGCCGTTTGCGCAATCGCTTCCAACTGCAGCACGCCCGGCATGATGGGGTGGTTGGGAAAATGCCCTTGAAAATAAGATTCGTTCACGCTGACGTTTTTCACCGCCGTGATCTTGTTGCCTTCAATTTTTGTTACCTTGTCCACCATCAGAAACGGATAGCGATGCGGCAGGATTTTCATCACCTGCATGGTGTCGAGCATCATGCCGTCGTGAAGCGAAATTCCCGGGCCGGATTGCGGCGGCGCGGCCTCTCGCGGCGGTTGAGGCGGCGGAGCGAACGCTTGCGCGATGAGGAGCGGCTTGCGCATCTGCGCGGAAATGAGACGGGCAAGCTCGCAATTCGCGGTGTGGCTCGGCTTGACGGCAATCAGATGCCCGCACAAGGGCCGGCCAACCAGCGACAAGTCGCCGATGATGTCGAGCATCTTGTGCCGGACGAATTCATTCGGATAACGCAACGGTTCCGTTGTCAGCACGGCATCATCACGAACAACGACCGC
>Ga0070739_10008532_pt1 | contig 10487 bp, 11 predicted proteins | sample Coa_R1_7_FD_66445 | JGI IMG/M metagenome (GOLD analysis project Ga0070739, IMG submission 66445) | Surface soil microbial communities from Centralia Pennsylvania, which are recovering from an underground coalmine fire - Coalmine... | ecosystem: Environmental > Terrestrial > Soil > Unclassified ...
AGGCGCTGGAGCAGGAAGCCCTCCTCGTTGGTGGCCTGGCCTCCGACCAGCGCGCCCACGTGGCCGCGGTGGCGCGCCAGCGCAGCCGCCGTCTCGAAGGCGCGCTCCCAGGAGACCTCGCGCAGGGCACCGCCATCGCGCACGAGCGGGCGCGTGATGCGCTCGTCGACGTGCATGGCCTGGTAGGCGTAGCGGCCCTTGTCGCACAGCCACCCGTCATCCACCTCGTCGTGGTCGCGGGCCAGCACGCGCATGACGCGCTCGTCGCGCACGGTGAACTCGACGTTGCACTGCGAGGGGCAGAGCATGCACACGCCCGCTGCGCCCTCGATGTCCCACGGGCGCGCGCGGAAGCGGTAGGGCTGCGAGGTCAGCGCGCCGACCGGGCAGAGCTCGGTGATGTTGCCGCTGAACGGCGCCACGTAGGGGTGGCCGTCGTAGGTGGCCACGAACGAGTGCGCGCCGCGCTCGGCGAACACCAGCTGGTAGTCCTCGGAGATCTCCTGCGAGAAGCGCACGCAGCGATAGCAGAGGATGCAGCGCTCGCGATCGATGGCGATGAGCGGCGAGAGCGCGAGCGGCTTGACGAAGTGGCGCTTGGGCTCGATGAAGCGCGAGCGCCCGAGGCCCCACCCGAACGTGATGTCCTGGAGCGGGCACTCGCCGCCCTTGTCGCACACCGGGCAGTCGAGCGGATGGTTGACGAGCAGGAACTCGACCACGGCGTTCTGGGCGTGGCGGACGCGCTCGGACTGCGTGTGCACGACCATCCCGTCCTTGACGGGCGTGGAGCACGAGGTCTGGAGCTTGGGGATGCCCTCGATCTCAACCAGGCACATGCGACACGCGCCGACCGGGTTGCCCAGCTTGGGCTCGTAGCAGAAGTAGGGGATCTCGACGTCGCCGCGCCGAGCCGCGTCGACCAGCATCGTGCCCTCGACGGCCTCGATCTCGCGGCCGTCGATGGTCAGCGTGATGGTCTTGTGCTGGGGGCGGGGCATGGCGTTACGTGAAGCTCAGTGAACCGGTACGGGGCCGGCGTGCTCGTCGGCGACCCCGAGCGGGATCACGTCCTCGAGCGCGCCGCTGGCGGCCCGCTCGCGGGCGGCCTCGATCTCCGCCTCGAGCTCGCCGCGGAACTTTGCCACCATCGAGCCGATCGGCATGGCCATGGCATCGCCGAGCACGCACAGGCAGTTGCCGATGATCTGCTCGCACACCGAGGCCATGATGTCGAGGTCCATCGGGGTGGCCTCGCCGGACTGGATGCGCTCGAGCATCTTCACCGTCCAGTTCGTGCCCTCGCGGCACGGCACGCACTTGCCGCACGACTCGTGGGCGTAGAACTTGGCCACCTTCATGGCCACCTCGAGCACCGTGTGCGAGTCGTCGACGACGATGATTGCGCCCGAGCCGAGCATCGTGCCCGCCTTGGCCATCGTGTCGAAGTCGTAGGCCAGATCGAGGTCGTCCTTGGTCAGCACGGGCGAGCTCGACCCGCCAGGGAACCAGAACTTCACCTCGCGGCCCGGGAACGTCCCGCCGGCCAGCCCGAAGATGATCTCGCGGGAGGGCATGCCCAGCTCGATCTCGTAGTTGCCCGGCCGCTGCACGTCGCCCGAGACCGACACGAGCTTGGTGCCGGTCGAGGTCTCGGTGCCCAGGCCCGCGTACTCCTTGCCGCCCATGCGGATGATGTGGGGAACGGTGGAGAGGGTCTCGACGTTGTTGATCAGCGTGGGGCCGTGGTAGAGGCCCTCGATGGCGGGGAAGGGCGGCTTGAGCCGCGGGTTGCCGCGCTTGCCCTCCAGCGAGTCGAGCAGGCCGGTCTCCTCGCCGCAGATGTAGGCGCCGGCGCCGCGGTGCAGGACGAGCTTCAGCGAGTGCGGCGAGCCGAGGATGTTCTCGCCCAGGTAGCCCGCCTCGAGCGCCTCGGCGATGGCCGCCTCGAGGATGTCGGCCTGGTGCGCGTACTCGCCGCGGATGTAGATGAACGCTCGGCGGATCCCGGCCGCCCACGAGGAGATGGCGATGCCCTCGATGAGCATGTGCGGGCTCTTCTGCATGAGCTCGCGATCCTTGAACGTCCCCGGCTCGGACTCGTCGGCGTTGCAGACCAGGTACTTCTCCATGTCGCCCGAGGGCAGGAACGATGCCTTCTGGCCCATGCGGAAGCCGGCGCCGCCGCGCCCGCGCAGGCCCGAGTCGACGATCTGCTGGAGCACCGCCTCGGGCTCCATCGACAGGGCCTTGCGCAGCATCTCGTACCCGCCACGGCGCTCGTAGACGGGCAGCGTGTTGAGGCCGGGCTCGTCGATGCCCTCGAAGAGCAGCTTCACTGATCGGACTCCTCGACGGGCTTCTCGATGGCCGCGGTGGGGCCGGGCCGGTCGGCAGTATCGCCCTCGGGCCCGAAGCCGGCGATGTCCGCCTGAGGGGTCTCGGCCGAGGGCGGGCCGAAGTCGCGCGCGCCCGCCGCCACCTCGGGATCGGCGCACGGGCGATGGCGCAGCTGCTTGTCGGCCAGCACGGGCCGGCCGGCCAGCAGGTCCTCGACGATGCGCGGCGCGTCGGCCGGCTCGAGCGGGCCCACGTACTCGCCGTTGACCGAGGCCATCGGGGCGATGTCGCAGGCGCCCAGGCACTCGAACGAGCGCACGTCGACCTCGTCGGTTGCGGCGGCCAGCATCGCCTCGAAGAACTCGTCGGCCCCGCGCAGCGAGCACGAGATGTTCGTGCAGACGTACACGTCGTTGCGGGGCCGCGGCTCGGTCTTGAACATGTCGTAGAAGGTCGCCACCGAGATCAGGTAGGCGGGGGTGACCTGCATGACGGCGGCCACCTGCGTGATCGCCTCGGGCGAGCACCAGCCGTGCAGGTCCTGGGCGGCGTGCAGGGCCGGGATCGTGGCCGAGCGCCGGTCGGGGTACTTGGCCATCGCCGCGACGATCTGCTCGCGCAGCTCGTCGGGCACGGGCGTGCTCGGCTCGGGAATGACCGCGGGGTCCTTGGTGAGGTCCACGGCCTCGTCCCAGCCGGGGACGCGCGAGCCGTGGCCGAAGCGCGGGACCGGGCGGCGGATTCCGGCGAAGCTCATCGGTCGACGCCCCCGAGGATCGGGTCGAGCATGGCCAGCGTGGCGATCAGGTCGGCCACGTAGCCGTCGCGCACCATGTCGGGCAGCGCCTGGAGGTTCACGAAGCTGGGATCGCGCATGTGCACCCGCGCCGGCTTGGACGAGCCGTCCGCGCGCACGAAGCAGCCGTATTCACCGCGCGGCCCCTCGATCGGGTAGTAGCACTCGCCCGGCGGCACGCGGAAGCCCTCGGTGACCAGCTTGAAGTGGTGGATGAGCGCCTCCATCGAGGTGGCCAGCTCGTGGCGCGGGGGCAGCGCGACCTTGCGGTCGGTGGTCACGTAGGGCCCCTCGGGCAGCCCGTCGAGCGCCTGCTCGATGATCTTCACCGACTCGTAGAGCTCGGCGTGGCGGACCCGGAAGCGATCGTAGTTGTCGCCCACGGTGCCGATCGGGATCTTGAAGTCGAAGTGGTCGTAGCTCGAGTACGGCGCTGCCTTGCGCAGATCCCACGGGTTGCCGGAGGCGCGCAGCAGCGGGCCGGTGACGCCGAGCTCCAGCAGGCGCTCCTGCGAGACGACGCCGGTGCCGCGCAGGCGCTCGATCGCGATCTCGTTCTTCTCCAGCAGGTCGGCGTACTGGTCCGCGCGCGAGGGCATCTCGCGGCAGAACGCGCGGACCTTCTCCTCCCAGCCGCGGGGGATGTCCTCCATGACCCCGCCGACCTGGATGTAGCGCGTGTGGAAGCGCTGCCCCGAGGACATCTCGAACAGGTCGAGGATCCGCTCGCGCTCGCGGAAGCAGTACCAGAACATCGAGATCGCGCCGAGGTCCAGCGCGCTCGTGCCCAGCCACAGCAGATGCGAATTGATCCGGTTGAGCTCGAGATGGATCACGCGCAGGTACTGGGCGCGCGGCGGCACCTCGACGCCGAGCAGCGTCTCCACCGCGCCGCAGAAGGCCATCGCGTTGAAGTAGTAGGCCAGGTAGTCCATCCGCTCGACGACCGGGATGACCTTCCAGTAGGCCTTGTCCTCGGCCGTCTTCTCGATGCCGGTGTGGACGTAGCCGATGATCGGCTGGATGTCGCGGACGATCTCGCCCTCGAGCGTGGTCAGCAGGCGCAGCACGCCGTGGGTGGCCGGGTGGTGGGGGCCGATGTTCAGCGTGAGCAGCTCGTGGCGCTCGCCCGCGGGCTCGCTGGCGATCGTGATCGACTCCTCGCGCTTGCGGTGATCCTCAAAGACGCTCATCACACCCACTGCCCGTAGTTCTGGGCCTCGTTGTAGGTGAACAGCACGGGCTCGCCGCCGACCGGGAAGTCGCGCCGCTGGGGGAAGCCCTCGTAGTCCTCGGGCATGAGGATCCGCCGCAGGTACGGATGGCCGTCGAAGACCACCCCGAACATGTCGTATACCTCGCGCTCCTGGTGGTTGGCGGTGGGGAACATGTCCACCACCGAGTCGATGCGCGGGTCCTCGACGCTCACGCGCGCCTTGACCGAGATCCGCTCCACGCGCTTCATGTCGAGCATCTCGTAGAGGACGCCCAGGCGCGGCTCCTCGGGGTAGTAATCGACACCGTGGAGGCTGGCCAGGAACGTGTAGCCCTGGCCGCGCAGGTGCTCGAGGACCGAGCGGATCCGCGCCGGATCGATCACCAGCACGGCCCGGCCGCGGAAGAACTCGGTGTCGCGGACGGACTCGGGGTGGGCCTCGCGGAGCTCCTGGGCGGTGAGCTCGAGCTCGGTGGCGTCAGGCACCGGCGGTGTCTCCGGGGGCGAACACGTTGACCGCGCCGGGATCCTCGGGGTTGTAGGGCACGACCTCCTCGGTCCCGCGGGCCTCGTAGCGATCGCGCCAGTTCTGCACCGGATGGCCCTGGATCTTGTCGCGCAGCCGCAGGATCCCGTGCATGAGCGACTCGGGCCGGGGCGGGCAGCCCGGAACGTGGACATCGATCGGCATGAACTTGTCCGCGGGCACGAGCGCGTAGTTGTTGAAGACGCCCGTGGAGGAGCAGCAGGCGCCCATCGAGATCGCCCACTTGGGCTCGAGCATCTGGTCCCACAGGCGGCGGATGACCGGCGCCATCTTGATCGACACGCGGCCGGACAGGATGATCAGGTCGGCCTGCCGAGGGGAGGCGCGCATGGCCTCGAAGCCGAAGCGCGCGATGTCCATGCGCGAGGCGACGATCGCCATCATCTCGATCGCGCAGCAGGCGAGGCCGAACGTGAGCGGGTAGAGCGAGTTCCCCTGCGCCCAAGCCACGGCCTTCTCCACCGTCGTGGTCAGCACGCGCTCCTCCACGTAGCGCTCGAGCTCGGCGCCCTCGAGGTCGCCGCGGAGCATGTCGCGCGCGCGCAGCTGCTGCACGCGGAAGTCGGTGATCGGCTCGCGCCTTATTTCCATTCCAAAGCTCCCCGCCGCCACACGTATACGAAGGCGATCATCAGCAGCACGACGAAGACGATCGTCTCGCTCATCGCGAAGGTGCCGAACGCGCGCAGCTGCACGGCGATCGGATAGAGGAAGATGACCTCGATGTCGAACAGGATGAACAGCATCGCGATCAGGTAGAAGCTGATCCCGAAGCGGAACCCGCGCTCGACCCGCGAGGGCATCCCGGACTCGTAGGGGTCCTCCTTGAAGCGGTTCGGACGCCGCCGGCCGATGATCAGGTTGAGGACGCCGAAGAGGGTGCCGACCGCCCCGCCAAGCACGAGGAACACGACGGCAGGGAGGTAGCTTCGGATCATCGGCAGATCGTTATATCACCGAGTGCGGGGAGCTTGTAACAAAGTGTTACTTAGTGCGAAATGCGGCTATGTACGGCCGGTCACGGCCGCCGCATACGCGCGCTCCCGGGCCTCCGCTACGGGCCTCAGTACCCATGCGGCTCGCATTCGTACCCGCGGCCGGGCGGGGTCGCGTTGAAAGCCATACACATCGCGCTCGGCGTGCTGGCGATCGGGCTGACGGGCGTCGCGGCGCTGGTCGGCGCGTGGTGCTGGTGGCGCGTGCGCACGACGCGCTGGTTCTGGTGGGTGCTGCGCGCGGCTCAGGCGGCGGTCGTCGTGGAGGCGGCCTGGGGCGGCCTGCTTCTGCTCACCGGACACAAGGCGCCGGGCCTCCACGAGCTCTACGGCGTGCTGCCCCTGCTGGTCTCGGTCATCGCCGAGCAGTTGCGCGTGGCCTCCGCCCAGATGGTCCTCGACGCGCGCGGCTTCAGCTCCTCGCGCGACGTGGCCGCGCTGCCGGCCGAGGAGCAGCGGGTGATCGTGCTCTCGATCGTGCAGCGCGAGATCGCGGTGATGGTGCTGGCCTCGATCGTCAACGTCGTGCTGCTGGCCCGGGCGGCGGGCACCGCGTAAGAGGGGTCCGCGGCGCTGAGCGCAGGGGCGTCCCCAGCGCCGGCCTTGCCGTGGTTGCCGCCGTCGGGGACGATCGCGAAGGTGGGCGAACGTCTCGCGGCCGGCGCCGGGGACGGGCCATCTTTCGCCGCGGGCGATCGGGCTCCTGCATTCAGCGGGTGACCGTGAGCGTGCCGTACAGGCCGAGGTCCTGGTCGGAGAACAGGGTGGAGACGAGCGTGTAGCTGCCGGGCGTGAGCTCGACGAGCAGGACGGCGCCGGCTCCGGGAGCGATCGGCTTGGTGTCGGCGACGGTGTGGGGACCCGAGCGAACCGCCAGGTTGTGGGTCAGCTGCCCGTAGTTGTGCACGAGGATCGAGAGCTCGCCGGCGTGCGCGTGGACGTCCTGGGGAATGAGGCGGTACTCGGTGAGACCGACGCGCAGCGCCCGGCCGGGGTCAACCGCACTGACGTGCCCGCACCCGGCCAGGGTCAGGACGAGGGCGAGCGCGGCGGCCAGCACGGCGGGGCGGGCGATCCGGCGGCGGGGCATCGTGGAGCGAGCTTGCCAGCTCCTCACGGCATGCGCCAGCGAGCGCTTTCCGTATGCTTCGCCGCGCATGAGCCGCCGACTCAAGCTCCTCGCCAGCTGCCTGGCCACCGTCGCCGTCGCCGCCGCGCTGACCGCCTGCGGGACCGAGAACATCAGCGTGCCGAGCGGCTCCGGCGCCACCCAGCAGGGCCAGATCTACCACGGCGCGGTGCTCTTCTCGCAGCGCTGCGCGGGCTGTCACACCCTGGCCTACGCCGGCACGCACGGCTCGGCGGCCAACGTGCGCACCAAGCAGTACAACAACGGGCCGAACTTCGACGTCCGCTGCGAGCGCCCCGTCGCCCGCGTCCTCTACGCGATCGAGAACGGCGGCTTCTCGGGCGCGATCATGCCCCAGAACATCGTCGTGGGCCAGGACGCCCGCGACGTGGCCGAGTTCGTGGCCACCTACGCCGGGCGCAAGGCGCCCAAGATCCCCGGCGCCGTCCAGTGCCAGAACAAGCCCGTGGGCACGATCCCGACCGCCGCCCAGCTTGCCGCCAGCACGCATCCGTAAGGAGGCGGCGTTCTCGACATCCAGCTCATTCGCCGAGAGCCCGACGCCGTCCGCGCGGCGCTCGCCCGGCGCGGGCCCGGCCCCGCGGAGGCGATCGACCGCGTGCTCGAGCTCGACGGCGAGTGGCGCGCGCTGCGCACCGAGCTCGAGGAGCTGAAGGCCGAGCAGAACCGCCTCTCGCGCAGCTTCAAGGGGCCGCCCACCGACGAGCAGCGCGCCCAGCTCGGCGATCTCGCGGCGCGGGGGCGCGAGCTCAGCGACCGCGAGACGCGGGTGCGAGGCGAGCGCGAGGCCCTCCTGGCGTCGCTGCCCAGCCTGCCGGCGCCCGACGCCCCCGACGAGGACACCGTCCTCTACGAGCGCGGGCAGGGGGGCGCCACCGGCCGCGATCACCTCGAGCTGGCCGGACCGCGCATCGACATGGAGCGCGCCGCCCGCGTCTCGGGCTCTCGCTTCGCCTACCTGCGCGGCGACCTCGTGCTGCTCGAGCTCGCGCTCGTTCGCTTCGCCATGCAGCGGCTCGTGGCCGACGGGTTCGAGCCCGTGATCCCGCCGGTCCTCGTGCGAGAGCGCGCCCTGTTCGGCACCGGGATGTGGCCCGACACCGAACAGCAGATCTACCGGCTGGCCGACGACGACCTCTACCTGGTGGGCACCTCCGAGGTCCCCATGGCCTCGCTGCACGCCGACGAGATCCTGCCCGAGAGCGCGCTGCCGCTGCGCTACGCCGGCTTCTCCTCCTGCTTCCGGCGCGAGGCCGGCGCCGCGGGCAAGGACACGCGCGGGATCTTCCGCGTGCACCAGTTCGACAAGGTCGAGATGTTCTGCTTCGTCGTGCCCGAGCAGGCCGCCGAGGAGCACGAGCGGCTGCTGGCCATCGAGGAGGCGATCCTCACCGCGCTGGAGATCCCCTACCGGGTGGTGGCGATCGCCGTCTCGGACCTGGGCAGCTCGGCGGCCAAGAAGTACGACTGCGAGGCGTGGCTGCCCGGGCAGGGCCGCTATCGCGAGCTGACCTCGACCTCCAACACGACCGATTACCAGGCGCGACGGCTCGAGATCCGCTACCGGCCGGCGGGCGGCCGGCCCGCCTACGTGAACACCCTGAACGGCACCGCGGTCGCCGTCGGGCGCACGATCATCGCGCTGCTCGAGAACGGGCAGCAGGAGGACGGCTCGGTCCGGCTTCCCGAGGCGCTCGTGGCCGCCGGCGCGCCCGGGGTGCTGGCGCCCGCGTCCTAGGAGCCCGGCGGGACCGGTTCAGTCGACGGCCCGCAGCGTGCGGGGCTGGGGCGTCTGGAGCACGAGCAGCGCCGCCCGCGGCGGGCCGCAGGGCGCGATGCGCGCCCGCATCCGCACGCCGAACGTGTTCCAGGGGCGGACGAACACGTTCACGGGCTCGCCCGATCCCTGGGCGGCGTCGGCGATCGCGGTGGCCACGCGGTTGCCGCGGGCCTCGGCGTCGGCGCTGACGAGCAGCTCGGCCACGGGCCGGTTGACCGCCTCCTCCTCGCTGACCGCCAGCAACGTCTGGGCGCGGCGCGACATCGCCTGCACGAGCAGCGAGCCGTCGATGACCAGGAAGGCATCGCGCTCGCTCGGCACGGCATCCGCCCGGGCCTCCAGCAGCAGGCCGAGGCCACAGGAGCGACAGACGCGGGCCGCGGGAGCGGGCGGCTCGTCGCCCGGGGCGGGGGCCGCGCAGTGACCGCAGAACCAGGACCACGCGCTGACCTGGCTTGCCGTCCCCTCGACAAGACGAAGCGCCGGCCTCATTCCCTTTGCTGCCCTCATGGCGGGGGGCATGTTAACCGCTTCGCTTCACTTCGCCAAGCGGCACTTCGCAAATTGTTCAGCTTGCTCGCCGCGGACGGCGCAGCCAGGTCCGCGCTCGATGGGAGCGGCTCGGCCTCCCGCCGGGCCCGGTTCGCTCGCGGACCGGCGAGTACCAGCCCCGCGCGAGGACGCGCGTGACCGGGAACCCCGTGAGCGTGCGGCCTCGATCCTCGACCCCGGTGTGGCGCAACTGGTCGCGCGAGCAGTGCTGCGCGCCGGTGCAGATCGCGCACCCCGGCAGCGCCGAGGAGGTGGTCGAGGCCGTCGCACGCGCGGCCGCCCACGGCCGCCGTGTGCGCGTCGCCGGGGCCGGCCACTCGTTCACCGACGCCGTGTGCACCCCGGACGTCCTGCTCGTGCTCGACCGCATGCGCGACGTGCTCGACGTCGACGCTTCGGACCGGGTGGTCCGGGTGCAGGCCGGCTGTCGCCTGGGCGAGCTGAGCGAGCGGCTGCGCGAGCACGGCCTGGCCCTGCGCAACCTCGGCGACATCGACCGCCAGACCGTGGCCGGCGCGCTTGCCACCGCGACCCACGGCACCGGCCTGCGGCTTCCCACTCTGGCCGAGGACGTGGTCGAGATCGAGCTGGTCGACGGCTCGGGCGAGTCGCGCACCCTCTCGGTCGCCGCCGACGAGGGCTCGTTTCGGGCCGCTCAGGTTTCGCTGGGCGCGCTTGGCGTCCTCACCGCGGTCACCCTGCGCTGCGAGCCCGCCTTCCGCCTTCACCAGGTAGACGAGCCCCGGCCGCTCGACGAGCTGCTCGAGGCCCTGCCGGAGCTGGCGGCGGCGCACGAGCACTTCGAGCTCTTCGCCTTCCCCCACGCCGCCGTCGCCGTGGCCCGGTGGGCGAACCGCACCGAGGAGCCCCCGGACACCCGGCCGCTGCGCCACTGGCTCGACGAGATCGTGGTGGCGAACTTCGCCTTCGAGGGACTTCTGGCCGCGGGTCGCGTGCTCCCGCCCCTCGTCCCCGCCCTGGACCGGCTGGCCGCTTCCGCCAGCGACCGCAGCGAGCGCGTGGCGGACAGCCACGACGCGCTGACCAGCCGGCGCATGATGCGCTTCGTCGAGATGGAGTGGCTCCTGCCGGCCGCGGCGGCGGCGGACGC
>Ga0070739_10008534_pt1 | contig 10484 bp, 9 predicted proteins | sample Coa_R1_7_FD_66445 | JGI IMG/M metagenome (GOLD analysis project Ga0070739, IMG submission 66445) | Surface soil microbial communities from Centralia Pennsylvania, which are recovering from an underground coalmine fire - Coalmine... | ecosystem: Environmental > Terrestrial > Soil > Unclassified ...
GCGCCATCGCGCATGGCCTGGGCGACGAGACCGCACATGCGCTCCAGTTCGCTGGTGGTGGGCGCCCGGTCGTCATCGCCGATGACGATACGCCGCACCTGGGTGGCGCCGACGTAGGTCCCGAGGTTGATGCCCATACCCTGATGCTCCAGCCGCTGGAAATATTCGGCCAGAGTGCGCCAGTCGGGCTTGATGCCGTAGTGCTCGTAATCGCTGCGATCGCGGCGGACCAGGTCGTCGGTGAGAGGAGCGACGGAACCGCCCTCACCGGTGATCTCAGTCGTGATGCCCTGGAAAATTTTCGACGGCACGGACGGGTTCACGAGAATGGTGAGCTCGGACTGGCCAAGCATATCGATGAAGCCCGGCGCCACGACCTGCTCCTCGGCGTCGATTACGCGCTTTGCCTCGGCATCGGCGGGGATGAAACCGATGGTGGCGATGTGGCCGCCGCGAACGCCGATGTCGCCGCTGTACCAGGGCGAGCCCGTGCCATCGATGATATGCCCATTACGAATTATGAGGTCGTAGGATTCCGCGGCGTGGAGAGCGAATGCCGCCAGCAGAAACGAGCTTATTTGGAGCAGGCGCTTTCGCCTGCGGGGTCCGGACATGCTGACTACTGTACGACGTTCGGTCCGGCAAGCCGCACCAGCGCGGCATAGACGGCGAGCGCCGGATTGCCTGAGTCCTGGTAAGCGCGAAGGAGGTCGTCGGACGGCGCCCGGCCGGGAATGCCCTGGACGATTTGATAGAGCCATTCCGCGGGGCTGCTGGTCTCGAGCGGCGACGAGGCGATGATGCGCGCCGCCTCGGCGAACGCGCGGGCGCGGGCCTGAGGCGTGGGGGCCAGGTCCGCCGCAGTCATCCAACCGGATACGGTCTCGTGAAAGAACGCGGCCTCGGATTCGGTTTCGGCCTGCTGCCGCTGCGCGAGCGCATCGAGGAAATTGTTGTATGCGAGCTGCCATGCGGCTTCGGCGCGGTCTGCCTCGGTAAGGACACGGCTGTTTCGAATCCGCAAATCCCAGGCCATTTGGCGGATGCGCTTCGCCTGCTCGTTGTCGCCCAGCAGTTCGCCTTTGTACGTTTCCGCCGACGCCGACCCCACGGTGAGCTGCTGCGTGTCGTGCTTGCAGCGCGGCGCGGCGGCGTGATTGGCGATGAAGCGCTGGAAGGCGGGCATCAGGTCGGCGGTGAGCAGCGGTGTGAGCGCGCTGGTGATTTCGGCGAAGCTGCGATCATCCGGCGTGACGCTCTCCAGCGCGCTGCCCAGCTTCGCGTACAGCAATTGCTTCTGCTCGGGCGACACGCTCAGGTTCTGGAGCATCGCGGCGGCGGGAACGAGCTGCGAGGGAGAGCCGATGGCGCCGATGTACTCCGCGAGGAAACTGATGTGATCCTCCCTCTGCCGCTCTTTTGGCGTAAAGGTCTCCTGCGCAACGCGGCCGAGTGTGCGGTAGTACTCGCCGAGGCGCGGAAGCAGATCGTCGCCGCAGCCCATGGCTGGAATGGAAGGCCTGGGAATGTCCGCGAACATCTGCCGGGCGCGCGCCTTGTCCAGCGGCAACATGAACTCCACGGCACGCGTCTGGAGCGAAAGCGACTCCAGGCCGAGAGCGCCCGCCTGGCCGCGCAGATAGCTCAGCGAATTTTGCGGGATGCCGTTCAGCGGCTGCACCGGATAGCGGGCCTGGGCGGCGGAGGCGAGCTCGTATGCCTGCTCGATGAGCCTCCGCTGGATCGCGCGGTCTTTTACCTGGTTGCCGGACTGGAGGATTTTCAGGAGAGTCCAGGCGTGGAATTCGGGCGGGGTGGATTGGGCGAGATCGAGAATGGGTTGTATTCGGGGGACGGCTGCGGATAAAGACAGGTGAAGGAGCATTAGAGGGCAGAGCCGGCGGGCTAAAGCCCGAAGCGTGCAAGCCCAAGGCTTGCACCACAATCGGCTACGGGGGCTTACGAGGAGCACTCAGTAATTCACGATTGATGCGAAGCCGTCGGGCTTGAGGCTGGCGCCGCCTACCAGAACGCCGTCGATCTCTTCCTGGGCCATCAGTTCCTTCGCATTCTCGGGCTTCACGCTGCCGCCGTAGAGGATCCGCAGGGCATCGGCCGCCTGGGGGCCGAACTTGGTCCTGGCGAGGCCGCGGATGAACGCATGCGCCTCGGCCGCGATCTGCGGTGTGGCTGTCTTACCGGTGCCGATGGCCCATACCGGCTCATAGGCGATGACGATGTTCGCGAACTGGTCCGATGACAACCCGGCGATCCCTCCCCTGAACTGACGGTCGAGCACGGAATTCGTATTGCCCGCCTCACGATCGGCCAGCAGTTCGCCGACGCAGACGATCGGCTTCAGACCTGCCGCGAGGGCGGCCACGATGCGCTTGTGCGCCGTCTCGTCGGTCTCCCCGAAGAACTGGCGGCGCTCGCTGTGGGCGATGATGACCCACTTCGCGCCGGCGCCGGCCAGCATGGACGGGGAGATTTCGCCGGTGAACGCTCCTTCGTTCTCCCAGTAGCAGTTCTGGCCGCCGATATCGATGTTGCTGTCGCGCGCCGCCCATGCCGCGACCGGCAGGTCAACGAACGGCGGACAGATAACGATCTCGCGGCCGGTAGTGGACGCCACCAGAGGCTTGAATTTCTCAAAGAACGCGTTCGTCTCCGCCACGTTCTTGAACATCTTCCAGTTGCCCGCCATCACGGGGGTTCTCATAGGAGTTGATTGAGGAAACTGCTTCCTTTCGCAATATGAACGCCAAAGTTCTCGGCCACGGTCTGGCCTATATCGGAAAGTGACGCGCGCGTGCCCAGATTCTCGCCCGGATGCCTGCGGGGCGTGAAGGCGAGCAGCGGCACATACTCGCGGCTGTGGTCGGTGGAGGGCGTGGTCGGATCGCAGCCGTGGTCGGCGGTCAGGATGAGCAGGTCGTCACCGGAGAGCGCATCGCACACAGCCGGGATCCAGGCGTCAACCTCTTCCAGCGCGCGGGCGTAGCCTTCCACGTCATTACGATGCCCGTACAGCATGTCGAAATCGACCAAATTGGTGAAAACAAGGCCGCGATCGACCTCCTTCATCAGGTCGAGGGTCTTCTGCATCCCGTCGGCATTGCTTTTCGTCTTTTCATAGTCGCGAATGCCGCGGCCCAGGAAGATGTCAAAAATCTTGCCTACGGTCGTCACCGGCACGCCGGCTGCGTCCAGCTGATCGAGTAACATCCCGCGCGGGGGCGACGTGGCGTAGTCTTTGCGATTGGCCGTTCGCCTGAAGTTTCCCGGGCTGCCCTCGAACGGGCGAGCGATCACACGGCCCACTTCGTGCGGCCCGCGCAGGATCTCTCGCGCCGTCTCGCAGATGCGGTAAAGCTCCCAGAGCGGAATCACCTCTTCGTGCGCAGCCACCTGGAAGACGCTGTCGGCGGAGGTATACACGATGGGCGAGCCGGTGCGCATGTGCTCCTCGCCGAGGTCCTTGATGATCTCGGTGCCGGAAGCCGGGATATTGCCCAGCGTGCCGCGCCCGATGCGCCGCTCGAACTCGTCCATGATCTCGCGCGGGAATCCATGGGGATAGAGCGGCAGCGGCTTTTCGAGGTGAATGCCGACCATTTCCCAGTGACCGGTAGTCGTGTCTTTACCCGGCGAGGCGAGCGCGCACCGGCCGTACGCGGCGCGCGGCTCCGGAGCCGGCGCGATGCCGGTCAGCGGTGTGATATTCCCGAGCCCGAGCGCGGACAAATTCGGAAGGTGCAACGGCCGCCGGCGGGCGATATTGCCGAGCGTGTCGCTTCCCGCGTCGCCATACGCCGCCGCGTCCGGCATCTCGCCGATGCCGACGCTGTCCAGCACCACCCAGACCGCGCGGTTGAAGTTACCGTTGGCCATGGGAGGGCGCTACGGCAGCGGTCTGCTTTGCCTTGAGCGCGGTGTCGATGCGGCCGATCATGGTGGCCACGAACGTCGCCGGATCGAAGCCTGCCATACGGCTTACCAGCTGCCCGTCAGGACCAAAAATAATCGTGGTCGGAATGGAGCTGACCTTGAGCAGATACGCGAGGCCGTCCTCGTACCAGACCGGCACGTCCCATTTCTGGGCGGCCACGAACTCCGGAACGGAGGAGTGGTCCTCGTCGGTGTCGATGAACAGAAATACGACGTCCTTCCGGTCGCGGAAGTGCTCGCGCAGCTTGTCATAGAGCGGATGCTGGGTGCGGCAGGGTCCGCACCAGGTGGCCCAGAAATCCATGATGACCACCTTGCCTTTGAGGCTGGCCAGGTCGAGCTTATCGCCGTTCACGCCCGAGAGGGTGAACTTCATGGGATCGGAAACCTGCACGTTGGGGTCGTACTGTTTCAGCGCGAGGCGGCGCTGATGGACCAGTTCGCGGTTGCGATCATAGGCGGCCAGGACGATATCGCCGAGGCCGGCCTCAGACCCCTTCCACTTGCGGTAGACGATATCCAGCTCATCGCGGTCGGCGGCGCGCTTCGTCTCGGTCTGCTGCGGATCCTCGATGGTGAAGGCATCGGCCAGCGCCTGCACGGCGCCTGCCTGATCGCCCGCCTGCTCGAGCCAGTAGGCCTTCTCGCGGGCCGTTTCGGCGTTGGCGTAAGCGGCGAAAGCGCTGGTTGCGATCTCCGCCGCCTTCTTCGCATCGCCAAGAGTTCCCACCGCGCGGGCCTGAAGCATGAGCGCCTGTCCCATACGGAAGTTCAACTCCACGCGATGGCGGGCCTCCTCCGGCCCGGGTTTCGGGGTCTCCTTCTTCATCGCCTGCACCAGCTCCTGGGCATGGCGCGAATATCGAAGCGCGCGCTCGGCTGCGTCTTTGTCGTGAGTTTTGAGCAGCGCCGCCGAGGTCTCTTCCAGCAGCTCCAGATTGTCGGGGTCGGTCTCCAGCACACGCACGCCGTATTTGGCCACTCGCGGCGCATCGTGCTGCTGGAGCGACGCCTTGACCAGGGCCTTTTCGATCTCAGCGCGGCGCGGTGAGTTGGGGTATTTCGCGATGTGGTTTTCCAGAGCGTGAATGAAGTCGATCTGGCTGTCGCCGGCCTCCTGAAGGGCGTTCTGGAGATCGGCCTGCTCGGTCTGGGATACAGCGTCTTTCTCCTGAGCAAAGCCGGCGAGCGCGGATACCAGCGCCAAAACCAATAGCAACTTCATTGAGCGGATTTTTCCTGAGCGGGCGGTTTTTCGAACTGATCGGCAAGAGTGGCGGCCCGCTCCCGCGCGATATGCATGTAGCTTTCGTTGATGCTGATGCGGTGCAGCAGGGGAAGAAACTGCTGCGGCGTGACCAGGCGTTTCTGGTCCCACAGAATGTTCACCTGGAGCAGCGCGTCGTTGACCCCCAGCTTGTCGAAGTGCATGGCCTGATCGAGGTCCAGATAGCGCTGCTCGGTTTCGCTGAGCCGCTCGAACCAGTCGGCCAGCAGGCGCGCGTCCGGATTCTGGGAGTAATTGAATGAGGTCTCGTGCTTTTCGCTTCCGTTCTCGTAGACGAACGTTTTGGTGCCGGTGAAGGCGACCTTCAGGTGCGACTCGAGCGGTTCGGCGAAGTTCTCCAGCTTCGCCGCCAGGCCGAAAACAGCGTTGACGTCGTCGCTGGGCACCTGCACCTCCAGCGGATTCGCGTCGTTGGGCGCTTCCCTGTACACCGCGCGTCCGCTGCGGTCGAGCGTGATGGAGACGTAGTCGGGCTTGCTGCCTTTGAAGGCTTTGGAGTAAATGATCCGCGGCGTGTCCGCGTGAGCGAGGCCGGCGAGCGCAAGGGCGCAGGCCAGGAGGGGGATGGCGGAGAGGCGGGCTGAAGTCCCGCCGCAGGCTGAAGCCTGCCCCACGCGGCAACTCTTCATTGGGCGGCTCCCATACGGGCCAGGCTGGCGGAAGTCGTGGCGTGACAAATGGCCACCGCGAGGGCGTCGTTGGCGTCCTCGGAAGCGATCTCCTGATCGAGCCGCAACAGCGATCGGACCATCATCCTGACCTGTCCTTTATCCGCTCTGCCGTAGCCCACCACGGTGTTCTTGATCTGGAGGGGCGAATACTCGCCCAGCGCGATCCCGGCTTCGGCAATGGCGCAAAGCACCACCCCGCGCGCATGGGCCAGGCGGAGCGCCGTCTTGACGTTCTGGGCGTAGAAAACCTCTTCGACGGCAGCGGCATGGGGCGAATACGCGCTCACGATGTCGTGGACGCCGCGGGCGATCATGGACAGGCGCGAGCCCAGCGCGTCCTTCGGGCTGGTCTCGATGACCCCGCAGGCGATCAGCCGGTGCGCGCGGCCATCGCTGTCGACCAGGCCGTAACCGGTCCGCTCACACCCGCAATCGATGCCCAGGACACGCATGCCGCGGCAGCGCTCAGGCCATGGCCTCCAGCTCTTTCACGTCCACGTCGAAGTTGGAGTACACGTTCTGCACGTCGTCGTGCTCCTCCAGCGCCTCGCTGAGCTTGAGCATGCCCTGCGCGCTCTTGCCCTCCAACTTCATGAGGTTTTTCGGGACCATGGCGATTTCCGCGCTCTCGGTTTTGATATTGGCCTTGTGCAGCGCGTTCAGCACGGCTTCGTGGGCCTCGGGGCCGGAGAGCACTTCCCATTCGTCGCCATCGTCGCGGATGTCGTCGGCGCCCGCGTCCAGGGCCACTTCCATCAGGCGATCTTCGCCGGCCTGCTCCTTGTCGATGATGATCTGGCTCTTGCGATCGAACATCCAGGCGACACTGCCCTGCTCGCCGAGGTTGCCGCCGTTTTTCGAAAAGATGTGCCGGATCTCGCTGACGGTGCGATTGCGATTATCGGTGGCCACCGCCACCAGCACCGCCGCGCCGCCCGGACCATAGCCTTCGAACATGATCTCGTCGATCTGCCCGCCCTCCAGCTCGCCGGTGCCGCGCATGACGGCGCGCTTGATGTTGTCGGCGGGCATGCTGACCGCTTTCGCGGCCGCGATGGCCGTGCGCAGGCGCGGATTGCCGTCCGGATCGCCGCCGCTGCGGGCGGCAATGGTGATTTCCTTGATGAGACGGGTGAACTGTTTACCGCGCTTGGCGTCGAGCGCAGCCTTCTTGTGCTTGATTGTCGCCCACTTGGAATGTCCTGACATGGCTGAAAAACCTCGGGCTCGGGTGAGCCTTTCCGGGAGTGCCGCTAAAGTTACAGTCTAGCAAACGGGCGTTTCCCGGCGGCCGTAATCATATAGCCGGTTCAGGGATCAGGCCGGGCTCGACCAGGGGCGCGGCAATGCCGGTGCAGGCGGCGTGCCCACACTGGCATTTTGGTTTCAGCGGCTGATTCACCGCTTCTTCGCAGTACGCGCTGCAGTACTGGCTGCCCGCCGCCGGCGTACACGCGCAGGGCGGATGTGCGCACTTCACCCGATCAGCCATGCGCTCGCTCTCGCTTCCGGGACCTATCGCGTAACATGGTTGTTTCCATGGCTCGCATCGCTCTTATTATTGTCGCTATTCTTGTCGTGCTGCCGCTGGCGCTGCTGCTGGCGTTTTCCAGCACGCCGGTCCTGGAGCTGCCGGCGTCGGTTACCGCGCTGGGCTCGGCCACGCCCATCACCCTGAAAATCGACGATCCGCACGGTGTGAAGCGCATCGCCGCCTCGGTGGAGCAGAACGGCGCGCGATACCCGGTATATGAGACGACGCAGCCGTCGCGGCGTATCTTCTGGAACCGCCATGTCAGCCCGCAAACGGTCCAGTTCACCGCCGGCGTGAAGAACGCGCCGCAGCTGAAGGAAGGCAAGGCCACGTTCATCGTGGAGGCAACCTCAAACGACTTCCGCTCTTCCACCGCATCGGTGCAGCGCGATGTGACCATTGTTACCCGCCCGCCCATGCTCAGCGTCGACTCCGACCAGCATTACCTGTATCAGGGCATGGCCGACCTGGTCACGTTCAATATCAGCGGGCAGTGGTCGGAGGCAGGCGTGCGCGTGGATGGCCAGACCTTCCGCGCGTGGCCGATGCCCGGCGGCAAGCCCGGCGAGTTCGCGCTATACGCTTTCGCCTGGAACATGCCTGTCAGCACGGTTCCCGTGGTGTTCGCGCGGAACGTGGCAGGCAATGAGGTCACGGGCCGCTTCGTGTACCAGTTCCCGAAAAAGGAGCAGCCTCATTACCGCACGCGCGACCTACAGGTCAGCGATGCCTTCATGCAGAAGGTGGTGAACGAACTGGATCCCAATGGCTCCGGGGACATGGTCCAGCGCTTCGTCAAAATCAACAGCGAGATGCGGCGCGCCAATAACAAGACGCTGGCGGACCTGCAGTACAAGACGGAACCGCGCTTCCTGTGGTCGCAGCCCTTTCTGCAGGAGCACAATTCACAGGTGGAGTCCGCCTTCGCCGACACGCGGAATTACATTTATCACGGAAAGAAAATCGATCAGCAGACTCATCTCGGCTACGATTTCGCCATCACCGCGCATGTCGGCGTGGAGGCGTCGAACGACGGCAAGGTCGTCTGGGCCGCGCCGCTGGGCATCTACGGCAACTGCATCGTGGTGGATCACGGTTATGGCCTGCAGACGATTTATGGCCACATGAGCGAGTTCGCCGTACACGAAGGCGACATGGTGAAGCGCGGGCAGATCATGGGCAAGAGCGGCGATACGGGAATGGCCGGCGGGGACCATATCCACTTCACCATGCAGCTGGACGGGGTGCAGATCGATCCCAAGGAGTTCTTCGACGCCCACTGGATCAAGGATCACATCGCGCGCCGGGTGGAACTGCCGGGCTTCAGCCGTTAGCTCTCCTTCGCCACCAATACTTGTAGACCAGCCACAGAACGAGCAGCACGCCGGCAGCGATAGAGACAACCCTGATGTTGTGGTCGATGACGGTGAATACCTGTTGCCACTGTTCGCCGAGCGCCCATCCGAGCACGATGAATGAACACACCCAGGCGAACGCGCCGGTCCACGCCCAGGCGATGAAGATGTGGGGTTCCAGTTTCGACGTGCCCGCGACAATGGCCGTCAGGTGCCGCACGCCGGGAATGAAGTAGCCGAAAAACAGCGCCCAGTGCCCGGCGCGCGCGAAGAAATCGTGCACTCTGTGGATATGACCTTCACTGACGTGAAGCCAGCGGCCGTAGCGGTGAATGGCGCCGAGGCCGACCGTACGTCCAATCAGATAACTGCAGCTGATGCCGCAGGCGCTGCCGCCCCAGGCAGCGGCGATGGCCCACAGCGGATGAAACCGGCCTTTGAAGATGAGGTAACCGGAGAAGACCAACAGCCACTCATCCGGAACCGGCAGCCCGACGATCCCGAATACGAGCAGGGAAAACACCGCCACGTAGCCGTAGTTCGAGACCCACTGCAGGATGGATTCCAAGTCCGAGGATAGCGTGCGCATGGCCGACAACAACCGGCGACAGAGGATTGCCGGCGCAGGTTAGTCGGCCGGCATTCCGCCAGCTGGCTTCAGGCAAATCCCTACGAACCGTAAGTGAATAACCGGGGTTACCTCACTTATATCGTGGGCGTTACCGGGTCTCGCCATGAGGAATGTCCTGGATTGAGAAAGTATATTGAGGCTGGTATCGTAGTACTTCAACGTAAGTAATACCGCATCCTCCTTCGCAGTACACCTGAGCAAGCCGGCCCCGGACGCGCGAACACGGCGCAGGCGATAAAGAAGAGAAAAAGGAAATTCAGCCGATGTGGAAGTATATGCGCACGATGGCGCCTTTATGCGTGATGCTGGCGGGCAGCGTTTTTACCGCGATGGCATCGGTTTTCATCGCTCCCGGGACAAACATTCAGAGTGTGGTTAATGCGAATCCTGCCGGGACGACTTTCATCCTGCAGTCCGGAACCTTCCGCATGCAATCGGTTGTCCCGAAAAACGGTGACGTCTTCACCGGCCAATCCGGCGCGATCCTGAATGGCTCGACGCTGGTATCAGCATTCTCCGAGGAAGTGATCAACGGCGTGCGGTACTGGGTTGCCGATGGCCCCAGGCAGCCGGGGAGAACGAACGGCACATGCGACAGCGCGCACCCGATGTGCATGTACCCTGAGGATTTCCTGATGAACAGCAAGCCCCTGCTGCGGGTGGCATCTCTGTCGGCGGTCACTTCGGGCGCCTGCTATTTCGATTACGGCGCGGCCCGGGTGTATTTCACCGACTCCCCGACGGGGAAGACGGTGGAAATCAGCACCATGACGGATGCGTTCTCGGGTTCGGCAAGCGGCGTCGTCATCAAGGGACTGACGATCGAAAAGTATGCGAGTCCGGCACAGGACGGGGCGATTCAGGGCAGCGGCTGGACCATTGAATCGAACACCATCCGTCTCAATCATGGCGCCGGGATCCAGTTGGCCAGCGGGCAGGTGATCGTCTCCAACTACATTCATCACAACGGACAGGAGGGCCTAACGGGTGGCGGCTCAAACATTCTGGTGGAGAACAATGAGATCGCGTATAACAACACGCTCGGCTTCTCCTT
>Ga0070739_10008536_pt1 | contig 10480 bp, 9 predicted proteins | sample Coa_R1_7_FD_66445 | JGI IMG/M metagenome (GOLD analysis project Ga0070739, IMG submission 66445) | Surface soil microbial communities from Centralia Pennsylvania, which are recovering from an underground coalmine fire - Coalmine... | ecosystem: Environmental > Terrestrial > Soil > Unclassified ...
CACCGCGGTCGTCGCCGCAGCGACGCCGAACACCATGGCCAGCAGGCGCCCGCGCCGGCCCCGGCTGCCGCGCGCCATGAGATCGCCGAGGGCCACGAACAACCCCTCGCGTGCGCAGCCGAAGGCCAGCACGAGCAGCGCGGCCAGGAAGCCCACGGTCGGACCGAGGTCGTGCAGCGCGCGGCGGGCGCCCGCCAGCGGCAGCACCCCGGCGGCGACCAGCGCCAGCGCGCACGCGCTCGCGACCGCCCAGTCGGGCGCGCGGCGCGGGCGGGTGACGGCCACGGCCAGGCAGGCAGCCAGCGCCGCCAGCGAAGCGGCCTCGTTCACCCGGCCGGTCCTAGAGCCCCCGCCTTACGGCCAGGTAGGGCAGCAGCGCCAGCTCGGCCAGCGCAGGCAGCGGGTCCTCGGCGCTGAACACCGCGCCCACGTCGGCGCCCAGCACCGAGCGCAGGTAGGGCCGCCAGGCGAGCCGCCCCCCGGCCAGCTCGAGCGCGGCCGTGGGGAGGTCGGTGGCCAGGCGGATCCAGCGCACCCCGGGAGCGGCTGTGCCGGCCTCCGCGAAGGCCGTCCCGGTCTGGTCGGCGTACAGGTGGAAGGGGAAGTCGACGCCGGCCCGCTGCGCGAGCCCGTGGTAGCCCCACGTGCGCGGGTTGACGTCGAGCAGCTTGACCGATCCGTCCCGGCGGTCGTACTTGTATTCGAGCTCCACCAGGCCGTAATAGCCGATCGCGCTGAGGAACGAGATCGAGGGCGCGGCCAGGCCGGCGTCGGACAGCGTCCGCGCGTAGGTGGTGGCACGGCCGAAGTCCGGTGGGTGCTGGCGGGCGCGCTGCGCGGTCATCGCCGCCCGCACGGTCCCGTCCTTGAAGAACGCGCAGTAGGCGACCTGCGCCTCGCCCCCGCCCGGGATGAGCTCCTGCACGACGACCTCCTCGATGCCGACCAGCGCGGCCGCCGCCCGCACCCTCTGCTCGAGCTCGGCGCGCGTATCGGCCCGCCAGGCCTTGCGCCCGGTGGCGTAGAAGAAGCGCTCCTTGATGGCGGGCTTGATCACGAACGGCGGCTCGCCGTCGATGCCGGCGAGCTCCGCGGCGCTGCGCACGGTCCATGTGCGGGGCGCGGGGATGCCCAGACGCGCCGCCAGCTCGTAGGTACGGCGCTTGTCGAGCGCCCAGGCGACGACCTCGTAGGCCGGCGTCGGCACGCGGTAGCGCTCGCTCAGCGCCTCCCGGTGGCGGGCGATGGCGGCCACCGTCTCGTCGCGGGTGGGAAAGAGGACGCAGCCCTCCAGACCGTAGCGGCGCGCGGCATCGAGCAGCGCCTCCACGACCGCGCCCTCCTCGCGCAGGCCGGGGACTCGGATGTGCCCACGCACGTAGCGGGACCAGCGCGCGATCGATTGCTCGTCGTCGAGCACGAACACGTCGACCCCGCGCCGGCCGAGGCTGCGCGCGACCGCGAGCCCCTGGTAGTCGCCGCCGATGACGAGCGCGCCCGGGCGGCCGCCGGCGCTCACGTGTGTGCGCTCAGCGCCCCGGCGATACGCGGCCGCCGGCCCGAGCGGGCCGCGGCGGCCACGGCGCGTCCCGCGTACCAGCTGCCCGACACGAAGCGCATGATCGGCCCGAAGCTGCGCGCGGCCGGCGCTCCCATCACGTGCAGGCCGGGCAGCGTGGTCTCGAGGCCCGGGCCGAGCACGGGGAAGCCATCGACGAGCCGGACGGCCCGGCGCACCTCGTCGCCCAGGAACGGGTAGCGCGCGAAGTCGACGCGGTAGCCCGTGGCCAGGATCAGATGGTCGCTGCGGCGGCTGCTGCCGTCCGAGAGCTCGAGCGCGACCACGCCATCGGTGGCCCGCGCGCCGGTGACCCGGACCCCCGTGCTCACGCGCACCCCGTCCAGCCGCACGCGCACGAAGTGCGAGCACGCAGGGCGGATCGAGCGTGCGGCGATCCGGTCCTGGGCGCCGCGCGGCAGCGTCGCGAACAGGCGCGGGCGCTCGACCAGGCGGCTGTACCAGAGCGGGCCCACGTCGGTGGGCGCGTAGACGACCGGCCCGAGGCGACCGATTCGCTTCTTCACCGAATGACCGCGCAGCCACACCACGCGCGGCGCACGCACCAGCACCTCGACCGCCGCGGCGCCCGCCTCCTTGAGGAGCACCGCGAGCTCGAAGGCGCTCTGGCCGCCGCCCACGATGGTGACCCGGCGCCCGCGCAGCCGCGCGGGATCGCGATGCTCGGAGGAGTGGCTGACGAGGTCTCGCGGCAGGTGCTCGAAGCCGGCCGGCGAGTGGGCGAAGGCCTCGATGCCACAGGCCACGACCACGCGGCGGGCGCGCACGGAGTCGCCGTCGTCCAGGCACAGCGCAAAGCCGCCCGGCGCGCGCTCGAGCTCGACGACCAGGCGCCGGTCGACGTCCGGCACGGCGCGGCGCTGCACCCAGTCCCCGTAGGCGATGAAGTCGGCCAGTGGCACCGGAGCGGCGATGCGGCGGCCGAGCTCATCGCCGTAGGCTCGCAGCGAAAAGGGGCCGTGGAGCTCGATCAGGTTCGTGGCCGTGTCGTTGGAGCGCAGCTTCATGCCCACCGGCATCGTGCGCCAGAACGAGAACGGGTCCCCGAACACGTGCACGTTCACGCCGGCGCGCCGCAGCTGGACCGCCGCCGCCAGGCCGTGCGGCCCGGCGCCGAGCACCGCGGCCTCGAGATCGACGCCCCGCCCCGCCCCGCCGGTCAGCACCAGGCGCGCTCCTGCGCGTATTCGATCCTGGCCTCGGCGGCTGCGGGGCCCTCGATGCCCCAGGTCCGGCCGTCGCTGACGATGCGCGAGGCGTGACGGCGCCGCCACCAGGCGCTGACCTCTGCGGGCAGCGCCTTCCAGGCCGCCGGATCGCCGCCGTAGCGCTCGAGCAGGCGACGGTAGGCCGCAAGCGCGCGGCCGTCGCCGAGGTAGTCGGGATGCGTGAGCACGAGCGCCATGCCGCCGCGGCGGCGCAGCAGCTGCGCCTTGCTCACCCAGGCCGACTCGTCCTGATGGCCGAGGATCGTGAACAGCGTGTGGTCCTGAGGCATCGTGAGCGGCAGCTCGACCAGCTCGCGGTTCATCACCGGCCACCAGCTGCAGCACCCCCCGGGCTGAGGCTCGTAGGGGTCGCAGTCGGGATAGGAGGAGTCGTGGTCGAAGCCCAGCATCGGCATCCAGTCCCAGTGGCGGTGAAGGGCCGGCGAGCGAAAGCCCACGGCCCCCCAGCGCTCGGCGGCCGCGCGCATCGCGGGCAGCCGCTCCCGCAGCCGGCCCAGCGAGCGCAGGTCACGCCCGTCGTGGTGGAGCCCGTGCACGCCGACCTCGCAGCCCTCCGCGCGCAGGGTGGACAGCTGCTCCTCCGGGACGTCATAGCGCCGCGGAACGAAGTACCAGGCCGAGCGCAACCCCAGCGAGCGCTCGAGCGCGAGCAGCGGCTCGATGCGCTCGAGGCCGCGCGCCGTCTCGACGTCGTGGGTGAGCACGAGCGCCCACTCGTGGCCGTCCGGCCACGGGGCGATGTAGGGCACCGGCTGTCCGCTGATGTCGGCCAGGATGGCCAGGAACAGCTCGAGGAAGTCGTGCAGCGCCGGCTCCGCGGGCCAGCGCGGGAACGGCCGCCGGGCCTGGACGCGGGCGTAGTGGCGTCGCATCCAGATCTGCGTTCGCCGCGGCAGCGCCCGGCGCACGGCGTAGTAGCCGCGCAGCATGAGGCGGGCGGCGGGGCCGCGACCGCTGCCGGCCATCGCCTCCACGTAGCGCTCGGTCCACAGGTTTTCGACCGCCTCGTCGGGATCGAACGGCAAGAGCACGTCGCCCTCGGCGCTGCGCCAGATCGAGGCGGCATGCCCGTGCCGGTCGCGGATCGGGGCCACGGGCGACCAATCGCCGGCCTCGGGCCCCAGCAGCGCGGCGACGCGCTCGTCGCTGAGCACGCGGACGCACAGGGGAAGCTCCTCGCGGCCGGGCAGGCGCAGGGCGAGCATGCCCGGCGGCCGGGCGAGCTGCGCCTCGCGGGGCCACAGCAGCCGGCCGCCACCCGTGGCGCTCAGGCGGTGGGCCCACCCGTCGTGCGCGCCGCGGACGCCGAGCGGAACCCTCTCCACGGCGTAGGGCAGCCGCAGGTGCTCGGCCACGGCCAGCGCGCGGCTGGCCGCCAGCGGCGCCAGCGCCGTCTGGCTGAGCGCGCCCAGGGCGACGTGCACGCTCAGTTCAACCTGTCCGGCCGCGCGCGCCGGTCTCGCAGCTTCGTCGCAAACAATGTTCTTACCCCACCGCTGGTTGCCCCGCGGCGTCACGTGCGTGCCGCCGGGCTATAAGGAAAGCCTAAAACGGCAACCGTTGCAAGCTTTCGCGAACCGACGTCATTTCTGTTACCCACCCGCAGGAGCGAGGTTATGCTCCGCTGGGAGTCTTTATGAGCGGCCTGGATGACCCGGGAAGGCTCTCCGCCCATCGGCACACCGGGCGTTTCGATTCGCGGCTCGCGCAGGGGCTCGACCGCCTGACGGTGCTCGCGCGCTCGCTGTTCGGGGTCCGCATCGCCGCGCTCTCGCTGGGCCATGCCGGGCACGTCGCGCTCGAGAGCGTCGCCGGCGCGGCAGAGCTGCCCGCCTCTCGCGCGCTGTGCGCCTACGTCATCGCCGATGGCACCTCGCTGTTCGTCGAGGATGCGCGCACGGACCCGCGGTTCGCCGGCGAGCCGGCGGTGCGCGAGCTCGGCCTGGTCGCCTATGCGGGGGTGCCGCTTCACGCCGGCGGCGGGATCGTGGGTGGCTTCTGCCTGATCGACGAGCTCCCGCGCCGCTGGAGCCGCGACGATCTCGAGCGCCTCCAGGACCTGGGCCGCGTGGCCGAGACCGAGATCGAGCTGCACCTGGCCGCCACGAGCTCGAGGCCCGAATGACCGAGCTCGAGCGCTCCGAGCAGGCGCTGCGCGAGGTCGAGGAGCGCTTCCGCCTCACCATCGAGCATGCACCGATCGGGATGGCGCTGCTCGACCGCGACGGCCGCTGGCTGAAGGTCAACCGCGCCCTGTGCCGGATCGTCGGCTACAGCGAGCAGGAGCTGCTCGCGCGCACCTATCGCGCCGACGTCACGCGCGCGATGGAGGCGGTCGTGCCCGAGGACCGCGAGGCCTACCTCGAGTCGTTGCTCGACTCCGCCGCCCGATCGGTGCGCTGGGACTGGCAGGGCCGCGTGCGGACGCCCGGCGGATCGATCAGGCACGTGCACGGGATCTTCTCGCAGCCGTGGCACCTGGACGACGGCACGGAGCGCCGGACCGCTCGCGTGGTCAGGCGGCGCGGAGCGCCGGCGTGGTCAGGCGCCGCGGAGCGCCGGCCCCAGGAGCCCGACCAGCGTGGCGATTATCGCCTCCCGGTCCGCCCCGCGCCCGCCCGAGAGGGAGTCGATGACGAGCCCGTCCACGGCGCCCACGACCGCGACCGCGGTGAGGCGCCGGTCGCTCACCTCCAGCGGCGTCGTCTCGGCCAGCAGCTCGATCTGCGCGGCGATCATCTCGGCGTAGGAGGCGAGCGCCCGCCGCCGGCAGCGCTCGAGCTCGGGGCTCACCCCCACGACCTCGAAGTAGTTGACGCGCGCGGCGCGCTCGTCGGCCAGCGAACCGTCGAGGAACGCCCCCAGGCCGGCGACCAGCCGCGCCACGGGCTCGCGCGGGGCCCGCTCGAGGGCGGCCAGCACGCGCGCCGCCACCGCCTCGACGTGACGCTCGTACACCGCCTGGAGCAACGCCTCGCGGGAGACGAACTGCTCATAGAAGTACCGCGGGTTCAGCCGCGCCGCGGCGCACAGCTGCTCGATCGTCGTCTGTGCGTAGCCGCGGGTCCCGAACAGCTCGAGCCCGGCGTTGAGCAGCTGCCCGCGGCGCTCGGAGCGGCGCTGTTCGAGCGTCTTGCCGCCGTAGCGGCGACCCGTGGCGCGAACCGCATTCACGCATCGAGCTTGACAGCTCGGCTGCGCCTCGGCAAACTGGTAAGCGGTCCTACCAGATATGTTCGACCTGATCCTCTACGCCATCCCCGTGTTCGTGGCCGTGCTGGCGGCCGAATGGATCTCCTTCAGGCACACGGGCGACGGCCGCTACCTCGGCTACGACGCCCGCGACACCGCGACCAGCCTGGCCATGGGCAGCGGCAACGTCCTCATCAACCTGGTCTGGAAGCTCGTCGTGGTGGCCGGCTACGCCGCCGTGTACGAGGTCACGCCGCTCCGCATCCCGCCGCACGCATGGTGGGCGTGGGTGCTGCTGTTCTTCGCCGACGATCTGGCCTACTACTGGTTTCACCGGGTCAGCCACGAGGTGCGCGTGTTCTGGGCCAGCCACGTGGTGCACCACTCGAGCCGCCACTACAACCTCTCGACCGCGCTGCGCCAGACGTGGGTCCCGATGACCGCCTTCCCGTTTTGGCTGCCGCTGGCCGCCATCGGCTTCAAGCCGTGGATGATCCTGCTCCAGCAGGCCGTCAGCCTGACCTACCAGTTCTTCATCCACACCGAGCGCGTGCGCCGGCTGCCGCGGCCGCTCGAGGCGGTGCTGAACACGCCCTCGCACCACCGCGTGCACCACGGCTCGAACGAGGTCTACCTGGATCGCAACTACGGGGGGATCCTGATCGTGTGGGACCGGTTGTTCGGGACCTTCCAGGCCGAGACCGAGCCGGTTCGCTATGGCCTGACCACGAACATCGACACCCACCACCCGGTGCACGTCGCCCTGCACGAGTACGCCGCCATGTGGCGCGAGGCGCGGCGCGCGCGGCGCTGGCGCGAGCGCCTGGGGATCGTGCTGCACGGGCCGGGGTGGGTGCCCCCCAGCCTGGCCGAGGAGCGCGCCGGCCCCGCTTAAGGGGAAGAGCCCGCCGGGTGGCGGGCTCTTCCGAGGGGAGATTCGGTGACGGCTACTGGCCGTGCTTGACGCCCGGCTCGCCGAGCGCAAACTCGATCGGGTAGACCGGCTGCTCGCCCGGCATGTTGGCCTCCCGCCTGTACTTGCCGAGCGGTACGAGCGTGCGTCCGAACGTGCTCGCCAGCATCATCGCCGTGGCGGTATAGAAGGCGGTGAACGACGACGCCATCGTCACGTAACCACCGGCCTTCTCCCAGCCCACGCCGCCGACGGTGTAGAACACACCGAGCAGCGCGGCGCCGACGGCCAGCGGCGCCAGCACGATCGTGATGCCCAGGCTCTCGCCGAGCGAGGCCACGCAGCACGCCGCGGTGACCGCCGCGATGGCGAAGAACCAGTAACCGAGCTCGGCCACCGGGTGATGGGGCACGGGTGCCGGCAACAGCTTCAGGGCGATCATGAAGTTCAGGAAGCCGTAGCCGAGCCAGAACGCACCCCAGATACCGTGCACGGCCGTGGCCAGGCCGTCACGGGCCTTGTAGGCCCACAGCGCCGCGGCGCCCTGGGCGATACCGCCGGCCGCGGTGGCGAACGGGAAGATCAGCAGCGGAGAGGTCTTGCTGCCGTACCACCCGACCAGGTAGGCCGTGGTCATGAACGTGGCGATCGAGAACCCGAACAGGCCGAGAATCGACGGCGCCGCGATCGGCTGTAGAAAGACCCGCGTATGGTCTCGCCACGCGTTGAACTCCGCAGCGGCACCGTTTGTCAACGGGCGCTGCATCGACTGGGTGCCAGTACTCATAAGTACACCTCGCTGATGTAAATGCCGTTTCGTGGTCCCGCAGGTTCGTCCCTCTGATGGCCTACCCGCGGCCCGGGCGGCGACGGTGAGTTAGTACGTGGGCGGACACCGCCGGTACGCACGGCGGCTGACCCCCGATTCACAGCGTGCGTACGAGCACGCGCAGAGGTTTACCGGCGTCGCGGCACGGTAGGCGCTGCCGCCGCATGGGCCCCCGCCCGCCGGCCGGACGGCGCCCCGCCGGCGCGCCGCGCTCCGGCGCCCCGGCGGCGGTTCCGTGTCAGGCCAGCACGTCGCGCAGCGCAGGCTCGAGCACGGCGTGGGCGAACTCGTGGCCGGCCGCACGCAGCGCCGCGGGGACGGCGCGCTGACCGGTGGTGACGACCTGTGCCATCTCGCCGTAGAGGACGTGCAGCGCCGCGGCGGGCACCGGCAGGACGGCGGGGCGGCGCAGCACGCGGGCCAGCGCCCGCGTGAGCTCGCGGTTGGTCACCGGCGTGGGGGCGCAGACGTTCACCGGTCCGCTCAGCGCATCGTCCAGCGCGCACCGGATGAGCGCCGCCACGGCGTCGTCGAGATGGATCCACGGCACGTACTGGCGCCCGCCCGCCACCGGCCCTCCGAGGCCGAGGCGAAACGGCGGGAGCATCTTGGCCAGCGCGCCGCCGCGGGCGGAGAGCACGACCCCCGTCCGCGTGGTCACCACCCGCAGCTCAGAGGCCGCCAGGGCCTCGCGCTCCCAGTCCACCACCACGCCGGCCAGGAAGTCGCCCCCGGGGGGAGCCTGCTCGTCGAGCTCCTCGTCGCCCCGCGGCCCGTAGTAACCGGTGGCCGACTGGGACACGAGCGCTCGTGGTCGGCGCGCGGGTTCGAGCGCGGCCAGGCCCTCGACCAGATTGCGAGTGGAGAGCACGCGCGAGTCGCGGATCTCGCGCTTGACCTCGGCGCTCCAGCGCTGGGCGATAGGCTCGCCGAGCAGGTGGATGACGGCGTCGCTGCCGGCCAGGGCAGCCTCGGGCGGCGGCGCGTGCTGGGGCGAGGGCCAGGCGTGATGCTCGCAGTCGGCTCCGAGCACGCGGGCGGCCCGCTCGGGGTCGCGCGAGAGAGCGACCACGTGCTCGCCGCGGCGGCGGAGCTCCGCGATCACCGCCTGCCCGATCATCCCCGTCGCCCCCGTGATCACGATTCGCGCCATGCGGGCATCATCGCGCGTCGTGGCCCGCGGCGGCGCGCGCCGGGCGCGGGGTCGCGGCGGCGGGCGCGGCGGGCGGGGCGCGGCGGCGGGCCCGCCGGCACGCGGCTCAGAGCGACCAGAAGTGCCCGACGTGGGCGGCGATGCGCGGAGTGACCATCGGGTCGGGCGCGATCGACTCGGCGCTCCCGGCGCCGCCGAGCGCGCGGACGGTCGCCAGCACCGAGGCGGCCAGCGCGGCCTCGTCGTAGCCGCCCTCGAGCACCGCCCCGACGGGCGCGCCGAGCGCCGCCGCCAGGTCGCGGGCGTGGCAGGCCAGCTGCGCGAAGGAGGAGGCCTCGAGCTCGCACTGGCCGAGCGGATCGGCGCGATGGGCGTCGAACCCGGCCGAGATCAGCACGAGCTGCGGCCGGAACTCGAGCGCCGCCGGAACGATCACGTGCTCGAGCACCGAGACCCAGACCTCCTCACCCGAGCCACGGGGAACGGGCGCGTTTATCGTGTAGCCCAGTCCCTCTCCCGACCCGGCGTCGCCGGCCGGTCCCGTCCCCGGAAACAACCCGCCCTGGTGGATGCTGGCCACCAGAACGTCCCTGCGGCGGCGGAAGATCTCGGCCGTGCCGTTGCCGTGGTGGACGTCCCAGTCGAGGACGAAGACGCGCTCCAGTGCCAGCGCGCGGATGGCGAGCTCGGCCGCGAGGGCGACGTTGTTGAACAGGCAGAAGCCCATCGCCCGATCGAATTCCGCGTGGTGGCCGGCCGGCCGCACCCCGCAGAAGCCGGCCGCGTCCTCTCCGTCGATCAGCGCCCTGACCATCGCCATGGCGGCGCCGGCGGCGTGGCGGGCGGCGCGCAGCGAACCCGGCAGCACGTAGGTCTCGGCGTCGAGGGCGCCGCCCTGCGCCTCGGCGAGCCGGCGAATGCGCTCGATCTGGGCGGGGGCGTGGACGAGCGCAAGCTCCTCATCCGAGGCCGCCGGCGCGCTTCGCAGCTCGCAGCCCGCCCAGCCGGCCGCCGCCAGCGTAGCCTCGATGGCGCGCACGCGCTCGGGCGTATCGGGGTGTTCGGGGAGCAGCGCGCGCGGGTCGTGCTCGAGCGAGCTCTCGTGGCGGTAATAGAGCACGGCGGCGCAGAGTAGCCTCGCAACTCATGGCGCAGTCGGAGGAGCACGCTCCCACCACCGCTCCGCGCTACCCGGCCGAGAGCGCGGCGTACGTCGCTCTGAGGGATGGATCGTCGGTATACGTCCGCCCGGTGCGCCCGGATGACCGCGACGCCATCGCGGCCTTCCTCGACGAGGTCTCCGAGGAATCGATCGCGTTCCGCTTCTTCGGCGTCCCGAGCGCGCGCTGGATCATCGACTGGTCGCTGGACGTCGACTACGCAGATCGCTTCGCGCTGGTGGCCGAGAGCGGGACGCCGCGCCGGGTGGTCGCGCACGCCGCCTATGTCCGCCAGGGATCCGACAGCGCCGAGGTCGCCTTCCTGGTCGCGGACGCGTGGCAGGGTCGCGGGATCTCCACGCTCCTGCTCGCGCACCTCGCCGCGCAGGCCGAGCGCCGCGGGATCACCACGTTCACCGCCGAGG
>Ga0070739_10008537_pt1 | contig 10480 bp, 8 predicted proteins | sample Coa_R1_7_FD_66445 | JGI IMG/M metagenome (GOLD analysis project Ga0070739, IMG submission 66445) | Surface soil microbial communities from Centralia Pennsylvania, which are recovering from an underground coalmine fire - Coalmine... | ecosystem: Environmental > Terrestrial > Soil > Unclassified ...
CGCATTGCGGATGCGGGCCAGCAGATCCTTGGAAACCAGTGGATACAGATAGATCAAAGCGCTATCGTCCAGCGAGCTGGCCTCGCGCGGATAGCCGCTCAGCTCGGTTTCGATGCCGTAGAAAAGAGCGGTAGCCAAGCGCGGGGGCAGCTCCACGCTCTGCTCCATCAGATAACTGGTGACCAGCGAACAGGTCGCGCCGAGACTGCGGCGGACATCCACGAAAGGAACGTCGTCCACGTCGCCGGGCGTGTCGTGATGATCGATGACGGCGTACAAAGGAACGCGGGGATCGAGAGTATGCCGTCCGGTGTTCGGTTGACTGTCCACCATGACGATGGCATCGCCTTCATGCCAGCTGGCGGTTTCGATGGGAACCAAGTCGATGTCGAGCAGCTCAACCATCGCCCGGTTTTCAGCCCGGCTGATGAGGCCGTCCCGAATTAAGCGGGTTCGTTTACCGAGGGCGGTTTCGACCAGATGAGCCAGACCCATCATGCTGCCGAGACTATCTGGGTCTGGGTGAACGTGGGAGACGAAGGAAACGGTGGCCGCCTCCTGCAATCCTGCCAGAAAGCGATCCGAACGACGGGTGGGCGTAACTTTACCATTAAGGCCAGACTCGGCGCTGCGACGCGCCATAACGGTTATTCCTCCACCAGGAGCAAGTCAGGGCAACCGAAAGGATGAAGGATGAAGGCTAACGGATGAATCATGAGTTGTCTGATTCATCCGTTAGCCTTCATCCTTCATCCTTCCGAAGAACGGCTGCCGACCAGGGCCGCCAGCCGAAAAGGGAAAATCAATATTACTTCCCTGACTCTCAAACCAATTGTAACTTTTTTTCAGGCTCCTGCCAAGCCAGTCACCTATCCCTGCTCACTGAGTTCTCCGACGCGCCGCCACTGCTCCTCCGTGACGGGCAGCACGGACAACCTCGGCAAACGAACCAGATCCCAGTCCGCGAGCAGCGGATCGTCCTTAATTCGGGCCAGCGGAACCGCATGGGGCAGTAGGCGCACCGCCTCTACCTTGACCAATACTTCCTTGGGATCTTCGGCCTCCGGGACCGTCCACGGGTCGCTCACCACGCGAACCACGCCGATGATCGCCTTTTCCTTGCCCGTGTGGTAATAAAAAGCGCGATCGCCCTTGCGCATCTGACGTAAATGCTGGCGAGCCAGAGCATTGCGAACGCCATCCCATACCGTCCGCCTGTCACGTTGAAGCTGGGCGAAACTGTAGTGCGTCGGCTCTTCCTTGAACAACCAAAGGGCCATGTTTTCGGTCCTTGCTGTCCGAATCTTTTCTACCCTTCATCCGGTCCACGCAACCGGACAAGTTTTCCAATCAGTGAACGAAAAAACAGAACATTTTTCTTTGCCCGGACACTTGGGAGCGTTGCGCATGCGTACAATCCTATTGCCAACGTGGCGATGCTCGATTCCGAGTTCGAACCGTCTCGGCTTCCTCTTCACTCCTTCGCATGTCTCGTGCCGGGGCCGGTTTTTTCGATCCGTTCGCCCGAGCGATGTTCTCCACACCCACTCAACCTTATGGAAGGAGGATCATCATGTCTTACCTCTCTCTTCAGTTCAAATCGGCACCGCAGAACCTGTCGAATGCTTGCAGAATGAGACGGGAAACCGAACGCGAGATCCTTACTGCCCCGGATGCGGTGGAGAGCACGAACACCGGGACGGGAAGCGGGCTGAGTGGTTTTCAACTTCCGTCGGGAATCGTTTCGCTGGATCATTGGCTGGACCTGAACGCCTGAGCGTCAAGGTACATTCCTTGTTCCTTGCATTGCGAGATCACCCTGTTAGTGTAACCATTCTTTGCCGGCGAACAAGCCGCACTCGAACCGGCGCTGTCCTTCGGACCGTCTTCCTGCCGAAGATATACTGAAAATCCGTGCCCGAAAGCCTACGGACCTCGCGGAGAATTCGTCTGGAAGGTAAACTGGATGTATGAACAGTAATCCAGGGAACCTTCGCATCGGGGAGCCGCCCATGAGCCAGAGCATGCAACGTGAGTTATTCACTCCCGATGAAACATCCTCCAAACAGATGGCCAGTCTGTTCGCCGATGTCGTATTCGACCGTCCGCTCGATCATGCCTTCACTTACGCGGTCGGTGCAGAACTGCGTTCGCGCATCGCAGTCGGCAAGCGCGTTCGCGCGCCGTTTGGCCGTGGCGACAAGGCGACGACCGGCTATTGCGTGCGTTTGAGCGAGATGCCGCCGGAACGGCCGGTCAAAGAGCTTGTCGGCGTCCTCGACGACGAGCCGCTGTTAACCGACAATCTGTTGCGTCTGACGCGCTGGATGGCGGATTATTACCTGTGCGGCTGGGGCCAAGTGCTCAACGCTGTGGTGCCGGCCGGAGCGCGCGACAAAGCCGGTACGCGGACACTCGCGTTTATCGAGGCCGTCCCCGAAGTGGGATTGAAGGAGTTGCCGGCAAGCGGTGAGACGGCGATTCCTCCGAAACAAGCGGCGGTATTAGCTCTGTTGCGGAAAGTGGGCAAACCCATCGAGCAACGGCAACTGATGCGGCAGGCCAAGTGCGGATCAGGCCCTATCGAGGCGCTTCTACAAAAGGGACTGGCCCGACGCGTGGCTCGGCGTGTTGATCGCTTCATCGATACCACCCACGAGGAGTCCGTACCAGCGGGGCCAATCACCCTCAACGGCGATCAGCTCGGCGTATGGAATCAATTGGAACCTGCGTTGAAGCAGGGCGCTTTCCATGCGTTTTTGCTGCACGGCGTCACCGGCAGCGGCAAAACCGAGATTTATCTGCGCGCCATCGAAGAGGTCATTGCCCAAGGCAAGGAAGCGCTGATAATGGTGCCGGAAATCAGCCTGACGCCGCAGACGGTCCAGCGCTTTCGCGGCCGCTGCGGCGAGGTGGCCGTGCTTCATAGTCATTTGGGCAACGCGGAGCGCGGCGGACACTGGCGGCGCGTAGCGGCGGGCCAAGCGCAAGTCATCGTCGGCGCTCGCAGCGCCGTCTTCGCGCCGGCCAAACGGCTCGGCCTCATCGTTATCGATGAAGAGCATGAAAACACCTTCAAACAAGAATCCACGCCGCGCTATCATGGCCGAGATGTGGCCGTCATGCGGGCGCGGCTGGAGAACATCCCAATCATACTTGGCTCGGCGACTCCGTCGCTGGAGAGCTGGCACAACGCCCAGCGCGGCCAGTATACGCTCTTGAGTCTGCCCCAGCGCGTGCTGGAACGGCCTCTGCCCCAAGTGGGTCTGATTGACTTGCGTCATCAACCGCCCAAGCGGGGCCGGCCGTCGGCCATCAGCGATGCACTGGAACACGCGATGCGCGCGGCACTCCACGAGGGCGGACAGGTGATGTTGCTTCTCAATCGCCGCGGCTTCTCGACGCATGTGCATTGCCCGTCGTGCGGCCACGTCGAATCGTGCCGCTTCTGCGATCTGGCACTGACCTACCACAAAGAGCGCGACATCCTGCTCTGTCATTACTGCGGTTTCGAGCAGGAGCCGCAACGCAACTGCCCGCTCTGCGGACAGGCAGCGGTACGCTACCAGGGACTGGGCACAGAGAAATTGCAGGTCGAAATCGAGGAACGTTTCCCTCGCCATGTCGTCCGCCGCATGGACAGCGACACCATGCGCAAGCCCGGCAGTCATGCCCGTGTCTTGGCCGCTTTCCGTAAAGGACTGATTCACATTCTCCTCGGCACGCAGATGATCGCCAAGGGTCTGGATTTTCCGAACGTGACGCTGGTCGGCGTGGTCAACGCCGATGTGGGGCTGCATGTGCCGGATTTCCGCTCGGCGGAGCGGACGTTTCAACTATTATCGCAAGTGGCGGGGCGGGCCGGACGCGGTCCACAGGGCGGCCGTGTTCTCGTGCAGACGTTCACGCCGGAGCATCCCTGCATCGCCTTGGCTGCGACGCATGATTACGCCGGCTTCGTGGCCGCGGAGATGGCCCATCGCCGAGAGCACAATTATCCACCCTATCAGCGTTTGGCGCGCATCATCGTCCGCAGCCGCGATCAACAAGCGGCGTCCGCATTCGCCGACCAGCTCGCCGACGCTTTTCAGCACACGCTGCAAACGATGACGGCGCAGACTCCTCCAGACGTACGCGTGCTGGGACCGGCGGAGGCGCCGGTGTTTCGCTTGAAGGGCTACTATCGCTTCCATTTCCAATTGCAATCGTCCAGCCCCGGCACACTGCACCAACTGCTACGAGCCGTGCTGCCGGTTCAAAGAACGCCGTCCGGGGTGGAATTTACGCTCGACGTTGATCCGTTTAATATGCTGTAAGCTGGCGAGGGGCAACATCGACGAGGGGAGGAAGCTGGATCGGTCATCAACCACAGAGGATTTTGCCCATGCCGGACGTTATCCATTTCTATCGAGTTTCCGACGACTTCGGTTGTTTCTCAAACTTCGCGCCTTATCCAATTCAGTTGGACGGCAAGCAATGGCCGACTTCCGAGCATTACTTCCAAGCTCAGAAATTTGTTGACCCTGAGCACCAGGAAGCAATCCGGAAGGAAAAGTCACCCATGATTGCGGCTCGTATGGGCCGTGATCGAAAGAAGCCGCTCCGCCGGGATTGGGAATCCGTCAAAGATTCGATCATGCGGAAGGCTGTTCGCGCCAAGTTCACTCAACACGATGACCTGCGCGAGATTCTGCTATCCACGGGGGATGCGCGAATTGTCGAGCACACTGAAAACGATTCCTATTGGGGCGATGGTGGGAATGGCAAAGGCCGGAACATGCTTGGCCGCATACTCATGGAGATCCGCAAGGAGTTACAAACTCAGGTTGTCGATGAATCAGCCGATTGAGATCCGCCACATCGTCCCTCTGAGTTGTACTCGAAAACAATTGCGGTATCCTAAACATACCGTGAGTGTTATAGTGCAGCTCCCCTCTACGCCTCTCTTGCTCTGCCGCTCGCGTAGAATGGAAGAACACGAAACACGCGCTTTCACGGCGCGAATCCAATGGAGGATGAACCGTGTCCGAGATCACCGAACCGCGCCGCTTGAAACGAGTTTGGATGCCCGTAGCGACTCTCGTTCTGGGAGTGGGCAGTTTTACTGCGCTCGTTCTGGCCGATGCTCTGGAGCCGATGCAACAATTCTACATCGGTTCGAGCATCATTTTAGCGACACCCCTATTACTGGCATTCTGGCTCTTGTTCCTCAGCGGTTTGCGCTGGAGTCACCGGTTTCTGTATCTGATACTCGCTTCTGCCGCTACGGCTGGCTTGATTTACGGCTTGGTTAACTTGTTGGACTTGGATGGTGCCCTCGGCGGTTCCGGCATCCCGCGACTGCGCTGGGTCTGGATGAAACGCCACGAAGCACCGTTCGCGGACTTGCAGGTTCAAGGCGGTAAGCAGGTTGAACTATCCTCCTCAAGGGACACGGATTATCCACAATTTCTGGGCCGCGATCGTGATGGCGTCGTTCACGGAGTCGCCTTGGTCCACGACTGGAATTATCAGCCGCCCAAAGAGCTGTGGCGCAAGAGCATCGGTCTCGGCTGGTCGGCGTTCGCTGTCGTTGGTGAGTACGCCATCACCCAGGAACAGCGCGAGGACAAGGAGTTGGTTGTCTGCTATGAGCTGAAGACCGGTAACGCCATCTGGAAGCACGAACATGACGTGCGCTTAATCGATAAGCAGGGTGGTGACGGTCCCCGGGCCACGCCGACGATCAGCGACGGCCGTGTGTACACGCTCGGCGGCACCGGCATCCTCGACTGCATCGACGGCGCGACCGGCAAGAACATCTGGACGAGGGACACACTGGCCGATCACAACTTGTCCAATCTGATTTGGGGCAAGTCCTGCTCGCCGCTTGTCTTCGATGACAAAGTGATTGTCACCGGCGGCAAGGAAAAGCGAGATTGCCTGTTGGCCTACGATCGGGAAACAGGTAAACCGCTGTGGCAGGTCGGCGACGACGCTGCAAGTTACAGCTCGCCTGCCTTGGCGACCATTGACGGCCAGAAGCAAATCCTCAGCGTCAACGCGGAAAGCGTCACCGGCCATGATCCCAACGATGGCAAGGTGCTATGGAAATTCCGTTGGCCAGGCGAGATGGCCAAGGCGTCGCAGCCCGTGCTGCTCCCCGGTGATCGCGTCTTTGTATCGGCCGGCTACAACGTCGGCTGTGTCCTTTTGCACCTTACGCGCGGTTCGGATGGAAAATGGACGGCGGAGCCAGTGTGGACCGGACGGAACCGGATGTGTACGCAATTCTCCAATGTCGTCATCGCCCACAATTGCGCCTTTGGACTCGACTGCCGTAATCTCGCCTGCATCAGTCTGGAAACCGGCGAACGCAAGTGGCGAGGCAAGACGTACAACTTTGGCCAGGTCATGCTGGTCGGTGATTTGATTGTCGTGCAGGCGGAGGATGGCTCCGTGGCGTTGGTCGAAGCCAATCCAGATGAGTTCCGGGAACTGGCTCATCTTTCGGCACTGCACGAGAAGACGTGGAACAATCCGGTCCTGTCGGGCCAGTATCTTCTACTGCGAAATGATAAGGAAGCCGTGTGCTATCAAGTGGCAGTGCAAACAACGGAAAAGGTAGAGTGAGCATGCAGGGAATCACTTGCTGAAGAGTGGCGCGGATCAGCAGAAAAAGGCGGATCTGCGCTAATCCATTGTATCCGCGTCATCCGCGTTCTGTTCTGGATCGCTAGATGGCGGACTCTGTCTTTCTGCGCTGTTTTCCTTGACTTGATTGCCTAACATATCATTGAGACAAATTGAACTCTCCATCGTGGAAAGGACGATTGGCATGAAGCAGCGTTTGCTGACTCCGGGACCATCGCCGGTGCCCGAAGAAACCCTTCTGGAACTAGCCAAGCCGGTGTTTTATCACCGTAGTGCCCAATTTCGGCAGCTTTTTGGCGAAGTTCTGGACGATCTGAGATATGTCTATTGTACGCGCAACTCCATCGCCGTATTGACTGCTTCGGGCAGTGGCGGAATGGAGGCGGCGGTGGCGAATTGCTTGGCGCCGGGCAGCAAGGCCATCGTCGCCGTTGCCGGCAAGTTCGGCGAACGCTGGCGCAGCATCGCCAAAGCGTTCGGTGTCGAAGTCGTCAGCGTCACTGTGCCTTACGGTCAGGTTGTGCAGCCCGAACAGATCGAGCAAGCGCTCAAGCAGCATTCCGATGCCGCCGCCGTCTGCGCCACACTCAGCGAAACCTCAACCGGCGTTCGACACGACATCCGGGCCTTCGGCGAGATCGTCGCACGCACGAACGCGCTGTATCTCGTCGATGGCATCAGCGGCCTGGGTGTCGCCGAGTGTCGCACCGACGATTGGCACATTGATGTTTGCGTAACCGGATCGCAGAAGGCGCTTATGCTGCCGCCCGGCCTGGCTGTCCTATCTGTCAGTGATAAAGCGTGGCAACGGATCGATCAAAACGCCCCCTCGCGCGTCTTCTATTTCGATTTGCGGAAATACCGGGATAGTCTCAAGACCAACGATACTCCTTATACACCGGCCAACACGCTCATCAAAGCGTTGAGTGTGAGCCTCAAGAAACTGCGAGCGGAAGGGATCGAGAACGTGTGGGCGCGTCATGCCCGCATGGCCGCGGCTTGCCGCGCCGGCGTGCAAGCTCTCGGACTGGAGCTATTTGCCGCACAGCCCATCGACGGCTTGACGGTAGTGAAGACCCCGGAAGGCATCGACGGCGTCGCCTTGGTGAGCAAGCTTGAGAAACAATACGGCATCCGCATCGCCGGCGGCCAAGATCCGCTCAAGGGCAAGATCTTCCGTATCGCTCACATGGGATACATCGATCAATTCGATGTGTTGTCGGCACTGTCGGCGCTGGAGATGGTGCTGCTGGAGATGGGGTATTCGTTGGAGCCAGGCAGCAGCGTGGCGGCGGCGCAGCAGGTGTTGGTGCAGCAAGTGCGGGCGCCGCAGACGGTGTGAGATAGTTAGCGGCTTTCCAGCCGCCAGCGATGCAAGGAAGTTGCCCCGTGGCCGGCGAACCGGAGATCCTGAAGCGGCTTGGAATGTCCCGCGAGTCCGTGGTTCGCCTTAGCCGCAAAGCAGCAGAAGCGGAAGCTGCTCTTGGGATTCATGGCGTATCCGTCACGGCAGGGACGCCGCGTGGACCAGCCTCAACGGCCCCGCGCCCGAATGTGGAACAACACTTCTGTGTCCACAATACGTCGACCCGCGCCGATCCGCTACACCGCACGATCGAGTTGCCCAAACCGATCACTCAGCAGGCGGCCGACTTGTTCAATCAATTGTTCGGACGGAGCTAGAAGCCGATGAACAAGCAAATATCTCCAAACCAGTCTTGGCGCGAGGGGGTGAACTATTCCTCTCCTGTCCAAAAAGTGCTGATCTTCGGCTGGTATGATGGCCCTACCGATGGAGTGCTACAGTGCGGGGATGGTCAAGTTTATCGCTTTGACCTCCTCGCATGGGAGCCGGCTACTCAGGATTTGCGTGTTTTTGGCCTATTTCCTATGCCATCGGCGTCATGGGAACAATTGATTGCAATCTGTGGCGGCCCTGGTTTTCGCTGGCAGGAACAACTACGGCAGCCAATTGAAGATGTTATTCGGCAAGCGGGGGACGTGGAATGGGTGGTGGCGACCGAAGATCTACAAGGAGAAATCCTGCGCGTCAAAGCGATACGCCCGGATGAATTGGCTCGGGTAACGAATTGGAACGCGTTTCTCGGCCTGACTCAGGAAGTGCACGATATCGGCCCTTATCTTAAGTTCGAGGAATAAGACAAAGAGAGGGTTTATGCCACGCGTTTTCGTTAGCGACAAACTGCCGGCCGCTGGTCTGGATCTGCTACGCCAAGCAGGCATCGACATCGACGAGCGCCAGAAGCTCAAGGGCGCTGAGCTGCAAGAAGCGATCCGCGCCGCCGATGGCCTGATCGTTCGCAGCGAGACGCGTATCACCGCGGCCGAGTTGGAGAATCCCGGCAAGTTGCGCGTCATCGTCCGGGCCGGCGTCGGCGTGGACAACATCGATGTTGCAGCCGCAACGCGCAAGGGCATCGTCGTTATGAACACGCCCGGCGGCAACACGGTCAGCACCGCCGAGCATACCATCACGCTGTTGATGTCGCTGGCACGATACACACCCGCTGCCGATGCCAGCATGCGTCAGGGTAAATGGGAACGGAGCAAATTCGTCGGCAGCCAGCTTGCCGGACGCACGCTGGGGGTTGTCGGCCTGGGCCGGATTGGCCGCGAGGTCGCCCGCCGCGCCGCCGGACTGGACATGAAGATCCTCGGCTTCGATCCGTTCCTCGCCTCCGCCGGCACCGCTCATCTGGGTATCGAAACGGTCTCCGATCTCGATCAACTATTGCCGCGCGTCGATTTCCTGACGGTGCATACGCCGTTGACCGACGAGACGCGCGATCTCATCGACGCTCGTCGCTTGGCGCTCTTGCCCAAGGGAGCGCGCGTCATCAACTGTGCCCGCGGCGGCATCATCAACGAGGAGGCATTGGCCGAGGTGCTGCGTTCCGGGCATCTTGCTGGGGCTGCACTCGATGTGTTCGTGCAGGAGCCGCCGCCGGCCGATCATCCGCTGCTCAAGCTATCCAACGTGGTCCTTACGCCGCACCTTGGCGCTTCGACGGTGGAGGCGCAACTGTCCGTGGCCAGGGAAGCGGCTCAACTGATCGTCGATTATCTCATTCGCGGCGTCATCGGCTTCGCCGTCAACATGGCCGCCGTCGATAAGGCTGAGTTGAACGAACTGCGATTGTATGTCGATCTGGCCCGACGTTTAGGACTTTTACACGCGCAGATGTGTCAAGGAGCCATCCACAAGGCGGTCTTGAACTATCGCGGGGAAGTCGCACGCCGTTCGACGAAGTTGATTACCGCCGCCTTTGCCGCTGGGCTTTTGGAGACGCATCTCGATCAAAACGTCAACATCGTCAACGCTCCGCTGCTCGCCGCCGAGCGCGGCATCGAGATCGTCGAGCAGACCTCTTCCCAACAGGGCGATTTCAGCACGCTCTTGCGTGTCGATCTGACTACCGACAAAAAAACCTACACCGCCGCCGGCACGCTGTTTGGCAATCAGTTTCTACGTCTCGTTCAACTGGGACCACATCATCTCGAAGCGTTCATGGACGGCGTGATGTTGCTGTTCACGCATCAGGATGTGCCAGGGTTGATCGGCTTCATCGGTACCATCTTCGGCAAACATCAGGTGAACATCGCACAAATGACGGTAGGACGCCAGCAACCGGGAGGCGAGGCCATCGCTGTCTTGAACCTCGATTGCTTGCCGCCGGAGGAGGCGCTTAAGGAAGTACGGTCCCATCCGCAAATCAGCAGCCTCAGCGTTGTCAAACTGCCGCCGGCGGGAGAGATGCCGGCCTGGTTCGGATAATCCGAGCCTGAAGCGTAAGCGAAGCGTCTTCGCTTACGCTTCAGGCTCGGA
>Ga0070739_10008538_pt1 | contig 10479 bp, 9 predicted proteins | sample Coa_R1_7_FD_66445 | JGI IMG/M metagenome (GOLD analysis project Ga0070739, IMG submission 66445) | Surface soil microbial communities from Centralia Pennsylvania, which are recovering from an underground coalmine fire - Coalmine... | ecosystem: Environmental > Terrestrial > Soil > Unclassified ...
CAACTACACTTATGCGAAATATGGCCGCGTTGTGCTCGAGCAGCCGGGGCAGTTCGCCTGGCAAGTGTTCGACCAAAAGGTCAAGCATCTGCAGCGCGACGAATACAAGATCCGGCAGATCACCAAAGTCACGGCCGACACGATCGAGGAATTTGCGCAGAAGCTTGAAGGCGTCAATGCCGCCGAATTCATCCGGACGGTGAAAGAATATAACGCCGCGGTGAAAGCCGACGTGCCGTTCAATCCGAATATCAAAGACGGCCGTTGCACGGTTGGTCTCGCCATCAACAAGAGCAATTGGGCCAACACCATCGATACGCCGCCGTTCGAAGCCTATGCGGTCACCTGCGGCGTCACGTTCACCTTCGGCGGGTTGCGCATCAATACGGACGGCGAAGTGCTCAACACGGATTATCAGCCGATCCGCGGCCTTTACGCGGCGGGCGAACTGGTCGGCGGCTTGTTCTATTTCAATTACCCGGGCGGATCGGGACTGATGTCAGGCACGGTATTCGGTAAGATCGCCGGCACTTCGGCGGGACGCGCCGGAAGGAACTGACGCGACGCACTGTCATGGATGCCAAGGTCAAGCGGCCGCTCAATGAGCTCGATGGCAGCGCCATCGTTCACAGCATTGCCGCCGGAGACGTGAGCTGCGAAGCCGTGGTTCGCGACTGCATCGCGCGCATCAATGAGCGCGACGAGGTGGTGAAGGCGTGGGTGAATTTCGATCCGCAGATTGCACTCGACCAGGCGCGGGCGCGCGACCGGGCCGCGGCCCGCGGACCGCTGCATGGCTTGCCGATCGGCATCAAGGACATCATCGATACGGCCGATATGCCGACCGAAATGGGCTCGCCGATCTATCGCGGCCATCGGCCGAAGGCGGACGCGTCCTGCGTCGCCATCCTCCGCCGCGCCGGCGTGGTGATTCTCGGCAAGACTGCCACCTGCGAGTTCGCCGGCATGGCGCCGACGGTGACCACGAATCCGCATAACCCGGCCCACACGCCGGGCGGCTCTTCGAGCGGATCGGCGGCTGCGGTTGCCGATCACATGGTCCCCGCTGCGCTTGGCACCCAGACCGGCGGCTCCGTGCTGCGCCCGAGCTCGTATTGCGGCGTCTTTGGCTACAAACCGACCTACAACACGTTCAACAAGGCGGGCGTTTGGCCGGCAGCCGACAGCATCGACACCATTGGCTTGCATGCCCGCTCGATCGACGATCTTGTGCTCCTTGCCGCAGTGTTGTGCATGCAGCCACCGCCGCCGCTCTCGCGATTCGAAACGGCGCCGCGCGTGGGGCTCTGCCGCACGGACATGTGGGAGAGCGCGCAACCGGAATCTCAGGCCGCAGTTGAACTCGCCGCGCAAGGGCTCGACATGGCCGGAGCCGTGGTGCGCGAGGTTGAGTTGCCGGAGCCGTTCGTCGATCTCCATGTGATAGCCCGCGGCACGATCAACAATTACGAGCGCGCGGCATGCATGGCCTTTCATTGGGATCATCATCGCGACCAGCTTTCGCCGCAGATGCGGCGCTACATCGAGAATGGACAGAAAACCCCGCGCGAGGAATATCTCTCCGCATGGCGCCGCATCGATGCATGCCGGGCGCTGCTGCCAACCGTGTTCGATGGACTCGATGTCCTGCTGGCGCCGTCTGTGCAGGGTGAAGCACCCCAAGGGCTCGGCGCGACCGGCGATCCGCGACTGCAGGCGACATGGACGGCATTGCACGTGCCAACCATTACGCTGCCGACGCATCGCGGTCCGTCCGGTCTTCCCGTCGGCATTCAGTTGGTGGCGCAACGCTACGATGATGCGCGGCTGCTCGCCTGCGCGCACTGGATTTGGGAAAGACTCGGCGAGCCAGACCTGATCGGCTGCCGAATTTAATTGTCAGCTTCCCATGCTCTCCATCAGAAATCTGCGATCACACCATATTCCGGAGTAGGCATGGAGTTCGACAATTCGTTCGAGGTGCCGCTTACGCCGGCGCAGGCTTGGGCCATGTTGATGGACATTCGGCGCATTGCCCCGTGCATGCCGGGCGCGACCCTGACCGAAGTGGTGGACGAGCGAAACTTTCGCGGCAAGATTTCAGTCCGGCTCGGGCCGGTGGCTCTGGCGTTCGCCGGCCGCGTTCAGTTCGAAGCGGTTGATGAAGCCAACTACAGCGCTCGGGTCAAAGCGCAAGGCAATGACGATAAGGGCCGCGGCTCCGCCAATGCGTCCGCGACCTTTCGTATTGAGCCTACCGACGCCGGCTCGCGGGTGCTCATCCACACTGACCTCATGCTGTCGGGCGCGGTGGCGCAGTACGGGCGCGGCGTCGGAATGATTCAGACCACTGCCGCGCAGATCATTGGGCAGTTCGCCGGCAATCTGCGCAAGCAGCTCGAGCAGCAACCGGCGCGGATCGCCGCGCCCGAAGGTGTACCGCCAGCTCTGCCGCCGTCGTCGAAGTCCATCTCCGGCCTGTCGCTTCTCGCCCGCGTGATCTGGGCCAAAGTCGCCGCTCTGTTCACCAGACGATAAGATTAGATATCATCCCAGCAAGGCGATAGGCCGGGGAGCTATGTCGAGGTTCTTGTCAATACGGCGCGCGATCGGCGGCATTGCAGCGGTTGCGGCGCTCGCTGGCGCGGCTTCCGCCGCCGGAGTTTCGCACTTTTACAAGGGCCGCGTCGTGTCCCTTGTCATCGGCTACAGCGTCGGCGGCGGCTACGACGCTTATGCACGGCTGTTGGCCCGTTATTTCGGCAAGCACGTTCCGGGCGAACCGACGATCGTTCCGCAGCAAATGACCGGCGCGGGCAGCCTGCGCGCCGCGAATTACATCTATTCAGTCGCGCCAAAGGATGGCTCGGTATTCGGCACATTCTCGCGCAGCATGGGAATTTCGCCGCTCATCAACAAAGCCGATTTTGACAGCCGCAAATTCACCTGGCTCGGCAGTGTCACCGATGACGATACGATTTGCGTCACCTGGAGTACGTCGGCAGTCAGGAATTGGAACGACTTTCTCAGCAAGCCGTCGACCTTCGGCGGCGAGGGCGCCGGCGCCGATCCGGATATTTGGGCGCTGCTTTACAAGAACGTGTTCGGCGCCAAGCTCAAGCTGGTAAGCGGCTATCCCGGCACCAATGACATCGTGCTCGCGATGCAACGCGGCGAGGTCGACGGCCTATGCGGCTTGTCGTGGAGCACCATAAAGACCGAACATGCCGATTGGCTGAAGAATCGTTCGGTGAACATTATCGTTCAGGCCGCGATCAAGAAAGAACCGGCCATCGCCTCGGTGCCGCTCGCAACCGACCTCACAACCGGTCCGGATCAGCTGCAAATCGTCAAGCTCCTGTTGGTCAGCCAGGCCATGGCGCGCCCATTTGCCGCGCCGCCGGACATTCCCGCCGATCGAAAAGCCGCCCTCGTGGCGGCGTTCGATCAGACAATGAAAGATCCCGCCTTTCTTGCCGAAGCGCAGAGGCTTGATTTCGATGTGCGCCCGGTAAGCTCGCCCGCCATCGACTCGATGCTGGCCGAGGTGTACGCGACGCCCAAGGACGTCATTGTGCGGGCAGCGAAGGCTATTTCGAGCGAGGCGCCGTGAACGAAGTGATTGGCACGCGGGTCCCGCGCGTTGAGGATTTCCCCTTACTTACCGGCGGCGCGCGATTCGTCGACGATATTGCGGCTCCGGGCGTACTGCACGCTGCATTCGTGCGCAGCCCCCACCCGCATGCGCTGATCCGCGGCATCGATGCTGACATTGCGCGCACGGCGACTGGCGTTGCCGCCGTGCTCACGCTTGATGATCTCGCGCCGGTGCTGCGGCGGCGACGCATGATGCGCTTCTCCAATTCGGGAACCAAGCTCGACCAAAGCTGGCTGTTTGCGCTTGCCGATGGGGAGGTCTCGTTCGTCGGGGAGCCGGTCGCCATTGTGGTCGCCGCGAACCGCTATCTTGCCGAAGACGCCGCAGCGCTGGTGTCGGTGGATTATGACCTGCTGCCGGCGGCGACGGATTGCCGCACGGCCGGCGCGGACCCTCCGGTGCGGCGCGAACTGCCCTCCAACACCGTGATCTCGTATCAGGTCGGCTACGGCGATGTCGCTTTGGCCTTCGCCAAGGCGGCGCATGTGGTTGGACAAGAGCTGTGGCTGCATCGCGGCGGCGGCCATTCGCTGGAAGGCCGCGGCATTCTCGCCCAGGTCGCCGATCGCGAGATGCAGGTCTGGGCATCGACGCAGAAGGCGCATGACCTGCGCAATTCGCTCGCCGACTACATCGAGCTTGACGAAAGCCGCTTGCGTGTGGCGACCCCAGACGTGGGTGGGGGTTTTGGACCGAAGCTCTGTGTCTATCCTGAGGACGTAGCAGTCGTTGCCGCCGCGAGGCTATTGGGTCGTTCGGTCAAATGGATCGAGGATCGCCGCGAACATTTTACGAATGCGGCACAGGAGCGGGATCAATATTGGTCGATCGAGGTGGCGGCCGAAGATGATGGACGGCTTCGCGGAATACGCGGCCGCCTCATTCACGACCTCGGCGCCTATGCGCTGCAGGACGTAAACATTCCCTACAACTCGGCGACGACATTGACGGGTCCGTATGTGGTTCCGGCGTTGGGTATCAACGTGGTCGTCAACCACACCAACAAGGCGCCGGTTTCGTCGGTACGCGGCGCCGGCTACCCGCAAGCCGCCTTTGTGATGGAGCGGCTGTTGGATCGGCTGGCGCGCAAGCTGGGCATGGATCGTGCCGAATTGCGCCGCCGCAACCTGATCCCGGCAGCGAAAATGCCGTATCCAAAGCCATTGAAGGTTCGCTCCGGCGAACAGGTGCAGTACGACAGCGGTGATTATCCGGCCTGCCAAGCCGCAATCTTGCGCGCGGCTGGCTGGGATGACTTTCCGCGCCGCCAGGCGCAAGCACGCCAAAACGGCCGCTTTATCGGCATCGGCCTTGCGCACGGCATTAAGGGCACCGGGCGCGGCCCGTTCGAATTCGGCGGCGTCAAGATTTCACCCACTGGCAGGATTACGGTTTCGACCGGCGCCGCGGCGATGGGACAGGGCCTCGCCACCGCCCTGGCGCAGATCTGCGCCGACACATTCGGCGTTCGTGCCGAAGATGTCACCGTGGTCGCCGGTGACACCGCGGCGGCTCCGCTTGGTCTCGGCGGCTTTGCCAGTCGGCAGACCGTCACCGCCGGATCATCGGTGCAGATCGCGGCGAAAGCCGTGGCCGCAAAGGCCAAAAAGCTCGCCAGTCACATTTTGGAAGCGGCCGAGGACGATCTCGAATTGGTCGACGGAGAGATCCGAGTGGTCGGGGCGCCACAGCTTGCCGTCAAGCTTGGCGAACTCGCCCGCATTCTCAAAGGCGCGCCAGGCTATCCGTTCCCAATGGACATCGAGCCGGGGCTCGAAGCCGACGCGACATTCCGGGTCGATCGCCTCGCATACTCCAATGCTTGCCATGTCGTCGAAGTGGAAGTCGACGTCGAAACCGGCGTCGTTGCGTTCCTGCGTTATCTTGCACTTCAGGACTGTGGGCGTCGGGTCAATCCGCTGATCGTGGAAGGCCAAGTCCACGGCGGCATCGCTCACGGCATCGGCAACGCGCTCTACGAGTGGATGGGCTACGACGCCTCCGGTCAGCCCGTGACGACCACGTTCGCCGATTATTTGCTGCCGACCGCGACCGAGGTGCCGCCGCTGGAGACGCTCTATCGCGAGTCTCCTTCGCCGCATAATCCGCTTGGCGTCAAGGGCGTCGGCGAGGTCGGCGTCATTCCGGCGGCTGCGGCAATCATTTCGGCGATCGAGGATGCGCTGGCGCCCTTCAATGTGCAAATTTCGCAGATGCCGGTCACGCCGCATCAGCTCGTCGAGCTAATTCGTCAAGGAACGAAACTCTAGATACGACGTGCCGGCTTGCGTCTGATGAAGCGCGCAAGCCTGTCAGAGAGGGAGCACCAGATGATCCGATTGAAACTTGCGGCGGGCGTTCTGCTCTGCACGATATTGGGCTTGGCGGCAGCCGCGCCGGTGCGCGCAGACAATTTTCCTTCGCGACCCATCCATCTGATCATGCCCTATGCACCCGGCGGCATCATCGATTTTGCCGGACGCACCGTTGCGCAGAAGCTCGGCGAAGTGCTTGGGCAAACCGTTGTGGCGGAGAACAGGCCGGGAGCAGGCGGCATTGTCGGGGTCGATTATGTCGCGCATTCCGCGCCGGACGGCTACAACATCGTCATCATGGATCCGGCGATCGTCATCAATCCGACGCTGCAGAAATCCATGCCGTACGACATTTTCAAGGATCTGGTGACGATCTCGATCGTCAATTCATCGCCGGAGGTTCTGGTCGTATCGCCGCAGTTAGGGGTAAAGACCTATGCGGAGCTCGTCGCCTACGGCAAAGCCAATCCGGGCAAGCTCAATTACGCGTCCGCGGGTGTCGGAACGACGCCGCACCTTGCCGCCGAGCTGTGGAGGATGCGGACCGGCATCGATGCCGTTCACGTGCCGTATAAGGGCGTCGGGCCGTCTTTCGTCGACTTGATCAGCGGCAAGGTCCAGATGCTGTTTTCCAGCATTGCCGGCGCGCTGCCATTCACCAGCAAAGGCAGCGTTATCGCGCTCGCGACGACCGGATTGACGCGCTCGCCAGTCTATCCCGATTTGCCGACGATCGCCGAGGCCGGGCTGCCCGGTTACAATGTCGACCTCTGGCTTGGCATCTACGGGCCGGCCGGTATGCCGCCGGATGTTCTGGCTACATTGAATTCGGGCATCGCCAAGGCTTTGCAGGACAACGATCTGAAAGCTGCCTTTGCGAAATTCGGTTTGACGCCGCGCGGAACGACGCTGGCCGAGGGCGCCGCCTTCACAAAGGACGAGTACGAAAAATGGAAGAAGGTCATCGAAGATGGCCATATCACGCTGGACTGAGCCGTCCTCACACTAGGCCGACGGACGCGAAGAAGCACCGGCCGCGGTGGCCGCGATGAGCAGTCCCTGGCCAACCGAGTTGCGTCTGCGCCAGGACCGCAAGACGCTGACCGTCGCATTCGACAATGGCGAGCGTTTCGATCTGCCGGCCGAATATCTGCGCGTCCGCAGTCCGAGCGCCGAGGTGCAAGGGCACTCGCCGGCGGAGCGGCGGCTCGTCTCCGGCAAAGAGAAGGTTCAAATCCTGGAATTGCATCCGGTCGGCAACTATGCCGTGAAACTGGTGTTCGATGATCTGCATTCGACCGGAATTTTCAGCTGGGAATACCTCTTCGAGCTCGGCCGCAATCGCGACGAATATTGGCGCGAATATCTTGCCGAGCTTGCCGAAAAGAACCTGTCGCGCGCCCCGCCCGGGCGCTGAGCCGAGCCGTCCGGCATGGCGCCGATCGCCGTTGCGTTTTTCCGAGAATCTTCCCGAACCGCGTAACAGTTCGATACAGCGCTGCCCGTAGAGTCGCCTCTGCGGGCCGGCACGCGCACTCGATCATGACTTTCTGCACGAAGGGCGATTTGAGGCAAGGGAAAGGATCAAGTCGTGCGCACATTGCTTGGGCGCTTCGTACATGATGAGGAAGGCGCGGCGGCGATCGAATACGGGCTTTTGGCGACCGGGATCGCAGTCGCCATCATTGCCGTGATTGCAGCGCTCGGCACCAATCTGAACACCACGTTCTCGACCGTTTCGGGTCGCTGAATTCGAACAAATTCCGAACGGATCGATCCATTCCCCTCATTCCCGCGGCAAGCGGAAGTCCAGACCGAATATGCGGACATCGCGATAATTCTCCTGGATCCCGGCCTTTGCGCCGCTTTCGTTGGGAGCGGAGAGTGGCAATCGATTGAGCCTGAACGGACGCCGCTTCTATTACTAGGAGCGCGTCGAGGCGTCGCCGGCGTTTCCGCCGCGTCAATCATCGATCAACTTCCGTTCGGCATCATCGCGACAGTGTCGGGGTGGGGCGTACGATGGGGCGCCTGCCGGCATTAGAGCGGCCTCGATCCCTCTCCCTCGGGATCGGGGCCGTTCGCCATTTCGGGCGCTTGCGCATTTCGCCGCAAAGGATTGCACCGGGCATATTGGTGCGGCGGGACGTTCACGGCCCCCTACAAGACCAGGCCAGCGGCCAAGAAGCGAGTGGAGAATCTCCCAACAGCGGCTGTTGTCGTGGAAGGCTGTTTCTTCGCTGCTATGGTTGATGGACCGTTTATGTTGACGGCTGACTTGGCTCGCGACACGACGCTTCTCGAATTCGGGGAGCTAAACGTTCACCGCGACGAGGCGCCGTCTTTCGTCTAACATTACGGCTGCGGTGCAAAAGCACCGCGGATCGAGGGAGGACCCTGCAATGAAATTGCGTATGTTGACTGCCGCCCTGCTGGCGGGCGGCCTTTGGGCCGGAGTGGCGAACGCCCAGCAGCAAGCCGCGCCGGACCTGAATGCCATTCCGGATAAAATGCCTTTCAATACGCCCTACGGCACGCCGATCACCCTCGAGCGCGCCCAGGCGGTGGTGCAGGCGGGGATTGCCGAGGCCAACAAGCGGGGCTGGCCCTTGAACATAACCGTGGTGGATCCCAACGGCGACCTTATTTCGTTCGCGCGCATGGACGGCGCACAGCTCGCCTCGATCTCCATAGCGCAGCATAAAGCGCGGGTCGCGGCCCGATATCGCCGACCCACCATCGCGTTTGAGAATGGCGTGCAGAAATCCGGCTTGAACTATTTGATGACTCTCGACGATGTCATCGCCTCGCGCGGCGGCATTCCACTGGTAGAGGGCGGCAAGATCATCGGCGCGGTCGGCTGCTCCGGCGGCACCGGCTCGCAAGACGAGGCGGTCTGCACCGCAGCGGCGAATACCGTCAACAAGTGAGCCGACACCGCTGATTGTCTGATTTGATGAGGGCGGCCCGCGTGGCCGCCCTCATTGCCTTTGAGGTGCGACCGCGGCGGTGGCGTAGGAAATGTCGATAGGAGTTTGCCAGCAGAGCGGTTCGGCAGTGCAGAATGGTGGGCGCTGTAGGGATTGAACCTACGACCTCTCCCGTGTGAAGGGAACGCTCTCCCGCTGAGCTAAGCGCCCGCCCCGATTGGCGCCGGATTTACGAACGGTGCGATAGAGTGTCAAGCCAAGCGCGGCTATTGCCACGCATGGCGCTGCAGCGGCGCGCCGATCAATTGCCCATCCCCATCCTGCCAGGTCAGCGCCGGCGGGATGACGGGCTTGCCGTTTTGGTCGAGCCATCGATAAGGCGGCGGGGTGATGGACCGGCCGTCACCATCCGTCCACACTTTTGGTGCCGGACCGATCGGGCGGCCATAACCGTCGAGCCAGATAGCCGGACTTAATGGTTTGCCGTCTTCGGTCGTCGGCGCAGCAGGTGGCGGGCCGATCGGCTGACCATCGCCGTCAACCCAAGTGGCCACGCGTGCCTTGGCGCCGCCCTCGGACGGAGCAGCGCGTGGCGGCGCATCGATAACCTGACCGTCGCCATCGAGCCACTTGCCGGGCGGCAGCGCAGGCGGCTTGGCATCGCTTGTGGTCGCGGTCTTCGGCGGAGGTGGAGTCTGGCTTCGCTCATTCGCCGCGGCCGTGGTCTGCAGCCTTTCCGCCGCGTGCGCCGGGCCACTCACGGACGCGATCGCCGGTTTGGCGCCGTTCCGCGCCGGCAATGCCAGTGTCACCTCATCGGCCTTGCGGGCGAGAACGGCGTCGTGGTCGTCCACGGAGCGGAGCGTCCAACCGCCGTGGCCTTCGCCGACCCGCAGACGAACCACATCCTTGGTCGCTTCATCGACAAAGATGCCCATGGTCAGGTCGGTACCGACAGCGGTGCCCACCAGAGTCAGAGGGGGTCGAACCGGCTCGGCCGGTTTCGCCTGAGTTGGCGGCGCCGCGGCAGCCGGGGCAGCGATGGCCACGGCCGCCGGTCGCCGCGACGGCGAAAACAGCGGTCGATCACGCGTGCTGGTGAGAGACTGCAACGAGATCGCCCAAAGCGGATTGCCGATCGGCGGAGGGGCAGCTTTGTCGTCAATATCCGGGTCGTGCTGCGGCGAGCCGAGGTGTGATCTTACCATCGACCCCAGCACTGGCTCGTCGCCACCCGATGGCGCTGCGGACGACGGTTCGGGCGTGCCCCCAAGCAAAACAAGCGCAATCACGCTGGCGCCGAAGCGGCCGCTGCCTACTGCCTTCGCCATTGGCAGCCGCACCGTCCTTCTCCTGTTTTGCCGTCCGAACACGGCATTCCCTCCACCGGTTGCGCAAAGCGCGTTAGCCTGCAACAGCGCCATCAAATGGTGCCACGTCGGCGCGGGCTGCACAACGCGGCAGCGCTTTGAATCTGCGCGGCGACGGGAAGCGACTGCCCGATTCACAAAGGTTAAGTTCCCGCGCGTCGGCGCCATCGATGTCGTTTGCCGGGCCACGATCCCGCGGCTATAAT
>Ga0070739_10008540_pt1 | contig 10472 bp, 16 predicted proteins | sample Coa_R1_7_FD_66445 | JGI IMG/M metagenome (GOLD analysis project Ga0070739, IMG submission 66445) | Surface soil microbial communities from Centralia Pennsylvania, which are recovering from an underground coalmine fire - Coalmine... | ecosystem: Environmental > Terrestrial > Soil > Unclassified ...
TTCTTTCAACGAAGGGCCGTACATGTCGGCTCCATGCCGAACATCCAAGGTGAACGGCACCGGAGGCACGTGCGCGCAAGCGCCTGATTTCCTGGCCAGCCACGGTCTTACGAAATTGAAAGAATGTCTGATGTCTTCATGGTGTGCGTGAACAGCCTGAGCATCAACAGCGGTAGCTGCCAACGTTCGAACTGTGATACTGATTGTTGGTGCTCGCACCCTGACTTTTATAAGTTGCATACGCACGCCTTCTTGCGCGTGTCGCGACCCGCGCGAAGCTCATCTGTGCCCTGGCTTTTCGCGTCGGCTACAGAGCCAAGTTAGGCAGTTACCCGGACATTGTCGTGCAGAAACTCGGGGGCAAAGTCCGCTCCGTTCGGCCAGACCAGGGTGTGAAACTCGGGATCTATACGAAACCGTTTGAACTGTTCGAGGTTCCTAAGCGGCTCAAATACCGGTCCTCTGAGTTCGGGTCCTAAATCGATTTCTCCCTGTGTTCCGTCCCGAAATTTCAACCTGACGACATAGCCTGTTACGTACTGAGCTTCTATGATGTGGTAGTTCATGGTTTTTCCCCTACTCCAGCGGCGGAATCCTCTTTAGGGGCTGATGCTGTCGAGCAAGTTCCCAGTTTTCCAGCAGTTCGCTCTTGTGAAGCTCACGCCACTCTCGAACCAACGCCAGCGCACGCTTGGGAAGCTGGCCAGACATGACCGTCCCGGTTTCGATATCAAGAACGGCTTCAAATTCTCCGTAAACTGCGTGAAAATGCGGGCGACCATGTTCACGATAAAAGAGACCTATTACAATTCCGAAGAACCGGCTCAACTCTGGCATGTGCTCCAGAGGCCCCTTGTCGATCGTGACAACTGCCGAACGTCGCACTTCACGGGCGCCCGCTTGTGAGTACCTCTCGCAAGCGCTCGTTAGTCTTCGCTTAAAAGGTATCAGGGGTACACAGCTTCTTTCAACGAAGGGCCGTACATGTCGGCTCCATGCCGAACATCCAAGGTGAACGGCACCGGAGGCACGTGCGCGCAAGCGCCTGATTTCCTGGCCAGCCACGGTCTCATGAACGTGAAAGGGCGTCCGAGATTTCCACGCATCGATCACAGCGGGGCAGTGGACGAGGGTCGCTTGTCTCTTGCTGCTCGCCTCCTGTTCTTCATCTGAGATATTCCAGGAACATGGTGGCGAGCGTGAGATAAATGGAAATGCCGGTGATGTCGTTCGCCGTCGTGACGAACGGACCGGCCGCGATGGCCGGATCGACACCCATGCGTTTCAGAAGGATGGGCATGAACGTGGCCATGCTTGTCGAGACGATGAAGGCGATCAGCATGGACGCCCCGATCACCATGCCTAGGACCGCATGGCCGTGCCACAGCCAACCGACCAGGGTCAGGATGACGCAACAGGCCAGCCCCATCAGCAGCGTGATCCGGATCTCCCGGAAGAAGACCTTCCACACGTCGGTCTGCTCGATCGAGCCGGTCGCGAGCCCGCGGATGATCAGGGTCGAGGATTGCAAACCGACGTTGCCGCCCATGGCGGCGATGACGGGAATAAAGCTGACGATCGCTACGACTTCCTGGATCGTGAAGCGGAACAGCCAGAGGATCGCGCCGGAAACCAGACTGCCGATCAGGTTGGTGAACAACCACGGCAGCCGCAGCCGGGCGGCGGCGATGCTGGAGGATTTGGATTGCGTTTCCTCCTCGAGGGCGCCGGCCATTTTCAGCATGTCCTCTGTCGCCTCTTCGCGGATCACGTCCACCACGTCGTCGACCGTAATGATGCCGACGAGCGTGTTGTCCTTTTCGACGACCGGGATGGCCAGCAGGTTGTAACTGGCGACCTGGCGGGCCACCTCTTCCTGGTCCGTATCCACTGTGACGCTGATCACGTCGCGCGTCATGATGTTCTTAAGCGGCGTGGCCGGCGGCACGGTGAGGAGTTGGCGCAGCGACAGGACGCCCACCAGGCGATTTTCTTTGTCGGTGACGTAAATATAGAACACCATCTCCGCATCGGTTGCGTGCTGCAGGCGGCGGATCGCTTCCTGCGCGGTCGTGTCTTCCGGCAGGGAGAAAAACTCCGTAGTCATGATCGCGCCGGCCGAGTCTTTCGGATACTTCAGCAGGTCGGCGATCTCCGTGGAGTCCTCCGTTTTCATCAGCGCGAGGACTTCTTGGGCCCGCTCTTCCGGGAGCACGCCCAGGATGTAGGCGACGTCGTCTGGCCCGAGATCCTTCAGGAGCCACGCCACATCGGAGGCAGACAGGTCCGCCAATACCTGGTTGATGCTGTCGCTGTCCAACTCGCTCAGTACTTGGCCGCGCTGCGCCTCGCCGCGGACGAGCTCGAACACCGTGCGCTTTTCTTTCGGGGAAGAGAGGTGGTTGACGACCCTGGCGATGTCGGCCGGGTGCATGCGGCCCAGCATCTTGGCGAGGTTGGAAATCGCCCCGCGCCGGAGCAGGCGTTGGAAGGAGAGCAGCACAATATCGGACTTCGCCTGCCCTTTCTCGGCCAGTTCCCGGGAGGCTTCCTTCAAAATGTCCTTGTCCAATTGACGTGTGCGTTCCGTCGGCTGCATGGACGGCTTTAGCCCTTCGCCTATTGCCTATGCGCTAATACCCCAACTCCATCAAAACCTGTTCATCTTCACGCCAGGCCGTGCGTACCTTCACCCACAACTCCAAAAACACTTTCATGCCGAACAGCCGCTCCATGTCGCGCCGGGCGGCGGTCCCGGCGGCCTTGAGCCGCTCCCCACGCCTCCCGATGAGGATGGCTTTCTGCGATTCTTTCTCGACCAGGATCGACGCCGCGATGCGGGCCAGTTGGCCTTCCTCCGTAAAGCGGTCGATCTCGACGGCGACGGCATGCGGAACTTCCTGGTATGTCTCTAGGAGAATTTTCTCGCGGATGAGTTCGGCCGCCAGGGTCCGCATCGGCTGATCCGTGATCATGTCCGCTCCGTACGCGGGTTCGCCCTCCGGAAGCAGCTTCACGGTCAAGTCCATTAAGCGATCGAGGTTGTCGCCAGTGAGGGCCGATACCGGCACCACCTCGGTCCACTCCAGCAGCGCGCAGTACGTTTCGATCAAGGGCAGCAGCCGGGTTTTGTTCACCAAGTCGATTTTGTTGATCACCAGAAAGACCGGCCGCGGCCGTTTGCCGAGCGCTTCCCGCACCCGGTCGATGGCGAAACGGTCGCCCAAGCCGGGTGGCGACATGGCTTCGACCAGGACATACAGCAGATCGCCCTCCTCCAAGGTCTCCAGGGCGGTCCGTACCATCCGCCGGTTGAGCAGGTGTTGCGGCTTGTGCAGGCCGGGCGTGTCCAGGAAAGCGATCTCCGCGCCCGGCACATGCGCGATGCCCAAGATCCGCGTTCTGGTGGTTTGCGGCTTGTCCGACACGATCGCGATTTTCTCGTTCAGAAGCCGGTTGAGCAGCGTCGACTTCCCGACGTTCGATCGCCCGACGATGGAGACCGTTCCCGATTTCATGAGTTGCAAAGAACAGCCGGCAGCGAGCGGCGAAGGACTCAAGATCTCCGCTCTATGCTGTTCGCTATTTGCTGTTCGCTGTTGGCTCATCCGCAAGCTGATAGACCGTCTCGCCCTTCCGCACGAATCCCAGTTGCTCTCTCGCCAATTCTTCGATCCTGGCCGGATCGTGCTGCGTGCGTTCGATCTCCAGCCGCAGCGCGGCGTTGCCCCGCTGCAGAACCTGGATGTCCTCTTCCAACTGACGAGCATGTTGTCGCATCGTCCAATATTGGATGAGCCCCATGTCGCCGAACAGAAACGAACCGGTCAGCCCGAGCCCGAGCATCACACCGAGAAATTTCATCATCCCGACCGCGCGCCGCTGCCGGGTCAACGCATTCGGCCCTCGGTTCGGCTTAATCAACATGATATCCCACGCGGACTCAGGGGTGTACAGCGACCGCCGACCGGCCGCGATACACCGCCGTCGTTCCCAGTTCCTCTTCGATGCGCAGCAGTTGGTTATACTTGGCCACCCGGTCGGTCCTGGAGAGGGAGCCGGTTTTGATCAACCCGGTATTCATGGCGACGGCCACATCGGCGATCGTCGTGTCTTCGGTCTCTCCGGACCGGTGCGACACGACCGCCGTATAGCCGGATCGCTTCGCCAGTTCGATCGCCTCCAGGGTCTCTGTCAGGGTGCCGATTTGATTCAGCTTGATCAGAATCGAATTGCCGATCCCTTCTCGGATGCCCTTGGAGAAAATCTCCACGTTGGTCACAAAGATGTCGTCGCCGACCAACTGAACCCGTCCGCCTAATTGCTCGGTCAACATCCGCCATCCTTTCCAATCCAGTTCGCTCAGGCCGTCCTCGATGGACAGGATGGGATAGTTGTCCACCAACCGGCCGTAATAGCGGATCATGTCCTCGGCCGAGCGATCCGGGTGCTTTTCCGCTTCGAGCCGATAGCGGCCCTTCTCATAAAACTCGCTGGCGGCGGCATCAATGGCCAGCGCGATGTCTCGTCCCGGCCGGTAGCCGGCTTCCTCGATGGCCTGGACGATCAGGCTCAGCGCCTCCTCGTTGGAGTCCAGGTCGGGCGCGAACCCTCCTTCATCCCCGACCGCGGTGTTGAGGCCGCGCTTCTTCAGGAGCGCTTTCAGCGTGTGGAATATCTCGGTCGCCATGCGCAGCGCCTCGCTGAACCGCGCCGCGCCGACCGGCATGATCATGAATTCCTGGAGATCGAGGCGGTTGTCCGCGTGGGCCCCGCCGTTGATGATGTTCATCATCGGGACCGGCAGCACCCGCGCATTGGTTCCGCCGAGATACCGGTAGAGGGGCTGCCCGGTTTCGTTGGCGGCCGCTTTGGCCACGGCCAGCGAGACGCCGAGAATGGCGTTGGCCCCCAAGCGGCCTTTGTTCTTGGTCCCGTCCAGCGCCGCCATCGTGTGGTCGATCGCCGCCTGGTCGAAGGCGTCCCGGCCCAGAAGTTCCGGCGCGATCGTCCTCTGGATGTTCGCCACGGCCTTGGAAACGCCCTTGCCCATCCAACGCTTCTTGTCTCCGTCCCGCAGCTCGATCGCTTCCTTCTCCCCTGTCGAGGCTCCGGAGGGCACCGCCGCCCGCCCCCGCGCGCCGCTCTCCAAGGTCACATCGACCTCGACCGTCGGATTCCCCCGCGAATCCAAAATCTGTCGCGCCTTGATCTCCCGAATCACGCTCATCGTCGCGTCGCTCCAGTTTGACAGTCCAAAACTCCGAAAGTCATGAAGTCAAAGCAGCCCGAAATTCAGACTACCGATGATGCTTCTGCCAGAGAAGCCAACCGATGAGCACCAGCATCGCCACACTGCCAAGCGTATAGAACACGGTGAGATGATCCATCGCGGTCATGGTCAATTCTCCTCATAGCCATCCAGCAGGTAGCCGCCCACGTAAGCCAATCCTGCGAAGAGCAACCCTACCCAGAAGTTGAGAGGCTGAAATTGCTGAGAAAACCCGTTGGTCACCACAGCCACCGTTAGGACAATCTTGCTCAGATCGTAGCAGTATTTTGCGGCGCTTTCCCGCTGTCTGACGGTCATACGTCGGAGCTTCCCCGCGAATCCAAAATCTGTCGCGCCTTGATCTCCCGAATCACGCTCATCGATTACCCCAATCTACACACTTGAACTTTCCAACCTCGTTGCGAAGCGCTACCGTCTCTTGCGGTTCCGGTAAATCTCTCGGCGATAACCGATCACATGCACGATAATAAGGCGTTCCGTATAAACCACTTCATAAACCACACGGTAATCCCCGACCCGCAACTTGAACAGCCCGGCCCAGTCACTCGTCAACGCCTCGGGGTTAATCGTGTCGAAGTTCTCGGCCAGCCAGCGAATGCGCTCCGTAATGCGTCGAGCTAGGACCTTGTCCAGCCGTTCCAATTCCCGGGTCGCGGCACGCGGAATGCGAACGCTATATGCATTCACGTATCGAGACCGAGACGTCGGGCCACTTCCGCGAACGATTCGCCGCGCTGGCCTGCGGCAACGGCTCGCTTCTGCCGCCTGAGCCTTTCTCGGATCGCCTTTTTCAACACCAACCCTTCGTCGGGGTCTCCGAGCAAGTCGCGCAGCTTCCGCTCAACAGTCGCTTCGATCAGTTCTTTCAACTCGTCCTTCGTCATTCGCGACAGTGTTGCAGCCATATCGCGCTCCTTAGCTCCGTCTCCTCATGCGTTTCGGCCTTGTGTCACCGTCGGATTCCCCCCCGAATCCAAAATCTGCCGCGCCTTGATCTCACGAATCGCGCTCATGCTGTTGTCCGATCAAAGGCTCGTCGCGCGCAGCCGTCAACGTTCAGCTACGTGACAAGCCACAACCAAATACGTGCTCGACGGCGATCGACGCAAAGCCCCACAGGCTCACTCCAGGGTTACCAAACCAGTGTGAAGATCTACCGTGAGCCTGCATCCACGACAGAAGTCCAAGCCCAGCACGCCGTCAACCGTCGAACTGGGAGGGAGCGTATGGCACAGGACGGGGAAATTGGTTTTTTGCTTTCCCAGCGCCTCGATCTTGTCAACGACAAGCCGCGGGACGAACTCGACTCCGCTGCCCGTGGTCATCTGGGCTCGCTCAGGTACACCGGCCGGATCGTAACCCAGCAGCACAAGAAGATCCCAGTTGACCACCGTTCCCGTCGCACCTGTGTCCAGAGCCAATCGAATGATGGCATCGCCGGTCGGTCCGTAGAGTCGAGTCGGAACAACGATTAGACCTTCCTTCGGATTAAAGGAAAGGCTCATAAGACCACGACCATCTCGTCCGGGATGTTTCCTGCGAAGACGATGGCCGAATGTCTGGGACGCAATTCTCTCGCCTTCCGATAAACTTCGTCGCGGTCCTTGCTGTGCCAAAGCACTTTGCCCCTGATTACCTCAAGCGATTCGGATGTCTCCGGATCCTCCAGGAGCACCCACTCTGACGCAAACCGGCTTTTGATTTCCTCTATGGTGAACACGTCGTTCATATCCGCCTCACCGGTTGCGCGCCGCTTGCTCTCGTTCTACGAGCAGCTCAGGCCGCCGATCTCGAATCTGCCGCGCCTTGATCTCCCGAATCGCGCTCATGGCTCGACTCCAATGACCAGCTCTCAGTATCAGCCCTCAGCTAGCAAACCCATCCCCGCGTTCGGCTTACTTAGCCGCAAAATCAAACACCAGCGTCTGGAGAATCCGCGAAGGAGTCCGCTGCTCCCACGCCGTTCTTTGCAGCCGCTCGACCGTATCCGGCGAATACAGCCGCTCCCCGCACTGAGAGCAGACCTTCGCCGGCACGTGCTCAATCACCACGAACCGGTCGCCAAGCTGGACGGTGTAGGTCACTTCCTGCTTCGTCATAGGCCCGCCGCAGAGATCGCAAACCATGTTAGCCCCTTCTGACTTTAAAGTCTGTCCAGAGTGTCGGATCGGGCTCATACAGCGTGATGATCTTCACAATCAGCCGTGCCGGGTAACTGCACTGCACATGCAAGGGTCGGCCCGCAGCGGTTCTCCCGAAGATCAAGCAACTTGGTCCGTATTTGTCATCCGGATAGTCCTCGATGACCTCTCCGTTGGCTATGGCCTCCCGCAATTCCCCAACCGTGATCCTCCGCACGATGCTCTGGTCAACCGCATGCTGCGTAAACTCGAATTCGCCGCGGGCAACCCTCTGTCTAATCTCATCGATCAAGACTCGATGGCCCCGGCATCAAACCTGCCTGAACCGTAGGCTTCCCCGAAACCCGAAATCTGTCTCGCCTTGATCTCCCGAATAATAGCCACGACCTTGCTCAAATCATAGCAGTACATCGCGCCATTCTCTTGCTGTCGGGCGGTCATGCTTTTGACTGCCCCAGTGATCCAAGAATCCGCCGCCCCGTAATCTCCCGAATCGCGCTCATGCCCTGCTCCGGCAACTGACCATCAGCAATCCGGTTGTCTGCGTGAGACAACGCCCATCTGGTCCGTGATCCTTCCAACAAAGACGATGGCCGAATGCCTGGGACGTAACTGCCTCGCCTTCCGTACACTTCGTCCCGATCCTTGCTGTGCCAGAGTACTTTGCCCCTCGTCACCTCAAGCGACTCGAATGTCTTCGGTTCTTCCAGCGGGACCCACTCCGATTCAAACCGGGCTTTAATCTCCTCTATGGTCAACACATCGCTCAAGTCCGCCTCACTGGTTTCCTTCAACCGCTCACAAGCTTACTCTTTTCCTCCTTTTTGCTCTTTCGCCAACGGGCAACGGCGTCGGCTGTTGTGAACATTCGCCTGGCGCTTTAATCTTCTGATGCGATAGACTCCATCCCTCTCAACACTTCAATGAGGCGATACTCGTAATCATTCCGCCTTTGCTTGTCTGGGTCATTAAGTATCTCGGTCACCAAGCGACGTATTAAACCTTCAAGCTTGTTCTTCTTTGCACTGTAGCTCAGTGAAGAATCCTCAACGATCGTCCACACTTCGTCATAGGTTACGGGTGGTTTTATTGTCGGCATTGTGGGCCCCATTCGCTTTCACTCTGCCGTCAAGAGGTTGTTCGTGAAAAGAGCTTGGGCTGCTGGAGCGGGCATCAGAGCCGTTTTGTGCTCCGGCGTTGTCGAGCCTCCACGGCCGCCTGAGGCGGGGGCGAGGACTGTTTGAAGTCCCGTCCAGCGGAGCTTCCGACGGGACGAGTTCCGCAGCCCAGCAGAGGCGAGGCTTACGGCGGACCAAAATGGCTCTGGCCTTGAGCGGAAGCAGTCCAAGCTGGTTACTTTCTTTCGTTGCCTCACCCCACCAGCTTCTTCTTCAGCAACTCGTTCACTTTCCCCGGATTCGCCTTCCCTTCCGAGGCCTTCATGACTTGGCCGACAAAGAAACCCAGGACCTGTTCCTTTCCACTCCGGTATTGGGCCACCTGCGCCGGATTGTTCTCGATGATCTCGTCGATCATGGCCAACAGCGCGCCTTCGTCCGACACCTGCGTCAGTCCCTTCTCCTTCACAATCTGGCCTGGCTCTTTCCCGCTCGCGTAGAGTTCCGGGAAAATATCCCGCGCGACTTTCAGGCTGATGGCGCCCTCGTCCACCAGTTTCAAGAGGCTCACCAGCCGCTCCGGGCCGACCGGCGACGCCGTCACGTCGGTTCCGGTCTTGTTCAGCTCGCGCAGCAGCTCGCCCATCACCCAGTTGCTGACGGTTTTCGGCCGGTCATAGAGCTTGACGCAGGCTTCAAAGTAGTCGGCCAGGGCCTTGGACGCCGTCAGCACCCCGGCGTCGTATTCCGGAAGCCCGTACTCGGCCACGAACCGCCTCATCCTGGCGGCCGGCAATTCCGGGACCGACTTGCGCAGGTCTTCGATCCGCTCTTGCTCGATCTTCAACGGCACCAGGTCGGGGTCCGGGAAATAGCGGTAGTCGTGCACCTCTTCTTTGCTCCGCATGACCGCCGTCTCGCCCCGCTCGATGTCCCAGAGCCTGGTCTCCTGCCGAATCGTTCCTCCTTCGCTCAAGACCTTGGTCTGGCGCTTGATCTCATAGTCGATGGCGTCTTTGACGAACTTGAAGGAATTGATGTTCTTCAGTTCGACTTTGGTGCCGAACGCCTTCTGCCCGAGCGGCCGGAGCGAGAGGTTCGGTTCGCACCGCAGACTCCCCTCCTCCATGTTGCCGTCACAGACCTCCAGGTACATCAGGATGTCGCGCAGCGACTTGAGATAGGCCACCACCTCATCGGCCGAGCGCAGATCCGGTTCGGTGACGATCTCCAGAAGCGGCGTGCCGGCGCGATTGAAGTCCACCCGGCTGCCGTTCGTTCCGGCGTCGTGGAGGTTCTTGCCGGCGTCTTCTTCCAGATGCGCCCGACGGATGCGGACGCGCTTCTTCGCGCCGCCGGCCGCGATCTCGATCCACCCGTTTTCGCAGATGGGCGCTTCGTACTGCGAAATCTGATAGCCCTTGGGCAGATCGGGATAAAAGTAGTTCTTCCGCGCGAAGCGGCTGTCGGACCGGATCGTGCAATTCAGCGCCAAGCCCGCGCGGATCGCCATTTCGACCGCTGTCCGATTGATCACCGGGAGGGCTCCCGGCATGCCGAGACACACCGGACACGTCTGCGTGTTCGGGGGGAGTCCGAACCCGGTCCCGCAGGCGCAGAACATCTTCGACCGGGTCCGCAATTGGGCGTGGACTTCCACGCCGATGATGACTTCGTAGACCACGCTCAGCTCTTCGTCTGGCCGGACAGGCGGTCGCGCTCGCGTTTCATCGCTTCCCGGCCGGCTTCGAACGCTTCCTTGAGGACCGACTTCTTGGTCTCGACGAAGTCGCGCCCTTTCTCCACCGCCTCCTCGAAGGTCTCGCCGGCTTTTTCGGCCAGATCCCGCAAGGTTTCCTCCGTCCGCTTGGCATAGCTGCGGAGTTGTTCGCGCGATTCACGACCGGACTGCGGCGCCAA
>Ga0070739_10008543_pt1 | contig 10469 bp, 13 predicted proteins | sample Coa_R1_7_FD_66445 | JGI IMG/M metagenome (GOLD analysis project Ga0070739, IMG submission 66445) | Surface soil microbial communities from Centralia Pennsylvania, which are recovering from an underground coalmine fire - Coalmine... | ecosystem: Environmental > Terrestrial > Soil > Unclassified ...
CGGGGCTGACGGTGATGGCGGTCATCCTGTTCATGGGCGCGGTCTCGGGCGCGCACCTCAACCCGGCGGTGACGATCGCGTTCACGCTGCGCGGTGACTTCCCGTGGCGTCGCGTTCCCGGCTATGCCGTCGCCCAGCTCGCCGGCGCCACGCTCGCCTGCATGTTCCTGTGGGGCGTGTTCGGGAAGGTCGGAATGCTGGGCGCGACGGAGCCGGGGCGCGGAATCGCCGACTGGCAGGCGATGCTGACCGAGCTAGCCCTCACGACCGGGCTCGTGAGCACGATTCTCGGCACCGCCTCGCGCGCCCAGAACGTCGGCGCGCTCTCGGCGGTCGCGGTTGGCGGCTACATCGCGCTCGCCGGTCTCTGGTCGAGCCCTGTCAGCGGCGCCTCGATGAACCCGGCGCGGTCGTTCGGCCCCGACCTCGCGCTGAACGACTACGCGCACCTCTGGCTGTACGTCGTCGGCCCGCTCGCGGGTGCGCTGATCGCGGTCTCGTTCGCGTGGATCCTGCGCGGGCCGGGCGGCGACCCCGGCGGCGTCGCGGCCGCCCGCGGCACGCTGGAGCGCTGAGCGCAGCTCGTGCCGCCCTCGGCGCGGCGGCGAACATGGCCGTTGCCGACTATCGTCGGGCGATGATCGGCGCGAGCAGCTCCTACCGGAGGTTCCGGTGGTTGTTGCCCTCGATCGGCCTGGTCCTCGGAGCGTCCCTCGCCGTGCGAGGACACGTCCTTCTCGGGCTGCTGGTCGCCGGCTTCGCGGCGTTGCGGATGGCGGCGCTCTTCGTTCTCGTGCGCCGGCGCGGCGGCTTCGGGTCGGCAGGGGGACCGGCGCTGCAGCTCCTGCGAAGCCTCGTTCGCGGTGCATTCGAGGCGGCGGCGCGCGCCGTCGGCATCGAGCCCGACGAGCTCCGGCGTGAGCTCGAGCGGGGGCGATCGATCGCGCAAGTAGCCGAAGCCACGGGCGTTGCGGTCGACGACGTCGTCGATGCGGTGATCCGCTACGCCTCGGCGAGAATCGACGCCCTCGTCGCGGAAGGAGCCGTCACCCGCGAGACAGCCTCGCAAGCGAAGGAGCGACTGCCGCTTTGGGCGGCGCGAGTGGTCGAACGACGCACAGGCGATCGAGGGCGCATCCCGGGCCGACGGGCGTGGCAAGGCTAGGCGGTCCGCGCGTCCGACGGTCCTCGACGTCGCCGCTCTCTTGGCTGGGGCCGCTCGGTGGGGTTAGGCTTCGTACCGTCCTGTCGAGTCGCGGGAGGGTTGGATGCCGGGTCTTGTCGATCGTGCGACGTTGATTGCGAAGGCAAAGGCGTCGAAGCTGCTGGATCGGGCGGAGGACCCCGGGGAGACGCTCGATTACAGCTATGAGCAGCAGCTGGTGCAGCTGCAGAACGTGAAGCGCGGGATCGCCGACCTGGCGACGGCGAAGCAACGGTTGCAGATGCAGGCGGCGTCGATGCAGGAGCAGTCGACGAAGCTCGACGGGCAGGCGCGGGAGGCGTTGCAGGCCGGGCGGGAGGATCTCGCGCGGGAGGCGCTCGGCCGCAAGGCGAGTCTCGGGACGCAGCTCGATGGGCTGAAGCAGCAGAGCGACCAGCTCGACGCCCAGGAGCAGAAGCTGATCGACGGCGAGAAGGCGCTACAAGCGAAGGTCGAGGCGTTCCGGACGCAGAAGGAGGTCGTCAAGGCACAGTACTCGGCAGCTGAGGCGCAGGTGAAGATCGGCGAGGCGGCGACCGGAATCGGCGAGCACATGGCGGACGTCGGGCTCGCGATTCAACGGGCACAGGACAAGACCGAGCAGATGCAGGCACGTGCCGCCGCCGTTGACGAGCTGACCACGTCCGGGGCGCTCGAGGACTTCACCGCCCAGGGCGACGACCTCGACCGGCAGCTGGCGCAGGTCTCGCAAGCGGGTCAGGTCGACGACGAGCTGGCGAAGATGAAGGCCGAGCTCGGCCAGGGCGGACCCGCGAAAGAGCTGGGATCGTCGTCGTGATCGTGCGACTGATGGGCGAGGGCCAGTGGCGGGTCGCCGACGAGGTACGCGCGCAGATCGACGAGCTCGACACCGAAACCGAGCGCGCGGTAGCCGCCGGCGACGAGCCGGCGATGCAGGCGGCGTTGCGGTCTGTGCACGAGCTCGTACGCGGCTCGGGGGAACAGCTCGATCACGCCCATCTCGGTGCTTCAGACTTGGTCGTGCCGCCGGCAGATCTCTCGCTCGCCGAGGGGCGCGAGCTGTTGCACGGCGAGGGCTTGATCCCGGAACTGCCCTAGCCTTCCCGCGCCACGCGCCTGCATCACCCGTAGAGGCGACATATTTGTTCGTACTCCGTCGCATGAGCGGTGCGGCGGCGTCTACTATCGACGGGGACTGGCACCGCTAGGACGAGGGAGTCGGTGGAAGGGCTGTACGAGGTACTGGTGCGCTCGGCGCGGGACGCCGTTGCCGCTGCGGAGCGGGAAGAGCGACCCGCGGTGGAGCTCGTCGCCTTCGAAGCGAGGTTGCGTGACGTTGTGCCGGGGGCGGTCGTCTTCTGTGCCTGGTGTGGCAAGGTCGGGGCCGGCGGGGTGTGGGTGGACGCGTCGCTGCTGCTTGCCCCGGACCTGCAGCGGCGGCTGCAAGAGGTGGCATCGCACGGCATCTGCCCCGGCTGCTTCGGCCGCGTGTCGGATGAGGCCGAGCAGCAGCGGCAGGGGCCGGCGCCGCGCAATGCTGCCGAGCTGCGGCGGGCGCGCGAGCTGCGTCAGCGGGCGGCGGCGCTTTCGCAGGAGTCGCAGGCGGTTCGCGCTCCGGCGGCCCAGGTGGCACGGCATGCGAGATCGTCGACGGAACGGCCGCAGCTGCTGTTCTTCTACAGCGACCGTTCAGGCCCTTGCCGCAAGGCGGAGGCCTACCTCGCCCAGGTCCTGCAGCGGCGACACAACCACGACACCTTCAGGATCGCGCGCGTCTCGCTCGAACGGCACCCTGCGCTCGCGCAGCGGTTCGCCGTCGTCGAGGTGCCGGCGATCCTCGTCGTCTACGGCGGCAGGGTACGTGCGCGACTGAACGGCCCCGTCGGCCGTCGCGACATCCAGTCGACGCTCGCCCCCTGGCTGCGCTGAGCCGGCCGGCAGCGCGGAGCCGCACCAAGAGATCGCGCGGCGCGGGCATGGCGCAGGCGCTCCGACTGCGCTAGGTTGGTTCTAGGACACGCGGCCGCTTCGAGTCATGTCCAGGCTGTCGACAAGGACGCGTGAGGCGGTGACAAGATGACGAGGAGAGGCAGCACCACCGTTCGGTACGAGACGCGGACGACGATCGACCGACCGATAGGCGACGTGTTTGCGCTCCTGGCCGACCTGGATGGTTACACGACGTGGATGCGCCGTACGGGGTTGTTCCGCCGGGCAGGCCAAACCTCGGACGAGCCTCTTCGCCTGGGGACGACTTACTTCGACGCCACGAGGATGGGCACGTTCCACGGCGAGGTCACCGACTACGAACCACCGGCGCGGATCGGCTTTCGCGAGACTCTCCGCTGACTCGGATTCGACTTGATGGAGGCGCGCCCGGATTACATCCTCGAGACTGACCGTGGCAAGACGGTCGTTCATCACGTCGCGGAGGGTGAGCTCTTCGGGGTGATGCGATTGATGAAGCCCGTTGCGGGCCTGTTGGCGAGAACCGAGCGGGACCGTACCGTCGAGTCGTTAAAGCGCTCGCTCGAGTCGGACTAGAGCTCAGGTGTCGAGGCCGAGCGTGAACGTCGGCTTCGGCGTCGTGTCGGGCAGCTTGTGCTCGCTCGAGAGTCGCCGGATCGCGGTCCCCGTGGCGAGGAACTCGGTCGCGTGTTCGCCCCAGACGTGGTTGTAGACGTTGACGTCGACGCCGACGATGCCGTTTGCCCTGGCTGCGGTGGCTTCGGCTTGCATTCGCGAGAGCGCGAGCTCACGGGCTTCGTAGATGCCCTGTGTGAACATCAGCATCTCCTGGTTCTGCCCGGCCTGGCGCAGCGTCTGCATCAGTGACTGGTGCGCAATGTGGTAGACGCAGGTGCCGAGGACGAACGCGACGGGTGTGGCGCCCGAGGCGAGAAGCCGGAAGAAGTCCTGTGCTGAGAGGTCGGACGTGAACGCCCTGCCGTCCGGGGTGCGGTGCGCGCCGACGCCGTCGAGCGCACGCACCGCGGTGCCCGTGGCGATGAACTCGAGCACGTCCTGGCCCCAGACATAGGTCTGCATCCGCAGCCGGACGCCGACGATGCCGTCGGCGCCGAGATGCTCGGCCTCCGCCTCCATGCGCGACATCGCGAGCTCGCGCGCGTTGTACATCGCCTGCGTCAGCACCTCCAGCTCCTGGTTCTGCCCCCAACGCGCCACCTGGATACCGATGTGGTAGATCGATGAGCCGACGACGAAGCCGAGCGGCTCGAAGCCCGCCTCGCCGAGCAGTGCGTATTCCGACACGGAGAGGTCGGAGGTGAACACGCCTGCCGGGTCTGCGCCGGCGGTGTGGGCCAGGCGGCCGCCGGCCGCCTGGGGCTCCCAGCTTGCGGAGCTGTCGTCGGAGGGCTTCCCGAAGAGCGGCACGGTGCGGACGCTAGCGGAGCAGCCGCTCGAGCGCCGCCCGTCCTTGCTCGCTCTCCTCGGCCTCTCGGGCGACGGCGCGCGAGAGCTCGTCGATCCAGTCGTCGAGCGTGAGCGGCTCCCTGCGCAGCGCGATCCCGCGTACGAGCGCGCTCCGCGTGCACGCCGGGGCTGCGCCCGTGACGGCGAGCTCGAAGCGCTCGTTCGGGAACTCGACGCCCAGCTTGGAGACCGGCTTCACACGCTTGCCGAGCGCGCGGGCCCGCTCGACCTTCACCTGTCCCGGGATGGCGAGCTCGAGCTTCTCGGCGAGCGCCTCGACGAACGAGCGGATGTCGCCGGCGTCGGCGCGCAGCGAGGCCGCGACGAGGTCGAAGCTCGACCCTTCCACTGCCGCTCATCGTAGTCGGAGCGGCCGTCGACTCGCTGCAGTCGAAGGTTGCGCGAGCTGCCTTGGGCCACCCTCGTGGCGTCGACGTGGGCACGTCGCGGCAGCGGCATGGCAGCGGCTCCGCCGAAGATCGCTGTACCGCAGACGACCCGTGAGAAAGGAGAACCCCCCGATGCTCCTTGCAACCTATTCGTTCAAGGACGTGTTCCTCAACATCGTCGAGATCGCCCTGCTCTTCTTGTGGATTTGGGTGGCGGTCAGCGTGGTCTTCGACGTCTTCCGCAGCAACGATCTCTCGAACGGCGCGAAGGCGCTATGGGTTCTGCTCATCGTCCTGCTGCCGCTGATCGGGGTGCTTGCATACCTGATCTTCCGTGGCGAGAAGATGCACGAGCACCAGGAAGCCGACCAGGCCAGGAGCGAGGCGTACCAGCGCTTCGTCAACAGTGCGGCCGATCCGGCGGTCGACGACCTGACGAAGCTGGCAGACCTGCGCGAGCGCGGCGTGCTCGACGAGGAGGAGTTCCAGGACGCCAAGAAGCGCGTCCTGGCAGCGAGCGGAGCTGCGTAGGCGACGCCCCTGGCGACGCGCGGGCGGCGGACAGCCCGGCCGGCCGGCCGGGCTGCTCGGCGCGGCCGGGCTCGTGCTGCGCGCACGCGACGAGTGCCGGCTACGGCCTCGACTCAGGCTGCGCGGTGAAGCCGTTCTTCGTGGATCGCCAGGAGCTCGTTCCTCGTGGCGCTGTAGACGAGGACGGGGATGTAGTCGAGGATCCGCGCGCCGTTCATCAGGCGTTGGAAGTGCGACTGTCCCAGCTCGTCGATGTAGTGGTGGTCGATCTCGGCTCCGAACTCGCGGTGAAGGCTGTCCAGCAGTGCCGAGGTGTGGTGTGCGAGCTTGCTCCGCGTGGGCATGCCGGTCGTCCTCCTTCTCGCTCACTGCGATCTGGTGCGTCTCGATGGTCGGCTCTCTGCCGGCGATTCGGCATCCGAGTGCGGACGCATCCGTGGCGTCGAAAACTACGCACGATGCCCGCGGCGCCCGAGCCAGACGGCGAGGCTGTCGTGGGCGCCGCCCGCAGCCGTCAGTCGGTGGACAGCACGAGGCTTTCGAGCAGTCGGCGCTTCGATGAGGGGCGATCCTCCCGCGCAAGCAACTTGAGCAGAGCGTCTGCAGCCCACGCGCACGAGCGTGCTCTACCCCGGTGCGGCCGCCGCGACGCAGGCGGACACCAACTCGTCACGCGATCGTTACCGGTTCGTCATGCCCAGGCCCGGTCGCCGGCGCGGCGCAGACGATTCCACTCCCGCCGCAGCTTCCTGCGCGCCTGGACGCGCCGTTGCCGTTCGAGCTCGACGATGCGGCCACAGGCGAGTGACGACGCGTGGTCGGGCATGCGCGCGACGAGGCGCCGGATCGTCTGCTCCGCCACGACGGCGTCCTGGTGCTCGCCGAGGAGGTCCTGGAACGCCTTCGCGCGGGCAACGAATCGCGTCGCCCGTTTGCCAACGGCGGGAGCTGCGACCTCGGCTGCGTACCGCGAACGCTTGGCGCGGATCCGGAGGCGGTGGAGCTCGCCGTCGGAGAGGCCGCGACGCAGCATCCTCGCGCTGGCTCGCAGGCGCTTGAACTCCTGCCGCGCGCTTTCTTCGATCTTCACGTCCGCGTCGCGCACCGGGAGTGCCGCATCCGCCTGCTCGAGCGTCTCGAGGAGGGCGTAGTAGCGCTCGTCGCGCAGCCAAGCCTGCAGCTCCGTCAGCGCGGCGGATCGTTGCTCACGCAACCCCGGAAGGAGGTGGCCGGCGACGACCGCGTCGCCGTCGTCGAGCCCCGCAACTTCGTGCTCGAGGTGCGCGAGTAGCACATCGGCGTCTTGAACCGCGCCGAGCCGCTCACCGAGCACGCCCAGCTCCGCGCGCAGCCGGTCGGCCCACGGCCGGTCGAACATGCGGCGGTTCGTGCGCAGCAACCCACGCAGCCGCCGCGTCGCGACGCGCATCCGGTGCACGTCGTCCGGGTCGCGACGAACGCGGAGTCGCAGATCCGCGGCGAGAAGCTCCTGACGAAGCTCGTGGAACCGCCCTCGCGCATGCGCGAGTGCCGATGCGTTCTTGCCGAGCTTCGGTGGTCGGGCAAACGGGACGACGCGCGTGACCTTCGCGGCCTGATCGGTCAGCTTGGCGCCGGCGGCGCGCAGCGCCTCGTCGACGTGCGCGAGGTCGGCCGAGTCGTCGACCGCCTCCGCCTCGAGCTCCGCGAACCGCGAGAGCACGTGACCACCTTCGAGCACCTGCACCTCGTCCAGCGTCACCTCGACGCCGCCGACGCGGCGGCCGGTCCGCTTCGTCTTCAGCGTCGCGACCTCGACCACGCGCTGCGTCCCGAGCTGCGGACGAAGGAGCGCCTCGAGCTCGGCCGGGAGTCCACCCGGCCCGCCCAGGGCTTCGACCTCGATCCGGGAGCCCGCGTCGGCGAGCTTCAGCTGCCACCTGTTGACACCGTGTTCCAGGCGGCGGCGGAGAGTCAAGCCGGCCGCACTGAGGAGCCGATCGTCGCTGTCGTAATAGACCGAGGTGAAGACGCGCTCCGGCAGAGGAGTGCCGCCGACCCGATCGAGGTCGACCGACGCGTCGGCCTCGTACTTCAGCTCCCGTTCCCGAGAGACGTCGACCACCGCGTGTTCCTTCTCGGCGCGCGCGGATCACAAACCGCCGGCGCGGCTGCCGTGGAGTAGAGACGCTCGCCGGCGCGCTCGTGCGGGATAACGTTCCGGGGTGCGTGCGGGAAGGCCGCTGGGCCTCGTCGGGGCAACCGCTGTCGTCGGCGCGGGAACCGCGGCGAACCGGCTTGCGGGCCTGCCGCTCTCGTCGATGGCGGCGACCCCGAGAGCGGTCGCCGGCGGAAAGCTGTGGCTCCTCGTGACGAGCGGGCTGCTAGCCGATACTCCGTGGCTGCCGTCGCTCTTCGGCTTCGCGATCGTCCTCGCGGTCGCGCTCTACGTCCTGCAAGTCTCCGACGTCGTCTTCGTCGCAGCAGCCGGCCAGGTCGTTTCGACGCTCGTCGTGTACCTGATCATCGGCGTCGCGCGGCTGGTCGAGCCGCACGCCTTCGCCTCGGTGGTCGATCTGCAGGACTTCGGCGTCTCCGCGATGATCGCAGCGTGGATCGGTGCGGTCGCGGCGGTGGCCTGGTCGCGCCACAACCATCTCCTCGTCGCCGCCGGCTGCCTTGCATGCCTCGGCGTCGGGCTGGCCTTTCGGCCGACGATTACCTTCCTCGACAGCGAACACCTCGTCTCCTTCGCGATCGGAGCCGCCTACATGAGCTCGCGCTTTTCGAGGATCGTCCTGTCGATGCGGAACGCGATCGCCGCTGCTGCTCTCGGCCTTCGCGCTCATGCAGGCCTGCGCTCGTCTCGACACATCGCTTCTCGGCTCGCGTCGGACCCGGACGGGCCGCGAGGCATTTCCTGATCGAGAAGGTTCTCGCGCGTCCTGCTTCGGGAGTCTGAGGCAGCCCGTCCCTCCGCCAACCTGCCTGCCTCTTCCGCCGACGTGGCGTAGGTTCGCGTGACGATGCGTCTGGGTTGGCCGGCGCGCGGCCCGTTCCAGGAGCGTGACTTTCGTCTGTTCCTCGTCGGGCAGGCCATCTCGCTTCTCGGCAGCGGCATGGTGTCGGTCGCGCTCGCGTTTGCGGTGCTCGACCTCACGGGCTCGGTCGCCGACCTCGGCTTCGTTCTCGGGGCCGAGACCGTGGCGCAGGTGACGTTCCTGCTTGCCGGCGGAGTCATCGCTGATCGGCTCTCGCGTCGCAGCGTCATGGTTGTCTCGAATCTCTCGAGCTGCGCGAGTCAGGGTGCGACCGCGGCCCTCTTGATCGCCGGCGAGGCTCGTATCTGGGAGCTGATCGTCCTTCAGGTCGTAAGCGGAGGCGCGTTTGCGTTCTTCCAGCCCGCTGAGACGGGCCTCGTGCCGCAGATCGTCAGCGAAGCGCGCTTGCAGCAGGCGAATGCGCTCCGGTCTCTCACCAGCTCGATCGGGACCGTGGCGGGGCCCGCGGTGGCGGGGCTTCTCGTCGTGACCGTCGGCCCGGGCTGGGCGCTTGCCGCCGACGCAGCGAGCTTCGCGACTGGTGCCGTGTTCCTCTCCCGACTTCAGCGGCAGGCGCGAGTGCCGTGGTCCCGTCCACATCCCGTTCGTGATCTCATCGAAGGCTGGAGTGAGTACTGGGCGCGGCGGTGGCTCGTTCTCTTAAACGTCAACGCGACGCTGATCAACGTCTTCGTCGTCGCACCTCTCTACGTACTCGGCCCGGCCGTCGCCAAGCACTCGCTCGGCGGCCCCGGCGCCTGGGCCTTGATCCTCTCGAGCGACGGCGGCGGCGGCGTCATCGGGAGCTTCGTCGGGTTACGCCTTCGCGTCCGACACCGCCTCAGCCTCGGCATCGCCCTCGGCGTCCTGTTGGCGCCTCTCCTTGCGATGCTCGCACTGCGTCTGCCGGCAGCCGCGATCGCGCCGATCGCCTTCCTGGGAGGGATGATGGCGCCGATCCGTTTCACCTTCAACCAGACGACCGGGCACGAGCAGTTCCCTCCGGAGCTCCGGTCACGTCTCTCCTCCTTCGGCTCACTCGGCTCGATCGCCTTCGCGCCGATCGGCTTCGCGACGACCGGCCTCATCGCCACCCACCTGCTCGGCATCACGGGCACCCTCTGGCTCGCGACGGCTGACGCGATCGTCGCGAGTATCGGCATCGCCGCCGCCCCGAGCGTGTTCAAGATCGAGGCGAGGCCCACCGAACGCGCGACAGCAACCTCGGACCCAGCCGGTTACGCCTGACGGCTCGCGGGAGCCTGCGAAGATGATGCGGACGGTTCGCGTGCTTCTTCTCGTCGCCGCGACCGTCGCCCTGCTAGCGGCACCCGACAGCGCTGAGGCGGGGCCCTCGCTCGGCAGGCCGGCCGAGACCGAGCTGTTCTCGTCGACCGGCCCGGGGCGAGGCGTGGCTGTGAACGACCACGGGGTCTACGTGGCGACCGACGACGGGGCGCGCTGGCGGACTGTCACGCCGCCGAGCCTGCGGCCGCCACATACCGGCTCACTTTGGCGAACGGCGTGGGTGGCTCGAGCACCCGCGATGATTCCGACGGCGTCGGCGGGTCTAGTGGTAGATCCCCACGAAGGAGGAGTGATGGGTGTTGTCGTGAGTGAGTTTCTGAGCCTCGACGGGGTGGCGCAGGCTCCCGGCGTCGCCGAGGAGGACCCGAGCGGCGGGTTCCGCCACGGGGGCTGGTCGGTTCCGTACTTCGATCCCGAGCTGATGGGCGCCGTCGTCGGCGAGCTCGCCGCGCGGAGCGATGCGCTCCTTCAGGGGCGGCGGACCTATCAGGTCTCGGCCGCCGCCTGGCCGGAGCGGAGCGGAGACCCGTTTGCCGAGTGGGTGAACGCCGTCCAGAAGTACGTCGTCTCTGACACGCTCACCGAGGCGGACATCACGTG
>Ga0070739_10008544_pt1 | contig 10467 bp, 8 predicted proteins | sample Coa_R1_7_FD_66445 | JGI IMG/M metagenome (GOLD analysis project Ga0070739, IMG submission 66445) | Surface soil microbial communities from Centralia Pennsylvania, which are recovering from an underground coalmine fire - Coalmine... | ecosystem: Environmental > Terrestrial > Soil > Unclassified ...
GAGCAGGTCGCGGGGAAAGTCCTCGGCCTCGTCCCACTCGTGCGCGATCGGCCGCAGCTCGCGCTCCGCGAACTCGTGCGCGAGCCGCTGCAGCTCCCGCTGCTCCGGCGTCAACCGGAACGAGATCCCGAAAGCCTCGGCGACTGCCATCGACGGAGCGTACTACCCGCGCGGCAGGAAGATCTCGCGCGCGATCACGAGCCGCTGGATCTGCGACGTGCCCTCGTAGATCTGGAAGAGCTTCGCATCGCGCATGAGCTTCTCGACCGGGTACTCCTTCATGTAGCCGTAGCCGCCGAAGATCTGCACCGCGTCCGTCGTTGCCTTCATCGCGATGTCCGCCGAGAACCGCTTCGCGTGCGATGTCGCAAGCGTCGCGGGCAAGCCCTGGTCGACGAGCCACGCCGCGTGCCAAGTGAGGAGCCGCGCAGCCTGGATCTCCGTCGCCATGTCGGCGATCATGAAGTTGACGCCCTGGTGCATCGCGATCGGCTGGCCGAACGTGACGCGCTCGACGGCGTACTGCTTCGCGTAGTCGAACGCGGCCTGCGCGACGCCGACGGCGCCCGCGGCCGTGCCCGCGCGCGTCCGGTCGAGCGTCGTCATCGCGATCTTGAAGCCCTTGCCCTCCTCCCCGATCAGGTTCGCGGCCGGGACGACGACGTCCTGGAGCGAGAACGCGGACGTGTCGGTGGCGCGCTGGCCCATCTTGTCGAGGTGCTGCTCGAGCACGACGCCCGGCGCGTCCATCGGAACGACGAAGCACGACATGCCGCGATGTCCCTGCGACGGATCCGTCTTCGCGAAGATCGTCGCCCACGACGCGTGACCGGAGTTCGTGATGAAGGTCTTCGAGCCGTTGAGGACGTACTCGTCGCCCTTCCGCTCCGCGGTCGTCTTCAGCGACATGACGTCCGAGCCCGCCTCCGGCTCCGACAGCCCGAAGCAGGCGAGGATCGGCTCCTCGGCGAGCGGCGCAAGCCACTTCTTCTTCTGCTCGTCCGTGCCGAAGCCGGTGACGGGCGCGCTGCCGAGCATGTTGCCGAGGATGGAGGTCGCGATCCCCGAGCAGCCCCAGTTGAGCTCCTCGGCGACGAGCATCGAGTCGAACGCGCCGAGGCCGAGGCCGCCGTGCTCCTCGGGCAGGCTCAGCGTCATCAGGCCGAGCTCGTGCGCCTTCGCAAGGACGTCGACCGGGTGCGTCGCGTGCTCGTCGTACTCGGCCGCCTTCGGGCGGATCTCCTTCTCCGCGAACTCGTGCGCGAGGTCCCGGAGCGAGCGCTGCTCGTCCGTCAGGGCGAACGAGATCCCACCCGCCACGTTCTGCTCGATCGTCGTCACCGCGCCGTCCTTCGTCGCTCCGATTGACTCGTCAGTCAACGAGTGTAGGCGGGGTTCGCCGCGGCCGTCAAGGAGTCGCGGCCGGGAGCCTCTTCGCGGGCGAGGAACGCCGCGGCCGCGACGAGGAGGGCGAACGACGCGATCCGAGCGGCCCCGGCAGCGCCGCCGGGGATGCCCTCCGCGAAGAGCGCCGTGCCCGCCACGATCGGCAGCGCGTTCGTCCAGAGCACGGCCATGCCCGCCGTCGCGAGGCGACCGCCGCGTTGGAAGGCGAGCTGCATGAAGACGAAGGCGAGGCCGTGGCAGGCGAGGAGCGCCGGGACGAAGGCGAGGCGCCCGCCGCCGCCGACGGCCGCTTTCGTACCGACGTCGCCCGCCGCGTACATCACGCCCGCCGCGACGCCGAGACCCGCGCCGCGCGGCAGCACCTTCGCCGTGATCCCTGCGACGACGAGCGAGGCGCCCATCCAGAGCGCGACGGCGCGCCAGTCTCCGTGCGTTCCCTTCGTGTGCGAGCCGAGCGACGCGCCGAGGAGCGCGAGGCCGACGACCGCTGCGCCGACGCCCGCACGCTCGCTGCGCGAGAGTCGCCCGAGCCCGAGCGCAAGGATCGCGACGCCGCCGGCCGCACACGCCTGCACGAGTGAGAGCGGGGCGAGAGCGAGGGCGGCGACGTACAGCACCCACCCGAAGATGCCGCCGAGGAAGCCGGCGAGCCACAGCCTCCGGCGGAAGAGCAGCACGAGCGAGTGGATCGGCCGGCGCAGCGTGAGCGGCGGCAGGGAAGACGCCTCGCGATGCTGGAGCGCGTAGCCGCCGTTGATCGCGACGGCCGAGGCGAGTGCGAGGACGAGGCCGCCTGCCAGCCCCATCGCTACGCCGCTTTCTGCAGCGGCGGTTTCTGGAACGGCAGATACGCCTCGGCCGCAAGCGCTGCGAGTCCCACGCGCGGCAGGTCCCGCCGCCGTTCGTAGACGACGAAGCGCCGCTGCCAGACGGGGAAGAACTTCCGGTTGAAGAGGAGCAGGTTGTCGAGCTGGAAGTGCCCCTTCAGCGACCGGAGCGCGGCCGCCTGCACCTTCTGCGTCCGTGTCAGTTCCGCTTCGGGCGCGAGCAGCGCCGCGAACGGCGAGAAGTTCAGCGACACCCGCGCGAAGCCGTTGTCGCGGGCCCACTCGATCGAGCGGCAGATGAGCCATTCGTTGAAGCCGTTCGGCGTCGTCGCGAGCCGCGGCATCGACGAGAGCGACAGCGCGCCCGCAGCGTGCGAGACGGCGAAGTGCAGGAAGCCCTGCGCGCGGCCGTCGGCGTCGAAGCCGACGACGAATACCGCGTCCTCGTCGCCGAGCGAGAAGAGCGCGTCGAGCGCCATCACGAAGCCGCGCTCGGGCTGTTCGCCGCGCCAGGCGTGGGCGATCTGTTCGAGCTCCGCGCGGAGCTCGGCGCCGATCTCGCCCGGCCGCAGCACCTCCGTGCGGTAGCGCGCCTTCTCCAGCCGGTGCACCGACTGGCGCACCTTGCGGATCGCACGACCGTCGAGCGTGAACGTCGACGTGTCGACGACGGCCTCGTCGCCGTGGTAGAGCGCGTGCATGCCCGCCGCACGGTAGAGCTCGAGCGCCTGCTCCGACACTCCGAGGACGGCAACGCGCCAGGCGCGGTCGTGTGCGAACGCGAGGAAGGAGTCGAGCAGCTCGGGCAGCTCGTCCGCCGGTCCGACCGGATCGCCCGCGACGATCGCGACGCCGCCGACGACGCGGTAGGCGAGGAACGCGCGCTCGCTCGCCGAGAAGAAGTACGACTTGTCGGAGCGGAGCGCGAACGGCGCGAGCGTGTCCGACCCCCACTGCGTCACGAGCGACCGGACGAGCTCGCGCTCCCGTCCCTCCTGCCGCAACCGGTAGCGCCACGGCGCGAGCCACTCGAAGAGGAGCACGCCCGCGGCGCCGACGCCGAGGAGGAAGACCGACACCGGGAACCAGTCGCCGACGGCGCCGCTCAGGTGGTGGGACTGGCGGAGGCTCAAGCCGACGAGCGCTCGGCCGGTCTCGCGGAGCGCGAAGCCGACGGTGTACGACTGGTCCGCCATCAGACGGTTGACCCAGAGCGTGAACACGCCGTACGCGGCGATGCCCGCGACTGCAACCGTGGCGTGGAGGGCGATGCGCGGCTTCGCCGTGGGGTCGCCGCGCAGCCGGAAGTCGGCGCGGCGCGCAAGCAGCGCGAGCGCTGCGAGGCCGGTGAGGATCGCGCCCTGGTCGAAGCGGCGCTCCACGTGCAGCAGGGTCAGCACCGTCGTGAGCGCAAGCGCGACCTGCCAGGCGCGGTGCTGGCGACGCGCGAGCCCACGGGCCGCGACGAGGAGCGCGAACCCGAGCGGCGCGACGATTCCCTTCGAAAGGCCGTGGAAGTGCGCGGGGTCGAGCGCGGTGACGAGCGAGCGCCGGTGCTCGGGCAGCACGGCGTCGACGATCCCGAGCAAACCCACCGCGGCGACGAACCACGCGACCGGCAGCGGCGCGCGCGGCCGCGCCGACGTGCGGACGCGTCCTAGCAGCGCGCCAGCGAGCCCGGCGAGGGCGGCCGGGATCACGACGGCCTGCTCGGCGGCCGCCGCGTGGAACGCCTGGTGCGCCGGGATCTGGCGGACGATCAGGATCGAGAGCCCGTTCAGCGCGTACATCCACGCGCCGACGGCGAGCGCGAGCAGCAGCCCCGCAGTCAGCCGCTCCACGCGCGCCCAGCGCGCGAGCAGGCCGAGGAGGACGCCGGCGACGGACCAGACCCCGAGGAAGAGGAGCAGCGGCACGGCTCCGCGGTGCGAGAGCTCGTCCAGCGCGAGCGCGTCGCGCACGTGCGGGCCGGGCAGCGGGACGTGCGGGCGCAGCACGTACAACCAGCCGGAGGCGGCGACGAGCACGGCGAGCGAGAGCGGCAGCGCGACGACCGTGCGGAGCGCCCTACGCACGAGCGAGCCTCCGGAGCGCGATCTCGTAGGCGGGGAGCGCGTTGTCGCGCCAGAGCGCCCAGTTGTGGCCGCCGAACGCCTGGAAGTAGTGGTACGGGATCCGGTAGCGCCCGAGCTCGGCCGCGAACGCGCCGTTCTGGACGTGGAGCGGGTCGTCGTTCCCCGAGTAGAACCAGACGTAGACGTGGTCGCGCCTCAGCGCCGCCGCCTCGCGGGGCAGCAGCCTCGTCGGGTTGTTCGCGGCGAGGAGCTGGAGCTTCGACCCGAAGATCGAGCGGAGCTTGTCGGGGCGCTCGTAGCCGGACCAGCTCTCGACGACGGAGAACTCGCCTGGGTGCTGGAGCGCGATGTTGATCGCGCCGAAGCCGCCTTCCGAGAGACCCGCGATCGCGCGCGCGCGCCCGCTCGGGATCGTCCGGTAGCGCGCGTCGATCGCACGGACGAGGTCGCGCGCGACGAACGTCGCCCAGCCCTGCCCCTTGCCGACGCCGTTCGCCCACTCCTTGTCCGTGAACGTCCCGGTCGAACCGAACGGCATGACGAGGATCGCGCCCGGCGAATGCGTCCGCGCGGCGACGGAGTCGACGACGACTCCCATCCGCACGGTCTCGAGGAATGCGAGCGGCCGCCCCGGGAACCCGTGGAGCAGGTAGATGACCGGGTAGCGCCTGCGGCTCGTCGCGTAGCCCGGCGGGAGGTAGACGTAGACCTGCTGCGCGCGGCCGCCGAGCGCCGGGCTCGTGACCGAGATCTCCTGCTGCGTGCCGCGGACCGTCACGTACGGGGGGTCCTTGGGTGCGTCGTAGCCGCGGTACAGCCAGTAGTTGAGCCCGTAGCTGCGCGCGCCAAGGAGCCCGCCCGCGAGGAAGAGGGCGAGGGCCGCGGCCGCAGCCGCCGGCCCGAGCGGGACTCTCAGCCGTTCCACAGCGTGCATCGCTACCGTGGTCCTACCGCGCCGAGGTTCAGGGGTCGTTGCGCGCGGGTTAACGACGATGAGCCGATGATGAAGCGCGTCCGGACCATGCTCGCCGCCGTCGTTCTCGCTGCGGTCGCGGCGGCGGTCGTCGCCGGCACCCACGCCCGCGCCGCGGCGCGCTCGGGGCAGAGGCTCGACATGTCGTTTCGCAGCGAGGCGCTCGGCGCGAGCCTGAGGTTCGAGGCGTACCTTCCGGCGGACTACGCGACGAGCGGCAGGCGCTATCCCGTCGTCTACTTCCTGCACGGACTGCCGGCGGGCCCCACCGCCTACCACGGCGCCTCGTTCGTGGAGCGAGCGCTCGACCGGCTCGGGCGTCCCGCGATCCTCGTCGCGCCGCAGGGGTCGCGGCGCCCGCAGGGCGACCCGGAGTATCTCGGGCGTTGGGAGCAGGCGATCGCGCGTGAGCTCCCGCGCGTGGTCGATTCGCGCTTTCGGACGATTCGCTCGCGCGAGGGTCGGGCGCTCGTCGGCCTCTCGGCCGGCGGCTACGGCGCGATGCTGCTCGCGCTCCACCACCTCGACGAGTTCGCGGTGATCGAGTCGTGGAGCGGCTACTTCCATCCGACGAACCCGGCCGGGACTGCGCCCCTCGACCTCGGCTCCTCCGCGGCGAACGCTCGCGCGAGCGCGCACACCTACGTGCCGGCGCTGAAGCGGACGCTGAAGCAAAAGCCCACGTTCATCGGCTTCTACGTCGGCCGCGACGACGACCGGTTCCGGGACGAGAACAAGGAGCTCGACCGCGAGCTCAGCGAGGCGGGCGTGCCGCACGTCTTCCGGATCTATCCAGGCGGCCACGAGCAGAGCGTGTGGGCGACGCATGCGCCGGAGTGGCTGACGCTCGCGCTGAACCACCTCGCTGCCGCGCGCTAGGCTCTCGCGCGGAATGGACTTCGAGCTGAGCGACGAGCAGCGGCTGCTGCAGGACACCGTCCGCGCGTTCGTCGACGAGCGCATCCTCCCGACCGCCGTCGAGAACGACGTCGCACACCGGCTCGACATGGACGCGATCGAAGGGATGGCCGAGCTCGGCATCCTCGGCGTCGTGATCCCGGAGGAGTACGGCGGCGCCGGGCTCGACTTCGTCGCCGAGGCGCTCGCATGCGAGGAGATCGAGCGCGGCGAGGCGGCGTTCCGGACGCTGATCTCGGTTCACGTCGGGCTGAACTCGCTCTCGCTCCTGAAGTACGGAACCGAGGAGCAGAAGCAGCGCTGGCTCGTCCCGCAGGCGAAGGGCGAGAAGCTCGCGTGCTTCGGCCTCACCGAGCCTGCGGCCGGCTCCGACGTCGCGTCGATGCGCACGACCGCCCGCCGCGAGGGCGACGTCTACGTCCTGAACGGCCAGAAGAACTGGATCTCGTACGCATCCGTCGCCGACCACGCGCTCGTCTTTGCGAAGACCGACCAGGATGCCCGCCACAAGGGGATCTCCGCGTTCGTGCTCGAGAAGGGCATGGACGGGTTCACCTCGCGCGACACCGAGAACAAGCTCGGCATCTGGGCCGGCTCCACGGGCGAGCTCTTCTTCGACAACGTCGAGGTGCCGGCCGAGAACCTGGTCGGCGAGGAGGGCCAGGGGTTCGAGATCGCGATGCACTCCCTCGACCAGGGCCGCTTCACCGTCGCCGCGGGCGCGGTCGGCGTCGTGCGCGCCTGTCTCGAGAAGAGCGTCGAGTACGCGCGCGAGCGCGAGACGTTCGGGCAGCCGATCGGCCGCTACCAGTTCGTGCAGGACATGATCGCGAAGATGGTGCTCGGCTACGACACGTCGAAGCTGCTCGTGATGCAGGCCGCGTGGATGAAGAACCAGGGCAAGCGCAATACGCGCGAGACCTCGCTCGCGAAGTGGCACGCGACCGAGTGCGCGTTCGAGGCGGCGCACCTCGCGATCCAGGTGCACGGGTCGTACGGCTACAGCGCCGAGTACGGCGTCGAGCGGTACTTCCGCAACGCGCGCGCCCCGATCATCTACGAGGGCACGACGCAGATCCACAAGATGATGCAGGCCGAGCACGCGCTCGGTTACCGCGAGATGAACGGTCGCGGCGGCGAGGTGTCGCCGCTCTGCTCGTGGGCGCCGGCGCTCTCGCCGGTTCATCGCGCCCCGACCGGCGCGGCGAGCTAGCGCTTCCGCAGGCCGGCGATCTTGCCGGCGCCGACGATGTGCCGGCGCATCGCCTGCTCGGCGGCGTCCGCGTCGCGCGCTTCGATCGCGGCGAGGATTCGCCCGTACGACTCGATCGTCTTCTCGCGGACGCCCGGCGCCGCGAACGGCGGCGCCGTCGTCGAGGCGTGGATCGCGTCGCGCAGGCCGCGGACGATCGCGGTCAGCAGCTCGTTGCCGGTGGCGGCGGCGAGGCAGACGTGGACCTCCGCGTTCAGGCGCAGCCGCTCGTCGCGGTCGGGGCAGGTCGAGTACCGCTCGATCGCCTCGGCCACCTGCGCGAGATCCCCGTCGGTGCGGTTCGACGCGGCGAGCCGAGCGATCGCGGGCTCGATCACGAGCAGCGTCTCGTAGAGCGAGCCGGGCTTCAGCGAGCGCGTGCGGATGAACGTCTCGAGCGGGCGCGTCAGCGCGTCCGCAGCAGGAGCGACGACGACCGGACCGCCCTTCCGCCCCGGCCGCGTCACGATCAGCCCCTCCGCCTCGAGGATGCGCAGCGCCTCGCGGACGGAGCTCCGGCTCACCTGGGATTGCTCCGCGAGCACCCGCTCGGCGGGCAGCTGCGTGCCCGCGGTGAGCTCGCCCGCGAGGATCGACTCGCGGAGCTGCTCGGCGAGCGCCGCCGGCGCCTTGCGTCCCAGCTCCGTCGCGCTGCTCATCGGCTCTACGGCCATACCGTCCGCTCCGCTGCAGCCGGGTCGTCGAACTGCGCCGACTCGACGTCGAAGCGCATCGCGGCGCGCCGCTCCGGCGTGTACGGCAGCCAGCCCGGCTCGCCCGTCGCGACGAAGCGCACCCACGCCGCGTGCATCTCGTCCGCGAGCGACTGCGGCCCCTCGAGCCCGGCGAGCGCCTCGCCTTCGGTCGAAAGCGTGTCGAAGACGAACGGGATCTCGAGCGCGTGGCACGCACCGAGATCCTCGACGGGCGTCCGCCACGCGAACTCGTAGAGGAACGTCGGCCGCGCCGCGCCGAAGCGCGCCTCCGCGGCACGGATGGTCGCGACGCGGAAGAGCGCGTCCGTCGAGACGGAGATCAGGAGCTCGCCGGGCGTCGCCCCCGGCAGCTGCTCGCGGTACACGGCGAGCGCCGCCTCCGGGTCGAGCCCGAAGCCGCCGACCATGAAGGCGAGCATCGCCTCGTCGACCATCGGCGCGACGCCGGTCGGCACCATGAAGAGCCGGTGCTCCTCCGCGTTCCAGCCGGCGAGGAGCGTCACGTCGGAGCCCCCGCCCGCGGCGAGGCCGTCGACCGGGACGGCAGGCAGGACGTCGCCGTCGACCGTCGGCTCGAAGGGCAGGTGGTTGCGCGCGTTCGGGCCGAAGACCTCCGGGTCCGCGCCGAGCTGGAACTCCATCCCGATCCCGGACTGGACCTCGATCAGCCGCTCGATCGGCACGGTCGCGAGCGCCTCGCGGGTCGCCTCGACGCCGAGGCGTCGCGCAAGCTCGCGCCCGATCCGTTCGCCGGTGTCCCTGTCCATGACGACGCGGCCCGAGCCGCTCTGCGACACCGCGCCGCGGAAGAGCCCGCGCGCGCGCGGCATCGAGAGCAGCGTGAGGACGCTCATCCCGCCGGCCGACTCGCCGGCGATCGTCACCTTCGCGGGATCGCCGCCGAACGCCGCGATGTTCGTCTGCACCCACTCGAGCGCCGCGAGCTGATCCTGCAGGCCGCAGTTCGCCACGCCGTCGCCGAGATAGAGGAAGCCGTCGACGCCCAGGCGGTAGTTGATCGTCACGCAGACGACGCCGTCGCGCGCGAACGCGTCGCCCGCGTACTGCGGCACCGCCCCCGAGCCGTTGACGAACGCGCCGCCGTGGATCCACACGAGCACGGGCAGCGACGCGCCTGCGGACGGGTCCGGTGTCCAGACGTTCAGGTTGAGGCAGTCCTCGCCGGGAATCGCCGGCTCCGGCAGCAGTCGGTCGTACGGCGGCGGGTACGGCCCTTTCGGAACCGTCGCGCCGTACTGGGTCGCCTGGAAGACGCCGTCCCACGGCTCGTGCGGCGCGGGCGGACGGAACCGGCGGTCGCCGAACGGCGGCGCCGCGTAGGGGATGCCGAGGAAGGCATGGACTCCGTCGCGCTCGAAGCCGCGCACGCTCCCGGACGCCGTCTTCACCGTCGCGCTCGTCACGCTCATCGCTGCCACACCTTTCGCTCGTCGCTGCGCGGATCGTCGACGACCCGCGACTCCGGAAGGTCGAACGTCATCGTCGGCCGGCGTTCGAGATCGTACGCGGGCCAGCCGGGGTCGCCGCCGCTCGCGAACGAGACCCACGCTCCGTGGACGACGTCGGCGAGCTCCTGCGGCGGGTCGTCGCCGGCGAGCAGGCCGCCCTTGTCGAGGTTGTCGAAGACGAACGGGATCTCGAGCGCGTGGCAGGCGCCGAACATCCCGCCCGCGGCCGGCGAGCGCCACGCGAACTCGTAGAAGTACGTCTTCGCGCCCGCGCGCACGCGGCTCTCCGCGACACCGATGGCGGGCAACCGGAAGCGGGCGTCGCTGCCGATCGCCGCCAGGACCTCGCCCGGCCGCGCGTCGGGACGCGCCTCGCGGTAGACGGAGAGCCCGCGGTCCTCGAGGCCGAACCGGCGGGCACCGGCCTCGAGGGCGGAATCGTCGACGGCGTCGACGAGCCCGGCCGGCGCCATGAAGAGGAGATCCTCGTCGGTGTTCGAGCCGGCGAGCAGCGCGACGTCGGCGGACGCGCCCCCCGCGAGCGCCGCGTCGATCGGCTCCGGCAGGACGTCGCCGTCGACGACCGGCGCGAACGGGAGCGAGGGCGGACCCTCCTCGCCCCAATCGGCGGGTTCGAGCCGGTTCGCGCGGGCGAGGCCGGAGAGCTCCTGCTGCGCGTCGAGGAGCACGTCGATCGGCGCCGCGGCGAATGCATCGCGCGTCGAGTCGATCCGGAGCCGCCGCGCAAGCCACTCGGCGACGCGTCGGCCGGTCTCCGCCGAGTGCGAGCGCGGGCCGCCGCTCTCGGCGACGGCGCGGCGGAAGAGACC
>Ga0070739_10008546_pt1 | contig 10464 bp, 7 predicted proteins | sample Coa_R1_7_FD_66445 | JGI IMG/M metagenome (GOLD analysis project Ga0070739, IMG submission 66445) | Surface soil microbial communities from Centralia Pennsylvania, which are recovering from an underground coalmine fire - Coalmine... | ecosystem: Environmental > Terrestrial > Soil > Unclassified ...
TTCGGGTCAGCGGCGATCGGCGCGCCGCCGGGCCTCCCGGGGCGCGCCCCGGGAGGCCCGACGACACACCTGGGGAATTTTCAAACGGCGCTTCTGGGGAGAATCGCTCCGCCACCGACACGCCTGCGGATTCACCGTCAACCTGTCGGCCGATACCCCGGCCCAGGCGGACGCCTTGGCCGATCTTGCGATCGCCCCGGTCGTGACCGTGCTCGCGCGAGCCTACGCGCGCCGCGCGATCCGCCACCGCTACAAGCGGCGGCCCGATGTCTGGGCCGAGACGATCGCCGAATGGCGCGCCCGCATCGCCTCGCTGCCCCGCCGCACGCCGGCCGGGCGGCGCATCGCGGTGTGCCCCGCGACTTATTCGGACGCGACCTGCCGCTCGTGCGGCGCCTGCGCCGAACCCCGCGACGCGGTGATCGGCTTCCCGGCCCACGGGGCCTGGCGGCGGGTCGAAGCGGCGCTCGCCGCCCGCGACGTGCCACCCGGCACGAGCTGGGCCTTCCGCGAGCACCGCACGATGGCCCAAGTCATCGCCGCCGAGCCGCAAGCCGTCTGACGCCTTCGCCCTGTCGACCCGCGCGATCGGCAGGGTCGAGGCGCCGGAGCAATCCCGCTCCCGAAGGAGAACCGCGATGAGCTTCGTCCTCACCGTCTGGCTGTTGCTGGCCTATCTGGTCAGCGGCAGGCCGGGCTGGGTCGCATGCCTCCTCGTTCTCCTCGCGATCCTCGTGCTCTTCGCATGAGGATGCGCGCGAGCCCCGCCGGCACCCCCGGCGGGGCTCGTTGCGTTCCGGGCAGGCATCGCGGTGGAGCGGGGCGCCGAAGGTTGTGTCGGATCATGCGTGCCTCGTCTAAAGATGCTTCGAGGGATGCCGTTTAGCGAGCGTTCAGCACCACTATCGTGGGACCGGGTTCTATCCCATTAATGGTATGCTGTCTCCGCTCGACCCCCAATATTATGTGCCCGCGCACATGGCAGTAAAGAACAACAGGCGAACTTTGGTGTGGATGCAATCGGGGCGCCGCCGAGCCGGAAGCCCCCGGACCTCTTCGCGAAGTCGGCCTCGGGTCTTACTGGCTTCGGCGGCTTGTCCTGACCGGCCACGTAAAGATATCGTTGCGCCTTCAAACAGTGATGGCGCCCGCACTTGCATTAGCCCTCGGACGCGGTCCGGTTCGCGAACCGCTCGTCTATGAGAAGCTTGCGGAGGTCACGAACCGGGCTTGAGGGGCCGCTCCGCTTGCTCCGCGATCTCAGACTGCGTACGGCGATCTTCCTCGGCGGCCATCCGCGACAGCACGCGGCGGGCCGTCCAGCGTCTCGCCCAGCCGCCAAGCGAAACCGGCTCCGATGCGGGAGGTGCTACCGCTGCCCCGGCCGCAGCGGCCTCATCCGCGAGCCGCTCGTAGTTTTCGGCGAGCTGGTAACAGCTGAGGCGCGCCATCTCGGTGGTGATGCTCTCGGCGAAGGCCCGCAGTTCGGCGGCGCGCTCACGCCAAATATGCGCTCGTAGCGGTCCATGAAGCACCTCTGTTCACGAGGTGCCCCCGTTCATCGCGGCTGGCAATGCCGCGCCCACGCCTCCATCAATTGCCGCCGCTTGCGGAACAGATCGCCGCGCCGGTAGGCGGCCTCGACCTTGTCGCCGATCGTGTGCGCGAGCGCCATCTCGGCGACCTCGCGCGGGAAATTCGTCTGCTCCGCGGCCCAGTCGCGGAAGGTCGAGCGGAAGCCGTGCGCGGTCAGATCGGCGCGATCCATGCGGTGGAGCAGTTTGAGCATCGCCATGTTCGACAGCGGCTTTCCCTTCTTCAGACCGGGAAGGACGAAGTCGCCGAGGCGCACCTCCGACAAGGCTGTGACGACGGCGAGCGCCGCGGGAGAGAGCGGGACCCGGTGCTCGCGCCGCGCCTTCCTGCGCGCCGGCGGAACCACCCACACCGCCTCGTCGAGATCGAACTCCTCCCAGCGCGCGCCGATGACCTCGCCCGTCCGCGCCGCGCACAGGATCAGAAATTCGAGGGCCCGCGCCGCGAGGCCCTCCTGGGCGCGCAGCGCCGCCATGAACTTCGGCATCTCGTCATAGCGCAGCGCCGCATGGTGCGCGACCTGCCGCACCTTGCCGCGCGCCGGCAGCAATTTATCGAGATGGCCGCGCCAGCGCGCCGGGTTGTCGCCGTGGCGATAGCCGCGCACCGCCGCCCAATCGAGCACGGCTTCGATGCGCCCGCGCAACCGGCTCGCCGTCTCCGGCTTGGTCTGCCAGATCGGCTCCAATACCTTCATGACCAACCCGACATCGACCGCCTGCACCGGCAGCGATCCGAAGACCGGGCTGGCATAGCTGGCGAGCGTGTTGCGCCACTGCTCGCGGTGCTTGGCGTTCTGCCAGCTCGCCTCGTGCGCTTCGATGTATCTTTCCGAGCAGGCCTCGAAGGTGATGGCCTTGGCCCGCTCCAGCCGCGCCGCGGAACGCTTCGCATTGCGCGCCTCGATCGGGTCGATGCCGTCGAGCCGCTGGCGGCGGCACTCGGCGGCGCGGATACGCGCGTCGGCGAGCGAGATCGTGTGCAAGGGCCCGAGCCCCATCTCACGCGCGCGGCCGTCGAGCATGTAGCGGTAGATCCACGACTTCGTGCCGGCTGCCCCGACTTGCAGATAGAGCCCGCCGCCATCATGATACATGCCGGGAACGGCGATGCCGCGCACGGCGACGGCCGAGAGACGGTTAGACGGACGCGACACAGTACCCCCGATCAAACCCACAAACGATGCGTCGATGCTGCTATATGCAGGTGGACTTGTCGAGATCGGGGTGGAAGAAAAATGGTCTACATCTTGCCGTAGGAGCGACCGGCGCGAGCGGCACCGCCGCGACGATGGACCTCCAAATAGCGATTATTCAATTGCTTGTTAGTAGCGGCGCAAGGCTGACTGACGTTGAGGGTCAAGGAAAAACCGCCGTTGACCGCGTTAGAAGCCAATACATTCGGCGCGCACTGTCCGACCTACGCCTATTATAGGGCCATTAGCGTAGACATAGTGCTCATCATCGTCGGTCGTCGCCCACCGATAATGGCAAAATTTCGATAAGTCCGAGGCGCCGACGCGCGCTCAAACCGGCAGCTTGGGCGGCAGCGATCGCAGCGACCGGGCGGCCGTGAGCGAAATCGGCTTTGCCGCTACGACGGCTTCGCTCTTCCTCTTCCTACAAGCCGCGCCGCCACCACGGCATCGATCGTCATCTCGTTGGGTCCGGCAGCCGCGGCGTCGGCCGTCTCGGCCAGCCGATCATATTCATTCGCCAGCTGGAGATAGGTTTTACGGAGATCATCCTTTGCGCAGTCAGCGGCAAGTGCACGACATCGTTCGGCACGCTGCCGGTAATGCTTGGCATATTCTCGCGCACGATTCCCTATTGACACCGTTGTCCTCGGCCGCCGCACCCTCGAAGGGTATCCGGCGAGGATCGCCGGAAAACGAATTGCGGTCGGTACGAATGCGTACGGAATAGTGTCTACGGTGCCGTCCGGCCGAATAGTGCCCGCACATGATCTTGCACCGCTGCATAACATTCGCAGGCGGATGCCTCCAACGCGGCACGGTTGACGATCTCGATTTTGCCCCGTTGGTAGCGAATGGCGCCGGTGCGTTCGAGGAGATGGGCGACGATCGAGACCGAGGGCCGGCGCACCCCGAGCATCATCGACAATAAATCCTGCGTCAGCGGCAACACATCGCCGTCGGCACGGTCATGCGCCATCAGCAGCCAGCGCGCGAGCCGCCTGGACACCGGATGGCGGGCATTGCAGACAGCCGATTGCATCACCTGCTGCGCCAAGGCTTGCGAATACCGCATCACGCGGTCGAGGATGCTCGGATGGGCGAACATGGCCTCGCGCAGTGCCCCGGTACCGATGCGCGCGCCCTCGCCGTCAATCTGCACCATGCTTTCAAACGGCGCCGCGACCGGCCCCCCGGTAAGTGCGGGCAACCCGGTCACCCCTTCCCGGCCGATCACACCGGCTTCCGCGAGGGAACCATCCTGGAGACGGATGACGACGGAGATCATGCCGCGTTCCGGGAAATAGCAATGGTCGATTGGCTCCCCAATCGCCTGCAGGCACATCTCAAACGGAAGCGGCAAGGGGTCGAGGTGCGGGCGCAGCACCTCGAAATCTTCCGAGCTCAAGGAATTCAGGATGAGGTTCCGGCTGGCCATTTCGCGCCAACGGCTGCCGGCGGCGACGGTTCCGACGCCGCTGCACCGGTTCGTCGGCAGCGCGTGAGTGGCCGCTGAACGGCCTGTTGCGGTTATTCATGGCGACGCCGGACGTTACAAATGAGACCCTGCCCGCTAACCTTCGTCCCGAGCCGAACGCGGCAGCCTCAGCGGGAAGCCAGGATCGAACAGGCGGTTACCCAGTTGGGGTTGGCGCTGGATCCGCTTTCGGGGGAATGCCGATTGGAGATGGCCGGAACCTGATCTAGGCCGGAGCAAACGGTAGAATGGACGGAATATTCGAGCCGCGGCTGGAGGATCACCGGCTTTTGACCGGCGCCGGCAGCTTCCAGGACGACCAGACGGCCGTCGGTGCGCTCTGGGGCGTGTTCGTGCGCTCGCCGCACGCCTTCGCGGACATTCGCGGCATCGACGCGAGTGCGGCCGCGGCGGCGCCGGGCGTGCTCGCGGTGCTGACCGCCGCCGACCTCGACGCCGCCGGGATCGGCACCGTATCGGTTCCGGTCCCGGTGCCGGGAAGCCCGGACATGGTCGTGACGCACCGCCCTTCGCTCGCCAGCGATTGCGTGCGGCATGTCGGCGACACGGTGGCGCTCGTTGTCGCCGAAAGCGAGGCTCAGGCGCGCGATGCCGCCGAGCTGGTCGAAATCGATTACGTTCCGCGCCCGGCCGTCACCGATGTCGGGCGTGCCGCGGAGCCGACGGCGCCGCAGGTTTGGCCCGAGGCGGCGGGCAATGTCGCGGTCGATTGGCATCCCTACGGCGCCAAATCCGAAGAGCGCGCCAGGCTCGACGCGATTTTCGCCAGTGCGGCGCATGTCGCGCACGTCCGCCTCGTCAACCAGCGCATCGTCATGGCGCCGATGGAGCCGCGCGCCGCGGTCGCTATTTATGAACTCGAAACTGATCGTTTTGTGCTGCATGTCGCCTCGCAAAGCGCCTTTGCGATGCGTCAGCACGTTGCCCGCACGATGGGCGTCCCGGTCGAGAAGCTGCGGGTGGTGTCGCGCGACGTTGGCGGCGCGTTCGGCATGCGCACTTCGGGCTACCCCGAGTACCCGGCGCTGTTGCTGGCCGCGAAGCGGCTCGGCCGCCCGGTGCGCTGGCGCTCGACCCGGCAGGAGGGGTTCCTCAGCGACAACCAGGCGCGCGACACGATCATAGAGGCCCGCCTCGCGATCGGCGCCGGCGGCAGATTCCTCGCGCTCGACATCGAGTGTCTGGCGGCGCTCGGCGCCTATCACACGTCGCACGGCGCGTTTATCGCGACCGTCAATTTCGCGCGCTGCCTGCCCTGCATGTACGACATTCCGGCGGTCGGTCTGCGCATCCGCTGCCTCTTCACCAACACGGTGCCGACGGGGCCCTATCGCGGCGCGGGGCGCCCCGAGGCGAATTACGGCCTCGAGCGGCTCGTCGACGAAGCCGCGCGCATCACCGGCGTCGATCGCATCGAGCTCCGCCGCCGCAACCTCATCGCGCCCGCGCGCATGCCCTACAAGACGGCGGTCGGGACCCTGTATGACAGCGGCGATTTCCCGGCCGTGTTCGACGAGGCGCTGGCCAGCGCCGATGTCGCGGGTTTCGCGGCGCGCCGGGCGGCGTCGGAAGCGGCGGGCAAATGCCGCGGCCTCGGCGTCTCGTGCTTTCTGGAGATCGCCGGCGGCCAGCCCGGCGAAGGCGCCGCCGTCGTTTTCCCCGGCTCCAGCAAGCTCCTGCTCGCGATCGGCGTGCAGGCCAGCGGGCAAGGGCACCGCACCGTCTATCGCCGCCTCGTGGCCGACTACCTCGGCATCCCGGCCGAGACCATCGAGGTCGCGCATGGCGACAGCGACGACGAAGTGCCGAGCGCCGGCGCGGTCGCCTCGCGCTCAACGACGTCGGTCGGCGGCGCGGTCGCCGCGGCGCTCGACGCGGTGATCGAAAGAGGAAAGCGCCTGGCTGCGCATGTCCTCGAAGCCGCGGAAGCGGACATCCACTATCGCGCCGGCGCGTTCGAGATCGCCGGCACCGACCGCAACATTGCACTGTTCGAGCTGGCGGAGCGCGCCAAAGAGATCGGCGACAGCCTCGATGCGAAAAGCTCGTTTGACGCCGCCTCGTCCTTCCCCAACGGCGTCCACATCGCCGAGGTCGACATCGACCCCACTACCGGGCAGACGGTGCTTGCCGCCTATACCTGCGTCGATGATTGCGGCCGGGTGCTGCAGCCGGTGCTGGTCGAGGGGCAGGTGCAGGGCGGGGTCGCGCAAGGGGTCGGCCAGGCGCTGCTGGAATGGGGTCAATATGACGGTGCGAGCGGCCAGCTCGTCGCCGGCTCCTTCATGGACTACGCGATGCCGCGCGCCGACGATCTGCCCGAAATCGTCAGCCTATTGCACCCGGTGCGCTGCACGACCAACCCGCTCGGCGTCAAGGGCGTCGGCGAGGCCGGCACCACGGCCTCGCTCGCTGCTGTCATGAACGCAGTCGCCGATGCCGGCGCCAATATCGACATGCCCGCCACCCCCGAGCGTGTATGGCGGGCGCTTGAGGCCACATCTCGGAGGACCTGATCTAGGCCGCGCGGGCGTCGTCGAGGATCATCTCCGACGCCTTCTCGGCGATCATGATCGTCGGGGCGTTGGTGTTGCCGGCAGGGACGCTCGGCATCACCGCGGCATCGGCGACGCGCAAGCTTCGGATGCCGATGACCCGCAGGCGCGGGTCGCACACCGCGTGCGGATCGGTGCCCATATGGCAAGTGCCGACCGGGTGCAGGTTGGAGATCGCGTGGCGTCGGATCGACGCCTCGAACTCGGCATCGGTCTGAACCTGCGCGCCCGGCAGCAGCTCCTCCGCGACATAAGGTTTCAAAGACGGTTGCTCGGTGAACTTGCGGGCCATCCGCATGCCGGCCCGGAGTGCGTCGAGATCGTATCGCGTCTTCAGGAAATTGAAGCGGATTTCGGGCGCGGCGGTCGGCTCGGGGCTTTTCAACCGCACCGTGCCGCGGGCGTCGGGACGCAGATGCACCGTGCTGATCGTGAAGCCCGGATGCGGATGGGGCACGACGCCGCGATTTGTCCGCTCGGCAAAGCTCCAGACGCTGAAATTGAATTGCAGGTCCGGCCGGTCCAGCCGCGCGTCGCTGCGCGCGAAGCCGCCGGCGCAGATCCCGTTGCTGGTGAGCGGACCCTTGTGAAAGAACACATATTGCATGCCGGCGAGCAGCTTCTTGACCGGGTTGTTGGCGACGTCGTTAAGGGTGATCGGGCGGGTGCAGCGGAAGGCGGCGCGGACATAGAAATGGTCCTGCAGATCGGTGCCGACGCCGGGCATGTCGCGCACCACCGGGATGCCGAATTCCTGCAAATGCGCCGCCGGCCCTAGCCCCGAGAGCTGCAAGAGCTGCGGCGAGCCGTAGACGCCGCCGCACACGATAACCTCGCCGCGCGCGTGCGCGAGATGCGGCACGCCGTTGCGGAGAAACTCCACCCCGGTGGCCTTGCCGTCGGTCACGATTACGCGGATCGCATGCGAATTGGGGCTGATGCTCAGGTTGCCACGGCCGCGGGCCGGTTTCAGATAAGCGGTCGCGGTGCTCCAACGCCGTTTGCGGTTGGTCGTGTTCTGGAACGGACCGACCCCCTCCTGCTCGCCGTCGTTGAAGTCGTCGTTGCGCGGCAGCCCGGCCTCCATCCCGGCGGCGATGAACTTGTCGCCCAGTTCCCACGGGATCGCCTGGTCGGAGACGCGCAACGGTCCGCCGGCGCCATGGGTCGGGGCGGCGCCGCGCTCCTGATCCTCCGCCTTCTTGAAATAGGGCAGAACGCTGTCCCAGTCCCAGCCGGTGCAGCCGCGCTGCCGCCACAAATCGTAATCGGCCGGATTGCCGCGCATATAGACCATGCCGTTGATCGAGCTGGTGCCGCCGAGCACCTTGCCGCGCGGCTGGTACATGCGGCGGTTTTCGAGTTCCGGCTCCGGCTCGCTCTCGAACATCCAGTTCACGCGCGGGTTGGCGAACAGCCGGCTGTAGCCGACCGGCACGTGAATCCAGAAATACTTGTCCTCGGGTCCGGCTTCGAGCAGCAGCACTCTGTATCGGCCGCTCTCGCTCAGTCGCGCCGCGATGCAGCAGCCGGCCGAGCCGGCGCCGGTGACGATATAATCAAAGGTGCCCGCGTCGTTCATCGATGCCGTCCCGCGGTCGAAAGCCGTTGTCGTTTCGATATCGTACAATCCCGCGGAAGCGGTCGGCAATCCGGGCGGGCGCACGCTGACTCGCCGCGGCCCGACGGCGGCAGACGGGCGCCGGATCCCGGTTCAGCATGATCGAGCCGGGCGTTCTTCCATCGTTTCTTAATAGCCGGCGAAGGAAAGTCATCTCGGGTGAGGCGGCGCTTGGGAGATGTCGCAAGATGTTTACCCGCGATGCGGTCCGGGATAGGCGGGTTCGCGAGGCGGTCGCAGATCGGTCCGCGGCCGTCAATGTGCTGGTGGCAGAGGATGATGCGGATTTGCGCGAGCTTTTGTGTCGGATGCTGGCGCGCGGCGGGCATGGGGCGGCGCATGCGAGCAACGGCCGCGAGGCGCTTAAACGGTTTCACGAACGCCGCTTCGATGTCGTCATAACGGATATGCTTATGCCGGAAATGGACGGCATCGAGCTGATCCGGGCCCTGCGCGTCGTCCGGCCGGGCCTTCCAATCATCGCGATTTCGGGCGTCGACGAATGGGCGGAATATCTCCGCATCGCCATACAGCTCGGCGCCAGGGCCGCGCTCCGCAAGCCGATCGCAGCGCCGCAGCTGCTCGCCGCGATCAGCGAGGTAATGACACCCCTCCCCGACCCGGTTTGCGCTGGCGGATAAGCGACCGAACGTTCTTTCATCATCATCGCCGGGCTTGACCTGGCGATCTCCTGGCCCTTCAGATGGCCGGGTCGAGTCCGGCCATGGCGGCTTGCTAAGGCGACTGTGATCGCATCGCGTTGTCGATGACGACGCTGGGACGTGCTGCGCCTCTTCCCTAATGCAGGTTGCGTCAAGCTGTCCAGCAGCGGGTATGCCGGCTCCGCTTGTCCTTGAAGGACAAGACAAGGGTCAAAAAAAGGTCACGCGACCGGCTGAGCGCAGACCGCAAGTGTCCGCACGTTCAGCCCGGCTGGCGCGCCGGAGCAATCTGCTCCCAAAGGCGGCGTCTGATGAGTATCATTCCTTTCGGTCTTTTCAGACGGGCGACATGCGCTTCGGGCGGATCGGCGTCATTGTTGGGGCGATGCTTGGTTGCTGGGTTGGCCCGTCGGCGCTCGCCGATGTGCGATATGAGGCGGAAATCAAAGGAGTCGAGGATTCCGCGCTGGCGGACCTCCTCGACAAGGTGTCCGAACTCAAGACGCTCGAGGATCGCCGTCCCGCCTCCGAGGAGGCGTTGCGGCGGCGGGCCGAGGCCGATCTCGAACGGCTGAAGGAGGCGGCCCACAGCCTCGGCTACTGGGATGCCGAGTTTTCCTACGAGCTGACCGCATCCGCGGACCCGGTAAGGGTCACGGTCACGGCCGTCCCCGGCCCCCTCTATCATGTCGCCGCGGTCAACATCCTCGGGCCTTCCGGCAAGCCGTTGCCGCTGCCGGCCGACGCGAACGCCGCCCCGGCGCTGAAGCCGGGCGATCCGGCGCGCACGGCGCCGGTCATCGCGGAAGAAGACGAGCTGCTCGCCGCCTTGGGCCATGCCGGCCACCCCTTTGCGAAGGCGGCGGGGCGGCGCGTCGTCATCGATCGCGACAAGAAGACGATGACGGTGTCCTATACGCTCGATCCGGGGCCGGTCATGCGGTTCGGCCCGGCGACGGTCACCGGCCTCGAACGCCTCGATCCCGACTACGTGAAGCGCCGGATCCATTGGAAGGAGGGCGAGGCCTACGACAACCGCCGGGTCGACGAGACGCGCAAGGCGCTGGTCGAGAGCGGGCTCTTCTCGACGGTCAAGATAACGCCGCTCAAGGACCCCGCCGATCCCGGCCACGTGTGGATGGACGTCGATGCGACGGAGCGGGCGCACCGGACCATCGGCGCAGGGCTCGCATACAATACGACCCAGGGGGCTGGCGCGCGGCTGTTCTGGGAGAACCGCAACCTCTTCGGCAACGCCGAGCGGCTGCACCTGTCGCTCAATGTCGGACAGCAGCTCGACAGCGTCGAGGCGACGTTCCGCCGTCCCGATTTTCTCG
>Ga0070739_10008549_pt1 | contig 10457 bp, 8 predicted proteins | sample Coa_R1_7_FD_66445 | JGI IMG/M metagenome (GOLD analysis project Ga0070739, IMG submission 66445) | Surface soil microbial communities from Centralia Pennsylvania, which are recovering from an underground coalmine fire - Coalmine... | ecosystem: Environmental > Terrestrial > Soil > Unclassified ...
GTCGCCTGGGCGCAGCACAGCGGCGCGAGGCTCGCCGACTACCAGCCGCAGGACAACGTGCGGGTCATGCTCGATCCCGTCGGGCACCCGTTCTGCCTGTTCCTTGCGCAGTAGGCGTTCAGCCGCCCGCGCCGGCCGGGTGATGCTCCGACAAGATCTGCCTGGAGAGCCGGTCAGCCTGGCGCGTGGTCTCCGGCAGCCGGTAGTCGGCGGCGAGGGCGAGTGCCAACCGCGTGGCCGCATCGAGGCTGATGCGGTGACCTGTGGAGACGAATACCGGTTTGGTCTCCTGTTGGGTGCGCAGTACCCGGCCGATCACTTCGCCGCGGTCCGTCAGATCCGACCACGCGCCGCGCTCCGGTCCGGGTTGCGCGTATTCGCCGATGAACGCGGTCTTGGCCACGCCGAAGGTCGGCAGGTCCGTGATCACGCCGAGGTGGCAGGCCAGGCCGAAGCGGCGCGGGTGCGCAACGCCGTAGCCGTCGCACACGATCGCGTCAGGCCGCTGACTCAGCGCGGCGAGCGCGTCGAGGAGCGCGGGGATCTCGCGAAACGCCAGCAGGCCGGGTATGTACGGGAACTCCACCGGACGCGTCGCCGAAGCGCTGTCGACGACCTGCCGCGTGGCCGCGTCCAGTACGACCACGGCGCCGGCGACGACACTCTCGTCTTTCGCATACGCCACATCGACTCCGGCGATCAGGCGCACCTCGTCCGCTGCGACACCCTCCGCGCGCACCAGCGGGCGCAGACGCTCCTGCTGCGCCCTGGCCGCGGCTTCATCAAGCACGGCGAATCAGCGGCCGAGTATGCGCCGCAGCCGCCGCGCCTCGGTGGCTACCCGGCTCGGCTTCTCCAGGGCGATCAACGCGCTCAGTTCCGGGATCTCCTCGCGCAGGTCAGCCACTCGCGCGCAGTCCGCGGCCAGGACCAGGAGGTCGGCCAGGCCTCTGACAGAGGGCTGCGACGCCAGCGCCGGCAGCGCCGCGGCGGCCACGCTGAACACCTCGCGGCGTGCTCCGGCCTGCGCGGCGGCGTCGAGGGCGTGCACCAGCCGGTTCGGCTTGATCATCCGGCTCGCCCACAGCTCGCCGCACAGTGCGCCCAGCGCCCTGGCGTCCAGCAGCGTGCGCGCGGCGAAGGTGACCATCGCCTCCACGGCCGCCGCGCGATTCTCCGGCCGGCCGGCGGCCAGTCCGTAGGCCAGCGCCAGGTGGGTCACCGGTCCCGGCCAGCCGGCCGTTCCCGCGAGCACCGGAAGCAGGGCGTTGCGATCTCGCGCGGTGTCGTTCGCCTGCTGGTAAAGGACGGGGATCGCGTGCGCGGCGACGACCTCCGGATGGAACGGAAGCAGCGAGGGCCAGAGCGCGGCGTGCGCGCTGGATCCGTTCCACGCGAACAGGTTCACGTCGTCCGGATCGGGGATGCGGGCGAGGACCGTGACCGGGGAGGGCTGGCGGTCGGCGGCGCCGATCAGCTCGTGGGAGGCCGAGAACCGCGGCGCGATCCGCGGTACCTGCACGGCTCCGGTGCGCGCGCCAGACGGGTCGCCGCCCTGGGCGGCGCCGGACCGGCGGATGACGAAGCGCTCGAAGAACGGCAGCGCGCCCTCGCCCCAGGCGAACAGCGCGGCCAGCTCCTTGCCGGCCGGGGTCGCCAGCAGCGAACTCGAGGCCAGGAGCGTCTGCGCGTCCTCCACCGGAACCCGAAGCAGCGCCTGCTCCAGGTCGCAGGGCAGCGGCGCGGCGCTTGAGCGTTCGTAGCGGTCGAGGCGGAACCGCAGCACCTCGGGATCGATCGAGCCGTCGCCGTGCGTCGGCGTGGCCAGCAGGCCAGGAATCCGCACCCTGCCGAAGTTTTCTACGAGCTCGTATACGCGATACAGCACCGCCCGGTCCGGCGCGACCGAACCCGGCTGGCTGGCGCCGTACAGCTCGTCCATGACGACGACCGCGCGCCGGTCCTCGCCGAGCAGCGCGTAGAGCAGGCACCGCAGCGCGCCCGCGAGTCCGCGCTGCTCCCAGGGATCGAGACCGGTCGCCGGGAACCGGGCCGCGAGCGGCGCGAGCGCCTCGGCCAGGGCCAGGGCGTCGCGGTCGTACTCGGCCACCGCGCCGTCCAGAATCCGCTCGATGTCCTGCGCGCTCGCCTGCGCGCCCCCGTCCGCGAGCACCGCGCCGAGCAGCTCCACCAGCTCCCGGGTGGAGCGCACCGGTTCCGGCGCCGCGAGCGGTCGATAAGCGGGCAGCAGCGTGGGAGAGGTCTGCGAGGAGGAACCGATACCGTCCGGGTCGCCGCCGAGAACGCGCAGCGCCTCGTCGCGCAGCACGGCATCCAGCTTCAGCGCGGCATCGTGAAGTTGCGCGACCTCGTCGGCGTCGAGGTGTTTCAGATACCTGACGACGATCCGAAGCGCCCGCTCCTGAACGGGCACGGCCGGGTGCGCGAAGGCGGCCGAGACCGCGTTGAGCAGCTCGGGGGCGCAGCCGCGGTCCCGGCGCACCGCGGCCTCGACCCAGGACAGCTGGGTGGTGACCAGGTTCCGCTCCGGCCGGCCGAGCACGGTCTTCGACACCTCGGCGAGCGTGACGGAGCCCAGACGCCCGGCGGCGTCCAAGTCGCGCAGCGCGCCCTGCGCCAACCGCGCCGAGGGTCCCGCCCCGCGCCCGGCGAGCGCGACGAAGGTGGCCAGCCGGGCCGAGACCTCGTCGGCGCGCGGAGCGAGGCGTTCGGCGAGCAGCACGAAGCCGCGCAGGTTGCCCGGCCGGTCTCCGCGCAGCAGCTTGGCCAGGCACAGGTCCAGCAGTTCGCCGCGATCAAGCACGCCTTCGGCCGCGAGCGTGGCCAGTGCGCCGGCCCACTCGTTCTCCGGGGCGCGACTCTGATCGGGCGCCGCGTCAGCCGGTCGCTTCTCGCCGCCGCCCGCGTCTTCGGGCTCTGCGTCGTCGAGGTGCGTGCCGATTTCGGCGACCTCGAACAAGCGCGGCACGATCTCCGTCAACCGCGGCTGCGCGCGCAGCCAGTCCAGCAGCGTCGCGTGATGCCGCACCGGCGGCCGCCAGCCCAGCTCGGCGAACCACTCGCGCACGTCGAGCCGGCCGCGCGCGTGGTCGCGGCTGACCGAGGAGCCCCGCAGCACCCACCCGAGGACGTAACCGTCGGTGAGCGGCGGCTTCGCGCCGGACCACGCGGCTAGGCCGTCCGTCAGCGCCCAGCGGCGCGGATCGCCGGCCGCGGGCAGCCACTGCGCCAGGCGCCCGGCCAGATCGCGCTGCCACGCGCCGTCCCGGTGGTCGAGCAGCAGCGCAAGCAGGACCCTGCGCATGCTCGGCTCGCGGGAAGTGCCGTCAGGGCGCTGCCACGCCGCGTCCCGCAGCACCGGACTGGTCAGCCAGTCCAGCGCCTCGGCCGGATCGTCCGAGCACAGCACGCCGGCCAGGTACAGCGGCGCGAGCTGCGCGTACGCCTCGTCGTGTGCGGCGCGGTCGGTGGTCTTAAGCGCCGCCCGCAGCTGCGTTCGCAGAGCCTTGAGGTGAGGCCGCAGGTGGGCGAGTTCGTCCGCGGGCGTATAGGCCAGGCGCCGCAGGACTCTTTCAGGCACCCGCTCCGCGATCAGCGCCCTCAGTTCGGACCACTCGACGCGGGCGGCGCTCTCGCCGAATGTCCGCGCCTCAGCCGCTCCCCACGCCATAATGACGACTCTAGTGCCTGATGCCCCGACCGGCATCGCACCTGGCGCCGCACGACGCCTGTCAGAACCCGGACGGATCGGATCGGGGTGCCAGCCCCCGCTGCTTAAACGCGCTATATCGCGCTACAGTGCACGCATGACGACCGCCGACCTGACGCCGGAAGAGATCGCCGCCGCCCTCGCCGCGCGTCGCGAGCTCGGCCCGGAGTATGAGGACGCGATCGCGGCCTCCCTGGCCGACCGTGTCGAACGGGAGATCGCCGCTCGGGTGGACGCCGCGCGCAACCCGCCGGTCCCCGCGCCGCGCCAGCAGGAGGCCCGCGGCGGCGGCAACGACTCGCGCTGGATCGCCACGGCCTCGCTCATCGCGGGCATCCCGGTCACCGGCATCGTGGCCGGCACCAGCCACGGCAACGTGTTCGCGATCGCGGTCGCCTGGGGAGGCATCGCGCTGGTGAACATGGCCCACGCCTTCGGCCGCCGGCATCGCTGAACCGGAACGCCGAACGCACCGGCGCGGGGAGAGTGAAATACGCGCCGTCACAAGAGGCGCAGCTGCTCTGGGGCCGGGCGAGGAGACGGGGCGTCCGGGAGCGCGTGAAGTCCGCGTCCTCCGTCGGCCGCATTAGTCGTCGCGCCGCTGCGCGCAGCCGTGTCCTCGCGGGCCGTCGGCGTGCTCTGCCGGTGTTCGCCCGCGCGGTCGCGGCCGATGCCGAGCTCGCGCGCGTAACCCGCGACTTGCTCCGTGATCCGCCGCTGATAGCGCTTGTCCGCGTACGAGCCGCCGCGATACAGCGCCCGGTAGCGGTCGACCAGCCCCGGGTGGTTCGCCGCCAGCCACGACAGGTACCACTCGCGGGCTCCCGGCCGCAGATGCAGCACGATCGGGGAGATGGATCGCGCCCCCGCCTGCGCGATCGCCGCCACCGTCGCCCGCAGCCGCGAGGGGGAGTCGGTGAGGTACGGCAGGATCGGCGCCATCAGCACCCCGCAGCCGAGCCCTGATTCGTTCAGCTTGCATACCGCCGCCAGCCGCCGCAGCGGGCTCGGCGTGCCGGGCTCGACCGACCGCCACAGCTGCTCGTCGGTGAACCCGATCGAGAAGCTGAGGCCGACCGACACCCGCTGCGCCGCCTCCTCGAGGGCGGCGAGATCGCGCAGGATCAGCGTGCCTTTGGTCAGGATCGAGAACGGCGTGTCCGACGCGGCCAGCGCCGAGATGATCTGCGGCATCAACCGGTAGCGGCCCTCCGCGCGCTGATAACAGTCCACGTTGGTGCCCATCGCCACGTGCTCGCGCTGCCAGGACGGCCGCGCCAGCTCGCGGCGCAGCACCTGCGGGGCGTTGACCTTCACCACGATCTTCGAGTCGAAGTCGCGGCCCGCGTCCAGGTCCAGATACGTGTGCGTGTTGCGGGCGAAGCAGTACACGCATGCGTGCGTACATCCGCGGTACGGATTGATCGTCCAGCTGAACCACGGCATCTCGCCCGGGACCCGATTGAGCACCGACTTGGCGTGCACCTCGTAGAAGGTCATGCCGCGAAACTCCGGCGTATCGAACGTGCGTGCAACCGCGCCGCCGAAAAGCTCCAGCTGGCCTTCTCGCGCGCCCCTGTCGGAAACTGCGTCCACGAGCTGGCCGGACCATCGCATGCCCTGAGTATAGAACGCACGTTCGAAGCGATGTCAACGCTTCGCCATGGTCCGCCGCGGGCGGCGGTCAGCCGCGGACCGGTAACTTTCAGCCTGATAGTTCAAGATTTGTCCCCGCTGAACTGCGGTTTGCCCTTCGCCGCCCCCGGGGCCCGCGCCGCGGCCCGTTGCCGCCCGCAGCCTTCGAAACTACGGTTCCAAAACCCTCCGGGCACGTACATTCGCTCAGATTGCGACGAGGAGTCGCCATGTCCGATCCGCAGTCGCCGTCCGGTGCGCACGCTCCGCACGGTGCGCGTGCGCGCGACGCCGCCGGCCTTCGCCCGCCGCACGGTGCCAGCCGCCGCCAGTTCCTCGGCCGCGCGGGAGTCGGCGCGGTGGCGCTGGGCCTTGGCGCGGCGGGCGCCGACCAGCTGCTGGCGATGCCCGGCGCGCAGGCCGCGACCGGGTTCGGCTACACCAGCAGCGGCGGTTACTACACGGTGAGCACCGGCGCGGGCCTGACCTTCAAGATCCGCCAGTCCAACGGGGACATGACCTCGTTCGTGTACAACGGCGTCGAGCTGACCTCGCCGAGCCGCCCGTCGAACGTCGAATCGGGGCTCGGCACCGGCGCCAGCGTGAGCGCCTACCAGAGCGGCAACTACATCGTGGTCACCGAGAGCGCGACCAACTTCTACGGCAGCGGCACGATCCATCACTACCTCGTCGTGCAGAACGGCGTGAACAACGTCTACATGGCCACCTACGTCAACTCCGCCGCGGCCGGCGAGCTGCGCTGGATCCAGTCGCTGAACCGGGCCGTGCTGCCGAACATCTCGGTGTACTCCGACATCAAGGGCGGCACCGCGATCGAGTCCAGCGACATCTACCTGGTCAACGGACAGACCAGGTCGAAGTACTACGGCAACAGGCAGGCGCGGAACCAGACCGTGCGCGGGGTGACCGGCAACGGCGTCGGGGTCTTCATGGACTTCGGCAACCGCGAGTCCAGCAGCGGCGGCCCGTTCTTCCGCGACATCGAGCAGCAGGGCACCTCGGACTCGATCCAGGTCTACAACTACCTGTTCTCCGGCCACAACGACACCGAGGCGCAGCGGCTGAACGTCCTCTACGGCCCCTACGCGCTGCTGGTCACGAACGGCTCGACACCTTCGGCGCCCGACCTGAGCTTCATGTACAACTTCGGCTTTGCCGGAACGGTCTCGGCCTCAGGACGCGGATACGTCGCCGGAAAGGCCTCGGGCATCGCCGCCGGATCGACCCCGCTGGTCGGGTGGGCGAACTCCACGGCGCAGTACTGGGCCGCGCCCAACGCCTCCACCGGGGACTTCTCCAGCCCGGCGATGAAGCCTGGGACCTACACGCAGACGCTGTACCAAGGCGAACTCGCCGTCGCCACCCGCAGCGTCACCGTCACCGCCGGAGCGACGACCAGCGGGCAGAACATCGCCTCGACCTGGGTCACTCCGTCCGCGCCGATCTTCCGCATCGGCACCTGGGACGGCACGCCTTCCGGGTTCAAGAACTTCGGCAACCTGAGCCTGATGCACCCCTCGGACACGCGCAACGCCAGCTGGGGACCGGTGACCTACACCGTCGGCTCCAGCCAGACCGGCGACTTCCCGGCGTATCAGTGGAAGGACTCGAACAACCCGACCACGGTCGTGTTCGACCTGAGTTCCAGCCAGATCGCCGCACGCACCGTGCGCATCGGCATCACCGCCGCCTATGACGGCGGCCGCCCGCAGATCACCGTGAACAACTGGACCTCGCCCGCGCCCTCCGCGTCCAGCCAGCCCAGCTCGCGCAGCCTGACGATCGGCACCTATCGCGGCAACAACGCGCTGTACACCTACGCCGTGCCAGCCAGTGCGTTCGTGTCCGGAACGAACCGGATGACCATCAACGTGATCAGCGGCACGGCCGGCTACGGCGGCTACCTCAGCCCGGGCTACAGCTACGACTGCGTCGAAATGTACTGACGCGACGCGTGACGCAGCACGTTGAGTTACGCCAATGGAAAGCGCGCCGGTAGAAAGCACGACCCGGTCGGCCCCTTCCGCCGCCGGCTCGACGTGGGGCTCGAACCGACGGCGTGGGCACCGACCGGGCGTAGGGGAGTGGTGCGTGGATTCAGTCCTGCAGGATGTGGTCCACCAGCGCGCGGTACTGGCGCATGGCGAGCCGCAGTTCCTCGGTCTCGCCGTGTCCGTCCTGCTCCCAGCCCGAGGTCAAACTGCGGCGGCGCTCCTCCACGCCGGCGGTGAACGCGCGGGCCACGTCGGCCACCAGGCGGTCGGCGTCCTCTACGGCGCGACGCGGGTCGTCGACGAACTCGGCCTGGATGCCGTGCCACCGCTCGCGGAAGTCCAGCGAGGTCTCGGGGGCCAGCACGGGGCCGGGGTCGGTCGTCAGCGGCGACTGCGCGGCCGGGCCGGTCGAAGCGGTCGGGCTGCTAGCCGGCGGCGTGGCCGGTGACCCGGCTATCACGGCCTCCGGCGCCATCGCGGGCTGCATCGGCGTGCTCTGCGGCTGCGTCTGCACCGCGTCTGCGGACATCGAGTCGTCGCTCAACTCCTCGTCGCGATCCGTCTCAAGGTCCTGACCGACCGGACGGGAGCCCATCTCGCTACCACCGAACCCACTACCGCCGAACCCGCTGTGCTCGATCTCGTCGGGTTCCGTCCCGCCAGGGCCCGTCGCCTCGTCACGGCCGATCGTCCCGTCGCGGCCCATCGTCGCGCCGGGCTCGGCCGTGGACAGAGTCGTCGCTCGCGATTCCTCCTCGCCCGCGGGCTCCCGCTCTCCCATGGCCCGGTCTTCCATGGCCTCGTCTTCTGTAGACCCACCGTCCAGAGCCCGGTCTTCGCGCTCGGCGTCCCGCGCCTTCAGGTCGCGATTGACGGCGCCGGTCGTGGTCTGCTGAGGCGCGGCCTCAGCGCCTTCGAGGTCCGGGTCCGGCTCGCGCCCGTCCTCATATCCGTATCCGAACGAACCCTCGTGCCCGGCCCGTTCCTCCTCGGCTCGCTCTTGCTCGAGTTCGCCGTCGTTTTCAGTGCTCTGAGATGCGCTCTCAGACTTGAATATCGCCATCGTGTTCCCCTTCGATCACCGTTGACCGGCGTGGGCGCGCTCGGCTCCGGCGTGGCCGAGCAGATCGTTGAACATCACGCGGTAGTGCAGCAGCGCCTGGCGCAACGTCTCGGTCGACGAGTCCACGGCGCCATCCGCAGCCCCGGCCTCGCGGCGAGCGGCGACTCCGTCGCCGTTCAGGCCGCGCTGGGCCAGTTCGCGCGCCTCGCGGTAGTCGCTCAGCGCGTACGCGTGGTCCACGGAGGCCAGCTCCAGCTGCTTCTCGCGGTCGTCGGACGGGTAGCCGATCGCGGTGAGCAGACCGCTGATCACTTGGTCAACCTGCTGCGTCGCACCGCGCGGGTCCTCGATGAATCGCTCCTGCACGCTGTTCCACGTGCGCTCGTACCGCTCGCGCTCGTCCTGGGCGAGGGGCCGCAGCTTCAGCGCGTCGTGCTCGCGCACCCGCTCGGCCAGCTCCTGCTCGGCCGCCGCCTGGTCGCCGTGCCGCGCCGCGACCCTGTCGTATTCAGGGCCGAACCTGCGGCGCAGGTCGTGACCGCGGTCGCGGGTGCCGGTGCGCAGGATCAGCACCGCCGCGCCGAGCACGACGATGACCGCGAGGACGATGGCGAGGATGATAGTGCCGCTCATCAGATTCTCCTCCTCGGAAGGCCGAGGAAGCGGATACCCGTGCGCGGCGAATCAAACGTACGTGCACTTCAATGCGCGCCGATGGCACCTGGTTCCACTACGTGACGCAATTACTTAAGCACTCAGGGCTACGGCTTGCGTCCGACCCCGGCGAAGATCCCGAACTTGGTGATCTGCGCTCCCGGGTCCGGCCGCCACTCGGAGATGGTCACCAGCCCCGGCTCCACCAGCTCGAAGCCGTCGAAGAAGCCGAGCACCTGCTGACGCGGGCGCAGGTTCAGCGTCGCGGTGGCGTTGCGATACACCGCCACGGCCTCGGTCGCGTCGTACATCGCGTCGTCGCTGGTGCCGTGCGTGAGCGCCAGCCAACTTCCCGAGGGAAGCGCGTCGCGCAACGTGCCGACGATCCGCGCCGGCTCCTCCAAGTCCGTGACGAAGTGCAGTACGGCGATCAGCAGCACGGCCACCGGCTGGTCGAAGTCGATCAGTGACTTGACGACCGGGTTCTCGAGCACGGCCGCCGGGTCGCGTAGATCCGCGAGCGCGAAGCCGGTGCCGTCCGCGTCCATGAGCCGCGCTTGGGCGTGCACGCCGACGATCGGGTCGTTGTCGATGTACGCGACGCGCGTCTCCGGTGCGATGGCTTGCGCGACCTCGTGCGTGTTAGGTGAGGTCGGAATGCCCGTGCCGATGTCGATGATCTGACGCACGCCGCTCTCGACGAGGGCTCGCACCGCGCGGCGCATGAAGGCGCGGTTGCCCTGGATCGCGTCGCGGATCCGCGGCGATGTGGCCAGGGCCCGCTCAGCCGCGTCGCGATCGACCTCGTAGTTGTCACGGCCGCCGAGCCAGTAGTCGTACATGCGCGCCGGATGCGGCCGTCCGGTGTCGATCTCCGAGGCCGGTAGACCGCGGTCGCTCATGCGCTGCTCCATGATCCCTCGCTGTACTGAGCATCCCTGCCTTCGCAGAGGATTCGCATCTTCGCACACGTGCATGAAGCTCGGGCGCGCCGGTTAGCGCGGGCCGGCGCGCCCGAGGTCATCGCGGCGCGGCGCGGGCGCCGGTCAGCTCCAGGACCGCTGCTGGTTGAAGCCGCCGCCACTCCACCCGCGCCACTGCCTCAGCCTCCGCCGTTGAAGCTGGACGGGTCGTAGCAGGAGTTGTCGGAGGAGTCGAACAGCGGGGTGGTGTCCACCGGCTCGTCGCTCGGCGGGTTGACGATCACCGAGGCCGAGTTCTGGGTGAGGTTGTCCTCGCAGTTGATGACGTCGCTGGAGTTGCCGCCCTCGCCGCCGATCCACAGGTCGATGTGGTACAGGTTCGGGCCTCCGTCAGGGCCCTGACCCGTCCAGTCCTGGTCGCACTCGACGCAGTCGTC
>Ga0070739_10008551_pt1 | contig 10456 bp, 10 predicted proteins | sample Coa_R1_7_FD_66445 | JGI IMG/M metagenome (GOLD analysis project Ga0070739, IMG submission 66445) | Surface soil microbial communities from Centralia Pennsylvania, which are recovering from an underground coalmine fire - Coalmine... | ecosystem: Environmental > Terrestrial > Soil > Unclassified ...
GCCCATGCTGGCCTCCGGCTCAAGGAGGCGGCGAAGCTCGGGTTCGACACGGGTTGGGTTCCGAAGGGAATCAAGGGCGGGGAGGGGCTGAAGCTCGCTGAATTTGCGAACCTGCGCGAGTTGGTCGACCAGATCCTTGGCCGCTGACGCGCCCTAATCGGGCTTTCGGCCCATCACGCTGCAGGTCAGGAAGTTCGCGTGGTGTTCGGTCGAGATCAGCAAATCGCCGATGCCGTGTGACGCGAGCAGGACGATGATGCGATTGAGCGGATAGTTATTCATCTGCATCGCTGGGGCGTTCCACCGGCGCCCGGCGCAGATGTTCTGCCAGATCTTGACGCCGGGTATGTGGTGGCTCGCCCACCACAGCGCCCGCGATCTCAGGCGGTCCGTCCGGACCGAGAAATGCACGTGGAATCCGCCGCCGGGCTTCACCTTGGAGATGAGCTGCGAAAGGATGCGGATGCCGCGGCGCACCCGGATGTGCTGAAGCGTCATGTAGCTGTTGACGAAGTCGAAGCCGCCGTCGGCGGCGGACAGCTCATCGTCAGCGAGAACAAAGCGGACGTTGGTCGCGGCAAGGCGCTTCGCGTTTGACCTCGCCTCCGCGAGCATCGAGGGCGATATGTCCAGGCCGACCACCTCGGAAAAACATTCGGCCAGCGGCAGCGCGAGCCGGCCTACGCCGCAGCCATGGTCCAGCACCCTCCCGCCAACGAGCGCGCCGAAGTGCTCCTCGAAACGATGAATTATTCGCGACACCGACCGTCGTCCTGACGCGAAGAACTCATCGCGATTCTCGCCAATCTTGTGAGCAGTGAACTTCTCTTCAGCCAGAACCCCGAAATAGGGCTCGTCGCGACCGAATTTCTCCCAGGCTTTATCGGTGCTTAGCATCGGCTTTTGTTCAGCCCAACGCTGTCGTCACTGCAAGTGCGATTCGCATGCGCAGGGCTTTCATCGGCTGTTCCCCTCCGCTAGCGGGCCGCTCGTGACCGCGCTCGACGTCTTCGTATTCCTGTTGCTGATCGGGGGCGCAGCAATCGGCTTCGTGCGCGGGTTCGTGCATGAGGTGATCTCCCTCTTCGCGTGGGTCGTGGCGATCGCCATGCTCAAGTTGTTCCATACCCAGCTTTGGAGCGGGATCGACAACAGCTTTCACGTGAGCTCCGCCGCCGGCGCAGTGCTCGCCTTCGCGATCCTCTTCCTGCCGACCTTCCTCATCGTGAAGCTGCTTGCGCGGCAGCTCGGCGGACGGACTCGGCGGCACGCGATGCTGGGACCATTCGACCGCGTGCTGGGCGGCGGGTTCGGGGCGCTCAAGGGGCTGCTCGGTGTGACGCTCTTCTTTCTCCTCGCGAACCTTGCGACCGACATGGTCTATGGTCCTGAAGCGGCGCGACCGCAGTGGATGACGAAGTCGCACACCTATCCGCTGCTTAACGCCAGCGGCCGAGCGATCGTCGACTGGGTCCAGGCGCGCCGCCATCCTCCCCGAAACGGGGAGGGGAACCATCCGCAGGATGGTGGAGGGGCGGTCGCGAGTGTCTCCTAGGCCCCTCCGTCAGCGCTGCGCGCTGCCACCTCCCCGTTCCGGGGAGGATTTATGATCCGCCTCTACGACACGCTGACGCGCGAGAAGCGGCCGTTCGTGCCGCTCAATCCAGAGCGGATCACGATGTATGTGTGCGGTCCCACCGTCTACGGCCGCGCGCACATCGGCAATGCGCGGCCGGCGGTGGTGTTCGACACGTTGGCGCGGCTGATCCGGCACGAGTTTGGCGAGAAGAGCCTAGTTTATGCCCGCAACGTCACCGACGTCGACGACAAGATCATCGCAGCGGCCGAGAAGGAAGGCGTCGAGCCGTCGGTGATCACCGAGCGGTACGAGCGCTTCTATCTCGAGGACATGGGCGCACTCGGCGTGCAGCCGCCCGACATCGCGCCGCACGCGACGCAGGAAATCGGCGCGATGATCGCGATGATCACGCGGCTGATCGAGCACGGCAATGCCTACGAAGCGCAGGGGCATGTCCTGTTCTCGGTTCCGAGCGACCCAGATTACGGCGTATTGAGCAGGCGCGACCGCGAGCAGATGATCGCGGGGGCGCGGGTCGAGGTCGCCCCGTACAAGCGCGATCCCGCGGATTTCGTGTTGTGGAAGCCGAGCGCGGAAAGTGTGATCGGCTGGGATTCGCCGTGGGGACGGGGGCGGCCCGGTTGGCACCTCGAATGCTCCGCGATGATCGCGCGGCATCTTGGCGAGACGATCGACATCCACGGCGGCGGGCTCGACCTCATCTTTCCGCACCACGAGAACGAGATCGCGCAAAGTCGCTGCGCCCACGCCGGTCTGCCGCTCGCGCGCTTCTGGGTGCACAACGGCTTCGTCGACATGGGCGCCGAGAAGATGTCGAAGTCGCTGGGGAATATCGTCACCCCAGCGGAGCTGCTGGCGCAGGGCCACCGCGGAGAGACGTTGCGGCTGGCGCTGCTCTCGGCGCATTACCGCCAGCCGCTCAGCTGGACAGAGGACGTCGTGGCGCAGGCGAAGACGAACCTCGACAAGCTCTATCGCATTGCGGGTGATGCGGAATGTGGCGAGCCGGATGCGGGCGTTGTCGAGGCGCTGTCAGACGATCTGAACACGCCGCTGGCTCTGGCGAGGCTGATGGCGCTCGAAGACCCTGCGGCCGTAAAAGGTAGCGGCGGCCTGATGGGCCTGCTGCAAAGCTCGGCCGACGAATGGTTCCGGGGCGACACGGACGCGAACAGTATCGAATCCCGCATCGCCGAGCGCGCCGAGGCCAAGAAGAACCGCGACTTTGCGACCGCCGATCGCATTCGCGAAGAGCTCAAGGCCGAGGGCATCATCTTGGAGGACGGGCCGAACGGCACTACTTGGCGGCGCGAATGACGCGCTTGCTCTACACGACCGACATCCTGCGGCTCGCGGCTTCGCTCAGCGATCCGCACGAGCTCGAGCATGAGGACGGCTGCGCGGAAGTGCGCTCGCCGACGTGCGGCAGTCGGGTTCGCCTGACGGTCCAGCTCGACGAGTACCGCCGTGTCGAGCGCTTGTCGATGCAGGTCCATGCCTGCGCGTTCGGCCAGGCGTCGGCGGCGCTGGTGGAGCGCCACAGCCGCGGCCGGACTCACGATGAAGTCTCCGAAGCGATGCTCGAGCTCAGCCGCTGGCTTGCGAGCGAGCATGAGGACGACAGCGCGTGGCCGGGCACTTCAGTGCTTGCCCCTGCGCGACCGCGCAAGGCGCGCCACGGCGCGATCCTGCTTCCCTTCCGCGCGTTACTGGCGGCGATCGACGCGGCCGCCGTGTGAATAGCGCTCAAACGATCGTCGATGGAGGGCTGCTGCGCGACGCGGCCCTGATGCTCGGCGTCGCGCTCGTTTTCGTCACGATCTTCCGCCGCCTGGGGCTCGGCGCGACCCTCGGTTACATCGTTGCCGGAGCCTTGATCGGTCCTTCCGGCCTGGGTCTGTTCCACGAGCCGGAGACGATCCAGCGCGCGTCGGAGATCGGCATTGCCCTGCTGCTGTTCATCGTCGGGCTCGAGCTTCAGCCGAGCCGACTGTGGCGGCTCCGAACGGACATCTTCGGACTCGGCCTCGTCCAGGTCGCGCTCTGTGGCGTCGCCATCGCGGCGATCCTGTACTTTGGCCCCGGCTTTTCTCCTGAAGCGTCCCTGGCGATCGGACTGCCGCTGGCTCTGTCCTCGACGGCGCAGGTGCTGCCGATGCTTCGCGCCGACAACGAGCTGAACACGCCGCAGGGCGAGCGCGCCTTCTCGATCCTGCTGTTCCAGGATCTCTCCATCATCCCGTTGATCACCATCATCGGCGCACTGTCGCGGGCCGCACCCGATCCGAGCGCGCCGACGGGGTGGACGCTGGCGCTGTACACGGTGGGAGCGATCGTCGGCCTCGTGGCTTTCGGCCGGCTGGTCCTGAACCCGCTGTTCCGCCTGATCGGACGCCTTCGCGAGCGCGAGCTGTTCGTCGTCGCCGGGCTGTTCACGGTCATCGGCGCGGCGGCGCTGATGCGGCACTTTGGGCTCTCGACCGCGCTCGGCGCCTTCGTCGCCGGCGTGGTCCTCGCAGAATCCCCGTACCGGCATGAGCTGGAGGCCGACGTGGAGCCATTCCGCTCGATCCTGCTCGGCCTGTTCTTTCTCTCGGTCGGAATGCTGCTCGACCTGAGACTCGTCGCAGCGCGGCCGCTGCTGGTAGTCAGCCTTGCAGCCGGAGTGATCGTCACCAAGACGGTCCTCATCAGCGTCCTCAGCCGCCTGTTCGGATGTTCGTGGAAGCTCAGCATGCGCCTCGGACTGCTGCTCAGCCAGGCGGGCGAATTCGGCTTCGTCCTATTCGCGCTGGCGACGTCGGCAATGCTGGTCTCCCCTGCGGCCGCCTCGCTGTTCAGCGCGGTGGTGACGCTTTCGATGGTTACGACGCCCTTCCTGATGCGCTTCATCGACTTTCTCGAGCGCCGGGACGTGAGGCCGCGCGACGATCTCGACGGCCCTGAGCTGTCGCCGGAAACGAGCGCGATCGTCGTCGGCTACGGGCGGTTCGGCCAGACGGTTGCGCAGATGATGATGGCCAAGGGCATCGGCGTTACCCTGATCGATAAGAAGCCCGGCCAGATCGAGCTCGCCGGCGAGTTTGGCACCAAGGTCTATTACGGCGACGGGCTGCGGATCGATCTGCTCCGCACCGCCGGCGCCGACACCGCGAGGGTCATCGCCTTCTGCAACGACAATGAGGGCGGGGAACTCAGCCGCGACGCGTTGGCGGCGGTCCTCAAGGCGTTTCCGCAGGCGGCCGTGATGGTGCGGGCGTTCGACCGGCGGCACTTGATTGAGCTCGATCCGCTCGACCTCGCCTTTGCCGAGCGCGAATTGTTCGAAAGCGCGGTGGCGATGGGAAGAGCGGCGCTCAAGGCGAACGGGATCGAGGCCCGCGAGATCGACCGCGTCGAACACGAGTATCGGAATCGCGACTGCGAGCGGCTCGAGCGGCAGGCGTCGACCGGGGACCTCCGCGCCGGGTGGGAAACGGCCTTCGCTCCCGATCGGCCTCTGCCCGAGGAGGAAATTCCGACTCCGTCTTAAGCGGCGTCGCGGCTGGAGAGATGCTTCTCCAGCGCTTCGACGATCGCTTCGACCACTTCCCGGTGCGCGCCGTTGCCGCTTCTCACATGGATGTGGGCCTGCTCGTAGGAGGCGCGGCGCTCCGCCGACAGGCGCTCGAGAGTCGCTTTGGGGTCCCCGTGGCGCAGCTGGGCGCGGGTGTCGCGGCGTGAGGTGCGGTCGGCGAGGATGTCGACCGGAGCGTCGAGCCAGACGGTGATGGCGCGCTCATTCAGCAGCTCGCGCGTGCGTGGGTCGACATAAGCGCCGCCGCCGGTCGCGATCACCCGGACCTCGCCATCCACGAGCCTGGCGACGAGCCGCCGCTCGCCATCGCGGAAGTCCTGCTCGCCGTACCGCTCGAAGATCTCTGCGGCCGAATAACCGGCTGCATCCTCGATCGCCGAATCGCTGTCGACGAAGGGCAGGCCGAGGCGCTTCGCGAGGCGACGCCCAACGGTTGATTTTCCTACGCCCATCAGCCCGACCAGGACGATGGGCCGATCAAGACGATTGGCCAAATCCATATCTCGACAGGGCTATACAGCGGCTTTCAAGCTCGCCAAAAGCCTCTCTCGACACTGACCGCACACGGAAGCCATGCCCCGCATCGTCGTCCTGATCATCGTTCTCGTCATCATTGTCGGCGCGCTTGTGTTCCTTTCGACCGTTCCCAAGCAGCAGCCGACGAAGACCATCGAAGTCGAGGTGCCGCAGCCGAGCGCCTCGGGCGGAAATGCGCATTAAGCCATTGCTGATTGCCGGTGCGGCGCTGGCGATCGGTCTGCCGGCGCTCGCGCAGCAGGTCGCCCAGACGCAGGCGGCTCCATCGCCCGCCGGAAGCACGCCCGTACAGGCGACGCCCGAAGCGGGCTCAACGCCTGACGAGGGCGGAGTCACGGAAACCAGCGCCAACGACCAGAGCGCGGCCGAGCAGGTCTCCAACCTCAACCTGCCTCCCCCTGCACCGCAGCAGGAATATCCAGGCTGGGCGCGGCGCGACCCTTACCATGTCGGCCAGCTCAACCCCGAAGAGCTGGGCCTCGGGGCGAACCCGTGGGGGACGGCGAGCGGCGCTTTCCTGTCCAGCCTGATGCGCTCGATGGATGTGCCGATCGCCTCGCGCTGGGCGCACATCGCGCTGCGCGACGCGCTGCTTGCCAAGGCTCCCGCGCCGGCGGTCGTGAACCCGATCGACTGGGCCGCCGAGCGCGCCTGGCTGCTGCTTCGCATGGGCGAGGCCGACGGTGCGCGCATGCTGGTCTCCGGAGTGGATGTCGATCGCTTCACGCCCAAGATGGTGCAGGTCGCGGTGCAGAGCGCGCTGGCCGACGGCGACGCCGCGGCCTTGTGCCCGCTCGAGGACGGGATCTCCAAATACGATCCGAACATCCTTGCGCTGGTCCGGGCGATGTGCGCTTCACTCGCCGGCGAGCCGGAGCTTGCGGCAGCTCAGATCGACGATGCGCGCCGCCGCGGCCGCATCGGCGGCATCGACCTCGAGCTTGCCGCGAAGGTGGTAAGCGCCGGGGGAAGCGGACGCGCGACGACCATCGAATGGGATCCGGTCGACAGTCTGACGGCGTGGCGCTTCGGGCTCGCGACCGCGACGGGGATGATGCCGCCCGATCGCTTGCTCAATTCCGCGTCGACACAGCTCCGCGCATTCCAGGCTCGCTCGCCGCTGCTGACGCCCCAGCAGAGGCTGAGCTCCGCCCTGATCGCCACGGGCCTCGGCGTCTTCTCGTCGCAGTCGCTGATGGACCTCTACTCGGCGATCTATGATTCGACCGACCCGGATGAGCTTTCGAACACGGACGCGTGGCAGCTCCGCCAGGCCTTCGTCGGCAAAGACCCGGACACGCGCATGGCCGCGGTCCGCAAGCTGCTCGCGATCGGCAAGGACGGCCTCAACAAGGAAGCGGCGAGGGCGCTTGCGGCGCGCGCGGCGACTCTGGTCGAACCGGATGCGAAGCTCGCCAAGGATGCGCCGGACCTGATCTCGGCGATGCTGGCTGCCGGATACGACCGGGCGGCGGCGCGCTGGAGCAATGCGGTCGGCCGTATGGACAACGAGGATTCGGACCGCTGCTGGGCGATGCTCGCGCTTGCCGCGCCCGACCTTGCGAGCGTCGGCACGAGCCGGCTCAATGCGTTCATCGGGCGCGACAAGAGCGCGGGCAAGCTGCGCAGCGCGTTCCTCGTGGCGGGGCTTGCCGGGCTGGGCCGGATCGACGCGAACACCGCCAATTCGCTCAACCGCAAGTACGGCCTCGGTCTCGGCCGGCAATCGAGCTGGACCAGGATGATCGATGCCGCGGCCGGGCGCGGACAGGCCGGGACCGTGCTCGTGATGACCGGAACGGGATTCCAGACGCCGCGCTTCGAACAACTGCCCGCGGCGCACATGTTCCACGCGATCACCAGTCTCGAGCGCACGGGCCAGGATTTCACGGCGCGGATGATCGCCGCTGAGGCCTTGTCACGGACGTGACATTTCCGGAGAGCTCCCGGACGTGAGCCCCGACGACGCGGCGCTCGTCGACCGGTTCCTCGACATGATGGCCGCGGAGGCGGGCGCTTCGCGGCACACGCTTGCGGCTTACCGCAATGACCTCGAGCGGGCTTCGGAAGGCGTTCGCGGCTCGCTCGGCTCGGCGACCGGCGATGAGCTGTCGCGGCTGGGTGCGCATTGGGCGGAGCTTGCGCCATCGACGGTGGCGAGGCGCTCAGCGGCGCTGCGGCGATTCTATGCCTTCCTCGTTGATGACGGCCTTCGCAGCGACGACCCGTCCGAAGCGCTCCCGCGGCCGCGTTTCGAGCGGCCGCTGCCGCGTATCCTCGACGAAAGCGAGATCAACCGGATGTTCGAAGCGGCCGAGGATCGCGCCGCGAGCGGCGAAACGACGGCGCTGCGCAACCTTGCGCTGCTCGAGCTCCTGTACGGATCGGGTCTTCGGGCGAGCGAGCTGGTGAGCCTGCCCCGCGGCGCGATGCGGCCTGGGCAGGCGTTCCTGATTTTGCGCGGCAAGGGCAGCAAGGAACGCCTCGTGCCGATCTCGTCGCGGGCGGACGCCGCCGTGCGGAAATGGCTCGAAGTCGCGCCCGGAGGCGTGCTGTGGCTGTTCCCGAGCGGCAAGTCGCACATTAGCCGCGTGCGCCTGTTTCAAATCGTCCGCGCCATGGCGGCCGACGCAGGCATCGCGCCGGACCGCGTCAGCCCGCACGTCCTTCGCCATGCGTTCGCAACGCACCTTCTTTCGGGTGGAGCGGACTTGCGCGTCCTGCAATCGCTGCTCGGCCATGCCGATATCGCCACCACGCAGATTTACACCCACGTCGACAGCGCGCGGCTGGTCGAGCTGGTCAACAGCCGCCATCCGCTTGCGACCCGGGGCCGTTCCGCCTAGGCGCGCCCTGAAAATGCTGACCTATCTTGATTTCGAAAAGCCGATTGCAGAGCTCGAGACCCGCGTCGCGGAGCTTAAGGAAACGGCTAACAGCTCCGAAGACATCGATATCGATGCCGAGGTCGGCCGCCTCGAGGCCAAGTCGAACAAGCTGCTGCGCGACACCTACGCCAAGCTTACGCCGTGGCAGAAGGCGCAGGTCGCAAGGCATCCCGAACGGCCCCATTTCAAGGACTATGTCGGGGGCATCGCCGACGACTTCCTGCCGCTCGCGGGCGACAGGGCATTCGCCGATGACCCGGCGATCATCGGCGGGCTGGCGCGGATTGAAGGCCGGCGGGTGATGCTGATCGGCCATGAGAAGGGCGACGACACCGCATCCCGCCTCAAGCACAATTTCGGGATGGCCAAGCCGGAGGGGTATCGCAAGGCGATCCGCCTGATGCGGCTTGCCGACCAGTTCGGAATCCCTGTGGTTACGCTGGTCGATACCCCAGGCGCCTTCCCTGGAGTTGAGGCGGAGGAGCGAGGCCAGGCGGAAGCCATTGCCCGATCGACCGAGGAATGCCTGTCGCTCGGTGTCCCGATGATCGCCGTCATCGTTGGGGAAGGCGGCTCCGGCGGCGCGGTCGCGATCGCAACCGCGAACCGCGTCCTGATGTTCGAGCATGCGGTCTATTCGGTGATCTCGCCCGAAGGCTGCGCTTCGATCCTGTGGCGTACGGCCGACAAGGCGCCGGAAGCCGCCGAGGCGATGAAGATCACTGCCCAGGACCAGCAGGCGCTGGGCGTCGTGGACCGCATCGTTCCCGAGCCGCTCGGCGGCGCCCAGCGCGACCCGGATGCTGCGATCGGATCGCTCAAGGGGGCGATCGTCGAGGAGCTCGACGGCTGCTCGAAGCTTGGACCGGCCGAGCTGCGCGCGCAGCGCCGCTCGAAGTTCCTCGCCATCGGCTGACAAGCCCAGGAACGCGGTCCAGTCATTTCCCATTCAAAATCTCCACGTTTGATAAGCCGCGAAGCGAACGGAGTGTTGCCGATGCGTAAGACTGGGCTTTGGCTCGCCGTCGCGGTGCTCGCGTTGACGCCGGCTGCGGCGCAGCAGCTCCGCTATCTCGACCCGCGCGATGTCGCCGAGGCGCAGCGTGAACATGCCGCGCTCGTGCAGGAACTGGGCGGCGCGGAGACGGGGCCGCGAGCCGCCTATGTCGCGGCGGTGGGACGTCGCATCGGAGCCGTCTCGGGGATTGCCGACCCAGCGCAGTCGCTTCACTTCACCTTGCTCAACTCCGCGGTCGAGAACGCCTTCTCCGTGCCGGGGGGCTACGTCTATGCGACCCGGCAGCTGATGACCTTGATGGACGATGAGTCCGAGCTGGCGTTCGCGCTTGGTCACGAAGTCGGCCATATCGCGGCCAATCACGCCCACATCCGCGAAGCCTATGAGCAGCGGAACTCGGGCGGCATACTCGGGCAGATTTTCGGGGCGATTTTCGGCGATAGCTACAACATCTTCAGGGCGCGCGCGGTACTGGACACGCTGAGTTTCTCACGCGACCAGGAATATCAGGCCGACGCTCTCAGCCTGCGCTACCTGATCGCCGCCGGGTACGATCCGATCGGAGGTCCGGAGATGCTTGCGGCGCTCAGCCGGGAGACGGCGCTGCAGGCGCGCGTGCAGGGCCGGACGAACCGCCAGACGCCCGAATGGGCAAGCACGCATCCCTTGAGCGAGAATCGCATGCAGCGCGCGCTCCAGGAGGCGCAGGCGACCGGCCGCCTCGGCAAGGGATTGCGCAACCGTGACCTGTTCCTGTCGCAGCTCGAGGGCGTTTACGTCGACGACGATCCCGCCCAGGGCGTGATCGACGGACCGACCTTTACCCATCCCGACCT